>Ga0209172_10001322_pt1 | contig 53888 bp, 52 predicted proteins | sample LarsenN4metaG_FD_184113 | JGI IMG/M metagenome (GOLD analysis project Ga0209172, IMG submission 184113) | Hot spring sediment bacterial and archeal communities from British Columbia, Canada, to study Microbial Dark Matter (Phase II) - Larsen... ...
GTAGTTGGCCAGCCACGCCAGTGCCGCGTCCGGCTGCTGCGTGGCGCAGTACAGCTCGGTGCGGTTACAGGTGGAGACGATGGTCGCCTCGCGCGCGGCCTGCGAATCCACCAGCTGCGCCAGGGCGCCCGGCAGGGTTTCTGCAGGGAAGGCCAGCCGTTCGCGTATCGCCAGCGGGGCGGTGTGGTGGTTCAGTCCAAAGGCAACCAGGTGCATGAGTGCAAGGAAAAGCCGCAGTGGGAAACGGGCTATTCTAGCCCAAAACCTGCCGCCCGAGGGGCTGGCCGCGTGGCGGCCAGCCCGGCTGCAGGAATGCGCTTGACCTGTATCAGGCGAACAGGTGGCCGGCGTGGAAGCGCAGCTGCGCCTCGATGAAGCTGGCGATGAAGTAGTAGCTGTGGTCGTAGCCGTCGTGGCGGTGCAGTTGCAGCGGGTAACCGCTGGCGGCGGCGGCACGTTCCAGCGCTTCCGGCTGCAGCTGTTCGGCGAGGAAACCGTCGGCGAGGCCAATGTCGACCCGGCACGGCAACTGCGCGTCGGCAGCGGCGGCGGCCATCAACACGCTGGCGTCCCATTCCTGCCACGCGGCGCGGTTATCGCCGAGGTAGGCGCTGAACGCCTTCTGCCCCCACGGCGCGTTGAGCGGGTTGGCGATCGGGCTGAACGCCGACACCGACACGTAGTCCTGCGGCCGCTTCAGCGCGCACACCAACGCACCGTGACCGCCCATGGAGTGGCCGGCGATGGCGCGACGGCCGCTGACCGGGAAGTGCGCGGCGACCAGCGCCGGCAGCTCCTGGCTGACGTAGTCGTACATGCGGTAGTGGCGCATCCACGGCGCCTCGCTGGCGTTGACGTAGAAGCCGGCGCCCTGGCCGAGGTCGTAGCCGGCGTCGTCGGCGACGTCGTCACCGCGCGGGCTGGTATCCGGCGCCACGATGGCGATGCCCAGCTCGGCGGCGACGCGCAGCGCGCCGGCCTTCTGCATGAAGTTCTCGTCGGTGCAGGTCAGCCCCGACAGCCAGTACAGCACCGGCACCGGCTGGCCGCTGGCGGCCTGCGGCGGCAGGTAGACGGCAAAGCGCATGCGGCAGCCCAGCACCGCCGAATCGTGGCGGTACTGCTTATGCCAGCCGCCGAAGCTCTTGCTGCTGCTGATCATTTCCAGGTTCATCTGTCGTGTCTCTCCCGGTGGCGGCTGCGGCCAACGTTGGCCGCAGCCGACTATGGTTTACTGGCCGTAGTGGATCACCGAGCGGATGCTCTTGCCTTCGTGCATCAGCTCGAAGGCGGTGTTGATGTCCTGCAGTGGCATGGTGTGGGTGATGAAGTCGTCGAGGCGGAATTCGCCTTTCAGATAACGCTCGACGTAGTCCGGCAGCTCGGAGCGGCCACGCACGCCGCCGAAGGCCGAACCGCGCCACACGCGGCCGGTGACCAGCTGGAACGGGCGGGTGCTGATTTCCTGGCCGGCACCGGCGACGCCGATGATCACCGACTCGCCCCAGCCCTTGTGGCAGCACTCCAGCGCCGAACGCATCACGTTGACGTTGCCGATGCACTCGAAGGAGAAATCCACGCCGCCGTCGGTCATCTCCACGATCACGTCCTGGATCGGCTTGTCGAAGCTTTTCGGGTTGATGCAGTCGGTGGCGCCCAGTTTCTGCGCCAGCTCGAACTTGCCCTCGTTGATGTCGATGCCGATGATGCGGCCGGCGCCGGCCATGCGCGCGCCGATGATCGCCGACAGGCCGATACCGCCGAGGCCGAAGATGGCGACACTGTCACCGGCCTTGACCTTGGCGGTATTGACCACCGCGCCCATGCCGGTGGTGACACCACAACCGAGCAGGCACACTTCTTCCAGCGGCGCCGCCGGGTTCACCTTGGCCAGCGAGATCTCCGGCAGCACGGTGTACTCGGAGAAGGTGGAGGTGCCCATGTAGTGGTAGATCGGCTGGCCGTCCTTGAAAAAACGGGTGGTGCCGTCCGGCATCAGACCTTTGCCCTGGGTGGCGCGGATCTTCTGGCACAGGTTGGTCTTGCCCGATTTGCAGAACTTGCACTCGCCGCATTCCGGCGTGTACAGCGGGATCACGTGGTCGCCGACGGCGACGCTGGTGACGCCTTCGCCGACCGATTCCACGATGCCACCGCCCTCGTGGCCGAGGATGCAGGGGAAGATGCCTTCCGGATCTTCGCCGGACAGGGTGAAGGCGTCGGTGTGGCACACGCCGCTGGCGACGATGCGCACGCGCACCTCGCCGGCTTGCGGCGGCATCACTTCGATGTCTTCGATGGACAGTGGCTGGCCGGCGGCCCAGGCCACCGCGGCCTTGCATTTGATGATCTCGCTCACGATGTGCTCCTTGAGTGCGACAGACTAAAGCGGCATTGTATTACCGCTTTTTTCGCTGATAATCACCGCTATCGGTAAATGATTTTTTACAGGGAGCAACAATGCTGGCATGGGAAGGGGTATGCGAGTTCGTCAGCGTGGCCGAGCAGGGCAGTTTCACCCGCGCCGCGCTGGCGCTGTCGCTGTCGGTGGCGCAGGTCAGCCGCCAGGTGACGCGGCTGGAGACGCGGCTGGGCGCGCAGCTGTTGTACCGCACCACCCGCCACGTGACGCTGACCGAGACCGGCCAGCTGTACCTGCAGCACTGCCGCCAGCTGCTGGATTCGCTGGCCGACGCCGAGCGCGCGGTGTCGCAGCATCTGGCGGTGCCGCAGGGCACGCTGAAGCTGACCGCGCCGCTGGCCTACGGCGAGAGCCACATCGCGCCGCTGATCACCGCCTTCGGCCAGCAGTACCCGGCGCTGGAGATCAACCTCAACCTCAGCAACCAGCTGCTGGACCTGGTGCACGACGGCTACGACCTGGCGATCCGCATCGGCCACCTCGCCGACTCCACGCTGATGGCGCGGCGGCTGGCGTCGCGGCGGCAGTTCATCTGCGCCGCGCCCGGCTACCTGGCGCGCCACGGCATCCCCAACAGCCTGTCGGAGCTGGAGCAGCACAACTGCCTGCTCGGCAGCAACGAGGTGTGGCACGTGCAGGAGCAGGGACGCCGCCGCCTGCTGCGCGTGCGCGGCAGCCTGCGCTGCAACAGCGGCCACGCGCTGGTGCACGCCGCGCTGCAGCAGGTCGGCATCGTGCAGCTGCCGGACTACTACGTGGCGCGCCACCTGCAAAGCGGCGCGCTGGTGGCGCTGCTGGGCGCCTACCAGGAGCCGGACGAGGGCATCTGGGCGCTGTACCCGCACAACCGCCAGCTGTCGCCCAAGGTGCGCATGCTGGTCGATTTCCTCGCTTGCGAGCTGCCGCAGCGGCAGCTGCCGTAAGAACGTGTTCACGATCTCGCGCGCTCACGCGAGACAAGGCGAAAACGGCGGAGGAAGCGGCGTTTAGCTGGATATAAGCCAGCATGCCGAAGCCGTACTCACCGTGTAACGTTTCACGAAGCGCAGCAGATCGTGAGCAGGTTCCAAGCGGCGCCACCCATCGCGGCAACGGCCTGCGGTATCATGGCGGCCAACCTTGCCGCCTTGCGGCCACTGCCGTCATTCATTCAGGAGCCAGCCATGGCGCTCAATCTCGCCGATATCCGTCTGGAATACAGCCAGCATGAACTCTCGCCCGACGACTGCCTGCCGGACGCCGTTGCCCAGTTCGAACAGTGGCTGCACGAGGCCATCGCCGCCGAGGTCAACGAGCCGACCGCGATGCACGTCGCCAGTGTCGACGAACACGGCCGGCCGTCGGCGCGCATCGTGCTGCTGAAAGGGGTGGAACACGGGCAACTGGTGTTCTATACCAACTACCTCAGCCGCAAGGGCCGCCAGCTGGACGCCAATCCCTACCTCGCGCTCACCTTCTTCTGGCCGGAGCTGGAACGGCAGGTGCGCATCGAGGGCCGCGTGGCGCGGGTGGCGGACGAGGTGTCCGACGCCTACTTCGCCAGCCGGCCGTACACCAGCCGCATCGGCGCCTGGGCCAGCGAGCAGAGCAGCGTGATCGACAGCAAGACGGTGCTGGTCAGCCGCGCCGCCGGCTTCGGCCTCAAGCACCCGCTGTCGGTGCCGCGCCCGCCGCACTGGGGTGGCTACGCGGTGGTACCGGACCGTGTCGAGTTCTGGCAGGGCCGCCCCAGCCGCCTGCACGACCGCGTGCTGTACACCCTGCAAGCCGACAGCAGCTGGCTGCGCCAGCGCCTCGCCCCCTAACCCGACATTGGCCGCCTGCGGCCAACCCTGAAGACATCCCATGATCAATAACGACATCCTGCGCAGCGTGCGCTTCATCATCGATTGCCCCGACAACCGCATGCTGGCGATCCTGCGTCACGTCGAGCCGCTGGCCGACGACGACTTCGCGCCGCTGCTGAAGAAGGACGACGACCCGGCGTTCCGCCAGTGCAGCGACGAGCTGCTCGGCGCCTTTCTCGACGGCCTGATCATCGAACGCCGCGGCCGCCGCGAAGGCGCCCCGGCACCGGCACCGCTCTTGCGCCTCAACAACAACGAGATCCTGAAGAAGCTGCGCATCGCCTTCGACCTGAAGCAGGAAGACATCGAGGCGCTGATGGCGCGCAGCGACTTCAAGGTGTCAGCAGCGAGATCAGCGCGCTGTTCCGCAAGGCCGACCACAAGCACTTCCGCCCCTGCGGCGACCAGTTCCTGCGCTACCTGCTGAAGGGGCTGGCGCTGCGCGAACGGCCGGACAGCCCGGCGTCGGACAAGGCGTAAGAACCTGTTCAAGGTCTGCTGCGCTTCGGCGATACCGCGTTGAAAACGCCTTCGGAATGCTCATTTACCCCACGTAAACTCCGCTTCCTCAGTCGTTTTCGCCTTGTCTCGCTCTAGCTCGCGAGACTTTGAACAGGTTCTAAGCCACCCGCCGCCAGACACGCAGACCGGCAGCAAAAACACTGCGGCCAACCTTGGGCAAGGTTGGCCGCAGTGTCGTTTAGTTGGAACCGTTCAGCTGCCGCGCGCGCGGCGCACGGTGACGCTCTCGCCGCCTATGCCCCAGTTGTCGGTATCGACCTCGTCGATCACCACCACGGTGGTGGCCGGGTTCTTGCCCAGCACGTCGCGCAGCAGGCCGGTGACGCCGGCGATCAGTTCCGCCTTCTGCTCCGGCGTGGCGCCCTCGCGGGTAATCTTGATGTTCACGTACGGCATGGTTTTTCCTCGGTAAGGGTAGGCCGCAAGCCGCGACCACGTTCAACGGATGCCGGACGCGCCACCCACCACGCACCCAGCGACACACTCAACAACGCCCCGGCCAGCGCCGGCGTCAGCGGCTCGTGCAAGAGCGGCACCGCCGCCACCCCGGCCACCACCGGGATCAGCGCCATCAGCGCCGCCACCCGCGACGGCCCCAGCAGCGCCACCGCGCGCAGGTAGCACAGCATGGCGACGATGGCCGGGCTGATGCCGTGAAACAGCGCCTGGCCGGCGATCACCGGCCACGCCGTCTGCGCCAGCCCCTTCGGCAGCCACAGCAGGTACACCGGCAGGTACAGCAGCGCCGACGCCAGCGTGACGAAGCTGGTCATCTGCCACGCATCATACGGCCGCCGCTTGGCCAGCAGCGCGTACAGCGCCCACAGCACGCCGGCCAAGAGCAGCATGCCGTCGCCCAGCCACTGCCCCGGCGCCGCCTGGCCGGCAAACAGCGGCCACGCCAGCAACAGCAAGCCCAGCGCCATCAGCGCGTAGCCCGGCCACGTCGCGCGTTGCGGCCAACCTTGCCGCCACAACAGCAGCAGCAGGGCGAGCAAAAACGGCTGCAGGCCGGCCACCAGCAAGGCCAGGTGCGCCGCCGGCACCCAGCGCACCGCACCGTAGCACAGCAGGCAGAAGGCGACGCAGCCGATCAGCGCCAGCCCCCACATCCAGCCGTCGCGCCACGCGGCGGCCGGCGGCTTCGGCAGCCAGCACAGCACCGCGCTGGCGGTGGCCAGCCGCAGCGCCAGCACGTCAAACGGCGTCAGCGGCGTCTTGCCGCCGAGGCGGGCGATCAGCATGAAGCTGCTCCACAGCAGCACGCAGGCCAGAATGTAGAGGTAACCACGACGCGGGACGGCAGGGGGCATGGCAGGCTTTCGGCAACGACGATCAGGTGCCCACTATGCCGCAGCGCGCCCATCCTGAAAAATGAATTAACATGATCAAAATCATCTCATAGAGAGAACGATCATGGATCTCGGTGACCTCGCCATTTTCCAGGCGGTGCTGCAGGAAGGCGGCATCACCGCCGCCGCGCGCCGCCTCAACCGCGTGCAGTCCAACATCACCACCCGCATCCGCCAGCTGGAAGACGACCTCGGCGTGCCCCTGTTCCAGCGCGAGGGCCGTCGCCTGCAGCCGACGCCGGCGGCGCGCATCCTGCAGGACTACGCCGGCCAGCTGCTGGGGCTGGCGCAGGAGGCGCGCGACGCGGTGATCAGCAATGCGCCGCAAGGCCAGCTGCGGCTGGGGGCGATGGAAAACACCGCCGCGGTGCGACTGCCGCCGCTGCTGGCCGACTTCCACCAGCGCTATCCGGCGGTGCAGCTGGAGCTGCGCACCGGCGCCACCGCGCGGCTGATCGCCGAGGTGCTGGCCGGCAGCCTCGATTGCGCCCTGGTATGCGGCCCGGTGGAAGACGCGCGGCTGGAAAGCCAGCCGTTCTGCCGCGAGACGCTGCTGCTGATCGGCGCGCGCGGGCGGCCGCCGCTGCTGGACGACCGGCCACACACGCTGCTGGCCTTCGACAGCGGCTGCGCCTACCGCCAGCGCCTGGAGCTGTGGCTGCGCCATAGCGGCTGCGCGGTGGACCGCATCGTGGAGCTGGATTCCTACCACGCGATGATCAGCTGCGCCGCCAGCGGCATGGGGCTGGCGCTGGTGCCGCAGGCGCTGCTGGCCTGCATGCCGGCCGGCGACAGCGTGACCTGCCACGCGCTGCCGGACGATATCGCCATCGCCGACACCGTGCTGATCCGCCGCCGCCAGCAGCGCCATGCCGCGGTGGACGCCTTTGCCGCCTTGTTGGCAGCTTGTGCCACCATAGTCGGCGAAAGCGCAGCCTGATGCGCAGTGCGGCGCGCGTTTGAGAAAAATCTTTCCAATCAAAAGGATAAGCAGTCGCAGTTGACAAAAATCAACATGTCATCGTCACGCCACGGCTAGCATCCGGCCCATTGTTGCCATAACAAGGCTTTTTTATGACAACAACCACCCACCACCACCGGATGTCGCCATGCCCCGTCTGCAACTCGCCGGATTGTCTCTGGCCCAAAAGCTCAGCCTGTTGCTGAGCATCGCCCTTTTCGTGGTTCTCGGCATCGCCGGGATCGTCATCAGCAGCTGGCTGGGCGAGCGCATGGAGCAGCGCTCGGTCGCCGCCATGAGCCAGACCAACCAGCAGGTGGTGGATACCATCGACGCCTACGCCAGCGTGCTGGAAAACAATGCCCGCAACAGCGCGGCGCAGCTGGCGGCCAACCTGCCGCAGCCGCTGCGCAACGACAGTAGCGCCCCGGTCAGCGTCAGCGGCGTCAGCACCCCGGCGCTGTACGGCGGCGAGCAGCTGCTCAACGGCAACGAGGCCATCGTCGACCGCTTCAGCGTCGCCACCCGCGGCGTGGCGACGCTGTTCGTGCGCGAGGGCGACGACTTCGTGCGCATCGCCTCGTCGCTGAAAAAGGAGGACGGCACCCGCGCCGTCGCCACCCGCCTCGACCACGACCACCCCGCCTACCCGCTGCTGCGTAGCGGCCAGCCGTATACCGGCACCGCCAACCTGTTCGGCCGCGACTACATGACCCACTACCTGCCGCTGAAGGATGGCAGCGGCGCGGTGGTCGGCGCCATGTTCGCCGGCATCGACTACAGCGACGGGCTGCAGGCGCTGAAGCAGAAGATCCTGTCGCTGAAGATCGGCGACAGCGGCTACGTGTACGTGGTGGATGCCAAACAGCGCCCCGGCGAGCTGCTGATCCACCCGTCGGCCGCCGGCAAGAACCTGCTGGACAAGACCGACGCCGACGGCAACCCCTTCATCAAGACCATGCTGGCGCAGAAAAACGGACAGAGCAGCTACCTGTGGCTGGACCCGGGCGCCAGCGAGCCGCGCCGCAAGCTGGCCACCTTCCTCACCTATGAGCGCTGGGGCTGGCTGGTGGCCACCGGCGCCTACCAGGACGAGCTGGTGCGCGAGCCGCACGAGATGCAGCTGAAGATGCTGCTCGGCACGCTGCTGGTGACGCTGCTGCTGGTGGTCCTGGTGTACTTTTCCATGCGCTACTGGGTCAGCCGCCCGCTGGCACAGCTGGTGGACATCTCGCGCCGCGTCGCCTCCGGCGACCTGACGGTGCGCATCGACAGCAGCCGCCGCGACGAGATCGGCGAGGTGCTGGCCGCCAGCAACCACATGTGCCAGGCGCTGCGCCAGCTGATCAGCGAGGTGAACCAGAGCGTGGACAGCCTGGCGCACAACGCGCACAACCTGGCGGCGCTGTCCGACGACGTGTCCGGCAGCTCGCGCGAGCAGAGCGCGGCGGTGTCGGCGATGGCCGCCTGCGTCGAGGAAATGACGCAGAGCATCCAGCAGGTCAACCAGCACGCCGGCAGCGCACGCGAGCTGGCGGTGCAGTCGGACGAGGTATCGCGCAGCGGCGAGGCCACCGTCAGCCGCACGGTACAGACCATGCGCGAGATCGCGGCGGCGTCGGGCAGCACCGCCGCCACCGTCACCCAACTGGGCGAGCGTTCGGAGCAGATCAGCCGCGTGGTGACGGTGATCCGCGACATCGCCGAGCAGACCAACCTGCTGGCGCTGAATGCGGCGATCGAGGCGGCGCGCGCCGGCGAGATGGGCCGCGGCTTTGCCGTGGTCGCCGACGAGGTGCGCAAGCTGGCGGAACGTACCACGCAGTCGACGCTGGAAATCAGCGACACCGTTGGCCGCATCCAGAGCGAGGCGCGCGAGGCGGTGGACAGCATGAGCAGCGGCGTGCTGCAGGTGGAGGCGGGGGTGAAATCGGCCGGCGAGGCCGGCGCCAGCCTGCAGAGCATCCGCGACGGCGCCAAGCAGGTGGAGCTGGCGGTGGCCGGCATCTCCGACGCGCTGCGCGAGCAGAGCACCGCCAGCTTCGACATCGCCCACAACGTGGAGCGGGTGGCGCAGCAGGCCGACCAGAACCACCAGAAGGCGCACGATGCCTCGCTGGCCGCCTGCGAGATGACGGCGATGGCGCAGCAACTGCGACAGTCGGTGGCACGCTTCCACGTGTAAGCCGCCGCGCACGACAGCAACAAGGCAGCAAAAAGGCGTTACCGCAGCGGTAACGCCTTTTTCATGAGGCCAGGGTTGGCCGCAACACTGCGGCGCCGGCGCTTACTTCATGCCCAGCCGCTCCAGCCGGTAGCGCAGCGAGCGGAAGCTGACGCCGAGCAGCCGTGCCGCCTGGGTGCGGTTGCCGTCGCTGGCCTGCAGCGCCTTGTCGATGGCGGCGCGCTCGACGCGGTCGAGGTAGTCCTGCAGCGTCTCGCCGCCGTCCTGCGGCTGCGCGCCGGGCAGCGCCGCCTCCGCGCCGCTGGCACCCAGCTGCAGGTCGCCGGCGCAAATGCAGCCGTCGCTGGCCAGCGCCACCGCCCGCTCCAGGATGTTCTCCAGCTCGCGGAAGTTGCCGGGGTAGTGGTAGGCCAGCAGCGTCTGCAGCGCGGCGTCATCCAGCTGCGGCAGCGCGCTGCCGGCGCTGAAACGCTGCAGCAGGCGGGCGACGAACTGCGGCAGGTCGTCGCGCAGTTCGCGCAGCGGCGGCATCGCCAGCCCGATCACGTTGAGGCGGTAGTACAGATCCTGGCGGAAGCGGCCCTGCTCCACCAGCTGCACCAGATCGTGGTGGGTGGCGCTGAGCAGGCGCACGTCGACCGCCTCTTCCTGCGCCGCGCCCAGCCGGCGCACCTTTTTCTCCTGGATCGCGCGCAAGAGCTTGACCTGCATCGCCAGCGGCAGGTCGGCGACCTCGTCGAGGAACAGCGTGCCGCCGTGGGCGAGCTGGAAGAAGCCGTCGCGGTCGGCATCGGCGCCGGTGAAGGCGCCCTTGCGGTAGCCGAAGAACTCGCTTTCCATCAGCGCTTCCGGGATCGCGCCGCAGTTCACCGCGACGAAAGGTTGGCTTGCGCGCGCGCTCTGCTCGTGGATCTGCCGCGCCGCCTGCTCCTTGCCGGTGCCGGACTCGCCGCTGATGTGCACCGCCGCCTGCGTCCGCGCCAGCTTGTCTATCATCGCGCGCACGTCGCAGATCGCCGCCGCGCCGCCCAGCAGCCGTGGTTCGCTGCCGCCGGCGGCCGTGGCGACCGGCTCGCGCACCGCCAGCGCCGACTTCACCAGCGCGCGCAGCGCGGCCAGGCTCAGCGGCTTGGCCAGGTAGTCGAAGGCGCCGGCCTTCATCGCCGCCACCGCGTTCTCGGTGCTGCCGTAGGCGGTGATCACCGCCACCGGGATGTCCAGCTGCTGTTGCTGGATGTACTGCACCACCTGCAGCCCTTCGCCGTCCGGCAGCCGCATGTCGGTGAGCACCAGGTCGCAGCGCTCGCGCGCCAGCAGGCGACAGGCGTCGGCAACGTTGGCCGCCGCCAGCACCTGCAGCCCCATCTTGAGCAGGGTCAGCTGCAGCAGCTCGCGCAGGTCCGGCTCGTCGTCAACGATCAGTACGCAGGAAGTGGTCGGGGTCATGGCTTTCCGGGAAGGTCAGTTGAAAGCAGCCGCCGGGCGGCTGGTAGGACAGCTGCGCGCCGTTGGCCTGGGCCAGCTCGCGCGCGATGTACAGGCCGAGGCCGGTGCCGCTGCTTTCGGTGGTGAAGAAGGGTTCGAACAGCCGGCCCTGCGCCGCCTCGGACAGCCCGGGGCCGTCGTCCAGCACCGTCAGCCGCTGCGCGGTGGCCACCAGCTGCACCGCGCCCGGCTGCGCGCTGCCGTGGCGGCAGGCATTGGCCAGCAGGTTGGTGAGGATGCGCTGCAGGTGGCTGCGGTCGAAGCGCACCGCCACCGTGGTCTCCACCTGCCAGCCGAGGCGGCCGTGGTATTCCGGGTGCGCCAGCAGGAAGCTGGCGATCAGCTCGTCGACAAACGGGCGCAGCAGGAACACCTCGCCGTGCACGCGGTCGCGGCGGCCCAGCTGCAGCACCTCGGCCACCAGATGCTCGATGCGCGCACAGTTGTCGCGCACCATGCAGCTCAGCCGCTGCGTCACCGGCGCCACCGCCTCCTCGCCCAGCAGCTCGGCGGCGTGGCTGATCGCCGCCAGCGGGTTGCGGATCTCGTGCGCGATATTGGCGGTCAGCCGCCCCAGCGCCGCCAGCTTCAGCTGCTGCGCCTCGGCGGCCAGCTGCTCCGCCGGCTGCAGGAACACCACCAGCAGCAGGCTGTCGTCCTCCGCCAGCGGCACCATGCGCCCGATCAGCTGCTGACCGCGCAGCACCAGGTCGATTTCCTGCTCCTGCAGCGGCATGCCCTGCAGGTGCCAGCGCCGGATCAGCGGTTGCAGCACCGGCTGCAGCCGGTCGCGCTGCAGTTCGCCGAGCAGGCGGCTGGCGGTGGCGTTGAACTGGCGCAGCACGCCCTGCGCGTCCAGCACCAGCACCGCCTCGCGCAGCGCCTGCAGCGCCAGCGCGTTGACGCGGTTGAGGCTGGCCAGCTGGCTGCCGCGCAGCGCCGCCAGCAGCTCAGACTGCCGCGCCTTGCGCGACAGCAGCCAGGTGGTGGCGCTGGTGACGAAGCCGGCGATTGCCAGCAGCGCCGCCTGCAGCAGCTGGTTGCTGTCCAGCCCGCCGTGCCAGGCGTTCAACGCCACGCTGGCGAACAGGCTGAAGGTGGCCAGCGCGGCGTAGAACAGCGCCAGCCGGCCGCTGACCAGCATGCCGGCCACCGCCAGGAAGGGCAGCAGCAGCATGCCGAAGCCGCTTTTCACGCCGCCATAGAGATGGGTAAAACTGCTGATCAGCACGATGTCGGCAGCCAGCGTCGCCGTCAGCAGCCACGACAGCGGCAGCGCCAGGCGGCCGACCACCGCCCCGGCCACTACCAGCGCGGCGTAGGCCAGCGCCCACAGCCACAGCGCAGCGTGATCCAGCGCCTGCGCCGGCAGCACCCACTGCGTCATCAGCAGCAGCACCGCCACCAGCGCGATGCGGAACAGGTTGAAAAAGCGCAGCGCCTTGCGGGTCGACAACAGCGCGGCAGGCGGCGGCGTCATCGCGTTCAGTCCGGCTGGCGGATGGCGCCGACCGTCCATTTCTTCGGCAGCAGCTTGCCCTTGGCACCGCGCTTGCCGTCGAACTCGGCCAGCGCCAGCTTCTCATCCGCGCTCTTACCGCGCACCGAGACCGTGGACAGCAGCGCCTTGTCACCGGCCACCAGCCCGATGGCGGTCAGCGCCTCGCCCGCCGCCAACGACATCAGCATCAGGCCGCGGCCCTTGGCCAGCTCCTTCAGCTCGCCGGCCGGGAACGCCAGCGCACGGCCGCCGTCGCTGGCGGCCACCAGGCGCAGGCCGTCAAGGTTGGCCGCAATGCGCACCGGCGAGAGCACCGTCTCGCCGGCGTCCAGCGTCAGGAACGCCTTGCCGGCCTTGACGCGGCCGCTCATGTCGCCGAGTTTGGCGATGAAGCCGTAGCCACCGCTGCCGGCCACCACGTAGCGGGTGGCGTCCGGCGCCGACAACAGCTGCGCCGGCTTGGCGCCGTCTTGCAGCTCGACCAGGGACGCCACCGGCACGCCGTCGCCACGGCCGGTCGGCACGTCGGCGGGGTCGATGGTGTAGGCGCGGCCGCGGCTGTCGAGCACGATCAGCGACCACACCGTGCGCGTCTCCACCACGGTGTGCAGGCCGTCGCCGTCCTTGAAGGTCAGCGCCGACAGGTCGACGTTGTGGCCGACGCGGGCGCGGATCCAGCCCTTCTGCGACAGGATCACCGTCACCGGTTCGTCGGCGGTGGTCTGCGTCAGCACCGCGCGCTCGGCGACCTTGATCTCGCTGCGGCGCGCGTCGCCGTATTTCACCGCATCGCTGCGGATTTCCTCGGCCATCAGCCCGCGCAGCGCCGCCTCGCTGGACAGCAGGTGGCGCAGGTTGTCGCGTTCCTTGCGCAAGTCGGCCAGCTCCTTCTCCAGCTTGAAGCCTTCCAGCCGCGCCAGCTGGCGCAGGCGGATCTCGAGGATGTCCTCGGCCTGTGCCTCGGACAGACCGAAGGCCTTGATCAGGTCCGGCTTCGGCTCGTCCGATTCACGGATCACGCGGATCACTTCATCGATGTGGATGAAGGCGATCATGCGCCCTTCCAGAATGTGGATGCGCTTGTCGACCTGGCCGAGACGGTAGTTGAGGCGGCGGGTGATGGTGTGCTGGCGGAAGGACAGCCACTCGGCGAGGATGGCTTTCAGCCCCTTCTGCGCCGGGCGGCCGTCGAGACCGATCATCACCAGGTTCATCGAGGCGTTGCCTTCCAGGCTGGTCTGCGCCAGCAGGATGTTGATGAACTCGTCCGGGTCCTGGCGGCTGGATTTGGGCTCGAACACCAGCCGCACCGGCTGCTCGCTGTCGGATTCGTCGCGCACGCGGTCGAGCAGCGACAGCATCAGGCTCTTCAGGTTCTGCTGTTCCTGGGTCAGCGCCTTCTTGCCGGATTTCAGCTTCGGGTTGGTGGCTTCCTCGATCTCGGCCAGCACCTTCTGCGCGCTGGAGCCGGGCGGCAGCTGACTGACGATGATGCGCCACTGGCCGCGCGCCAGCTTTTCGACTTCCCACTTGGCACGCACGCGCACGCTGCCGCGGCCAACCTCATAGGCGGCGAGAATGTCGTCGTGGGCGGTGATGATCTGGCCGCCGCCGGGGAAATCCGGCCCCGGCACGTGCTGCATCAGCTCGGCGGTGCTCATGTCCGGATCGGCCAGCAGCGCCAGCGCGGCGGAGGCGACTTCCTTCAGGTTGTGCGGCGGGATCTCGGTGGCCATGCCCACCGCGATGCCGGAGGCGCCGTTGAGCAGCATCATCGGCAGGCGCGCCGGCAGCAGTGCCGGCTCCTCGAAGGCGCCGTCGTAGTTGGGCACGAAGTCCACGGTGCCCATGTCGATCTCGCCCAGCAGCAGCTCGGCGATCGGGGTCAGCCGCGCCTCGGTGTAACGCATCGCCGCGGCGCCGTCGCCGTCGCGCGAGCCGAAGTTGCCCTGGCCGTCGATCAGCGGGTAGCGCAGGGTGAAGTCCTGCGCCATGCGCACCAGCGCCTCGTAGGCGGAGCTGTCGCCGTGCGGATGGTATTTACCGAGGATTTCGCCGACCACGCGCGCCGATTTCACCGGCTTGGCGCCGTGCACCAGGCCCATGTCGCGCATCGCGTACAGGATGCGGCGCTGCACCGGCTTCTGGCCGTCGGCCACCTCCGGCAGCGCGCGGCCCTTGACCACGCTCATCGCGTATTCGAGATAGGCGCGCTCGGCGTACAGGTCGAGCGCCAGCTGGCCGTCGTCGTCGACCAGATCGGCCGCCGGCGGCGCGGGCGGGGCAGGGGGCACGCTGGCGTCGGGCAGCGTGCCGGCAAACAGATCGTCGTGATTCATAAGGGTCCGTACGGCGTGCAATCAGCACATCGTGCTATGGTGTGGGTCACAAAACTGGCAATGGGGCAAATTGTACTATGGCAAGTCAAGTGAAGTGGCACTGCCACGGTTTTGGCGATTTCAGCGTGCAGCAGCTGTACGAGGTGCTGCAGCTGCGCGATCAGGTGTTCGTGGTGGAGCAGCAGTCGATCTACGGCGACCTGGACGGTCTCGACCAGCGCTGCTGGCATCTCAGCGGCCGCGACGGCAGCGAGCAGCTGGTGGCCTACGCCCGGCTGCTGGCGCCGGGCGTCAAGTATCCGGACGCGGTGGCCATCGGCCGGGTGGTGATCGCGCCCTACCGCCGTGGCGGCGGACTGGGGCGGCAGCTGGTGCAGCAGGCGATCCACCACTGCGAGCAGCTGTACCCGGGGCGCGCCATCATGCTGTCGGCGCAAGCCTCGCTGCAGCGCTTCTACGAGGGTCTCGGCTTCGTGGTGCAGTCCGAGCCCTACGACGACGGCGGCATCCTGCACCTGGACATGCGCCGCCACAACGCCTGCGCCTGACAGGGCGCGGCACGGCCGCCGGCGCCAGGTTGGCCGCAACCGTCTAACGGTGGCGCGGCATGCCCTCGCCGCAGACATCGTGCCAGGCCATGAACACGGTGACGAACATCACCGGCAGCCACAGCAGCAGGCCGAGACCGAACGGCAGCAGCGCCAGCCCGAACAGCACCGCCAGAATCAGGCCGCAGTACAGCATCGCGCCCCAGTTCGCCATGCCGGCGCGCGCGCTGTAGCGCATCGCCGGCAGCGGCTCGCCGTCGCGCAGCACGATTTCCGCCGGCGCGAACCAGTAGCTCAGCGACGCGACGAACAGGCTGCCGCCCATCAGCACGGTCATCAGCAGCATCAGCACCGGCGAGCGCTCGAACGCCTGCCCGGTCTGCAGTGTGTCGCCGAACAGCAGCAACAGCAGCACCGCCATCATCATCAGCAACAGCACCAGCAGGCCGAAGTAGGCGATGCCCAGCATCACCAGTCGCTGCCAGTGCGGCTTCAGCATCAGGAACAGGTCCAGCGGGCGCAGCTGCTCGCCGCGCATCGCCTTGGCCGCCGCCAGCACGAAGCCGCCGGCGAACACCGGCACCAGCACCATGCTCAGGAACTGGCCGACCACCGGCAGCGCCGCCACGGTGAGCTGGATCATGCCGTACATCGCGGCAAACAGCAGCCAGGTCAGCGGCTGTTCGCGCACCAGGAAAAACGCATGCTGGATCCAGGTGGCACCCTGGCGAAACGGCACCTTGTGCGGCACCGGAATGGATACGGACTCCACGGCTGACAACTCCCCTGTTGTTGATGTGACGGCCATCCGCCTGTGCACAGTGGCGGCATAAGCCCCGGCAAATGACTCACCATTGGCATGGTTATACCTGCTGGCACCACCTTTCTGCCGAAAATCACGCCCTTTGCCATGCCGCAGCCTGCGGCCAACCTTGCCTGAAAAGGCCGAATTCAGCGATAATTCCATGATTTCGCAACGGTTACCCCGTCGGCAAAAGCGATGGCGTCACTGTTGTTCCGGTTCCCTACAAATTGAGGTTCTTCCCGAATGGTCTCCCGAACCGAGCTTGCCAATGCCGTGCGCTTCCTGTCGATGGACGCGGTGGAAAAGGCCAAATCCGGTCACCCCGGCGCCCCGATGGGCATGGCGGATATCGCCGAAGTACTGTGGCGCGATCACCTGAAGCATAGCCCTGTCAATCCAGACTGGTCCAACCGCGACCGCTTCGTGCTCTCCAACGGGCACGGCTCCATGCTCCTCTACAGCCTGCTGCATCTCTCGGGCTACGACCTTTCGATCGACGATCTCAAGAATTTCCGCCAGCTGCACAGCAAGACCCCGGGTCACCCGGAGTACGGCTACGCACCGGGCGTGGAAACCACCACCGGCCCGCTGGGCCAGGGCATCAGCAACGCGGTGGGCATGGCGCTGGCCGAGAAGATCCTCGCCGCCGAATTCAACCGCGACGGTTTCCCGGTTGTCGACCATCACACCTACACCTTCCTCGGTGACGGCTGCATGATGGAAGGCATCAGCCACGAAGCCTGCGCGCTGGCCGGCACCTGGGGCCTGGGCAAGCTGATCGCGTTCTACGACGACAACGGCATCTCCATCGACGGTGACGTCGAAGGCTGGTTCACCGACGACACCCCGGCCCGTTTCGAAGCCTACGGCTGGCAGGTGATCCGCCACGTCGACGGCCACGACGCCGAAGAGCTGCAGATCGCCATCGCCACCGCGAAGAAGGAAACCGCGCGGCCAACGCTGATCTGCTGCAAGACCGTGATCGGCAAGGGCGCGCCGAACAAGCAGGGCGGCCACGACGTGCACGGCGCCCCGCTGGGCAGCGCCGAAATCGCCGCCGCGCGCGCCAACCTGAAGTGGGCGTACGAGCCGTTCGTGATCCCGCAGGACATCTACGACGCGTGGAACTACCGCGCCAAGGGTAGCGAGCTGGAAGCCGGCTGGAACCAGCTGTTCGCCGACTACGCCGCCGCGCATCCGGAACTGGCCGCCGAGTACACCCGCCGCATGGCCGGCGAGCTGCCGGCCGGCTGGGACGCGCACGTCGCCGCCAAGATCGCCGCCGCCAACGACAAGGGCGAGACCATCGCCACCCGCAAGGCGTCGCAGAACGCCATCGCCGCACTGGCCGAAGTGCTGCCGGAACTGCTGGGCGGCTCCGCCGACCTGACGCCGTCCAACCTGACCAACTGGCCGGGTTCGGTCGCCGTCACCGCCGAAGCCGGCGGTAACTACATCCACTACGGCGTGCGCGAATTCGGCATGGCCGCGATCATGAACGGCCTGGCCCTGCACGGCGGCGTGAAGCCGTTCGGCGCCACCTTCCTGATGTTCAGCGAATACGCGCGTAATGCACTGCGCATGGCGGCGCTGATGAAGATCAACCCGGTATTCGTGTTCACCCACGACTCCATCGGTCTGGGCGAAGACGGTCCGACCCACCAGCCGGTGGAACAGATCGCCACCCTGCGCCTGATCCCGAACATGGCGGTATGGCGTCCGTGCGACACCGTGGAATCGATGGTGGCGTGGGCCGACGCGCTGGCCGCCAAGGACCATCCGTCGTGCCTGATCTTCAGCCGCCAGAACCTGCCCTTCGTCAGCCGTGACGCGACACAGATCGCCGGCGTGAAGAAAGGCGGCTACGTGCTGCGCGATGCGGTAGACCCGCAGGCGGTACTGATCGCCACCGGCTCGGAAGTGGAGCTGGCACTGAAGGCACAGGAAGTCCTGGCCGGCGACGGCATCGCCGTACGCGTGGTGTCGATGCCGTGCACCAACGCCTTCGACAAGCAGGACAAGGCCTACATCGCATCCGTACTGCCGGCCGGCGTGCCGCGCATCGCCATCGAAGCCGGCGTCACCGACGGCTGGCGCAAGTATGTCGGCCTGGAAGGCGAAGTGATCGGTATCGACCACTTCGGAGAATCCGCACCGGCCGGCGTGCTGTTCAAGGAATTCGGCTTTACCGTGGAAAATGTCGTCGCCACTACCAAGAACGTCATCCGCGCATAACACTCAGGCCGTCCCCGCTAAGAGGGACGGCCGTTTCACATTTTCTTGGGAGAGAAAATTATGACCATCCGCATCGCGATCAACGGCTACGGCCGTATCGGCCGCCAGGCGCTGCGTTCGATCTACGAATACAACCTGCGCAACGATTTCGAAATCGTGGCCGTCAACGCCTCCGGCGACCTGGCCACCAACGCGCACCTGACCAAGTTCGACACCGTGCACGGCCGCTTTGCCGCCGAAGTCAGCCACGACGAAAACACCCTGATCGTCAACGGCGACCGCATCCCGTTCTTCTCCACCCGCAACCCGGCCGAACTGCCGTGGGACGCACTGCAGGTGGATCTGGTACTGGAATGCACCGGTGCCTTCACCAGCAAGGAAAAGTGCCAGGCACACATCAACGCCGGCGCCAAGAAGGTGCTGATCTCGGCCCCGGGCGGCGACGACGTTGACGCCACCATCGTCTACGGCGTCAACCACGACGTGCTGACCGCCGACATGACCGTGGTGTCCAACGCGTCCTGCACCACCAACTGCCTGGCCCCGGTGGCCAAGGCGCTGAACGACGCCATCGGTATCAAGAAGGGCCTGATGACCACCATTCACGCCTTCACCAACGATCAGGTGCTGACCGACGTGCGTCACAAGGACCTGCGCCGCGCCCGTTCCGCCACCGACAACCTGATTCCGACCAAGACCGGCGCCGCCAAGGCCGTCGGCCTGGTGCTGCCGGAACTGAAAGGCCGCCTGGACGGTTTCTCGGTACGCGTGCCGACCATCAACGTATCGCTGGTTGACCTGACCTTCACCGCCTCCCGCGACACCACCAAGGACGAGATCAACGAGATCGTCAAGGCCGCGTCCGAAGGCAGCATGAAGGGCACGCTGGGTTACAACACCCTGCCGCTGGTTTCCAGCGACTTCAACCACAGCACCGAAGGCTCCATCTTCGACGCCAGCCTGACCAAGGTCACCGGCGGCAACATGGTGAAAGTGCTGGCCTGGTACGACAACGAGTGGGGCTTCTGCCAGCAGATGCTGAAGACCGCGCGCGCGATGTTTGCAGCAAAATAAAGCCAGACCATGCTGGCCGGCCGCAAGGTTGGCCGCATGCCTGGTAGGGTGGGCCGGACACGTCCGGCCCACACCGTTGTTTGAACGGCAATGCGACGATCTGCCTGCGGGCAGATCGTCGCATTCCGGGCGATGGTGGGCCGAACCGCCCACCCTACCTAGCTGAGGAGATGAAATTGCAATTCAAGAAACTGACCGACCTGGCGCTGGCCGGCAAGCGCGTACTGATCCGCGTCGACATGAACGTGCCGCTCAAGAATGGCGTCATCGGTGACGACACCCGCATCCGCGCCAGCCTGCCGTCGATCGAACACTGCCTGAAGGCCGGTGCCAGCGTGATCCTGATGACCCACCTCGGCCGTCCGACCGAAGGCGAGCCGCAGCCGGAAGACAGCCTGGCCCCGGTGGCTGCGCGCCTGTCCGAGCTGCTGGGCCAGGCCGTGACCGTGGCTGCCGACTGGCAAGCCGGCCTGGCGCTGGCCGCCGGCGAGGTGGTGATGCTGGAAAACGTGCGCCTGAACAAGGGCGAGAAAAAGAACAACGAAGCGCTGGGCCGTGCCTACGCCAGCCTGTGCGACATCTTCGTCAACGACGCCTTCGGCACCGCGCACCGCGCCGAAGCGTCCACCCACGCCGTGGCGCAGTTCGCGCCGGTCGCCTGCGCCGGCATCCTGCTGGCCGCCGAGCTGGACGCGCTGAGCAAGGCGCTGCTGGCACCGGCCCGCCCGCTGGTGGCCATCGTCGCCGGCTCCAAGGTCTCGACCAAGCTGACCATCCTCGAGGCGCTGGCCGACAAGGTTGACCAGCTGATCGTCGGCGGCGGCATCGCCAACACCTTCCTGCTGGCCGAAGGCAAGACCATCGGCAAGTCGCTGGCCGAAGCCGATCTGGTGGACGACGCCCGCCGCGTGATCGCCAAGATCCGCGCCCGCGGCGGCGACGTGCCGCTGCCGAGCGACGTGGTGTGCGCCAACGAGTTCTCCGACACCGCCACCGCCACGCTGAAGAACGTGGCCGAGGTCGGCGCCGACGACATGATCCTCGACATCGGCCCGGACTCGGCCAAGGTCCTGGCCGACATCGTCGCCAAGGCCGGCACCGTGGTATGGAACGGCCCGGTCGGCGTGTTCGAGATCGAGCAGTTCAGCCACGGCACCCAGGCACTGGGCCAGGCGATTGCCGGTTCGGCAGCGTTCTCCATCGCCGGCGGTGGCGACACCCTGGCGGCGATCGCCAAGTACGGCCTGACCGAGCAGATCAGCTACATCTCCACCGGCGGCGGCGCCTTCCTCGAGTTCCTCGAAGGCAAGGAACTGCCGGCGGTGGCGATGCTGGCCGCGCGCGCTTGAAAACCGGCTAACGACCTCGCGAGCTCGCGCGAGACAAGCTGAAGACGGCTGAGGAAGCGACGTTGACATGGCGTCAATGCGCATCACCGGGTCGAATTCAACGCGGTATCGCGCGCAGCGCAGCAGGTCGTTGCTGCGGCCAACGTTGGCCGCAGCGGCCATACTGTAACTTGCCGGGTACAGGCGTTGCGCCTAGACTCGGCAACACCCCCCATTACCGATGCAAGGAGCAGCGCCCATGGCCTTCGATACCTGGCTGATCTTCGTCGTCACCGTGTTTTTCGTGTCGGCGACCCCCGGTCCCAACATGCTGCTGGCGATGAGCCACGGCATCCGCTTCGGCCTGCGCGGTGCGCTGCCGACCATGGCCGGCCTGCTGCTGGCGCTGGGGCTGATCATGGGCGGTTCCGCCGCCGGTCTCGGCGCGCTGCTGGCCACCTCGGAGCAGCTGTTCTCCTTCGTCAAGTACGCCGGTGCCGCCTACCTAGTGTGGCTGGGCTACCAGGCCTGGCGCGCGCCGGTTAGCGAGCGCATGGGCAGCGACAGTGACGACGACGGCGTGGCCGCCGTCAGCAACTGGCAGCGTTTCCGCACCGGCTTCCTGGTGGCGATGAGCAACCCGAAGGCCTTCGTGTTCTTTGCCGCGCTGTTCCCGCAGTTCATGCGCGCCGATGCGCCGCAAATGCCGCAGCTGGTGGTGCTGGCCGGCACCTTCTACGTGATCGAGAGCAGCTGGCAGGTGGTGTACGCCTTCGGCGGCGCCAAGCTCAAGCACTGGATCACCAGCCCGCTGCGCCAGCGCATGATGAACCGTTTTGCCGGTGGCTCGTTCATGGCCGCCGGTGTGGCGCTGAGCACCGTCAGCCGCGCCTGATACGGCCAACCTTTTTCCGCGCCGGCCACGGCGGGCGCGACAAGCATTCAACTACTGGAGACTCACCCATGGCACTCGTTTCGATGCGTCAGCTGCTGGACCACGCAGCAGAATTCAGCTACGGCCTGCCGGCCTTCAACGTCAACAACCTGGAACAGATGCGCGCCATCATGGAAGCCGCCGACAAGGTCGACGCGCCGGTGATCGTGCAGGCCTCGGCCGGCGCGCGCAAATACGCCGGCGCGCCGTTCCTGCGCCACCTGATCCTGGCGGCGGTGGAAGAATTCCCGCATATCCCGGTGGTGATGCACCAGGACCACGGCACCAGCCCGGACGTGTGCCAGCGCTCGATCCAGCTCGGCTTCTCCTCGGTGATGATGGACGGCTCGCTGAAGTCTGACGGCAAGACCCCGGCCGACTACGACTACAACGTTGACGTGACCCGCACCGTGGTCAACTTCGCCCACGCCTGCGGCGTGTCGGTGGAGGGCGAGATCGGCTGCCTGGGCTCCTTGGAAACCGGCATGGCCGGCGAGGAAGACGGCGTCGGCGCCGAAGGCGTGCTCGACCACAGCCAGCTGCTGACCGATCCGGAAGAAGCCGCCCAGTTCGTGAAGGACACCGGCGTCGACGCGCTGGCGATCGCCATCGGCACCAGCCACGGCGCCTACAAGTTCAGCAAGAAGCCGACCGGCGACGTGCTGCGCATCGACCGCATCAAGGAAATCCACGCCCGCATCCCGAACACCCACCTGGTGATGCACGGCTCCTCCAGCGTGCCGCAGGAATGGCTGCAGATCATCAACGAATTCGGCGGCGAGCTGGGCGAGACCTACGGCGTGCCGGTGGAAGAGATCGTGGAAGGCATCAAGCACGGCGTGCGCAAGGTGAACATCGACACCGACCTGCGCCTGGCCTCCACCGGCGCCATCCGCCGCTTCCTGGCGCAGAACCCGAAGGAATTCGACCCGCGCAAATACCTGGCCGCCAGCACCGTGGCGATGCGCGACATCGTGATCGCCCGCTACGAAGCGTTCGGCGCCGCCGGCATGGCCAGCAAGATCAAGCCGGTCAGCCTCGACACCATGGCCAACCTGTACCTGAAAGGCCAGCTGGCGCAGATCGTGAAGTAAGCTGCACCCGCCATGCAAAACGCCACTCCGCGGAGTGGCGTTTTTTTTGGCTTGCGACCAAGGTTGGCCGCATCAGGCGCCGGACAGGCGGTCGCGGAACAGCGCGGCGATCAGGTCCGACTGGCTGATCACGCCGGCCAGCGTGCCGTCGTCGGCCAGCACCGGCACATGGTGCAGGCCGCGGTCGGCAAACAGCGGCACCAGCTCCACCAGGTGCAGGTCGTCGCGCACACTGATCAGGGTGCTGCTCATGATCGCCGCCACCCGGCTGTCGCCGGCACGGCCGCTTGAGGAAGTCCACCAGCGACACCATGCCCAGCACCTGGCCGCTATCGGTGACCACCGGCAAGGCGCGCACCTTGTGCTGGCGCAGCAGCCGCCACGCCTCCTGCAGCGCGGTGTCCGGGCGCAGGCTGATCACGTCGCGCGACATGATGTCGCGGCAGCGGATGTCACCCAGCCGGCGGCGGTAGGCGTGCATCTCCGCCAGCGTCATCACCTGCTCCAGATCGCTGCGGCTGATGTCGAGCAGGTGGTTGAAGCCGGCCAGCGCCGCTTCCATGTCCTCCTCGCGGATGCCCAGCCGCGCCAGCGGTGCCGGATCGCGGATCAGGTGACGGTTGGGCGGCGGCAGCGCGCGCGGGTAGGGGCGGCGCAGCAGGTAGTTGTTGAGCAGCCACGCCAAGGCCAGCATCAGCAGCGCATTGCACAGCACCAGTGCGACAAAGCCGTAGCCCATCGCCTGCACCGCCGGGCCGCCGACCACCGCGTTCAGCGCGATGGCGCCACGGGCGGGTGCAGGCAGCGCAAGGCGATCATGGCGAAGATCGCCAGCCCGACCGCGACGCCGGCCGCCAGCCACGGCCACGGCAGCCACTGCGCGCAGGCGACGCCGATGGCGGCCGACACCAGGTGGCCGCCCAGCAGCGGCCACGGCTGCGCCAGCGGGCTGCTGGGCAGCGTGTACAGCAGCACCGCCGCCGCACCCATCGACGCCACCAGCAACGGTGCCGGCCCCAGGGTCAGCGCGGTGAGCAGGCCGGTCAGCGCGATGGCAAACAGGGCGGCGGCGGCCACCGCCAGCTGTTCGCGGCGGCCGATCACCAGCGGCTCCGGCCACCAGCGCTGCAGACGCCGGCGCAGTCCGGCCGGCAACAAGGCAAGAGATGTCATCATCCTGCCATTGTATTTGAAGATGTATTTGGTTTGCCACTTTGTAACCGGCCGCCGCCACTTGGCCGCCGCCGCCGCGCTGCGTACACTATACCGATGAGCGAACTTTTCTCCCCCCTCGAATGGGTCTTCGTGATCATCCTCGGCCTGGTACCGCTGGCCGGCATCGTGTTCCACCTGTGGATCATGCTGCTGCGCCCGCCGAAGCAGCCGCCGGCCGACGCCGCCCCGCCGGCGCAGGACCGCGAGCAGCCCTGACACCGCGCCTCTCGTCCGGCTTTGCATTGGGCATGAGCAGCCGCTAGCATGAATGCATGCCGGTAACGGTGCCCAAGGAGAACGAGATGGCAATGGATGTGATCGACTACCAGATCTTCGGCGACGACATGCAGTACGTCGAAGTGGAGCTGGACCCCGGCGAGGCCGCGGTCGGCGAGGCCGGCGCGCTGTACTACATGGAAGACGATGTCAGCATGGACACCATCTTCGGTGACGGCTCGGCGACGCAGGGCGGGCTGCTGGGCAAGCTGCTCGGCGCCGGCAAGCGGCTGATCACCGGCGAGTCGCTGTTCACCACCGTCTACCTCAACCAGGGCCAGCGCAAGCGCCGCGTCGCCTTTGCCGCCAGCTATCCCGGCAAGATCGTGCCGGTACACCTCTTGGAGCTGGGCGGCACGCTGTACGCGCAGAAGGACAGCTTCCTCGCCGCCGCCAAGGGCGTCAGCCTCAGCCTCGCGTTCCAGAAGAAGATCGGCACCGGCCTGTTCGGCGGCGAGGGCTTCATCATGCAGAAGCTGGACGGCGACGGTTACGTGTTCCTGCACGCCGGCGGCACGCTGACCAGCCGCCAGCTGCAGCCGGGCGAGGTGCTGCGCGTCGATACCGGCTGCGTGGTGGCCTACCAGCCGACGGTGGATTTCGACATCGAGTACGTCGGCAAGCTGAAGTCGGCGCTGTTCGGCGGCGAAGGGCTGTTCTTCGCCAAACTGACCGGCCCCGGCCGCGTGTGGCTGCAGTCGCTGCCGCTATCGCGGCTGGCCGACCGCATCGTCGCCGCCAGCCCCAAGGCCGGCGGCAACAGCAGCGAGCAGGGTTCGCTACTCGGCGGCCTCGGCAATATCCTGGACGGCAAGGACTGAAGCGCGGCCAACGCCTGCATGAAAAAAGCCCGGAGCGTGCTCCGGGCTTTTTTGTCAGCGGCAGGCTTACTTGCCGGACGGCACGCCAACCTTGGCGCGGCGCGCCTGTACCGCATCGGCCAGCGTCTGCAACAGCGCTTCGGTATCGTCCCAGCTGATGCAGGCATCGGTAATGCTCTGGCCGTAGGTCAGTTCGCAGCCCGGTTTCAGGTCCTGACGACCTTCCACCAGGTGGCTTTCCACCATCACGCCGAAGATGTGCTGGTCACCGGCCGCCAGTTGCGCGGCGATGTCGTCGCACACTTCCATCTGGCGACGGTAGTCCTTGCGACTGTTGGCGTGACTGAAATCGACCATCAGCTTCTGCGGCAGGCCGACGGCGGCCAGCTCGGCGGCGGCGGCCTGCACATAGCGGGCCTCGTAGTTCGGCTCCTTGCCGCCACGCAGGATCACGTGGCAGTCCGGGTTGCCGCCGGTCTCGACGATGGCGGAATGACCGGTCTTGGTCACCGACAGGAAGTGATGCGACACGCTGGCGGAGCGGATGGCGTCGACCGCGATCTTCAGGTTGCCGTCGGTGCCGTTCTTGAAACCGACCGGGCAGGACAGGCCGGAAGCCAGCTCGCGGTGCACCTGCGATTCGGTGGTGCGCGCGCCGATGGCACCCCAGCTGATCAGGTCGGCCAGGTACTGCGGCGTGATCATGTCCAGGAATTCGGTGGCCGCCGGCATGCCCATGCTGTTCAGGTTGAGCAGCAGGCGACGCGCCAGGCGCAGGCCGGTATTGATGTCGTAGGACTCGTCGAGGTGCGGATCGTTGATCAGACCTTTCCAGCCGACGGTGGTGCGCGGTTTTTCAAAGTAGACACGCATCACGATCTGCAGGTCGTTGGCGTACTTCTGGCGCAGCGGCAGCAGGCGGCGGGCGTATTCTTCCGCCGCGGCCGGATCGTGGATGGAACAGGGGCCGATCACCACCAGCAGGCGGTCGTCCTCGGCACGCAGCAGACGGGCAATGTCACGACGGGCGTTGAAGATCAGCTCGGCGGCGGATTCGTTGATCGGCAGCTCGTACAGGTGAGCAATCGGCGGGAGCAGTTCTTTGATGTCTCGGATTCTGACGTCGTCGGTCTGGCGGTGCATTGCTGTGTCCTTGGTCTCTTTTGTTTGCATAGCAACATTACCCGCTTCACCCTGCCATGCCAAGCCCTAAACCGTATCGCGGCCGGCGATTTTTTGGCGCCGCTGCGTCAAGCCGTCGTGGCATGACCTGCCAAACGGCCGCGCTGGAAACGGCGCTATTGGCAGGCTTTGCCAAAATAATGGCCTATAAAAAGCAAAAGCACCCCTAAGGGTGCTTTCGTTGGGTAATGCGGCCAACCTGGTGCTCAGTCGGCGTACTGGCGCTTCATGCGTTCGCGACGCTCCTGTGCTTCCACCGACAGCGATGCCGTCGGGCGGGCCAGCAGGCGCTTGAGGCCGATCGGCTCGCCGGTGTCTTCGCAATAGCCGTAGCTGCCGTCTTCGATCAAACGCAGGGTGGACTGGATCTTCTGCAGCAGCTTGCGCTCGCGGTCGCGGGTGCGCAGCTCCAGCGCATACTCTTCTTCCAGTGTGGCGCGATCCGCCGGATCGGGCGTGGCTTCCTGCTCCTGCAGGTGGCTAGCCGTGGCACTGGCGTTGCTCAACAGCTCTTGTTGCATGTTCAACAAGCGCTCCTTGAAGAACTCAAGATGGTCGGCGTTCATGTAGTCATCGCCGGACCAGTTGATGATGTCTTGTTCAGTCAGCTTGGCCATAGTTTGATGCTTCCAGCTATAAAGTTGTGGCAACAGGCGTGGAAGATTACCGACGGCATAAGGAAAGTGCAACACAATCCGTACGCCATCTCCGTCACAACTGTCTTTTATCTTGTGTATATAGTGCCGAACGGGGGTGAACTCAAGAGGGCAGGCCGATTAAGGCCCGACTTAAGACATTGGCAAGAAACACGGAAAGCGGCCGCGGCGGCAAATGGCACCGCGCCAACGCAACAAAAGCGCCTCGCGGCGCTTTATGTTGCATAAAACATGATTACTTCTGGCTCAAGACCCACTTCACCAGCGTTTTCAGATCGGCATCGCTGACCTGAGGGTGAGCCGGCATCGGGATCGGGCCCCAGACGCCGGAACCGCCAGCCTTGACCTTGGCCACCAGCTTGGCCTCGGCACTCTTGTCACCCGCGTATTTCTTGGCGACATCCTTGTAGGCCGGGCCGACAATCTTCTTGTCGACCGCGTGACAGGCGACACAGGCGTATTTCTGCGCCAGCTGCAGGTTGGCAAAAGCGGGGGTGGCCAGCACGCCCAGGGCCACAGCGGCCAATAGCATTTTTTTCATGCAAAGTTCTCCACAGGATCAAACCCCTGACCTGACTCCGTAGCCAGGCAAGGCGACGCTACTTGATAACTGAATGCTCATACTGCCATCTTGAGTTGCATCAAGAAAGACATTTCCAGCATCCGGACCGGCAGCATCAGGATCACCTGGATCACCAGCAGCAACACCAGCGGCGACAGGTCGACACCGCCGATCACCGCCCGCTGGAACGGTCGCAGGTAGGGTCGGGTCAGCGCTTCCAGTACCGGGCGCAGGCCGTTGTAGGGATTGACCCAGCTGAGGATCGCCAGCACGAACACCGCGCCCATCAGCAGGTACAGCGACAGGCGGAACACGTCGAGCAGCGCCAGCAGCGTCAGCGCCAGCCAGCTCTGCGGGTGCAGCAGGTCGTAGGGCAGCGGGTTGAGCAGCAGGATGCTGATCAGTGCCAGCAGCGAGACTACCCAGGCCAGCACCATGGTGGCGGTGTCATAACTGCGCCACGCCGGAATCCAGCGCCGCAACGGCAACACCGCAAAATTGCTGACCGCGATCACGAACTGGGTCAGCGGATGCTTGAACGGCGCCCGCGCCACCTGCAGGTAAAAGCGCATCAGCAGCACCAGCACGAACAGCTCGCTGATGGTCTTGATCAGGAATTGCAGCGTTTCCAGCAGCATCATTCGCCGTCCTTGCTCAACAGGTCACCCAGCTCCACCGAGCGGGCGCGGCAATCCAGCGCCCCGGCGATGATCGCCGCCTTGACACCCTCGGCCTCGAAACGGGCGATGGCGCGCTCGGTGGTCCCGCCCTTGGACATCACGTTGGTGCGCAAGGTTGCCACCGGCAGCGGGCTTTGCTTGGCCAGCTCCACCGCGCCCTCGAAGGTGCCCAGCACCAGTGCCCGCGCCTCCTGCTCGCTGAAGCCGACCTGGCAGGCACCCTCGATCATGCTCTCGATAAAGTAGAACACGTAGGCCGGGCCGCTGCCGGAGACGCTGGTGATGTCGTCGATGCCACCCTCGGTCTCCAGCCAGCTGGTGATGCCGACCGCTTGCATGATGCCTTCCGCGGTGCGGCGATCCGCTTCGCCGATATCGGCGGCGGCGTACAGCCCGGACACGCCCTTGCCGACCATGGCCGGGGTGTTGGGCATCACCCGCACGATGCGCGAGCTGCCCAGCCAGCGGCTCAGCGCCTCCAGCCGTACCCCGGCGGCGATCGACACCACCAGCGCGCCGTGCAGCCGTGGCGCCAGTTGCTGGCACACCGCCTGCAGTGCCTGCGGCTTCACCGCCAGCAGCACCACCTCGTCGGCGGCAAAGCGGTCCGGCAGCGTCGCCAGCGCGGTGACGCCGAACTCGGCCTGCAGGCTGGCGCGCTTGTCTTCGTGCAGCTCCACCACGCTGATCTGCTGGCCGGGCTGCTGGCAGAGACCGGAAATGATGGCGGAGGCCATATTGCCGCCACCGATGAACGTGATACGCATGGTTTTCCCCTGGTTCTTGTTGCTTCGCCCGCTGGCGAAACATGGTTGGATGGTTAGCCGTAGTGGCGCGCGCCGAAGATCGCGGTGCCGACGCGCACCATGGTGCTGCCGGCGGCGATCGCCGCCGCCATGTCGGCGGACATTCCCATCGACAGCGTGTCGGTGGCGATGCCGGCCGCCGCCAGTCGCTGCTGCAGCGTCGCCAGCACGCCGAAGCGTGCGGCCAACGTTGCCGCATCCTGCGTCGGCTCCGGAATGCACATCAGCCCGCGCAAGCGCAGGCCGGGCAAGGCGGCGATGGCCTGCGCCAGCGGCAGCACCTCGTCCGGGGCGCAGCCGCTCTTGCTGTCCTCGCCGGAAACATTGACCTGGATGCAGACATTCAGCGCGGGCAGCGCCGCCGGACGCTGCGCCGACAGCCGTTCGGCGATCTTCAGCCGCTCCACCGAGTGCACCCAGTGCGCCAGCTCCGCCACCGGTCGCGTCTTGTTCGATTGCAGCGGGCCGATGAAATGCCACTCCAGCGCCAGATCCTGCAGCTCGGCAGCCTTGGCCTGCAGTTCCTGCACGTAGTTCTCGCCAAAGCGGCGCTGGCCGGCGGCGTAGGCTTCGCGCACCGCCGCCGCCGGAAAGGTCTTGCTCACCGCCAGCAAGGTCACGCTGTCGCCATCGCGGCCGGCCGCCTGTGCCGCACTGCCGATCGCCGCGCTCACCCGTTGCAGGGCGCTGCTGATATCTGTCATCGTCTGCTCGCTCTCTCTCCCGCCGGTGGCCGCGGCCTCAGTGGGCAGCGGCACCCGGCGGCGTTACAATCGTCCGCATCACTCGATGAACCCGGCATTGTTGCGGACGCGGAGAAATTATATGGAAATTTCCGAACTTCTGGCCTTTACGGTCAAAAACAAGGCATCGGACCTGCACCTGTCGTCCGGACTGCCACCGATCATACGGGTACACGGCGACATCCGCCGCATCAACCTGCCGCCGATGGCGCACCATGACGTGCACGACATGGTGTACGACATCATGAACGACCACCAGCGCAAGGCCTTCGAAGAGATCTTCGAGTGCGACTTCTCCTTCGAGCTGCCGGGCATCGCCCGCTTCCGCGTCAACGTGTTCCAGCAGAACCGCGGTATCGCCGCGGTATTCCGCGTGATTCCGTCCAAGGTGCTGTCGCTGGAGGATCTCAACGCGCCAAAGATCTTCCGCGAGATCGCCGACTTGCCGCGCGGCATCGTGCTGGTCACCGGCCCGACCGGCTCCGGCAAGTCCACCACCCTGGCGGCGATGGTCGACTACGTCAACGAGAACCAGTATTCGCACATCCTGACGGTGGAAGACCCGATCGAATTCGTGCACGAAAGCAAGAAGGGCCTGATCAACCAGCGCGAACTCGGCGCCCAGACGCAAAGCTTCGCCAACGCGCTGAAGAGCGCGCTGCGCGAAGACCCGGACGTGATCCTGGTCGGCGAGATGCGTGACCTGGAAACCATCCGCCTGGCGCTGACCGCCGCCGAAACCGGCCACCTGGTGTTCGGCACCCTGCACACCAGCGGCGCCGCCAAGACCGTCGACCGTATTGTCGACGTGTTCCCGGCCGGCGAAAAGGAAATGGTGCGCGCGATGCTGTCGGAAAGCCTGCGCGCGGTGATTTCGCAGACACTGCTGAAGACCAAGGACGAAAGCGGCCGCGTCGCCGCCCATGAAATCATGATCGGCACCCCGGCGATCCGCAACCTGATCCGCGAAAACAAGATCGCGCAGATCAACTCGATGATCCAGACCGGCCAGCAGTACGGCATGCAGACCATGGACATGTGCCTGCAGGAACTGGTGCGGCGCAATGTGATTTCGATTCAGGAAGCCCGACAAAAGGCTTCCAACAAGGACGCGTTCTAAGCGAGGAAGTAGCGCATGGAAAAGGACCAGGCATCAAAATTCATCCACGATCTGCTCAAGCACGCTGCCAGCAAGAACGCCTCCGACATCTTCATCACCTCCGATTTTCCGCCGGCGATGAAGATCGACGGCAAGATCACCCCGGTGGCGCCGCAGGCGCTGACCGCGCAGCACTGCAAGGAGCTGGTGCGCTCGGTGATGAATGACCGCCAGATGGAGGAGTTCGAATCCAGCTCCGAGGCCAACTTCGCCATCAGCCCGCCCGGCATCGGCCGCTTCCGCGTCAGCGCCTACATGCAGCAGGGCAAGGCCGGCATGGTGCTGCGCAAGATCAACACCGAGATCCCGACGCTGGACCAGCTGAAAATGCCGGCGGTGCTGAAGGACGTGGCGATGATCAAGCGCGGGCTGGTGATCTTCGTCGGCGGCACCGGCTCCGGCAAGTCCACCTCGCTGGCGGGGCTGGTGGACTGGCGCAACAGCACCGCGGCCGATCACATCATCACCCTGGAAGACCCGATCGAGTACGTGCACCAGCACAAGAAGAGCATCATCACCCAGCGCGAGATCGGCGTGGACACCGAGAGTTGGGAGGTGGCGCTGAAGAACACGCTGCGCCAGGCGCCGGACGTGATCCTGATGGGCGAGATCCGCGACCGCGAATCGATGATGTACGGCCTGCAGTTCGCCGAGACCGGCCACCTGTGCCTGGCCACGCTGCACGCCAACAACGCTAACCAGGCGCTGGACCGCATCCTCAACTTCTTCCCGGAAGAGCGCCACCAGCAGGTGCTGATGGATCTGTCGCTGAACATGCGCGCCATCGTGTCGCAGCGACTGATCCCGCTGAAGCAGGTCAAGGGCCGCGTCGCGGCGGTGGAAATCCTGCTCAACAGCCCGCTGATCGCCGACCTGATCTTCAAGGGCGAGGTGTCCGGCATCAAGGAGGTGATGTCGCGCTCGCGCGAGACCGGGATGCAGACCTTCGACCAGGCGCTGTTCGAGCTGTACGAGAGCGGCCAGATCAGCTTCGAGGACGCGCTGCGCAACGCCGACTCTGTCAACGACCTGCGCCTGAAGATCAAGCTCTACGGCGAAGAGAGCAAGCACAGCGATCCGCTGGGCGGGCTCGACCACCTCGACATCGTCTAAGCACAAGGTTGGCCACACAAGGTTGGCCGCAACGGCTTGCGGCCAACCTTGCGCCCTCCCGGCCTCGCTGCTCAGGCGGGAACGTCGTCACTCCACATCTTGCGTACCCACTCCAGCGCTTCCAGCTGCACCTGGTTGAAGTTGTCCGCTTCCAGCGTCGGCAGCGGCGCCTGTGCCTCGCGGCACTCGGCCAGCTCGGTCTGCGCCAGCAGGTCGCCGAGCATGCCCTCGCGGTACAGCAGTGCCTGCAGCACCTTGTCGCGCAGCGACAGCGACGCCACCAGCGACTGCATGCTCATGCCCAGCAGGCTGTCGGCCAGCGACAGGATGCCGGTCATGAACGCCTCGTCGCGCTCGGCCGGCGGCGCCAGCAGCTCCATCATGCGGCCGCGCACCGCCGCCATTTCCAGCAGCGGGCTGGGGCCGCTGTCCGGGCGGCAGTCGGCGGCGAACAGGATGACCAGCGCCCAGCGCTTCAGCCGTGACGAGCCGAGCATGGTCAGCGCCTCGCGGATGGAGCGCACCGGGCGACCGTAGTTTTCCGCGGCGTTGACCAGCTTCAGCAGGCTGACCACCATGTCCGGCGCGCCCTTGAACACCTCTTCCAGTTCCAGCAGCTCGGCGTCCTGCATCACCAGCCCCAGCAGGCGCAGCATCAGCGCGCGGTGCGGATGGGCGCGGTTCTGCTGCATGATGGTCGGTTTGGCGAAGAAGTAGCCCTGAAACAGACGGATGCCCAGCTCGCGGCAGCGCTCGAACTGCTCGTAGCTGTCCACCTTTTCCGCCAGCAGCTGGCCGCGGTAGCCCTGCAGCCGCTGCAGCAGTGCCGGCAGCCGCGCCAGCGATACCTGCTGCAGGTCGATCTTCAGGTAGGACACCAGCGGCAGCATCGCCTGGATTTCCGGGGTGATGTCACTGACGTCGTCCAGCGCCAGCCGGTAGCCGCGCGCCTGCAGCTCGCGGCAGCGCTCGCGCACCGAGTCGTCCAGTGGCACGCTTTCCAGGATCTCGAGGATGATGCTCTCCGGCGGCAGCAAGTCCAGCACCGGGCTTTTCAGCAGCCGTTCATTGACATTGATGAAGCCGGGACAGCCCTCCAGCACCCGCGACATGCCCAGATCGATGAAGGTGTGGCGGATCACCGAGGCGGTGGCGTTGACGTCATCCTGGAACAGCGCGCGGTTTTCCGGCCCGGAGCGGAACAGCAGTTCGTAGGCCACGCGCTGCTGCTGGACATCGACAATCGGTTGGCGGCCAAGATAGATGGTGGTGTACATGTCGGCGATATTAGCGGATGCCATCGTCAAACAAAACCGCGATCATGAGCGCTCGATGTCAGGCATGACCCAGCGCAACCATGACGGGGGAAAAAACCACACCCGCGGCCGCAGGCGTAAAAAAACGCCACCGCGAGGGTGGCGTTGTCGGTGCAAGGTTGGCCGCAACGGCGGCGGCCAGGCGCTTGCTCAGTGCGCCAGGATCTTGGACAGGAACTGACGCGCACGCTCGGAGCGGGCGTCGATATTGCCGAAGAATTCTTCCTTCTCGCAGTCCTCGACGATGGCGCCGCGGTCCATGAAGATCACGCGGTTGGCCACCTTGCGCGCAAAGCCCATCTCGTGGGTCACGCACATCATGGTCATGCCTTCGTGCGCCAGCTCCACCATCACGTCCAGCACTTCGTTGACCATCTCCGGGTCCAGCGCCGAAGTCGGTTCGTCGAACAGCATCGCGATCGGGTCCATCGCCAGCGCGCGGGCGATCGCCACGCGCTGCTGCTGGCCGCCGGACAGCTGGCCGGGGAACTTGTTGGCCTGCGCCTTGAGGCCGACGCGGTCGAGGTAGTGCATGCCTTTCTGCATCGCCTCGTCCTTGCTGCGGCCGAGCACGCGCTGCTGCGCGATGGTCAGGTTCTCGGTGATCGACAGGTGCGGGAACAGTTCGAAGTTCTGGAACACCATGCCGATGCGGGCACGCAGCTTGGGCAGGTCGGTCTTCGGATCGCCCACCGAGATGCCGTCGACGATGATGTCGCCCTTCTGGAACGGCTCCAGCGCGTTGACGGTCTTGATCAGCGTGGATTTGCCGGAACCGGACGGGCCGCACACCACCACCACTTCGCCTTTCTTGACGTCGGTCGTGCAATCGGTGAGCACCTGGAAGTCACCGTACCATTTGCTGACGTTCTTGATCTCGATCATGCTCATACTGCCAACCTCTTCTGCAGACGCTTCACCAGAGTGGACGCGCCGAAACTGATAACAAAGTACACCGCACCGGCAAAAATCAGGAACTCGTGCGATTGCCCCATGATGTCGCCGCGCGCGCGCGCGGCATTGAGGAAGTCGATCAAACCGACTGCATACACCAGCGAGGTGTCCTGGAACAGGATGATGGTCTGCTGCAGCAGCAGCGGGGTCATCTTGCGGAACGCCTGCGGCAGGATGATCAGGCGCATCGCCTGGCTGTAGGTCATGCCCACGGCGTAGGCGGCGTTGATCTGCCCCTTGGAGATCGACTGGATACCGGCACGCACGATCTCGCAGTAGTAGGCCGCCTCGAACATCACGAACGCCACCAGGCAGGAGGTGAAGGCGCCGACGGCGACGAACTCGCCGGTGATCCAGTTCAGGATCATCGGCACCGCCAGGTAGAACCAGGTGATCACCAGCAGCAGCGGGATGGAACGGAAGTAGTTGACATAGGCCTTGGCAAAACCGGACAGCAGCGCGCTGTTGGACATGCGCGCCAGTGCCAGCACGGTGCCGAGGGCGATGCCGCCCGCGACCGCCAGCAACAGCAGCTGCAACGTCAGTTTCATGCCGTCCCACAGGCTGGGCAACGACGGGATAATCTGGCTGAAATCCATTATTTGGCCCCTCCCATCATGCCGGGAATGCGCACTTTCTTCTCCACCAGGCTCATCAGCGTCATCAGGCTCATGTTGAGCACGAAGTAGATCACCGTGGCCAGGGTAAACGCTTCAAAGATGTTGGCACTGAATTCCGCGGTCTGCTTGGTCTGCGCCAGCAGCTCCATCAGGCCGATCAGCGACGCCACCGAGGAGTTCTTGAAGATGTTGAGAAACTCGCTGGTGAGCGGCGGGATAATGATGCGGAACGCCTGCGGCAGCAGCACGTGGCGATAGGTCTGCCCGATGCTGAAACCGACCGCCAGCGCGGCGGCACTCTGGCCACGGGGCAGCGCCTGGATGCCGGTGCGCACCTGCTCGCACACCCGCGCCGCGGTAAACAGCGCCAGGCACACCACCACCGAGATATAGGCCGAGGTCGCCGGGTTCAGGTCCTGCTTGAACCAGATCTGCAGCGGCTCCGGCAGATAGTCCGGTACCACGAAATACCACATGAACAGCTGCACCAGCAGCGGCACGTTGCGGAACAGCTCGACATAGGCGGTAGCAATCGCCGGCAGCACCTTGCCCGGCAGGGTGCGCATCACGCCCAGCACCGACCCCAGCAGCAGGGCGATGATCCAGGCCATCAGCGCCACCGCGATGGTCCAGCCCAGACCGGACACGAACCAGTCGAGGTAGATTTCGCTGCCGATGCCTGTGGACTTGAAGAAGATGTTCCAGTCCCAGTTGTAATTCATTGACTTCTCCAAAAGAAAAGGGGCGCCAGCAGCGCCCCTCCGGGAGCGGGTTTCCGGGTGTTGCCACCCGGTCCCGGTCTCGTTTCACGCTTGCTTCAGAAAACCCGCTCCGTCATTACCAACAAGCTGCTTACATTTCCTCGGCAGACTTGTCTGTCGGCTTGGCCACCAGCGCCTTGAACTCGTCGGACATCGGGAAGTTCAGGTTCAGGCCTTTTGGCGGCACCGGCGCCATGAACCACTTGCTGTAGATCTTGTTCACTTCGCCGGACTTGAAGGTGGCCTTGATCGCGTCGTCGACCACTTTCTTGAAGGCCGCATCTTCCTTGCGCAGCATGCAGCCATAGATTTCGAACGACTGTGGCTTGCCGGTCACCACCCAGTTGCCCGGGTTCTTGGCCTTGGCCATTTCACCGTACAGCAGCGCATCGTCCATCATGAAGGCAACGGCACGGCCCGATTCCAGCATCAGGAACGATTCGCCGTGGTCCTTGGCGGAGATGATGTTCATGCCCATCTGCTTCTCGGCGTTCATCGCCTTCAGCAGACGCTCGGAAGTGGTACCGGCGGTGGTCACCACGTTCTTGCCCTTCAGGTCCGGGAAGTCCTTGATGCCGGAAGTCTTGGCGGTCATCAGGCGGGTACCGATTTCGAAGATGCCGACGGAGAAGGCAACCTGCTTCTGGCGCTCCAGGTTGTTGGTGGTGGAGCCGCACTCCAGGTCCACGGTGCCGTTCTGTACCAACGGAATGCGGGTCTGCGAGGTCACCAGGTTGTAGCGCACCTGCAGGTTAGGCATCTTCAGCTGTTTCTTGACCGCCTCGACCACCTTCAGCTGCAGGTCGTGCGAGTAACCGATCGGCTTGGTCGGGTCGTTCGCCAGGTAGGAGAACGGAATCGAGGCATCACGGTGACCGAGCACGATCACGCCGGAGCTCTTGATCTTGTCCAGGGTACCTTCGGCCATGGCCGGAGCGGCAAAGGCGGAAGCGATGACAGCGGTAGTCAGCAGACGAGTCGTAAAACGCATTGGTTTCTCCATTTTCTCTTGGGTTTTGCTGCTTTTATCAAGCCGTACCGGCTAGGTATGGCCCGGAAACCTGACACCGCCAGTGCGGCGGTGCCGGCAGGCAATCAGCTCATCGGGGTGAGCAATTGCCGTAAAAACTGTTGTGCCCGTTCGTGTTGCGGGTTCTTGAAAAACTCTTCCGGCGGCGCCTGTTCCACGATCTTGCCGTGGTCGATGAACACCACCCGGTCGGCCACTTCGCGGGCAAAGCCCATTTCGTGGGTGACCACCATCATGGTCATGCCGGATTCGGCCAGATCCTTCATCACCTTCAGTACTTCGCCGATCATCTCCGGGTCCAGCGCAGAGGTCGGTTCGTCGAACAGCATCACCCGCGGTTCCATCGCCAGGCCGCGGGCGATGGCCACGCGTTGCTGCTGGCCACCGGACAGCTGCGCCGGGAAGGCATCCTTCTTGTGGGCGAGGCCGACCCGCTCCAGCAGCGCCACCGCCTGCTTGTCGGCAGCAGCCTTGTCCATGCCCTTGACCTTGATCGGCGACAGCGTGATGTTGTCCACCACCGACAGGTGCGGGTAGAGGTTGAAGTGCTGGAACACGAAACCGACTTCGGCGCGCAGCGCGTTGAGATCGGTTTTCGGATCGGCGACGTTCTTGCCGTCGACCCAGATCTCGCCCTCGTTGATGCTTTCCAGCTGGTTCACGGTGCGGATCATGGTCGACTTGCCGGAGCCGGACGGCCCGCACACCACCACCACTTCACCCTGCGCCACCTGCAGGTCAATCCCGTTCAGTACGTGCAAGTCCTTGAACCACTTGTGGACATTGTTGAAACGAATCATCGCTTTTCCTTTAATTCCTGTGACAGCCAGCATCGTGGTGCGGCACGGTCCGCATCATTCAGAACGGATTGTGCTGCGGCCAACCTGGTACAGCAAGCCGCAGCGCAACATGATCAGCCGCGCGCGGCGGCCAGATGGTTGGCCAGCGCCACATACTGCTGCACGCTCAACGTCTCGGCACGGGCGGCCGGGTCGATACCCAGCGACTGCAAGGCCTCGTCGCTGATCACGCCCTTGAGGTTGTTGCGCAAGGTCTTGCGCCGCTGGCCAAAGGCCTGCGCCACGATCTCTTCCAGCAGCGCCTCGTCGGTTGCCACCCCACAGCGACCGGCATCAGGAATCATCCTTACCACCGCGGAATCCACTTTCGGTGGCGGGTAGAATGCACCCGGCGGTACCAGCAAGATCTGTTCCATGTCGAAACGGTACTGCAACATCACCGTCAAACGGCCGTAATCCGGGGTCGACGGTGCCGCCACCATGCGGTCGACCACCTCTTTTTGCAGCATGAAATGCATGTCGGTGACGCGGTTGCCGTAGCAGGCGAGGTGGAACAGCAGCGGGGTGGAAATGTTGTACGGCAGGTTGCCGACCAGCTTGAACGGGCCGTCGCAGACGCTGCCGAAATCGAAGGCCAGCGCGTCGCCCTCGTGGATGGTCAACCGCTTGGGCGAGATCTCGCCGCGCAGGCGGCTGATGATGTCGCGGTCGATCTCCACCACATGCAGATGGTCTAGACGCTGCAGCAGCGGCTTGGTCAGCGCGCCGAGACCGGGGCCGATCTCGATCACCACATCGCCCGGCTGGGCACCGACGGCGCTGACGATGTCCTCGATCACCTTGCTGTCCTGCAGGAAGTTCTGGCCGAAGCGCTTGCGCGGAATGTGTTTGCTCATTGCTACTTTCTGGATGAAAAACGGCGACAGGCTCGGCCGGCGATGGCGGGCAAATACTGTCGCACAAAGATAAAGTCATAACTCAAGCATAGCGGCGATCGTGCCGCGCGCCAGTACAACGCCATGATGATGTCGCCACCGGCATGGCGTCCGGAAATCCGGACAACGGCCGGCCGGCGCGTACGCCTCACCGGATAAGGCCCAGCATTCCCCACGCCAGCAGCGCGTAACGGCTGGCCTTGCCCAGCGTAATCCACAGCACGCAGGGCCAGAACGCCAGCCGCAACCAGCCGGCGGCCAGCGGCAGCGCATCGCCAGCCAGCGGCACCCAGCTCAGCCACAGCGCCGCCGGGCCGAAACGGGCGAACCACGCCGCCGCCCGCGGCGGTAGCGGTCTGGGCGGCACGCAGCGCCCCAGCCACAGGCTGCTGATACTGCCCAACGCATTGGCGGCGGTGGCGACCAGCAGTGCCGGCCACAACAGCTCCGGCCGCTGCAGCAGCAAGGCGCCCAGCGCCAGCTCGGAATTGCCCGGCAGCACGGTGGCGGACAGGAACGCCGACGCCGCCAGGCCGCCCAGCAGCAGCCAGCTGCTCACTCAGACGGCAAACACGAAATCGCAGCCGGCGGCGTGGCTGACCACCGCCGACAGCGTGGCGCCGAACTCCTTGCCGTCGCGCGCCGCCAGCCACTGGCCGTCGCGCAGCGCGAAGTGGAAACCGCCGCTCTTGGCCGCGATCCACAGTTCCTGGTTCGGCACGTGGCGGTTGACCACCACCTTCTCGCCGCTGTCGAACTCGATTTCCAGCACATTCCCCATCTTCAGGCAGTCCAGATCCAGCTCCGCCTCATCCAGTGCCGCTTCGATGCGCGTGAAAATACCGTCGGTGAGGGTCAGGAATTCGCTTTCAGTCATGGAAAAGTCCTAAAGGTTGGCCGCATGGCTTGGGGTGGGAGGCTCGCGCCTGTTAGACTGCGATTTTGCCATAGCTACCGGATTCCGTATGCGTACTGCGCTGATGTTTGTCCTTGTCGCCACCGTTGTCACCGCCTGCGGCTTCAAGGGTCCGCTGTATCTGCCCGCCCCGGCCGGCCAGCAGCAGGCCGCGCCGTGAGCGCACTGCAACTGCGTGCGGCCAACCTTGCCGACGCCGGCGACTGCCTGTTGCTGGCACGGCTGACCGATGCCTATGCCCGCGATGCGATGGGTGGGGGCGAGGGGCTGGCACCCGCGCGCCAGCAGCAGCTGGCGCAGGCACTGGGCGATCATCCCGGCCTGTTCGCGCTGATCGCGGAGCAGGACGGCGAGGCGGTCGGCCACGCGCTGTGCGTGCTGGGCTTTTCCAGCTTCTACGCGGCGCCGGTGTGCAATCTGCATGATCTGTCGGTGCTGTCCGCCGCGCGCGGCCAGGGCCTCGGCCGCCACCTGCTGCAGGCCGTGGCCAGCGCCGCCGCCCAGCGCGGATGCGCCAAGCTGACGCTGGAAGTGCGCGACGACAACGCGGTGGGCCGCACGCTGTACCACAGTGAAGGCTTTGCCGAAGCCGGCCTCGGCGGCACCCACTACCGGCTGCTGGAAAAGGTGCTGACCCCGGCCTGAGCCGTCGCGCCGCCCGCACCGTGACCACCGGCTACAGCGCCGGCGCCACTTCCAGCCGGTTGCGGCCCTTGTGCTTGGCCTGGTACAGCGCCAGGTCGGCGGCGCGCAGCACCGCCTGCCAGTCCTGCGGCTGGTTCTGCCACGCCATGCCGAGACTGGTGGTGACGTGCAGCAGCGGGTGCAGCGTGCTCCAGTCGTAATCCATCAGCGCCAGCCGCAGGCGCTCGCAGGTCGCCACCGCCGCCTCCTGCGACGTCTCCATCAGCAGCAGCACGAATTCCTCGCCGCCGTAGCGCACCACCAGATCGACCGAACGGGTGTGCAGCACCACCAGCTGCGCCACCTTGCGCAGGGTGTCGTCGCCGATGGCGTGGCCGAAGCGGTCGTTGATCGACTTGAAGTAGTCCAGATCCAGCACCACCACCGCCATGCCGTCAAAGCCGCCCTGCAGCTGCGCCAGCCGCTCCGGGCCTTCGCGGTCGAGGCAGCGACGGTTGCCGACCCCGGTCAGCGCGTCGACCAGCACCGCCTGCTCCAGCTCGCTCATGCGTGCCTCGGCCACCGATTTTTCCGCCTCCAGCCGCACCGCGCGCAGGCGCTCGTGCTCGGCCTTCAGCCGTTCGCGCTCGGTTTCCAGCCGCGCGCTGGTGATTTCCAGCTCCTTGCGGATCGCCCAGCCCTGGGTGCTGCTGCGCTTGTCGGCCAGCGACTGCTCCAGCTGGCGCAGGCGCTCCAGCTGCCGCAGCGCCGGCTCGAACTGGCCGCCGTCCTTGTACACGCGGTACAGCGCCTCGTGCGCCAGCACCCGCATCTCGTATTCGATCTGCTCGCCCGGCAGTGCCAGCACCCGCTGCAGCACCGCGATCGCCGCCGGCAGCTGCCCGGTACGGTGCAGGATGATCGCTTCTGCCAGGTCGGCACGGTGCTGCAGCGCGGCGAAGTCGCCACCCCGTGCCAGCTCGCGGCCCTGCGCCAGCTCGGTCAGTGCCTCGTCGTAGCGGGCGAGATCGGTGAGGATTTCCGCCAGATTGATGATGGCGGTGGCTTGCAGGTGCGGGTTGTCCGTCGTGGTCGCCAGCGTCGCCGCCTGCTGGAAGTAATCCAGCGACTGCGCCAGCAGCGCCGCGGCGCCGGCCTGGGCCAGTGACTGCGCCAGCTGGCCGGCGGTGCGGTAGCTGGAGCCGAGATTGTTGATGGCGCTGAACAGCGCAATGAGATGGCCGTGCTGCGCCGCCAGTTCGCGCGCCTGCTGCAACAGCGCCACGCTTTGCTCCAGATCGCCGACCGCGCTGAAGGTGCACAGCCCGGCGCGGTTCAGCGCCCAGCTCAGCATCAGCGGCTGCTGGCAGAGGCGGGCGGCGCTCAGCGCCTCCAGCGCGTACTTCAGGCCGTCGTGCGCCAGCCCCAGCTCGTTGCAGGCCATCGCCACCGTGCACAGCACCTCGGCGCGGGCGGCGGCATCGGCGGGCCGCTCCAGCAGCGACGCCGCTTCCAGCCCCGGTGGGATGGCGTCGGCCAGCTGGCCCAAGCGGAAGCGGTGCAGCGCCAGCAGGGCCAGCGCCTCGCTGCGCAGGTGCTCGAAACCATGCTCGCCGGCCAGTTGCAGTGCCGTTTCCGCCGCCTGCAAGCCGTGATGGTGACGGCCGTTACTGCCCGCCTCGCGCGCGGAGCGCAACAGCCGTAACAGGGCCTGGCGCTGCGATCCCGTGCTGCCGGCCGCAGCCGCCGCGGCAAGCACGGTGGCCGCCGGCTGGCGGCGGCGCGATGCGTGCGCCGGGTCACGGGATTTGTCAGCGCCAATCATAAAAACCACCGGAGATTCAGATGGCTGAATTTATATACCGATTTATGGCGAGGGCGTAGCAGAAGGTTGGCCGCAATGACGGATTGGCGGCGGCAACGTGCAAAAAACAACAATCGCAGCGCAACAAGCGGCACGGCGATGACGGCCGGATTGGCGCGGCGGCGAGTGCGGCCGCCTCAGTCCGGCGCCAGGCTCTGCGCCGCCTGCAGCAGCAGGTCCAGCGACAGACTACCGCTGCTCTGGCGCAGCGCCAGCAGCTCGTCGCGGTGCGCGCGCGCCAGCTGCTGCACCAGCTCCTCGCCCTTCGGCGCCAGGCTGATCTCGACACAGCGGCGGTCTTCGCGCCCCGGCTTGCGCACGATCAGCTGCTGCGCCTCGCAACGGCTGACCAGCCCGACCACGCTGTGGTGGTGCGACTGCAGCCGCTGCGCCAGCTCCGCCACCGTCGCCCAGTCGCGCCCGGGGTAGCCGCGCAATTGCAACAGCAGCTGGTACTGCAGCGGAGTGATGCCGTTGCTCTGCGCCAGTTCCTCGCTGAAACGCAGGAACAGGCGCAGCCGGTAGCGGAAATCGGCCAGACGCTCGAAGTCGTCCTTGGACAGCGGAGTCGGAGGGGAAGGGTTCATGGTGGCAACAGCGGGCAACAAGCCCGCCAGCGTAGCAGATTTCCGCGCCGCCGCCGTGGCGGCACGTCCGGTCATTGTCGCCGCCATGCTCAGTGCGACCGGCCGGCGTAGCACACCGGCGAACTGCGCTGCGCAGCGTCGTGCCAGTAACTTTGCGCCGCCAGGCGGGCCTCGAGGAAGCGCGCCAGCGCACGCACCGGGTTGAGCAGACCGTCCTCGCCGTCGTACAGCAGCACCACGCCACCCGTGGCGGCGGCCTGCAGCAGCGCCTGCCAGCGCGGCGGGTTGGCGCCCAGATCGGCCCAGTAGGTGTCGCAGAACAGCCCGTAGCGCAGCGGGTCGCGCCGCAGCCAGGCCAGCAACCCCGGCGCCGGCAGCGCGCGCGGCAACCACTGTGCCCGCGGCAGGCTGCCGCGGGGCAGCGCCGCCGGCCAGCGCGCGGCGAGCAGGAACACGTTGTCGCGTTGCGCCGGGCACTGGCTGGCCGGCAGCAGCTGGATGGCGGAACTCATCTCTGGCGCCCTCATAGCAGCGGTACCGCGATCAGCGCCACCAGCACCGCCCACAACAGGGCGCCGACGGTAAACACGGTGTAGGCCAGCGACTCGGTGCGCACCGAGTCCTCATGCTCGAACAGCGCATCCAGCCCGTGATAGATCAGCAGTCCGGAAGCCAGCAGCCCGAGCAGGCCGATCGCCATATTGAAGAACGGCAGCGGCACCAGCAGCGACAGCGCCGACAGCCAGATCGGCAGCGGTGCCAGCGCCGCCAGCCGGTAGCAGTCGGCGTACGGCGGCCGCGCCTCGGCGTGCACCGCCAGCCGGATGAAGCTGGCCATCAGGTGCACGCTGAACCAGTTCAGCAGCAGGAACAGCACGATCACCGCCTGCCACTGCGCCAGCGGCACCTGCGGCGCGTACACCTCGCCGTTGAAATAGGCGGCATACAGCAGCATGGCGGCGGCGAACAGCGAGGCCGGCAGCACGATGCGGAAAAATGAGCGGGCGGTCGAAGCATGGTGGTTGGCGATTTCGTCCCAGCCGTGGTGCGAGGACAGCAACATGCGAAGCGGGGTAAGCGGGGTCATGGTGACACTCCTTGCTGACGTGGCGGACGGGCACGACAGGGCGCGTCCTCTCCTGAAATATATCGCATTACGATATAAATACAAGGCGCCAGAAGACGTAGTCGTGCCTTATCCCGGTGCAGGGCGTCGCCTGCTGCACCGCAGCATCGCATGCCGGCCAATGGCGACAAGGCCGGTGCTGGCCTGAGCCTGGCACGGCTTTTGCATTGCAACAGCATTGTCTTGATGGAGTCTTGCCATGCGATCCCTGTTTGCCAGCAGCAGCAAACCCCCGGTTACCAGCGACGCGGTGGTGTTCAATTACCAGCGCCCGACCCGCGCGCGGCTGATCGCGCTGGGCACCGGCGGCCGGCTGTGGCTGGTGGAAGCGTTCGACCCGCTGCACAAGGTGTGGGTGTGGCAGGACGAGAGCAACAATATGGAGCAGGCGGTGGAAGGCGCGCGCCGGCTGAGCCTGTTTCCGTCCTGAGCCGGTGCCATAAATTACTGCCCCTCGCAACGGGACAACGCCTTGCGGGCGCTCGGGATCTCCTTGTACTTATTGGGGTTGCCGAGGCAGCGATCATCCTGAGTCAAGCTCAGTTTGCCATCAACCTCGGCAAATCGGATCAGAACGGTCATGTAACGCCAGCCCTGACCAATCTCTTCGGGGCGTTTTGCCGGGGTGTTGTCGGTGAGGTAATAGCTGATCGGGATCAACACGCCGTCACGGCCTTTACCGGCGCTGCCTATACCGTCCACGCCGTTGCACCAGGTGCCGTAGTTGTTTTCGGGGAGGGAGATTTTGAGCGCGGCAACCTTGTTTAAGTCTTTATCATTCACATAGAGTACGCAGGCGCCTCCGCCGGGTAATGTGCGATGTTTTCGCTTTTCAACTGTAGATTTTTCATACTCTAGTCTCTGCGCAGCAACTGTATAGTTAAAAGCTCTTAGATAATAATCCTTGCCATTAAAAATGGCATGCGCATGACCGCAGCATCCCCATGAAATTAAGGGTATGGATGCTGGTGCAATTTCGCCTCTGGCAAGCAAATCGGCTTCGATCTTTTCTTCGTGACCCTCGAAAAAATTACTCACCTGCAATGTACTACTTAACTCCTTAAGTTCTTTATCAGAACCAAGATATTTTGTATCCAGCACCAACTCTGCATGAGAAGCGTGCATCCAGGTTAGCAATGCAACACTAAACAGCGTTTTTACAATAGTATTCATAAGCCTCTTTCATTTTGACATCGTAATCGGTATCGCTCTTGTAATTTGGACCGTTGTAATTGTAGGCAATAAGGTGCCAGTTCTTTTCCTTGACGGCTTTCCAGAGCTCGGGATTCTTCTTGATAAATCCGGCCAGAAGCCCTGTTTGGCCAAGTTCGTTACGACACATCTTTTTGACGAAGGTAAAAACAGTACCCTCCCCACACGCACTATAGTTCGCACCCATCACTTGGAATTTCCCCCACGATGCGGATTTCAATGCCGCCTCACTGTTCAGGCGGTAAGCATTGATCAGGCGCAGGTAGTCTTGCCGGTTGTCGCGGATGTCGGCGCGGTCGACATGGCCGTCGTGCATGGCAGCATCGCTGCTGTTCAGCTGCTTCGCCTTGCGATAGCCGGTCCGCCAGCAGATATCGGGATGGTCATCATGCGGACTTTTGCAACCCGCGACCCCTTTGCCGTGGCGTCGCTTCTTCTTGGTATTGGGCAGGGGACCATTAGCGCAGGTCAGATTGTGAAAATAATGCCGCTCGAACATGATCTTGGGGGCATGCACCTTATGCTCTGCAGTGTCATTGATCACCCAAAAAGCCGAACGGCCACCGGATTCCACCTTGGCAATCGCTTTCAACACGTTAATTTCGCATTCAAGTTTCTCTGCTAGTTCTTTCCAATCATCCGCAGTAATCGGCTTGTCCTCGTACGCTTGCATGTACTTGAGCAATTCCGCCGGGAGGTCGATGCCGATCTCGATTACCGACTCCCCGCCTTTGCCTTTCTTGCTTTTCTTTTTTACAACCGGGTTGTTGGGTACGGGGCTGCCCTGCGGCTTGGACGGCAGGGCTGGCTTGGTGGAGGGGGGCGCAGGTGGCTTGGATTGTGATGTGGGGGTCGTAGGTGCACTGGGTGGGTGAGACTCCAGCCTGTCCTTGAACGACACATAGGGGCTTACCAGCGTGATCAGTTTTTCACCATACCCAGATACAGTCGCACCGACTTTTTGCCAGTTACCGACAACGTCCTTGATCAAAACCTCAACGGTGGACTTTGCACTGGCACTGACTTTTTCGTCAGACAGACCATTCTTGCCGGTGTTGCCATGATGTGCCTTGCCGTCAATCACAAGTTGATAGGCCAGATTTTCAATCGGATAGCGCAGGGCATCCAGAAATAATGCCTTGACCGAAAATGCCACACGCTCGCTCAGATAGATGGGCTGGCCGACCCGCAACAGGCTTGGGTTCTTCAGGTTGTTAAGCTTGATTAAACGGTGTAGTGGCACCCCGCTTGTCTTGGCAATCTGGCTGAGCGTATCGCCTTTTTCAACAATGTAGATTTCAGATGCTGTCTGGGTCATCGGTTTCGTCCTTGGTATGTTCTTCCCAGTCGGCAACGCCTTCTTCCATTTGCCAATTAGCGTTCAGCATCAGCATGTGGGTGAGTTTTTCTTCTGTTCTGCTTGTGGCGCTTGCCGTTTCGGCTTGCGAAGGGCTTGCACGAAGAGGGGCTAATTGCTGGCTTTCAAGCAAGCTGCTGGACTTGAATGCATTGGAAAAAGGCAACCATGCCAGCGGGAAGTCAGGCCAATCCAGCTTTTGGCTGTAACGCACCATGTCTTGGGGTAAGGGCATGGATATTGGTGCAGTTTTCAAGCTCGCCGGCCCGCTCAAATCATGCTCCGCCCCCTTCACGCTCACCGTGCCGGGGCAGTGCACTTCGATATTGCCGCCTGCCATGCGGATGTAGGCGCCGCCGCCGACGTTAAGCAGGATTTCCTCTTTCGCGGCGATGGTGATGCTGTCCTTGCACGAGGTCACCATCACGTCCTTATCCGCCGTCAGCTCCATCGCGTCGCTCTGCGCCTGCAGCTGCAGCTTGCCGCGGGCGGCGATCAGCTTCAGGCTGACCTTGTCCTTTACCCCGGCTACGAACAGGCTGATGTGCTGGCCGACGTTGTGCAGCCACCTTCTGCCCGAGGTCTGGTTGAGGTCGCGCTGCGCCACCTGGTCGATGTTGCTGCCGGCGGCCAACGTCAGGGAGTGGTCGGTCGTCGCGGCGAGGCCGGCCGGGGCGCTGAGGATCATGATGGGCTGCTGCCCGGCCTGGGCTGATCCCTTTCCTTGGGCGGCGCTCTTGCCTTCTTTATCGGTATTGCTGCTGGCTTCCCATGCTCTCAGCGCCTGCACATGGTGCTGCAGGTGGCCGTCGCTCTTGTTGGCGCCCTTGCCGTTGTCGGGTTTGATTTCTTCTGGCCCGGTTTCCTGGGTGTCAGCCAGTTGCGCGGTGGCGGTGTCGGCCAGGGATTGCGCCAGGCTCAGCGCGGCGTCGAGCTGGTTTTGGGCGCCGTCGCGCGCCAGTTGTTTGCCACCGGCCGCGGCTTGCGCTTCGGTGGTCAGCAGCAGACCGTGGCCGGCACGGATCGCGCCGTGGCGGTCGGTGCGCAGCTCGAAGCCGTCGCCGCGCGGCGTGGCTTTGCCGTCCTGCCGCGGGTGGGTGAGGTAGCCCTGGTTGAGCTGGGTTTTGCCGTGTTCGGATGACAGTTTTGCCCGCACTTCGCCCGGGCTGTCGTCGAACAGCAATGCGTTGTACTGCCCGCCGTGGTGTTCCTTGCTCTTGATGCCGGACAGGGTGTGGTTGCCGGGCAGGCTGCCGGCGCCGCTGAACGCGGGCGGCGGGTGGCTGCCGTTGTACAGCACGCCGGTAATCACCGGGCGGTCGATATCGCCTTCGATGAAGTCGACCAGCACTTCCTGGCCGAGGCGCGGGATGAACTGATGGCCCCAGCCGGCGCCGGCGCTGGGCATGGCGACGCGCAGCCAGCAGCTGGAGCGCTCGTCGAGGTTGGCCCCGCTGTCCGGGTGCTCGTCCGGCCGCTGCCAGTGGAACTGCACCTTGATGCGGCCGTGGGCGTCGGTGTGGACTTCTTCGTTGGCCGGTCCCACCACGGTGGCGGTCTGCGCGCCGCGCGCGGTGGGCTTGGTGTGGGTGGCGGCGGCGTAGGCCGGGGTGAGCGGCAGGCCGCGGCGCTGGGCGTCGAAGGCGCTGCGGAACGGCGCGTCATCCTCATCGCCGTTTGCGGCCAACGTTGGCCGCAGGGCCGCCGGCAGGCTGCGGGCCAGCTCGGCCGGCAGGTTGTTGCGCACGGAAAGCCGCTGGCGGGTGACCACGAACTCGCGCTGCTCGGGCGCGTCCCACTGGTGCGCCGGGTGCTCGTCGAGGCGGAACCACTGCCCGGCGGTGAGGCCGCGTACCACCCCGGCGCCGGTGAAGGTCTTAGCCTGCGCGTCCAGCGCCTGCTGCCGCAGCCGCGCATAGTGGCTCAGCTGCTCGGCATCGCTGGCGTAGTAGGCGCCGGGGGCGTCGTAGTGCTGCAGGCTACTCTGTAGCCGGCTGCCGTCCAGCCCCTGCTCAATGGCGGTTTCGTCGCCGCTGAGGCCGGTGGCCACCGGCTGGTAGTCGTAGCTCGCCAGCGCCACGCTGCTGCTGACGATCTGCCGGGCGCCGTCCCAGCGGGTGAGGCCGTCTTCTTCTTCGGTCGCATCGCTGCGGTGGAAACGCACGCGGCCAACGTTGGCCGCCGGCAGGCTGTACGGGTCGTCGAAGGCCAGCAGCTTGACCTGCGGTGTATCGCCATCCAGGTGCTCGTAGCGCCAGCTCAGCCCCTCTTCGCGCAGCAGGCGGGTGATGAAATCGTGGTCGGATTCGCGGTACTGCAGGCAGTAGCTGCGACTGGGCAGCGCGCCGGCCAGCGTGAAGTCCAGCCCCTGCACCGCGGCGAACACCGGGTTGGCCGCAGCGTGCTCGGCAAAGAGCTGGCGCACGATGGCGTCGACCGACAGGTCCTGGAACACGCGCGAGGTGTGGCGCAGGCGCAGCAGTGCGAACGGCGGTTCGACGGTGAGCGCGTAGCGGGCAAAACCGCCATCGCTGCCCAGCGTCTCGGCGGCGCTGACCACGCCGCAGCGCAGCGATTCGCTGCCGTCGGCGCCGGCGATGCCGAGCCGCACCGGCAGGCCGAGCAGCGATTTCAATTCGATGCCGTCGTCCGCCGACAGGCACTCGACGCGGAAGCGGTAATCGCCGGCCAGCGCCTCGTCGCCGGACAAGGCCAGCGGTAACAACGCCTCGCCCCAGCGGCTGCCATCGCCCAGTTGCAGGCTGAGCAGGCGCTGCTCCTGGTTGAAGGCGGAGGCGAAGCTGGCGAGCAGGTCGGGGAGGTTCATGGCAGCGGCTCCGGAGCGAAACAAAGCCCCGAATTATGCCAAAGAGTTACGCATTTGTCGTTAATTCCGAACGGGTAACAGCCGGAGCTGTGGCCCACTTTCCGCCATGTTGCTTGCCGTCGACAAGAAGGCCGGCAGCTTGCGCCAGTACTGCTGCGCGGGATCGGGGGCGGGCCGCACCATAAAAAAAGCGGGCCAGCGGCCCGCTCAAACACCCTCAAACATTGCCCGTTACGCCACTGCACCCTTGCCGGTGTGCGGTAACGCCTCGAACGCCTGCCGCAGTTCCGCCAGCCTGCCGCGGGCGCTGGCGAGGCCGGCGTCCTTGACATGGCCGAAGCCGCGAATGCCTTCGTACTGCTTGACCATCTCGGTGGCGGTGACCAGGTTGGCCGCGGTCAGCTTGCCGCACAGCTCGTCCACCAGCGTCTCGAACTCGACGATCAGTTGCCGCTCCAGCTTGCGGTCGGCCTGGTAGCCGAACGGATCCAGCGCGGTGCCGCGCAGGCGCTTGCCGTGGGCGATGATGGCCATCGCCTTCAGTGCCCACTGGCCGAGGTTGATCTTGCGCGGCTGGTGGCCGGTCATCCAGCTGGCGCCGAAGTGGAAGGTCAGCTTCAGGTCGCCGTCGAACTGCGCCGCCAGATCACGCTGGAACACGCCGTCGCTGTACAGCCGCGCCACTTCGTACTCGTCCTTGTAGGCCAGCAGGTGGTAGTAGTGCTTCGCCACCGCCAGTGCCAGCGCGCTGCTGCCGGGACGGGCCTGCTCTTCGGCAGCCTGCACTCTGGCCACCAGCGCCTTGTAGCGCTCGGCCAGTTTTTCGTCCTGGTAGGCGACCAGTTCCTTGCTGCGATGGTGCAGCACGCCGTCCACCGTTTCACGTGGAACGAATTGCACCACCGCCGACGGCGACACCAGCGTTTCCACGCGCTGCAGGTCGTGCGCGGCGTGGCGGCCCCAGGTAAAGGCATCTTGGTTGAACTTCACCGCGGCGCCGTTCAGCTCGACGGCGGCCATGATCGCTTCCAGCGACACCGGCACCAGCCCCTGCTGCCAGGCGTAGCCGAGCATGAACATGTTGGCCGCAATGCCGTCGCCCATCAGCGCGGTGGCGATGCGGGTGGCGTTGACCTCGGCAAAGTGGCTGCCGCCGACCGATTCGATGATCGCGTCCTTCATCGCCCGCGCCGGGAAGCGCACGTCCGGGTTCTTCAGGAAGGCGCTGGTCGGCGATTCGTAGCTGTTGACCACCACGTGGCTGAAGCCCTCGCGCATCTTGGCCAGCGCTTCCTCGGCGGCGGTGACCACCAGGTCGCAGCCCAGCACCAGGTTGGCGTCGCCGGCGGCGATACGCACCGCGTGCAGCTTGTCCTGGCTGTCGGCGATGCGCACGTGCGACCACACCGAGCCACCTTTCTGCGCGAGGCCGGCCATGTCCAGCACGGTGATGCCCTTGTTGTCGAGGTGGGCGGCCATCGCCAGCACCTGGCCGATGGTGACCACGCCGGTACCGCCGACGCCGGTAATCATGATGCCGTACGGCTCGTGCAGTGCCGGTAGCTTCGGATCCGGCAGCGTGCTCATGCTGTCAAGGCCGGCCTTGTTGCCGCCGGAGGACTTTTTCAGCTTGGCGCCGGAGACGCTGACGAAGCTGGGGCAGAAGCCCTCGACGCAGCTGTAGTCCTTGTTACAGCTGCTCTGGTCGATCTTGCGCTTGCGGCCGAGCGCGGTTTCCACCGGCAGCACCGACAGGCAGCCGGATTTCTTGCCGCAGTCGCCGCAGCCCTCGCACACGCGCTCGTTGATGAAGATGCGGCGGTCCGGGTCGGGGAATTCGCCACGCTTGCGGCGGCGGCGCTTCTCGGCGGCACAGGTCTGGTCGTGGATCAGGATAGTGACGCCTTCCAGCTCGCGCAGCTCTTTCTGGATGCGGTCCAGCTCGCGGCGGTGGAACACTTCTACTCCCGGCGCCAGGCCTTCCTTCAGCCCGTGCGCGGTGCGGTACTTGTCCGGGTCGTCGCTGGTGATCACGATGCGGCCAACCCCTTCGGCGTGTACCTGGCGGGTGATCATCGGCACGTCGAGGTAGCCGTCGACGTGCTGGCCGCCGGTCATCGCCACCGCGTCGTTGTACAGGATCTTGTAGGTGATATTGACCTTGCCGGCCACCGCGGCGCGGATCGCCAGCAGGCCGGAGTGGAAGTAGGTGCCGTCACCGAGGTTGGTGAAGATGTGCTTGGTGGTGGTGAACGGCGCCTGGCCCAGCCAGGTGATGCCTTCGCCGCCCATCTGGGTGAAGGTCTTGGTGCTGTCGCCCTCGATCCAGTGCGCCATGTAGTGGCAGCCGATGCCGGCCACCGCGCGGCTGCCTTCCGGCACCTTGGTCGACGTATTGTGCGGACAGCCGGAGCAGTAGTGCGGGATGCGGTTGATCGCCTCGCGCGGCTGCACCAGCTGCGCTTCCTTGTCATCGTAGAACTTCAGGCGGTCGTGGATCACCGGGCTGTCGAAGATGTTGGCCAGCCGGCTGGCGATGGCGCGCGCGATCATCGCCGGGGTCAGCTCGCCGGCGGCCGGCAGCAGCCAGTCGCCGTGCGGCAGCGCCCATTCGCCTTTTTCGGCGAACTTGCCCACCACCCGCGGGCGCACGTCGTCGCGCCAGTTGTACAGTTGTTCCTTCAGTTGGTATTCGATGATCTGGCGTTTTTCCTCGATCACCAGGATCTCGTCCAGGCCCTGCGCGAATTCGCGCACGCCTTCCGGCTCCAGCGGCCACACCATGCCCACCTTGAAGATACGCAGGCCGATGTCGGCGGCCAACGTTTCGTCGATGCCGAGGTCGTCCAGTGCCTGCATCACGTCGAGATAGGACTTGCCACAGGTGATGATGCCCAGCCGCGCCTTCGGCGAATCCAGCGTCACGTGGTTCAGCTTGTTGACACGGGCGTAGGCCAGCGCCGCGTACAGGCGGTGGTGCAGCACGCGCTTTTCCTGCGCCAGCGGGGTGTCCGGCCAGCGGATGGACAGGCCGTCGGCCGGCAGCGGGAAGTCGTCGGGGATCACGCAGTTGACGCGATCCGGGCTGATGTCGACCACCGCCGAGCTTTCGATGGTATCGGTGATCGCCTTGATCGACACCCAGCAGCCGGAGTAGCGGCTCATCGCCCAGCCGTGCAGGCCGTAGTCGATCACCTCCTGCACCCCGGACGGCGACAGCACCGGGATCATGCTGGCGGCCAGGATGTGGTCGGACTGGTGCGGGAAGGTGGAGGATTTGGCGGCGTGGTCGTCGCCGCAGATCAGCAGTACGCCGCCGTGCTTGCTGGTGCCGGCCACGTTGCCGTGCTTGATCACGTCGCCGGAACGGTCGACGCCGGGGCCCTTGCCGTACCACAACGCATACACACCTTCGTACTTGGCGCCGTCGAACATATTGACCTGCTGCGTGCCCCATACCGCGGTGGCGGCCAGGTCTTCGTTGAGGCCGGGGTGAAACACCACATTGTGCGCCTTGAGGTATTTCTCCGCCTTCTGCATGTTCTGGTCGACGTTGCCCAGCGGCGAGCCGCGGTAGCCGGTGACGTAGCCGGCGGTATTGAGGCCGGCGGCGCGGTCGCGCTCCTGCTGCATCATTGGCAGGCGCACCAGCGCCTGGATGCCGTTCAGCAATACCTGTCCGGTAGCTGCCGTGTATTTGTCTTCCAGTGCGACATGGCGAATCGACATGGTTTCTCCTCCATCATTCTCTGTGCTTGTGGCAACGGGGCGAGGCCGGCCTTGTGAGCGGCGCTTGCTGGCAATCTCTATCTCTAGTTGTAGCGCCTGTGGCGTCTTTTTGTGGCGGTGCCCGGCGCGCGCAGGTGGCGGCCGGACTACTGGGCGCAGACTAGGTGACGTAAACGTAAACGTCAACACAATTGTCGTTTCACCGCGACAGCTGCGGCTTATGTGCCAGTGCAGCATGCGCGGCCGGCCAGCGGCGGCAGAACACAGCGTTCCGCCCCCGCCATTGAGTAGACAGTCGGCGGGCGGTAGAGTGCACCCTTGACCCTGCCGCTACCGGCCACAAGCCGGCCTGCGGCCAACCTTTGCGGTGCCTCCCATGTCTACCTCCCGTCAGGAAACCTCGCGCGGCGTGCTGTATGCCGTCGGTGCCTTTTTCATCTGGGGCCTGTTCCCGCTGTACTGGAAGCCGCTGCACGACGTGCCGGCCTTGCAGATCCTGTGTCACCGCATCGTGTGGTCGGCCGTGTTCGTGGCGCTGATCCTGCTGCTGCAGCGCAACTGGGGCTGGCTGCTCGCCGCACTGCGCGATCCGCGGCGGGTGGCGATCTTTGCGGTATCGTCGCTGATGCTGTCGCTGAACTGGCTGATCTATATCTGGGCGGTCAACGAAGGCCGCGTGGTGGAGGCCAGCCTCGGCTACTTCATCAATCCACTGGTCAACGTGCTGCTGGGACGGTTGTTTCTCGGCGAGCGGCTGACGCGGCCGCAGGCTGCCGCCGTTGCCTTCGCGACACTGGGGGTGGGCTGGCTGACGCTGACCGCCGGCAGCCCGCCATGGATTTCACTGAGTCTGGCCGGCAGCTTCGGCATTTACGGCCTGCTGCGCAAAAAGGCGACGCTGCCCTCGCTGGAAGGCCTGGCGCTGGAGACCTTCCTGATGACGCCGCTGGCCGCTATCGCGTTGCTATGGTTCAACTGGCAGGGGCAGGGTGCCTTTGGCCAGCAAGGCACCGCCACAGACCTGCTGCTGCTCGGCGCCGGGGTGGTGACGGCCATTCCGCTGCTGCTGTTCGCCAGCGGTGCGCGACGGCTGAAACTGGCCACCGTCGGCCTGATCCAGTACCTCGGCCCCACCATCCAGCTGTTGCTGGGGGTATGGCTGTATAACGAGCCGTTCGGCAACGACCGCGCCATCGGCTTCGCGCTGATCTGGAGCGCTCTGGCGCTGTACTCCGGCGCCGGGCTGCTCAGCTACTGGAAGCAACGCCGCCTGCAGCAGGCGTAAACCGGCGCACGGCAACCACATGCGGCCAACCCTGGTTCAGGGTTGGCCGCATTGCTTTTGGCAGCGCGCTTCACACAGTGTTCTGCCCACCGCGCTTGCC
>Ga0209172_10001323_pt1 | contig 53880 bp, 36 predicted proteins | sample LarsenN4metaG_FD_184113 | JGI IMG/M metagenome (GOLD analysis project Ga0209172, IMG submission 184113) | Hot spring sediment bacterial and archeal communities from British Columbia, Canada, to study Microbial Dark Matter (Phase II) - Larsen... ...
GATGATCCACACCGGCACTTCGATATTCCCCGGCGCTCGCAATAAGTTTGCCGATCCGATGGATCTGGACGATGTGGCAGTGGATTTTCCCGATCTGACTATAATCCTGGCTCACGGCGGCAGACCGTTCTACACCGAGACGGCGTTCTTTCTTTTGAGGAGGCATAAGAACATCTATTTCGACATCTCCAGTATTCCTCCGAAGAACCTGCTTGAGTCTTTTCCTCGATTGGAGATGCTCGCAGATAAAGCGATGTTCGGATCGGATTGGCCCGGCCCCCATGTGCCGGGAATTAAAGAGAACATCGAAGCATTTAAGATGCTTTCCATCTCCGATGAAGCCAAGCGCAAGATACTGCGTGAGACTGCGCTCAAGGTGTTTGGAAACCAGTGATAGGGAGAAGAGTGGGAGAGTGGGAGAATAGGAGAGGGCGGGGTACCCTATTGGGCGGAGAGACGCAGGGACAAAGAGCTTTTTCAATCCGCAATCCGCAATCTGCAATCAAAGGTCGTCTTCTGCCAATTTCCGGAAATAGTGATCAATTGCGCGTGAGGTAGATCATGCACAAAGGAGTGCGTACAGAAGTGGCCGCGACATGAGGCTGGAGAATATCCCTTGACGCGGCCTTTCTTTTTGCGCTGTCCAACATTCCAGGCGAAATTATGCTCTCACACTAATGCTGCGGATGTCATATATATTTAGCGCCGAAGCAGCCTCTACGGCTGCGCCGCTCTGATGTGCGGTGAGTCTCCGAAGCGGCTGCGCCGCTCTGATGTGCGGCGAGTCTCCGACTCGCCGAGAGAAGCCCTAAAGTCCCTTAGCGGCTGTGCCGCTCTGATGTGCGGCGAGTCTCCGACTCGCCGAGAGAAGCCCTAAAGTCCCTTAGCGGCTGTGCCGCTCTGATGTGCGGTGAGTCTCCGAAGCGGCTGTGCCGCTCTGATGTGCGGCGAGTCTCCGACTCGCCGGGAGAAGCCCTAAAGTCCCTTAGCGGCTGCGCCGCTCTGATGTGCGGCGAGTCTCCGACTCGCCGGGAGAAGCCCTAAAGTCCCTTAGCGGCTGCGCCGCTCTGCGTTATGCTAAACACAGGCGGCACAGCCGCCAAGATTTTCTGGCAGCGTGCCGGAGGGTCACAGACCATTCTCACATCCGTAGCGGCATAGCTGCACCAACCGATAGCCACACTAAACACGTACCCGATGCCAATCCGCAGTAGCCTGCTACCATTGCAACTCAGGTAGATAGTAAACTACAGGTGTGTGATAATGATGGTGAAACCTCTTGCGAATAAGGAAGGTAATAGATGAGATTATCGCTGAAGATATTTTTAACTGGTTTGTTGTTTGCTGCCATGCTGACCGGTTGCAGCAAAAAGGAGAAACAGAAGGTGGCTACTGAAACGCCTCTCACAGCCAAGATCCGCCGGTTCGCTCCCACTGAGATCACTGCTGACATCTCGCACCTCTCAGAAGGGGACCGCAAAGCATTAATGAAAATTATTGAAGCTGCGCAGTTGATGGATCCAATCTATTTGCGGCAGGTCTGGAGCGGCAATGAAGAGATGCTCAAGAAGCTGACCTTCGACACAAGCCCGGAAGGGCGCGAGCGGTTGCACTACTTCCGTATCAATGTAGGCCCCTGGTCGCGGCTAGACAATAACGAGCCCTTCATCGACGGCGCGCCGCGCGAGAAGCCGCCGCAAGCAAACTTTTATCCCGATGATATGACCAAAGAAGAGTTCAATGCCTGGGTGCAAACCCTCTCCGAAGAAGAACGCCAGCGCGCGACTGGCTACTTCTACACCATCCGCAGGGGCCCCGATGGCAAGCTCAAAGCTGTGCCTTACAGCGAAGAGTACCGCGAATTTCTTGAGCCAGCAGCCAACCGGCTGCGCGAGGCAGCGGAGCTTACTACAAACCAGTCGCTGAAAAACTATCTGTTAAAGCGAGCCGATGCATTTCTGTCGAATGATTACTATGAGAGCGATATAGCATGGATGGAACTGGATTCACCGATTGATGTCACAATCGGACCGTATGAGACCTACGAAGACGAACTGTTCAGCTACAAGGCTGCATTCGAGGCATTCGTCACATTGCGCGATGATGCTGAAACGGCGAAGCTGGCTAAGTTTGGCGATTACCTTCAGGACATTGAAAACAACTTGCCCATCGAGCAGCGTTATCGCAATCCCAAACTCGGTCCGGCGGCGCCGATCCGTGTTGTAAATGAAGTCTTCACTGCCGGTGAAGCCAGTCGCGGCGTTCACACGGCGGCCTTCAATCTGCCCAATGATGAGCGAGTGATCAAAGAAAAAGGCAGCAAACGAGTCATGCTCAAGAATGTTCAAGAAGCAAAGTTCAAGCAGATCCTGATTCCCATATCCAAAGTCGTGCTTGACGGAGCGGAGCATGCTCACGTCTCTTTCGACGCTTTCTTCACTCACATTCTGGCTCACGAGCTGATGCATGGGCTGGGGCCCCACAAGATCAAGATTGGCGGCAAAGATACCACTGTGCGATTGCAGCTCAAAGAGCTCTACTCGGCGATTGAGGAGGCCAAGGCCGATGTCACCGGACTATTCGCATTGCAATATTTGATAGATAAGGGAGTGGTTGATCGCCAGATGGAGCAACAGATGTACACGACCTATCTGGCCAGCGCGTTCCGATCAGTCCGTTTCGGAATCACCGAAGCGCATGGCAAAGGCGTGGCCTTGCAATTCAACTATCTGATGGATGAAGGCGCAATCAAGGCCAACGAAAGCGCAGGCACATTCAGCATAGACCCTGCCCGCATTAAAGAGTCCGTGCGCAAGCTGACTCACGACCTGCTCACAATCGAGGCCGAAGGGTCTTATGAAAAGGCCAAAGTAATGCTCGATAAATATGGGGTGATAAGGCCAGTAATGCAGAAGGCGCTCGATCGGCTCAGCAATGTGTCAGTAGATATTGAAGCCAGATTCCCTCTGGCGCAAAGTTTATTGAGCAGCGTGAAGTGAGTGTTTAGCTATATTTTCCGAGGAGTCTTTCAGACGGCCTCAGGCGTCGCCTGAGGCCGTCTGAAAGACTCCTCACTCATCTCCTTCTAATCAATTTCCTCTGCTTCATCGTTCCTACAAGATTGCATAATGATGCGTAACCTGCAAGAAGCCAGTTAATCTCAGCTTTATTTACGCATTGCCGATTACGCATTACTCTTATTCCAAAGTCAAATAAATCAGGGCGGGCATAATGGCCTGCCACATCGAGCGTGAGACTTGCCACAGATCCCAAATCATATTTCTTCTCCTTGCTCCTAAAACAACCGGCTCACGCGGCATTAGTCGTTCGACCTGCCGCAATTCTCGCGCTAACAAATGGCTGTCGCTCAACTCTGCGAGCGCCGCGCGGGATGCTTCTTCTGGCGTTGCGCCACCAGAGAGTAATTCCTGGTAACGATCATCCAGGAATTGCGCTAGCTCTTCAACGATCTCCAGCTCGCGCTCTGCGCTTAGCCTAATCGGCGACAGATGGCGGCGGACATATTGCTTCCAATCTGCTTTCTTCTCAGTCATCTTCTCAATCTGCAGTGATGCGCGCCACGCGATTGAGCGCGGCGAAGAACTCCTGCCAGATGCTGCGCTGAGATGCCAGCACTTTGTGCCCTTCAGGCGTCAACTTGTAGTAGCGTCGGCGACGCTGCCCGGCCTTCTCAATCCACTGCCCTTTAATCCAGCCGCGCTTCTCCATCCGGTAAAGCAACGGGTAGAGCGAGGCGGCATGAAACTGTAAGACGCCGCCAGATCGCTTGCCGATGAGCTTGGCTATCTCGTAGCCGTGGCGAGGACGATCTTCTACCAGCGCCAGAATCAACATTTCCGTGCTGCCTTTTTTAAGTTCACGATCCAGCATAGCTGTTCCCTCCATATATTGCTACGCCATATACACACTAACACGAAAGCAGAAGACAATAAGTTTCAGCAGAAAATTGTGTTAACGTTCTGTGTTCGACGTTCGACGTCGAACGTCGAACACAGAACGTAGAACATTTGAACGTATTTACAGGCCGCCGCGTAGAAAAGCGATCAGATCAGCCAGGTCTTGCTTGCTCATCGACTTTTCCAATTCATCGGGCATTAATGAGATGTTGGATGAGCGGATCTCTGCAATATTCTTTCTGAGGATAGTGACATCTCCTTGCTCAGACCCGCCGCGCAGAGTGATTGCCCCTGGGGTCTCACTGGCAATTACGCCATCGTACATTCTTCCATCTTTAGTCGTCACGATGTAATTGATGAACCGGGGCTCAATTGAATAACTGGGATTGAGGATTGAAGTCAGCAGCTCTTCCTTGGTCTTGTTGCTGATGCCGGAAAGGTCGGGGCCTACTCGCCCCCCCTCGCGTTGCGGCATGTGGCACTTGGCGCAATTTGCTTCAAAGACTTTCTTGCCCCTTGCCACATCTGCGGCTAAGCGCAGCGCATCGCGATAGCTTTCTACTACTTTCATACGGCTGCCAGTCTCTGCCTGAAATAATTTTCGCGCCCGCTCTGCCACTGTTTGATCAGGATGATCGAGCAACCGCGCTTGTACTGTAACATCGATAGCAGAACGTTCAACCTGTCCATCTTCCAGCGCCTTCAGCAATGTGCCCATCCACTGGCGCTGGCCGAGGAGTGCGCTTAGAGTCCTCTTTCGCACTTCGGGAGTGTAACTCTTCCAGTGCATCAGCAGAGTAGAAGCTATCGCCGGATCATCAAACGCAGCCAGCGATTCTACTGCCGCTATTTGTAGTTCAGGCATCTCTGTTGATTGAAGGATGGCGCGAAGCACCGGCTCGACTGAAGAGTACTGGCCGCCGCGCAGCGCTCGAATAGCAACCAATCTCTTGCTCGCCGGCAACGCGGTTGCCAGCGCATCGCTCCTGGCTTTTTCGATTAGCGCCTTCAGCTCGAAATACCGCGCTACTTCCCAGGCCGCTTTCTGCACTGCTTCGGAAGAGTGATGGAGGAACTTCGACAGGGCAGCTTCGGCTCCGGGGGCCCTCATCCTTTTCACTCCCGCCAGCTTCATTCCTCGGGCAAGACCTGCCAGAACAGCTTCAGGCTGTTTTGACCGGGGCAGAGCGTTCAACAGATCGGCAATCTCTTTCTCGTCATGCCGGGCGCCGATCAGCGAAGACAGTTGGGTGAAGAATTCAGCATTCTCCCAGGACGGATTCTTTGCCAGCAAAAGATGCAAGAACTCTGCTGCTGAATCAGCGACAGAACTTATGATAGCAATGCGGAACCAGTGATCCCCTGCCCGCTCCATCGCTATCCTGGCCAGGGCATCCATGCCGCGCCGATTTTTCAGTTGCCCCAAAGTAAATGCAAGCTGGAACTGGACTCGCGCATCTTCAGTATCAATCATCGACAGCACCGCAGTCTCCACTGCTTCTGATTGCCCAAGGAGCTCTTCGGAGAGCCGCAGCGCATGCTCTTGCACATGGGGGTTGGGATCCCTCAAAGCGCGCACTATCAGGGAGGGATCAAGCGCAGAGAGCCCTTCCAGAGTCCAGAGCGCGTGAATGCGAGCTTGAGGAAATTGACTGTTCTCTATCAGGTCCTTCAAAAGAGGAACGGCTGATTTGTCCTGTCGATCTATTAGCAGACGCTGAGCAGTCTGCCGGTGCCAGCCGTTGGTGTTCTCAAGATTCTCTACCAGTTGATTAGTGCTGGCAGCGCCCAGATTCGGCCTGAGATTGCGCTTGCGCAGCGGTTTATTGGGAACGATCCGATAGATCCGGCCCAGATGGTCGCCAGCCCAAAAATCCATGTTCTTTTTGATCTCTTCGGGGATAGATTCAGGGGTCTCGATGAACAGTCGGCATATGTCCATCACATAGAGATTGCCATCGGGCGCATTGGCGAAATTACAGGGCCGGAACCAGGTGTCGGTGGAAGCCAGGAACTCAACTCCATCCTTAGCTCGACTGGCTTTAAAGGTGACCCCATCCGGAGTGAGAATGTCACGGTGAATGAGATTGCCGCTAACATCGCCGGTGAAGATGTTCCCCCAATACTCCCTGGGAAAGACATCTCCGGTGTAAGCGGTGCCGCCGCTTGCGGCAGTGAAATATCCGCCGACATGCTCGGTTCTGTTCAACTGGTTCTCTTGATAACGTTGCTGTCTGAGCCGCGTTCGTTCAACCCTCCACGCCTGGGGCCCCGTGAGAGGGAACATCGGGGCTGACGGGCGGCCATGATCTGAAATATCTTGCGACACTGCGCTCGATTCGAGCAGCGGCGCTCTCGCCAGGTAGTGCATGGGGACGATTACATGTCGAATATGGATTGTATTTTGAGTGATGAAGCGATTGCCCCAATCGTCCATTGCCATGCCAAATTGAGTGGGGCCACTGGCGGCTTCGGCCTGGCCCCGATCCGGCCGGAAGCGAAAATCTGCTCCGCGAACCAGGATTGGCGGCTGATCCGGATGGTCGGGCGATGTGATGCGCCCATCGGCTCCGTTATTGGCCGCATAGATCCAGTTGTCTATTCCCAGCCTCAGGTTGGTAATGCGCCCTTCGGGATTGACTTTGGGAAATCCGGTGTAGAGGACTTTCCGCACATCGGCCTTGCCGTCTCCATCAGTATCTTTCATGAAGAGAATATCTGGGGCGCTGGTGACGATCAGCCCCCCTTTCCAGGGCAGGATTCCACTGACCTGCAGGACTTGATCGGCAAAGATTATAGAACGGTCTATTCGGCCATCGCCGTCGGTATCTCGGAGAATTTTGATCCTTGAGCGTGCTGGCTTCCCTGGTGGAGGATCGTCAGGGTAGTCAAGCATCTCTGCCACATAGACGCGCCCATTTTCATCGAAGACCATCTCTACCGGATCGACCACTTCAGGCTCGCTGGCGAACAGCTCTACTCGGAAATCTTCGCTCAGGCGAAAGCTCTGAAGGGCCCCCTGGGGCGAGAGTGGGGGAGGATTGGAATCTGTTTTATTGCATGCCAGCAACGTGATTAAAAGTGCTGACAGGATAGCAATACGGTAATGAAGGGAATGTCTCATTCGGTTACCCCCAATGTAAGAGCTGATTCTTAGAGGCTGTCCTGAAAGCATCAATTTCGACTCTGAAAGGGTTGAATTCAATAGCCAGGGGTAGTACCCCATGCGCGCCAGGATAAGAGGTCGGATATGCGCCGCACAAAGGACTGTATCGCCAGTACCCCATGCGCGCCAGGATAAGAGGGAACCCCCAGGTCTACCGTGAGGCCAAGGAGCGCAGTACCCCATGCGCGCCAGGATAAGAGAGACGCTTGATTTGAAGCAATCGACTTGCGGTCGCATGGAGATTCAACTTTGACCTAACTTGGCTATCTCAGCTTTGATACCATCGACTTGCGGCTCGCTGCGAGTATCAACTTTAGCCTAATTTACCTCAACCTGGAAGCAATCGACTTGCGGTCGCATGGAATCTAGGTTGAAATTGAATCTCCACGCAACTAAAGTCGGTGGTATCTGAAATCGATTCTGTTCTGGATACCATCGACTTGCGGTCGCATGGAGACTCAACTTCGACCTAACCTAACTACCTTACACTGGATACCATCGACTTTAGTCGCATGGAGTCTCAACTTCAGCCTATTGAAGCTCCACGTGGATGAATCCGGTGGTATCCGCCTGGCGCTGCTGCTTAACCTGGTGCGCATGAGTATTACCCGCGGCTATTAACTTTGTCCCCTTCGGGGACTTTTAAGACAGTCTCTTAGATAAAACGAAACCAAATATGTAACACAGACTTTGCTCTATGAGAACACTCAAAACTACACTTGCGCCATCCATTGCACAGATCTATAGAAAAACCCGGGGAAGAACTTACCGTAATTGCTAGTTTGATCTAAATCGAACCAACTAGGGACAGATAAGATCCACCGCCGTAGGCACAGAGGACACAGAGAGGAGCAAACTCAAGACGGTTTCTCTGTGCTACGGCGGTGGTGAAATTCTTTGTCCCATTCTTGTGTGCTCCAATTTAGCAAGGTTTTTAATCTCAATTCTATAAATAGGTCGCTCCTACCGGAGCTATAGACCTTGAGAGAAAGATCAGAGTCAGTTCGGGCGGTTTTGCGGGCGCAAGAACTTAGGGCGTCGGGCGCCCTCAAAACCGCCCGAAGTTCTTGCGCCCTCAAAACAGATTAAATTTAAAACTGTTCAAATTTAAAACTGTTTTGAGGGCGTTGCACGCCCGAACCGAGAAATCTTTTTCTTAAAAGCTATAGAAAGGCTTTTTATCTCTATTCTATAAATAGGTTGCTCCTACCGGAGCTATAGACCTTATAGAGAAAGATCAGAGTCAGTTCGGGCGGCGGGCGCCCTCAAAACAGATTAAATTTAAAACTGTTCAAATTTAAAACTGTTTTGAGGGCGCCCGCCGCCCGAACCGAGAAATCTTTTTCTTAAAAGCTATTTAAAAGCTATAGAAAGGCTTTTTATCTCTATTCTATAAATAGGTCGCTCCTACCGCAGCTAGAAAGGCTTTTCATCTCTATTCTAATAGGTCGCTCCTACCAGAGCTAAATCGAATCAACATAGATAGGGACAGATAAGATCCACTGTCGCCTCACGCAGAGGACACAGAGAGGAGCAAACTCAAGACGGTTTCTCTGCGCTACGGCGGCGGTGAAATTCTTTGTCCCATTCTTGTGTGCTCCAATTTAGCAATCACGGTAACTTATGTCACTTTGCGACGCTCAGAAACAATAAAAGCGCGCGATGTACAGCCGTGGCGGTCAGGTTGCCGGCAGTGCGAGCATCAGCAACCTAACAGGTTGCTGTACACTTTATCCCGCCAGCGCCTACAGTCGATAGACAAAATAAGAGCAAACATCAGCAACCTAACAGGTTGCTGTACACTGTGGCATCCGAAAAATTGGAAATCATTACGAGATTATGGATTACGACAGATAACGGGCAGATAGATAGCTACTTGCCTGAGTGTCAAAAAGCTTTGTACATCAATAATGTAGTGACGGTCCTCTATCAACCGGGGGCATTGGCTTAATAATTGCGTGAATTAACTGGCTGTGCTCTTTTAAATATTGCACAGTTTCCAAATCGGGCAGGCCAAGCATTAAACGGTTTGCCCAGGCCAGGCAAGCAGCACTAACTGGCCTGTAATCAGAAGATCAGAATCTAGAATCTGGAGTCTAAATTCGTTACCGAAGACTCTCAGAATAATATCCCAGGTCAAAAAGGTTTTATCCAAAGTTCTATCGAGGAGGAATGACATGAGTCACTTTCGGACGAAGCTGATTAGCTTAGCTATTCTTCTCCTGGCGGTTGGACTGTTGGCTCAACAATCTCCCGCCCAGGTTCTTTATGGAACACTCATCGGCAATGTGCAGGACGAGAAGGGGGCAGTTGTTTCCGGAGCCACCGTCACCGTCACCAACAAAGGCACCGGTCAGGTGAAAGAGACGACGACCAATGATTTGGGCGATTACTCTTTCCGCGACCTGCAAGCCGGCACCTATGAAGTCAAAGTCTCAATGACCGGGTTTGCAACCGTAACCAAGACGAATATTGAGATTTCAACTAATAACGTAACTCGCATTGACATACAGTTGAAAGTAGGGCAGGTGAGCGATACGGTTGAAGTAACAGCAGAAGCTACACTTCTACAAACCGATACGGCAGAGGTTAAATCGCGCCTCAACAGCAAGGCAATTGAGGTGCTGCCGATGGCAAGATATCGCAACTACCAGAGCCTGATCAATCTGGTTCCTGGAGCGACGCCTGCCGGATTTCAAAACGCTAACACCGATACACCGGCGCGCGCTCTGACTACCAACATCAACGGTACCAATCGAAACAACAACAACACTCGATTGGACGGCGCAACCAATGTCTTTATCTGGCTGCCGCATCACACTGTGTATGTTGCGCCTGCGGAGACAATTCAAGAGGTCAATATCACTACCAGTAGCTATGACGCTGAGCAAGGCATGGCTGGCGGCGCAGCCATTACCGTTCAGACAAAATCAGGAACTAACGAAATACATGGCTCGCTCTTTGCTCTGCATAATAACCAGACTTTCAATGCCAAAAATGTCTTTCGCCCCGCTGCGTTTCCCAAGAAGGACAAGAGCATCACCAACATTGATGGCTTTACCATAGGTGGGCCCATCAAGAGGGACAAGTTGTTCTACTTCGGAGGCTGGGAAGGAATGCGCGAGCGAGTGGGCAAATTTGCCTTGTTTAATGTCCCAACCGAGGCAATGCGTCGGGGAGATTTCAGCGCTTTCAGCACCATAATCTATGATCCGGATACCGGAACAGTTGATGGAAGAAATCGCACGCCGTTTCTGGGCAATATCATTCCCCCCAACCGCATCAGCCCGATTGCCAAGAAGCTGATAGATTTAACTCCGCTTCCTAACTTACCTGGATCAGGAGCCTTTGGAGTCACTCAAAACTTCTTCAATTCGGCCACCCAGGTTATGAACAGAGATAATATTGATATTAAGATCAACTGGAACCGTGCCACATCACACCAGATCTGGGGCAAGTACAGTATCATGGATGCTCAGGTTGAGGGCCAGTTCGGTCTCAATCAGGCAGGTGGACCTTGCCTGTGCGAAGGCGGTAACGGAGTAGGCGATACATTCGTACAGGTAGCTACAATCGGGCACACCTGGACGATCAGGCCCAATGTCGTTGTTGACGGAAACTTCGGGTTCACCCGCATGGGTCAGCAAGTTCTCGGCCCGGATTTTGGCAAGAACATCGGACTGGATGTTCTGGGTATTCCGGGAACCAATGGTCCTGACATTCGCCAGAGCGGTTTCCCACAATTCGCTATATCCGGATTCACAACACTGGGCAATGTAAATAACTGGAGCCCGATATTCCGTACTGACCAGAGCTTCACCGGCACAACTAACCTCGGCTGGTTGAAACGCAACCATGACCTCCGCTTTGGATTCGATCTCGTCCGTCATCACCTCAATCACTGGCAGCCTGAAATCGGCGTCGGGCCACGAGGCCAGCTCAATTTCAACGGCGGCGCCACCTCCATAAACGGAGTCACACCCCAGGCAACACATGGCTATGCGCAATTCCTGCTTGGCGTGACATCTTCAGTGGAAAAGAGCTTGCAGCATGAGCTGATGACTGGCCGCGAGTGGCAGCTTGGCTGGTATGTGAGAGATCGCTGGCAGGCTACCCGCAATTTAACTGTTACCCTGGGCCTGCGTTATGAGTTATATCCGCTTATAACTCGCGCTGATCGCGGGATTGAGCGACTGGATATAGCCACCATGAAGGTGCTGCTTGGCCGTCTTGGCGGCAATCCGGACAATGTAGGCGTCGAAGTCAGCCACAAACTCTTTGCTCCGCGCTTTGGCCTGGCTTATCGTCTGGGAGACTCGACGGTGATCCGCTCTGGTTATGGCATTACCTATAACCCGATGCCATTCTCCAGACCGCTGCGCGGGTTCTTCCCGCTTACAATTGCTGCCAGCTTTGTTTCAACTGTTCCTGGAGCGAACGCCACCTTTACGCCGTTCGGTACCCTTGCGCAAGGGATACCTCCATTTAGCGGGCCTGATCTGAGCAAAGGCGTTGTCGATCTGCCGCCCAATGTAGATATGAGGACGCCGCCCAACGGGCTCATCCATCGAGGCTATATCCAATCCTGGAACTTCACAATCGAGCGCAAACTGCCTGCTGACTTTGTGGTTTCCGCTGGATATGTGGGCACTCAGACAACCCATCAGCTCGCCGATCTAGACATTAATGCTGCTGGGCCTGGCCAGGGGAATACCGGTCGGCCATTCTTCAGGAACTTTGGGCGAACTGCCCCCACCCGCTTCTGGGATGGCTGGCTGAGCTCCAATTATCACTCTCTGCAAGTCGCAATTAATCGCTCATTCACCAGAGGACTGTTTGTCAAAGGCGCCTATACTTATTCGAAGGCGATTAACTGGACTGATGATGATGGCTGGGCCGGTGTGACCTTCAACCATCCTTCGGCGCTGCACATGAACCGGGGGCTGGCCGGCTATGACAGAACACACATGCTACAGATGGGCTTTGCAGCAGAATTGCCATTCGGCAAGGGTAAGAGGTGGGCAAACAGCGGAGCCGCATCGACCATTATCGGGAACTGGCAAGTGAACGGCATCTTCAGTTCTCTCTCAGGAACCCCATTCACTGTAGCAGCTTCCGGCGCATCGCTCAATGCTCCTGGTAATGGCCAGACAGCAGACCAGGTGAAAGCAGAAGTTAAGAAGCTTGGTGGAACTGGCGCAGGCGCTTCTTTCTTTGATCCTTTTGCGTTCAAGCCGGTCACCGAAGTCCGCTTCGGCAATACCAGCCGCAACATTCTGCGTGGGCCCGGCATGGTCAACCTCGACTTCTCTATCTTCCGTATCTTCCCGATAACCGAGGGGACCAGGTTGGAATTCCGCGTCGAGGCGTTCAACTTCACCAACACGCCGCACTTTAATAATCCCGGCGCGAACGTATCAAGTCTGATACTGAATGCTGACGGTACTATTCGCAGTCTGAATGGGTTCACCGAAATCACCTCTGCTCGCGACGATTCGCGGCAGTTCCGGTTCGGATTGCGGTTTACTTTCTAGCTTGAAAGTAAGCTTACTGCGCGCTGACGCGCACAGCATAAACCACAAGTAGTAAATCACAGGCGGGTGTGAAGATAATCTTTCACGCCCGCTTTTTTATTCTGGACCTCAGCCTTCTGCACTCGGCATTCTATAGACTTAAGAAAAAGATTGAAGCAGGTTCGGGCGCCAAGCGCCCTCAAAACAAGTTAAAAATAAAAATTGTTTTGAGGGCGCTTGGCGCCCGAACTGAGGAAGGATTTTTCTTAAAGCTGTATGTTTTAATATCGAACGTAGGACATCGAACGTAGGATGTAGAACCTATTCCAGATGCGTTCTACGATCGGCCAGGCAGAGGATTAGAGAATTATTGAAAAGCTTTATTCTCTGTAATAGAGTAAGCTACATGCTCGGAGGCTCCAAAATTAAATTTCGGATTATGGCAGCAGTTGTGATTCTTCTGTCTTGCTATTACTCTCTCGCCTCTCAATCAAACTCTTCTCCAGACCTGCCACAATTAATATTCGATAACTTCGCGCCAACTATACGCGAGCAGGTCAAGAAAGCTTACGATGACGCCCAAAAAAATTCTCGTGATGCCAGCGCAGTTGGACGGCTGGGAATGGTCCTCCACACTTATGACCAACACGAGATGGCGGAAAGCTGCTACAAGCGCGCTCTGCAGCTGGAGCCCGATTCATTTCAATGGCTATACTATCTGGGAACCGTTCAGGCTATCCTGGGCAAGCAAACAGAGGCTGCTGCTACTCTGGCCAAAGCAGTGCGATTGAATCCAAACTATCTCCCTGCTCAACTGAAGCTGGCCGAATCGCTGATGGCCTCCGGCCAACTGCGCGAGAGCCAGCAAATATACGAAGATGTTCGACGTTCGACGTTGAACGTCGAACATAGAACATCGGACGTAGAACATACGATGGCTGTGGCCTATTACGGTCTGGGCAGAGTTAAAGCTGCCCAGCGCGATATGGCTTCGGCTGCTGAATATTATCGCCGAGCGGTTGAGCTATACAAGAATTTCGGCGCCGCTCACTACGGACTGGCGCTTGCATATCGCGATCTCGGACAAACAGCTAAAGCTCAAGAGCACCTCGCTCTATATCAAAAAGACAAGCTAGGTTGGCCCCCTCTGGCAGATCCTTTAATAGGCGCAATCAGAGAGCTGAATGCCGGGGCCCAGGAACATCTCAGGAGAGGCATCAGCCTTGAAGTCGCCGGTCAGATTGCCGAGTCTATCGCTGAACACGAGAAAGCATTGGAGATCAACCCTCAACTTATACAGGCTCACGTCAATTTAATTATCCTGTACGGCAAGCTGGGCCAGGCGGAGAAGGCCGAGAAGCACTACCGCGCAGCTATCGAGATCAATCCCAACCAGGCAGAGAGCCATTATAACTACGGCGTGCTTCTGGTTGGACAGGAGAAATACCGGGAAGCTGCTGAAGCCTTTAAGAAGGCATTAGAAATCAATCCCTATTATGCTGAGGCTCATCACAACTACGGCTCTATGGTGGAGCGCGAAGGGCGACTGGATGAAGCAGCGGAACATTATCGCATTGCCATTGAAAACAAGCCCAATTACCGGCTGGCCCATTTCCATCTCGGTCGCATCCTGTTGCATCAGGGCAAGAACAAAGAGGCCATTGATCACTTCCTGAAAACTCTCTCGCCGGAGGATGACAGCACCCCCGGCTTCATGTATGCTCTGGGCGCTGCTTACGCCAGAACTGGAGATCGCCAGAGCGCAATTCAATATATTCGCGGCGCGCGTGAGCGAGCGATTGCTTTTGGCCAAACTCAATTACTATCTCTTATCGAAAGAGACTTGAAGATACTGGAGAGAAGATGATTATAAACGTCCTACGTCCTACGTCCTACGTCTTACCTCTTGCGTCCTACGCGCTACGTCTTATGCCCTACGCTGGACGTTGGATGTCGGACGTTAGACATTGGACGTTGGACGTCGGATGTCGGACGTCGGACGTCGGACGAACTTTTTTCCTTCTCTCTCTTTCCTTTCTTCTTACGCATTATGCAATCACTGCAATCTGCAATCCGCGACCCAGGGGGTACCCCGACGTTCGACGTTCAATCTTCAATGTAGAACGTCGAACGTCGAACGTCGAACGTTTCTGTAATCCCCAAGCTGCGCTCTTTCGAGATGTGGCAGCAGAGACGGGGTTGAACTTCCATCATTTCACCGGGGCCACGGGCGAATATTACATGGTCGAGATCATGGGCGCGGGAGGGGCCCTCTTCGATTATGATGGAGATGGCGATCTGGATGTCTACTTGCTCCAGGGCACAATGCTGGATGAAAAGAAGAAGCCCGGCGAAGCGAAATTTCCCCCTCCGCCCGGCTGGAAGGCGGGCAACCGGCTGTTCCGCAATGAACTGATTCCCACAGGAAAACTTCGATTTACCGATGTCACCGATCAAGCCGGTGTAGGCCACACAGGCTACGGCATGGGCGTAGCTGCTGACGACTATGATAACGACGGCGATATAGACCTCTACGTGACCAACTTCGGCTCCAATGTCCTCTATCGCAACAATGGCAAGGGGACATTTACTGATGTCACTCGCGAAGCGGGAGTTGACGACCAGCGATGGAGCACGAGCGCAGCCTTTCTGGATTATGATCGCGATGGGGACCTGGATCTGTTCGTAGCAAACTATATCGATTTCACTCTCAAAGGCAATAAGAGGTGCTATGCTGCAACCGGGGAGCCTGACTACTGCACGCCGGCCGCTTACCGGCCCGTTCCCGATCGCCTGTTCCGCAACGAAGGCAACGGCAAGTTCGTCGATGTAACACAGACATCGGGAATAGGCGCGGCTTTCGGGCCCGGGCTGGGGGTCACTTGCGCCGATTTCAATCTGGACGGCTGGATCGATATCTATGTGGCCAATGATGGAGCGGCAAATCTGCTGTGGATCAACAAAGGGAATGGGACCTTTGAGGAATCGGGGCTGCTGGCAGGAGCGGCCTACGGAGCCGATGGAGTGGCGCGAGCAGGAATGGGAGTCGCTGCCGGAGATTTCGATAACGACGGCGATGAAGATATTGTAGTGACGAACTTGAAGAAAGAGGGCTGCACTTTGTATCGAAATGGGGGACAGGGGAACTTCTATGATGCAACTATGGAATTCGGCCTGCTCAATGCGACTTTCCCTTACACCGGCTTCGGCGTCGAGTGGTTCGACTATGACAATGATGGGCTGCTGGATCTGTTCATAGCCAACGGAGCAGTAACGATCATGGAGACGCTCAGAGGGGCCCCTTATCCATTTCATCAGAAGAATCAGCTCTTTCACAATGAAGGCGAGAGCAAAGGATTCCGAGACGTTACGGCAACGGCAGGTCCGGCGTTGCAGCTATCTGAAGTCAGCCGCGGAGCAGCATTCGGCGATGTAGATAATGACGGCGACATTGATATTTTGATTACCAACAACAATGGCCCCGCCCGGCTTCTGCTGAATGAAGCTGGCTCGCGCTCCAACTGGCTGCAAGTTCGACTCGAAGGAGTCAAGGATAATCGCAATGGAATTGGCGCTCGCGTAGCAGTTCAGAGAAAAGGCCAGACGCTCTGGCGCCGCGCTCACAGCGATAGCAGCTATCTCTGCGCCAATGACAGCCGCGTTCATTTTGGACTGGGCCAGAATCCCAGCATAGAATCTATCGTCGTAAAGTGGCCCAATGGAGATGAGGAGATGTGGACTAACATTCGAGCTAATACTGCTATCACGCTGCGCCAGGGTTCCGGTAAACCTCGCAAACAACAGGCTGAGACAGTAAGACAGTAGTAAAAAGGGGGGCGCTTTCCAAGGGGCGGTAATGCTATGGGCATTGATCCTGAAGCAGCTTGTTATCAACCTAGTCGCACGCTATAGCCCCTACCGTAATTGCTAGCTTGATCTAAATCGAACCAACATAGATAGGGACAGATAAGATCCACTGCCGCCTCACACCGCAGGACACCAAAGAGGAGCAAACTCAAGATGGTTTCTCTGTGCTACGGCAGCGTCTGAATTCTTCGTTCCATTCTTGTGTGCTCCAATTTAGAAAGGGTTTTAATCTCTATTCTAAATAGGTCGCTCCTACCGCAGCTAGCAAGGTCTTTTATTTCTCAATTCTACAAATAGGTCGTTCCTACCGCAGCTATAGACCTTAAGAGAAAGATCAGAGTCAGTTCGGGCGGTTTTGAGGGCCAAATACTTCGGGCGTGCAACGCCCTCAAAACCGCCCGAAGTTCTTGCGCCCTCAAAACAGTTCCATTTAATCTGTTTTGAGGGCTTCGTTCAGGGCGCAACCCTGAATAATCCGACTCTCCCCTCAAAACAGTTCCATTTAATCTGTTTTGAGGGCGCCCGCCGCCCGAATCGAACCAACATAGATAGGGACAGATAAGATCCACTGCCGCCTCACACCGCAGGACACCAAAGAGGAGCCGCCCTCAAGACGGTTTCTCTGTGCTACGGCGGCGTGCGGCGGCGGTGAAATTCTTCGTTCCATTCTTGTGTGCTCCAATTTAGCAATCACGGTAAGGATGTTATTATTGCATAGTTTAAGAACCCAGCTTATAATCGGATTTCGTCTCAACCGGCGACCGGCTTCACCGGCCGATTGCAGATGTAGTCTCTCAACCACACCGATTTTCAAAGGAACAGTCAATGAACCGAACCAAAAAATTTTACGGATGGTGGATTGCTGCTGCGTCTTTTATCTTTATGGGAATGACCACCGGATTTGTCTTTTACGGTCTGCCTTTTTTCTATGACCATTATGTGAATACCTTCGGCTGGAATCGAGCCACCGTCACATCTGCCAACGCGATAGCGAAGATAATAGGGGGCCCTATCTTCGGCATCCTTGCCGGCTGGGCAATCGACCGCTTCAGCCCAAAACGAGTCATGATCGTTGGGACAATATTCGTGAGCTCTACGCTTGTCGGCCTCAGCTCTATGACTTCGCTGTGGATGTTTTATTTCTTTTATTTCCTGAATGCGCTCGGTTATGTCACCGCCGGACCCTTGCCCAATCAGGTTTTGCTCTCATATTGGTTCAATCGGTTGCGCGGGCGGATGATGGGCATTGCCTATGTCGGCATAGGGGTGGGCGGCGCAATAGTTCCCTTCCTCGCCAGTTCTTTCACCGCCAACTACGGATGGCGCTGGAGCCTGCGCTTGATCGGCTTGATGATTCTCGCAGTTCTTCTGCCAATAGCAATATTCATAATCAAATCTAAGCCAGCAGATGTTGGACAATTGCCTGATGGCGAAAGCCCTGATGATCATCTATCGCCTGTCCGACAAACAGCTAAGACCTGCGATGAAGCGCCTGTTCCTCTGTCATTTGCTTTAAAGACCCCTGCATTCTGGTTGATTGCTATCGGCAGTCTGTTCAGCATTGCATCTGTTGGGGGGGCCAATCAACATCTGAAACTCTTTTTCAGCAAAGATATTCTTTCTCATCTGAGCACCAACGAGAGCGAGCCGATGATCGCTCCTATAATCAGCCTGGTGCTGATTTCAAGCATAGCAGCGAGGCTACTAATGGGTTATCTGGCGGACAAATTCACCAAGAAATACGTAATGCTGATAGCCTATTTCGCTACTGCGGCTTCTATCCCTATACTCTTTACCGTAAGCAGGGATAATCTGAACACTGCTTATCTATTCGCCATCTTCTTCGGCTTTAGTATGGGCGCCGATTATATGTTGATCCCGCTCATAGTTGCAGACTGCTTTGGCGTGAAGTCCCTGGGCAGGTTGATGGGCATTATCATAACCGCCGATTCTATGGGCGAAGCAATCTCGCCCTGGATCGTAGGCCATATCTATGACATAACCGGCAGTTATAATTGGGGATTCGGCCTGCTGACCTCTATGGCTTTGCTGGGCGCCCTTGCCATAGTCTTTATACCGTATCGTAATGGCGTCCCTGTCAGTAGGTTGCATCTGCAAAAGCTTGAGCAGGTCTCAACTTAAAACTGATCTTTCATAGTCAACAAGTTTCACGCGAAACATACATCTCTATCCTGTTGCCGTTTTTGCATTGTTGGCAGAAACGGCAACAGGATGAACTGCCGAATCGGTGGATAAAGCAATGATTATATGATTCGGTCTGAATTGAGATCAACAAGATGCTTCCATCACTATCGATCAAATCATGATCCGTAATTCCTACCGACAGGTTGTCGGTAGGGGTAATCGACAGACGGCGGACAAGAAAGACTCACGATCAAGATAGCAGATTGCCTACCAACAACTTATCGGCAGGTTAATCTACCAGCGAATCGTCTACCGACAATCTGTCGGTAAGCTTTCGCTTCTTAACATGGATCTCTATCTCTTTCTCGCTCACCTGTGGCGCCAGTATCTGCTCGATCTTGAGAAAGAGCTTCATCAACTGCTTGCGCTCAGAGCTGGAGAGGACTTCAATCCTCTCGGCAAGCTTATCGGCCAGGAAAGAGAATTTAGCTTTCAGCTCTGATTTGCTTACCGGCGGAAGAGTGGTGCGGATTCTCAGGGGCATCTGTTTGGACTCTGCCAGGGTCTCAGCGAAAGCCTTTATTCTCTGCGCCGAAATCGGGTTGGCAATCAGCCGAGCGCGAAGGGTTTCCGCTTCTTCTTCAGATACTCCCAGAGCCTCTGCATTTATATTCGATAGCTCTTTTGCCTGAGCGAATGTAATCTGTCCATTATTGAGCGCTTCGACTACATCCACAGGGAATTTCAACACCGGCAATCTATGCCGCGTGAAGCTATGCCAGTTGAGCCTGCCGATGGAATCGAACGCCGAGGCGACAGTCTTTTTCAACACATCGGGCAGGGGCTCGCCAAAACTCTTTCCGCCCTGCTCATTCTCCATTTTGCGAAGCAATCTGACAATAGCAGCATAGGGCTCATCAGAAGAGATGCTCTCGGCGAATGAGTGGAACTCAGGTATAACCGACAGCCTATCTGTCAGCAGGTCCAGATAGCCAAATAGCTCATCGGTCGGGCAGAGATTCTCCCTCTGCAAATTCTCAATAAGAGCTGCCTGGCGAAATTGATCGCTTCGCTTGTCCACTACATAGGCAGGTATTCGGAGAAAATCTTCAGGGCATTTGCGCATTGCATTCATCTGCTGGCGCAACTGAACTTGGATCCGGCTCAACTCATCAGGATTAAAAGAGGGATCCGACCTGTTGGCTAGAAGCTGAAATGCTCGCCAGCGGCGCTCGCCGGCAATGAGAGTAAATCGCTTGCTCCCTTCCGCCACAGTCTGCGCAGTAACGGTAATCGGCTGCAACAAGCCTTCTCTCAATATTGAAAGCGCCAGCTCGCACAGCGAATCGAGAGAAAAAACTTTGCGAGGCTGCGTCGGATTAGGGGATATATCCTCGACCGAGACGTTTTCAAGCCCGGATGACGGAGTGGAAGAGAGCAAGCTGCTATCCGCTGTTTTGCGGCCCTGTCCGCCCTGAGTAAATAGCCTCTCGGCGAAAGCGCCGAAAACAGAGTCCTTTTTTGCTGCTGTCTTGTAAGGTGATGACATATTCAAAGAACCTCCGCAACTTGAATATATGCCCTGGCGGGCGCTGCATCAGGAGCATAGCCAATAATGCTACGGCCCGATGCAATAGACTCCCCAATCTTGACCGAGCGAGGAATGGTTGGCAGAAGCGGGCATTCGACCTTCGAGATAGCAGCTATTACATTGCGCGTCAGCTTCTGCCTCTCTGCGGCCATTGTCGGAAGGACCCCAACTATCCTGGGATAGGGCCCCATAACAGGACAATCAGGCGGCAGGAACCGATCAAGCTTTCCACGATAAGAAAGAACCACATCCATGATGTCTCTGAGGCCGAGTAACGCATAGAACTCCGACTGGCATGGCAGGATCACCCCGCCTACTCCTGTTGCTGCTGTAGCCACAACGCCTATACGCACCAGTGTATCTGAGTTTGGCGGCGTGTCTATGAAGATATAATCGTAGTGCTTATCGAGGCTCTGAATTGCCAGGAGAAGCTGTAGCTCGCCGCCGAAATTCTTGGCCGAGATAGTTCGCTCTTGCTGGCGGAGTCTAGCGCAGGAAGGAGCAACATCAATCCCAGGTATTGAGCCGGTGATGATAACTTCGCTCAATTTACTGATCTCAAGGAGCACATCGGAAATATCGCGTTGCAGCTCCGTCCTGTCTATGCCCAGATGAACCGTCAGGACGGCAGTTGCATCCAGATCAATGACAAGCACATTGAAGCCGGCCATCGCCTTGGCTTCGGCCAGCGCCAGGACCGAGGTCGTCTTACCAACTCCCCCCTTGTTATTGGCTACACAGTAAACGCGCGTAATATCCTTCGGAGAAGGAATATCCGCCGAAACTTCTTTGAGTTTTGGCCGCTGGTTCATCACTAGCCCCCCCTATTTTGTTCCTGATCTATTACCCCTGCTTGAACACCAGGCCTGGAAAGGAATGGCAGCTTTGCGTGCCAGGTCGCGCTTGACCATCTTGCGCGCATGTTCGTTAAGCTGGCTTGCGCTCCACCTCTTGAATGTATCAGCATGCTGAGAGGTTAGAAGGTCCGCCCTCTTCTTATCAAGCAGCGTCTTTGCCCTATTCTCGCTGAGCTTAGCAAATTCTGTCTCTCCCAGTTGATCGAGATAGTTCATATACTCAACCTCCAGCATCTGCAAAGCGATCTCGCCTTCGGTCTCAGACACCGATTCCACCTCTTCAACAGCCTCTTCAGGCGTTGCCGGCACCCCATTGGCGATCAAGTGACAGAGAAAGCCAGGCGGGTTGGACATCGGGTATTTCTTCTTCTTCAGCGACTCAAAATAGGCGATTGCTGCTTCTATTGACGACAGTGAACTCTCTTTAATCCCGGCAAGGACGATCTTTTCCGCTACGCTCTTCATCAACCGGTGCTTTATCAGCATGTTGAAAATAGCCACCGCCTTGCTGTTGTCCACAATCTCTTTGTTAGGCAGGTCCTCTTCCTCGTAAGAGATCATCACCTCATCCATAGGCAGGCTCATCTGGATGCGGTCGCCGAAATGTTGATTCTTGTAGAAGTGTATGACGTCGTTGCTGTCTCGCTCCCACTTGACCAGAAACTGCTTAGCCACTAATTCATCCAGTGCAGGGGTCAAACGCTGCATCACCTGGGAAGTATACTTTATCCCGCGTGATAGGCCTATATGCTCAAACGCCAGCTTCTGAATGGAAATAAAAAAGTAAGTATCTTTACCAAATCGCCTGTCCAGATAACGGAAGAGCCGCTTGGCGATTGGCGAGCTTAAATCAAAATAAAATGATGAATCGAGTCGCTTGATGAACTGGCTGGAGATCGACTGGGCGATGCGGTCACTCCAAACAATGTAGCTCTTGGGGGCGCTGTTGGCATTCTCTTTATGGAGCTTGTATTCCTGAATAACTGTCATACCTACAGTGACCGGATTGCCCCCGCTATCTACATAAGCATTGACCGCGTTCACGTGCAGCGAAGAGAGTTTGAGCAAACCCTGCTCCAGCCTGTCATAACTTGACTGATTTATAGGCCAGCCGAGGCGCTTGAGCAGATCGTAGCGCGAAAAGTAGACCTTCTTGGTGGCCCCTTGCTCGCGAGTGAGTTCCATCAAACCAACGTAAAGGTCCTCATCTCTAGGCGATGGCAAACCCTCTTTGGCGTGGCCACTGATGGTCCACTTGCGTGTAACCGTCCCGCTCTTTATCTCGACTGTCTCTTCAAATTCGAGATATCTTTTGGTGCGTTGCTCGCGCTTGTCCAGGACAGCAATGGGGAAGATGGCCAGGTTTAATTCATCCTGACCTATGCGAACTTGAGCCAAACTGTTTTGCAATCGTTTCGCCTTGCTTTGATCACTTAGCTTCGACATCTCCTCTGAAACCTCCCGATTCCTTGTTGTTGTTGATATCAACATCATACATACATAGTTGTGTATTAGTTGTTGGGCCTGTAAATCATTGAATATAAAAGGGTTACAGCCAAAAATTTATGTCAAAGGTCAATAGTTTTTATGTCAAAGGTCAAATCTTATGTCAAAGGTCAATAGTTTTATGTCAAACGTCAGTAGTTTTTTACGCCAAAGGTCAATAGTTCTTATGCCAAAGGTCAATAGCTTTTATGTCAAACGTCAACAGTTTTATGTCAAAGATCAGTAGTTTTTATGTCAAACGTCAATACTTTTATGTCAAAGATCAGTAGTTTTTATGTCAAACGTCAATAGTTTTTACGTCAAACGTCAATATCTGCCACCGGAATGGGGAACCCGGCTTTATACCGTTTACCAGCAGTATCGTTCGGCAGTTCATGACGAGAGATTGACTCCGATTCCAGAGTTTTTTGGCGATTGCTTTTCACCGGTCCGGTCGGCTTATTTCAGACTTGAGACCGGGGCCCCGCCAGAATGATCGTCCTACCATCCCTGATTCAATGAATAGTAGCCGCAAAGCTAGCCTACCACAGAATATTGTGTTTTGGGAGCTTTATTTCATATGTCAATAGCTTTATTTCATAGGTCAGTAGGTTTATTTCATAAGTCAGTAACTTTTATGTCAAACGTCAATAGGTGGACTCTGTTGGAGTCAATCGCTGTAGGCGAGAGTAATGTGATAAACTCGATATTGTTTACTGGTAGAGTTTAATCTCAAGTGAATTGGAGCTGGAGAGAAAATATCTCTCGTGAATTGAGTATGGCATCAGAAGAGAAACAAAATTTCGGCGAGCCAGCGATTCGCGTCATATTGCTTCCACGTGATACCAATGGCGCAGGGACGATCTTTGGCGGGGTTATTTTGAGCTACATCGACCTGGCGGGGGCAATTGAAGCGCGACGAGTTGCTTGCAAGCGGTTTGTCACCAAAGCTATGCGAGAAGTAGAATTCGTCGCTCCGGTATATGTAGGGGACCTGGTCAGTTTCTATACCAGACTCGTCAGAGTTGGCCACACTTCGGTCACGGTGGATGTTATCGTAGAAGCAGAGCGCAGCATTGACTGCGGAAAGAAAGCTATTGTGACTGAAGCTGAGGTCATCTATGTGGCTGTCGATGAGAACGGTCGCCCTGTGCCGGTGAGAGATTGATCTCTTCTCTGCTCTCCAAGCTCTGCTCTCTGATTGACTTATGAAATAAATCAGTTCTTTGCCGGCAACGTGAAGAACAGCAGCAGCGTAGAAAAAGGCGCAGCAAGCAGCTTCTTTTGCTGCGCCTTTTTCGCCGGGCTCTGCTATTGCGCAATTAAATCGAGCGACGCAATCGTCTGGCTCTGGTTGAACGAGACTTGCTTTTCTTGGTTAGTTGCTTCTTGTAACTGGCGCGTGGAGCTGGCTTGACGTTGAGCGAAGCCAGGACTACAGAAGCGTCATTTCCCGAAGCTACCGATGCCAGCACTTGATCTTGCACTGAGCGGAAGCGCCCGATCTGGCGGCCGCGATTGAGAATAGCGAAGACAAGCGGCTCTCCATTTGGCGGGTAGGCAATACCAACAAGCGCGCTGGCACCTCCATCGCTGCTCAGCAGAGTTCCTGTCTTAGCGACGATCCTGGTTCCTTGAGGCAGTGAGCTGAATCTCCGGCGCAATGTCCCCTCAGCCTCTCCTGATACTGGCAGTATTGATTCGAGAGTGAGATTTTTCTGGCCGAGATGATCTACTGCATAGCGCACGAGATTTACTGCTGCGCGCGGAGATATTCGATTATAGCCAAGACCGGAACAACTGCTGAGCAGGATCTTCTCATCGGGGAGCCCTGCCTTTTCGACCAGGAACTGCTCTACCGCTCTTGGACCGCCAATTCGACTGCCGATCACTTCAGCAATGTAGTTGTCGCTATGCACGTTCTGATAGCGCAGTATTTCGAGCAGCGTCGGCGATTGATGTGAAGCTACCAGCAGCGCGCCTTCAGGTTTGACGCCGGTTTTGATTAAGCCTTCGATTACGATTCCTTCGCTGATCTCCAGTGATGATTGCGCATCTCTGTTAGAAGCGACAGGAGTAGGAAAAGGGCGCGCCAGCGCGCGCGCAAGCAGTTTCGCTGCTGATTCAGGATTAGAGTTGCGCGAGAAGACGAGCGGGCCGGAAACAATCAAATTGCCACTTACCCTATGTATCCCTGAAGCGACCAGTTGCCTGGCAATATCGCTGACAGTGAGCGCATCCAGCATCGGATCGCCTTCGCTGACCACGATTAAATCACCGTTGAGCGTCTTGCTGCTCTGATCGACAGAGCCATGAGAGAAGAATTCGGTTTTGAAGCAGCGGCTCGGTCCTAAAAGATCGAGCGCGAGAAGGGAAGTGGCAAGCTTAGCAACTGAAGCCGGGTTGAACATCTCATCTGGATTTTGCGACAATACCGGTTCGCCGCCCTTGAGTGGCTCGATGAGGGCTCCGGTAGCAACTCGCTCAGGGATGTAGCGAGAGCGTTTTGAAACTCGGCTGCGACTTCGCTTCTTCGTGCGTACAGCGCTGGCCACGCGCTTTCGTGAAGAAGCCGATTTAGCCCTGCTGAGATTTTTAGCTGACGTGGATTTGCTAACTTTGCTGCGGCCTTTCGTAGTTCGTTTCTGAGCCGCTTCACCCGGTATGGTTAAACTAGCAAGTGCTACAATGAGAGATAAAACGTAAAGAGCTAATCTTCTTTTCATCCTTTTCCTAGAATCTCCCCTGGTTGTCTACGCTCTCAATAGAATTATCGGCTGCAATGCTTTGATGCTTCAACATTGCCTGGTGTAACTTCTGGGTCAAATCACTAAGCTCTCCTCCTGATTCAACTGCTATCTACTAAACAGGCGGTTAAGTCCAGATCTTCCGGAAATTCCTGGGGGCCCTCTCGCCTTTTATTAACGACGAGATTCGGACCGCCCGGCTTGAGGAACTACCTGCAACACCTGATCCTTGCCAATTCCCATCGCTGCCAGATTGCTGATGCGATCTTACTCTCTACGATGTTGCCGGAGGCGAAGCCAATAGTAGCTTTTCCTGAGCGCTTCCGTCAACGTATATTAAGAACAGTTCGTCAAGCTCCGCATGCACTTCGAGTATGGAGAGAGAGCTGGGGCTGTTATGCTATACGCTCTCGGATTGTGATCGGTTGTTCATAGTATCGTTCTTGCTGCTGCTTGTCTCATTTGTGGCCCCCTGTTCCGTTATAGAAGTAAAATCGGCCTATTTCCGCGATGATCTCAAGATCGGCTACAGCTTTAAGCATATATTCAGTGCTAAAATCTGTCTATGATTTCGACACAATCAATACCAGATCAGAGGCAACTGTTTGAGCTTAAGCTCAGGCAGCGCGCGCTGATTCTCGGCGAGCGCACGCTTGTTATGGGAATCCTCAATGTCACCCCGGATTCGTTTTCAGATGGGGGACTCTATAACGCCGCTCGGTCAGCCATAGCGCGGGCTGTTGAGATGGAAGCCGAAGGCGCAGACATTATCGACATCGGCGGAGAATCGACGCGCCCAGGGGCCCCTGCGGTCTCTGCCGAAGAAGAGCTGAGGCGAGTGATGCCAGTGCTGGAAGGCATTAAAGGCAAACTGAAGATTCCCATCTCGATAGATACTTATAAAGCTGTTGTGGCCGATGAAACTCTAAAAGCAGGCGCGGAGATCGTCAATGACGTCAGCGGGCTCAAGTTTGATCCCGCGCTTGCCGGAGTAGTGGCGCGTCACCGGGCAGCGCTCGTGCTGATGCATACGCGCGGGCGACCGGAGGTCATGCAGAAGCTCCCACCAAGCCCCGATATTCTCGCTGAGATAGAGCAATCACTGAAAGAATCGGTCAATCTTGCGCTGAGGAGCGGAGTGGCTGAAGAGAGCATTATCATCGACCCTGGGATCGGCTTTGGCAAGACGGTTGAAGATAATCTAGCGATAATTAAGCATCTTGACCGTTTTGCCTCTTTCAATCTCCCGATAATGATAGGCACATCGCGCAAGACATTCATTGGCCGGATACTTGGCAAAGAGACCGGCGAAAGACTAATGGGCACAGCGGCAACTGTTGCTGCTTCAATCTTGCGCGGAGCCCACATTGTGAGGGTTCATGATGTGCGAGAGATGGCGGAAGTAGCTCGCATGACAGACGCGATTATCAAGGCAAAAGGCAATTTGCTTGCAGGTTGACGTCCGACGTCCGACGTAGGACGTAGGACGTTTCTGTCTCTGCGTTTGCGACGTCTGCTTTCCCCGCATCTCCGCGGCGTCGAATGCCTACTGCCTGCTGATGCGTCCCTTTAATTATCATTGAGAGACATCAGGTAGTAGGTCAATATGTGCTGCAAGATCATGTGGCTATCTTCAATTCGGCCCATGTGATTTGATGGCACCACAATGCAGCGCTGCGCTTCCGCTTTAAGCTTGCCGCCTTCATAGCCGGCAAAACCGATTGTCATACAGCCTATGGAATTGGCATAGCGCACGGCCCGCAAAACATTTTCAGAACTGCCGCTGCCGCTGAATGCCAGGAGCAGGTCGCCGGGGCGAGCAAAGTTCTTCAACTGCTCGACGAAGACATCTTCGTAACAGAGATCATTCGAGAGCGCCGACATCCAGGGCACATTATCGGTCAACGACATTACGCGGAAACGCTTCCTCCGCCCAAAGGAGGCCCCCTTGCCCATATCTACTGCTAGATGAGAAGCGGTTGCTGCGCTGCCGCCGTTGCCGATTACAAATATCTGCGCATCTCGCTCGCGCGCTTCCAGCACTGCTTTTATAACCTCTTCAATTTGCTCAACAGGCAGTCTGGCTATCGTGCCCTGTAGCTCGCTGATGTAGTTATTTATGAAGTCAATCACCGCTGTCTCCTTCGGAAAGTGTACAGCAACCTGACAGGTTGCTGATAGTGCGCACCATCAGCAAGGCTGTGACCGCCTTGCTGTACGTCGCGTCGCGCTTTCATTGTTCCTCTCGCGTCGCGCGAGCTGTTTTAAGAACTCTTCGGAAATCAAGTTTGCCGCTGCCTTTCAATCAATCGGTTGGCCAGAGCGACTGCGCCAAGTAGAACGGAATCATCCTCCAGCGCCGCTTTCACGCATTTGAGTTGCCCGGAGTGAATCGGCATAACGTGCTTTTCGATCTCCTGCTTCAACGGTTCAAACAGGGTAGCGCCCGCTTTTGAGACCCCGCCGCCGATCACCACCATCTCCGGATCGAAGAGATTGATGAAAGTTGCAACGCCGAGTCCGAGATAGCTGCAAACCTGCTTGACCAGGCCGGAAGCAAACTCATCTCCCTCTCCGGCCATATCGAAGACGAGCTTCGCCGTAATATTCTCCGGCCTGTTGCCGGCCATTGCCAGGAGCCGCGCGGCAGATTCTGGGCTGGCTTGCGCTGCCGCCCGCGCCCGCGCGCCTATGCTTGCGCCGGAGCATAACGCTTCAAGGCACCCTCGCTTGCCACAGGAGCATTGAGGGGCCCCATCGGTCAGCACGGTGATATGGCCGCATTCGCCTGCATAGCTGCGCGAGCCGTGATAGATATCGCCGCCAATTATAATCCCTCCGCCTATGCCTGTGCTCACCGTCAGGTAGACAATATTACTGCATCCGCGCGCGGCGCCAAAGCGAACTTCGCCGAGCGCAGCAGCATTGGCATCGTTATCTAAGATAGCCGGGATTTGAAACCGTTCGCTGATGAGCCTGGCTAGTGGGAGTTCGCTCCAGCCGTGAACGTGAATCGATCTGTTGATGATCTGCCGGTAGAAATCGACGGGGCCCCCGAACCCGATGCCGCAGGCTACTACGGGTGAGCTGCTGCCGGCAATAAGCTCGGAGCCGATGCGATAGATCTCTTCAACCATCCACCGTGCCCCGCCTGCCGTGTTGGTAGGATAACTGCGCCGATCAAGTATCACTCCGTCGGCGGCGCAGAGCGCGAGGCTGAATTTAGTCCCACCGATGTCGATGCTTAAAATATTCTTTCCCATTGCCGACCGATTTCCCCAGCAGCGCGGACTTCAGTCTGTGATTCTTGGTTGCAATCTGTGCCGACTGAAATCCGCGCCGCATCGGACTGCGCGGGCTGAAGCCGACGCTACAGGCGGCATTATATAGGTTTTAACTTTTCATATCTACCGCTCGCTTGCCGGTTCCGTCTTTGCTCCTGAGTTTAGCTTCAGGTAAGAGGCTTGCAGCACCTCTTTAGTCTTATCATCCTGGACGAAAGCAACCAGGCTCAGGCCGGCGGGATTGATTTCGTGCTTCTTCTCTTTAAACTTGAAATCTTTCAGACTGCTGAAGCGCGATGGAGGCGTCTTCTCAAAATTATCGAGGTGAGTTTTGAGGCTGCTCACAATTGCGTTGATGTCGATGCTCTCCGAGTGGCTGGCCTTGCCGTTGACCAGAGCAATGCCATCGGGCGAGCCAATCAGCTTGCGCACCACAGCGCGATGCTCTGACAAGCCGTTGCCTCCGGGAAAATGGACTAACTCTTCTACCAGGGCGATCCGCAGCTTCAAATCTCCCACCACTTCCTTGCCTATCGCCTCCGCCTTCACTGTCAGAGTTGATTGTTTAATACTGCCGTCAAGCTCTATTGAAACGGCCGGCTTGTTGTTGAGCTTTTGATCGATTACGTAAGAATAGACATCGAAGCGATTCTTATTGACGGCCTTTGGCCCCCCGCCGCGAATACTGTCTGCGCCGGCTATAAAGACCGTCGGCGTGCCGGTAACTGAATAATACTTGGCGCGCGCCTCGGTGTCGTCGTTGGTCATCGGATCGGGCCCCGGTATGTGCAAGTGGTATTCAAGAACTGCGACCGCTTTGCGATCATACGCTTCTAGAAGGTGATCGAATGCTATGTCTGATGCAACGCAGGGCGGGCACTCGGAGCCGGTGAATAGTTCCGCCAGTACTACCTGCCCGGTCTTGCTCTTCTTCACCGGGCCCGTTGGCTTGAAGTTCACTATCTCATCCGAGAATTTGGCGATCCGCTCTTTGAGCCCGTCATCTGAGCCGTTGACTCTCTTGTATAGAGCGGTCAGTGGCTCCATTATCTTCGGATTCGGAAAGGCGGCTATGCCGTTGAGATAGGCTTGGATGGCGTCATCATTCCTTCCCAGAGCCTCAAGCGTTTGCCCCAGTCTCAAGTGCAAATCGGTGTCGAAAGGTGAAGCCAGCGGGGCAATCTTTTGCAGATAGGCGAGCGCTTCCTGGTAATTCTTCCGATAGAAGTGGACAATACCCAGCGCCTTATTGAATTCGAGGACAGACTCAATTGTGCTCTTCTGTGTAAGCGAGTCTACCGCCTGTTTGGCAAGCGCAATAGCCTCATCCGCCAGCACCCCATTCTTGGCATATCCGATTGCGACCCGGCACTGCGCGCTCAGCTTATCTGAGGCGGAGGAGATGTATTTATCCCCCGCTTTCTTGAAGATTTCCGTCCGCTTCTTCTGGGGGTCCGGCGCAGTTAAACTTTCGAGCAGTTGGTTAAAGTGCTTCTCACCATCTTTAGGCTCGTTCAGCAGCAGCGCGGCAGCTAGAAGGTCGGCTGCTTCTTCCAGATTGGCGCCCGATTTTGCCAGGATCAACCCCAGCCGGTATTGATAGTCGATGTTGCCCCCCTGGGGCAAATAGCTGATCGCTTCGCGTTGATTCTTCTCGGCGGAAGCGCAGTCCCCCAGCTTGTATTCAAGCCATGCCATTGTATCGAGATACATTGCCAGGGTCTGCTTGTTCACATTCTGTTTGCGCGCCAGCTCGACTCCGCGCTTTATGTAGTCATAAGCTTTATCGAGGTAGACATCGTTTTCTGCCAATTGCCAGGCAATGCTGTTGTAAGTGCCTGCGCGCCTGTCTTCAGGAATCGGCTCTATAGCCTTCTCAGCATACTCAATAAGCTTCTGATCCTTAGATATTCCGATGTAGGCGTTAAACATCATTAAGTAGGCGGAGCCTACACGGGTGCTCGAAGGGTAATCCTTGACGAATTGCTCTAATGCCTTAATCCTCTCAGCCGGTTGAGCTATTCGAGTAGCTTTGTTGAAAGCCTCTGATTCGCCGGTCTGAGCAGGATTTGACTGCCCGGCATTGGCCAGTAAAGCGCCGAAGAGGAGCAATACTAGGGCGAGAGTCATATTCTGTCTTTTCATAACAGAGTCCTCCTTGATGGATGGAACGATTTACCGATGAATTCGCGGATAAGTCCAGAGGTACGTTCATAACGCGCCATTGTTTCAAGAATTGCCGGATTGGCACCTCTCGAATCTTGCATATTCTATATCAAATTATCCTGACCACAAAGGGGGGCCCTTCATCGGGGAAGGGAATACAACCTGTTTATGGTTTTCGGCCTCTAACTGGCTGCTTTCAGCAAAGGGGGTGAACGCTATGAGAGCTTTTGTTGGTATCTGCTTCTTATTGTTGCTAATCGCTGCTGCGCTATCGGTGATTACCAGTGACGCTGCCGCCGATGTTGCTAATGATCTGATCTCCCGCCTTGGGATGAACTAAGCTCCCTCAGCTCCCAGCCAAATCTCATCAACTTTCATCAACCTCAATACCTGAGCCAAGCCTGGAGGGAAAAAATAGTCAAGGTGATTTCTGGAACTGGGCGGCAATTGATCGTATATTCTGGTTGCAGTCCCTTACAGAATCAGGGAATCCGCAGCCGCGCCCACAGCTTGTAGCTAACAGGGAACCTAGCGGTCAAGCCCAAGCGCGGCCTCCATGCATTTTGCTCAAAGACTTCTTATCAACCAGAACAACTAAAGTTCAGGCAGTTGCCAGACGCGGCAGGCTCCCCGCTTCCTCCTTGCTCAGCAACCGCTCTATCCTGCGCGAAAGTGTATTGAAGACCTGATCGATGCTCCTGGTGGCATCTATCACCTGAAAGCCATACTCCTGGCTCATGGCATCGAATTGAGTAATCAGTTTAGTCTGATACCTGATAAAGCTATCATAAAGGTCTTCGCCCAATCTCATATCCATTCCTGATTCCCAGTAGTTGAATCCGGTTGAATTGAGCACTCGCGGTATCAAATCCTCGAGAGTGACTCGCAGATAGAAGATAGCATCCGGTTTCAGGGCGACGCCGTAGACCGATTTGATCCATTTCGGATCGGCCCCGCGCACTATCGCCCGCGCGATGAGCGAGTAGATATAACGATCGGTCAGCACAACGAAGCCGGCGCGCAATGCAGGGATCATCTGCTTCTCCAGCCGATCGGCAAAATCGGTGGCATAGAATAGGCTGAGGGTGATGCTGCCGAGGGTATTACCCTCTTTGGCGCGTTTGAGTCCTTTGCCTACCAGCGCTGAACGGGTCATCCCGGTGTCGAGCACAGCGTGTCCGTTGCGTTCCAGCCAGGGCCTGAGCAGATTGATTTGCGTTGAGCGGCCAACTCCGTCAGTGCCTTCGATGACGATCAATGTCCCTGTCAGCTCTTCCAGATTTACTCCGGCCAATCCTTCTCCATAGAACTCGAATTTGCTCATCTCCCTATCCTCACCTTCCGTAGTCCATCGAGCTTTCTGGCAACGAGCGTGCGCACCTCGGCCTGTTGTTCTTCAATTGAACGTGTGGCATCGATTACAGTGAGCCCAAATTCTTTGATCATCTCTTCATACTTTTCAATGATACGCCCCTGAAATATCTCAAAGCTCTCTTCGATGTCTTCTGATAGCGCCAGGTCCATTCCCGCCTCATAGAATTTCAGGTCTGCGCGGCCCCAGAGTATGCGCCCCAGGGCCACTTTAAGCGGCACGCGGAAATAGAATGCGATAGTTGGTTTAACAGCGAAGCGGTAAAGCTCGCGCACCCATTTGGGGCTTACTCCGCGCACGGCATCGCGAGCGAAAGCGGTATAGATATAGCGATCCGCCAGCACCACTGCGCCCGCTTTGAGTGGAGGAATTATCTCACGCTCAATCCGATCGGCGAAGTCTGTCGAATGGATCAAGCTGAATGTTGTTGGCGAAAGCATGCGCTTCTTTTTGCCTCGCGAGGTGGTGTCTTTTACCAGAGGAGAAGAGTTCCAGGCGCTGAAGAAGACGCTGTAACCTTCTGACTCCAGCCATTGCTGGAGCAGGGAGAGCTGAGTCGATTTGCCTGAGCCGTCGATCCCTTCAACCACAAACAGCTTGCCTGGGAATCGGTGCTGTCCGTACATCTTCATCGGCATATTTTTTCTTCCTTGTTTGTTGTCTACGATAAGCGCAAACCTTACTGGCGATTATTTACCTCATCCGTGGATGCCTTGATTCGCTTCATCTCAACATTCACCAGCCGATTGCCATTGAAATAAAACAGCACGCCTTCGCAAAACTTGAGTTTTCCGCCAATGTCGCTTAAATCTGTTTTTTTCATCGCCACAATTGCTGCTGGCTCAATTGCCCAGCTATGAGAGACAATCAGCGCTTTGCCGCCATCAGGAAGTTTGGTTGCTACCTCTCTGAGCGCCCGCAGATAAGCTCTTCCGGCGCTCTTCATAATTTTGGCAGTAGCAGACAGCTTAAAGCAAGCCTCAAGTGAGCTACAGCCGAGAGTTTTGGCTGTCTCTTTTATCTCAGATAAAAATGGTTTTAACTTTTTATAGGTAAAAGCAGAGAAGTTATTATCGGTAACATAGGCATTGAAGCCGAACGCTTCCATCGTCTTACGACACCTGCGTTTCGGGCTGGAGATATACAGATCGTAGGGAGAGTCAAGAGTTTTAGCAATTTCCCTTGCCAGTTTGATCCCTTTTCGAGATAGGCCCCTGCCCTTTTTTCTTATGCTATGACGCCTTACCTCTACCACTTTCATCCCTCAAAGCCTCCGCTAAATCTTTCAACAGCGATTCTTTGAAGCCCCCTTTTTTCATGCGGTTCCACAGGGCTAAGAATTCGCTATAGGCAGCCGCTTTTGTTGCTGAGCGGTTATCTAACAGTTCCAGAATTGCTTGCTCCAGTTGCCAGCCTTTGCGCTCCTGCGCCGATTGTTTTGCTCTGGCTGGTGGCACTCTTTCTGAGATTGCTTTAGAGTTTGTTGAAGGAGGCAACCAGTTGCGCAGGAACGCAATCATCACCTCGCAATCGTGAATGATGCCAAGGAGTTGCTGAATCCGTTTGACCAGCTTTATGTGCTTTTTCAGACGCCTATTAAAGCAAAACTCAAAGAGTTCCATTGAATAGCGCAATCGCTTGGCGCAGATACGCATCTGATGAAGCTCATTGATATTTTGCAGCGATTGAGCCCATTCATCACAAGAATAAAGATGCTGCAGGCGTGCAGATATTATCGTGCGCGCATTTGCCACAATGCTCTTTTGCGGCTCAACCGTCTTGATCCTCCACCGTTTTGCCATGCCTGCCTTCTCCGCCAGCATAGAACTTGATGAAGCTTGCAGAAAGGTTCTCAAACTTATCCTTATCCAGCATCTGGATCAAGGCGGTTCGGGCGTCTTCTCTTTGCTGCTGGAGGGAGACTATCAACTCTTCAACAGCAGCCTGCTTTCTGCCGGGCAACTTCTTCTGATAACCGACAAGGAAATCGATCATCACATCCAGATCTCTTACCTGGCCGAGGCTGGTAGCAATGCGCTTTATCCGGCGCAACAACTTGCGATGGGTCTTGGCCGGGAAGCAACGATACAGATCAAGCATACATGCGCGCAAACGGCGAGATGCCACACGCATGTCATGAAGAGCTTCTATATCCTCTCCTTTCAGCGTTCCATCGTAGTGGCTGCACATGTCGCGGAACTTGGCGAGGATCATTTTGGGCGCGGCTTCCTCAAGAGGCGCTTCCGGAGTAAGCCCGCACACGTCTTTTTGTTTAGCCATTGCGAAAGGCCTTCCCATCTGGAACCTCAAAGGCTAAATTCTACACTATTGATCTTTTGAAGCAAGTGTAAATGGGGCGCTTTTGACGTTCCAAATAGTCGTGAATTCTTCTAAAATGTATTCTCCTCAGAAAACAGAAGGCAGAAGGCAGTAGGCAGAAGGCAGGCGCTCCTTCTTCCAACTGCGCTGTTCTCATTGTTTCTGGGCGTCGTTATTGACGACATGAATGACTCCTCAGAAAATGTACAGCAAGATGGTTAGGTTGCTGGTGGTGTGCGCTATCAACAAGGCTGACCGCCTTGTTGTACATCGCGTTTTCATCATTTCAGGGCGTCGCTCAAGGCGACATGAAAAACTCATTCAAAAGGTTTCCGAGAATGCGCCTGAGCGGCTGGATCTTAAATGCCGGGGGGCGAGCAACCCGATTCAAGATCGAACGATGAAGAAGCTGGGATTGCCAATTACTCTCACTGTAGTCCTCCTTCTGGTCTACATCATCCTCCAGTTGCCTGAGCCGAATTGGATGGGTGAGACCGGCCTCAACTATCTGTATGCAGCGTTGCTCGCCAGCGCCAGCTTTGTTCTAGTGCGGGCCATTGGCTTTGTCCTCTTCGATATCTTCTTCAAGAGACGCAAAGGGCATGAAGCGCCTGCTCTGCTGCGCGATCTGTTTGCAATAGTTGCTTACTTTATTCTCTTTATGATGATCTATAGCTCAGTGCTGAAGAGGGATCTGAGCGCGCTGCTGGCTACTTCTGCGGTGGTAACAGTAATCATTGGTCTGGCGCTGCAAGACACGCTGGGAAATTTCTTCGCTGGCATATCATTCCATATCGAGGAGCCATTTCATATCGGAGACGCAATTCGGGTGGGCGATACACTGGGCAGAGTGGAAGCGGTGACCTGGCGCACAACGACTATTCGCACCAATAACAACACTCTCATCACTTTTCCCAATAGCAGAGTTGCGCGCGAGTCGCTGGAGATATTTCCTCTCAATAACCTCAATCGGCGCATCCTGCGCTTTCCCGCTCCTTACTCAGCCTCTCCCCATAAGATCATACCTTTGGTAAGAGAGATTGTTCGCTCTGTCCCCAACGTGGCGGCGGAAAGGGCGCCAGTAGTGCGCGTCGGCGATTTCTCAGATTCCAGTATCACCTATGAAGTTCTCTACTGGGTTAAAGACTACATGTGGCACCCGGATATTGACGCCAAGATCAGAGAACGGGTCTGGTACGCTTACCGGCGCAGTGGGATCGAGGTCCCGTTTCCTATTCGCCACGTCCTTCTTGAGACGCTGGAGCCGCCGATCAAATTGCAAGAGATGGATTATGAGAGAGTGCTGGAGGAGGTCGATATCTTTGAGCCGCTCACCCAGCAAGAAAAAGAGATGGTTATTAAGGGTCTAGTTAAATATGTCTACGCTCCGGGCGAAGTGATATTGCGGCGCGGCGATCCGGGCGATTCGATGTTTGTAATCTGTCGCGGCAAAGTTGAGGTGCGGCTGCCCGGTACTGATGGGCACCCTCATCAAGTGGCCGTCCTGGGAGCGGGGGATTTCTTTGGCGAGATGGCTCTGTTTACCGGCGAGCCCAGAGCGGCCGACGTGAGCGCAGCGGAAGAGACCGAGGTGCTGGAGATCAGAAAGTCGGTTATCCAACAACTGCTCCATGAAAACACCGGACTGGCAGAGGCTTTCAGTCGTAAGATCACTGAGCGGCAGATGATGCTAAGTGCACACCTCAGAAGCACTGCCGATGATGTCAAGCGCACTGAGCGCGAGAAGATTTTGCAACGCATTAAGAGGTTCTTTGGCCTCCATTAATAGCTTAGAGAAAGTGGGTGAGTGGGAGATATGGAAATAATGTCTGCTCTCCTATTCTTCTTTTCACCCACACTCTCTCTTTAACTGCTCCTGTCTTCTTGAATCTCTTATCCATTTTGGTTATCATCTGGACTTCGAGTTAAGTTGGCATTTATCAAAAATTAAACTACTTTCGGGTAGGGCAACCGCCCATGAAGACCTCGCATCACAGGGAACGAAGTCCGTATGCCTGATGGTGCCATTAGCGAGCTAATCCAGGTGACCATAGAGGCTTCAAATACAGTTTCAGATCTGGAATTGGCTGCCGGAGCAGCCGCCGGTGATGTCAGAGCATTTGAGAGGCTGTACGAGCTGCATCATCGGCGAGTTTATTCGCTCTGTCTGCGCATGCTGGGAAGCGCAGTAGAGGCGGAAGATTTGACCCAGGAGGTTTTTCTCCAAGTCTATCGCAAGATAGGCAGTTTCCGTGGTGAATCTGCTTTCACCACATGGCTTCATCGTCTGACCGTCAACCAGGTCCTTATGCACTTCCGCAAGCGGGGAGTGAAATTGGAGCAGACGACCGAAGAGGGAGATTTCACCAACGTTGTTGTTGTGGGGAGCGAACGACCTGAAGCAATGCCAATAGTCGATCGCATTGCTTTAGATAAAGCGATTTCCGAATTGCCCCCTGGGTACCGCACTGTTTTTGTTCTCCACGATGTAGAAGGCCATGAGCACGAAGAAATTGCCACTATGCTGGGTTGTAGTGTGGGCACCTCTAAATCTCAGTTGCATAAGGCCCGCATGAAGCTCAGACAATTACTTACTAAGAAGGTGTGATTATGATTTGTAGTGAATGCCAACAGAGACTGTCTGATTATCTGGACGGTCATCTCTCTATAGGTGAGGGCGTGCGTATTGAACAGCATCTGATGTCCTGTCAGATTTGCAAAGTGGTGCATGATGATCTGGCGCAAATAATCAAGGCCAGCCGCGCACTCCCTTTGCATGCGCCGAGCCCTGTGCTCTGGCAGCGCATTCAAGCGCAGATAACGCTGGAAGCAGAAGCTAAGCCGCAAACGAGCGAGTCCTGGTGGGGCCAACTGCGCAATCGTCAGTTTCATTTGACTCTTTCGTTTCCCCAACTTGCTGCTGTCGCAGCAGCATTTGTCTTTGTCATAGCTTCGACCATAGTGCTCACTCAACTATCAACCAGGAATTTATCTTCTGTCACCGGCGGCGATCCGAATTCACTTGGTAATATAGGGAGACCTCTCAATGTCCCGGTGCTGCCCGAGGATCTCGAGCGACAGGTTAATGAATACACCAACCTGGTCAACAAGCGCAAAGAGAGTTGGGACCCCAAAGTGAGAGAGATATTCGAGCGTAATATGGCGATCCTGGATATGTCGATGGATGAATGCCAGCAGCAATTGAGGCGCAACCAAACGGACCAGGTCGCCTTCGATATGTTGAGGATGGCGTATCAGAAAAAACTGGAGATACTTCAGGATTTTGCGGCAATCGAGTAATATCCTGGCTATGGCTACTCAAAACAAGGCAAAAGGCAAAAGGCAAGAGGCGAAAGGCAATGCAGTACTAACTTTTTCCTTTTTCCTTCTCCCCCTCTCCTTGCTGCTCTTACTCTTTTGCGTTCAGGGGCAAACGGCAAGCCCGAATCAATTCAGCCAGAGCTTCAAGGTGAGTGGTCAACCCCATTTAATACTTGACAATCCCTTCGGCTCCGTTAGCGTTCGCCCCTGGAATAAGAATGAGATTCAGGTCCTGGCCGATGGCCTTGTCGAACTGATTAAAGCCGAGCAGGCAGGCGATAACACTGTAAAAGTGGAGACGCGCAAGCAGAGGAAGCTGGAGATAGTGAACTTCACCGTCAATGTGCCAACCAGTTGCTCCTTAAATATCAGAACAATAAGCGGCAGAGTGGTTGTGCGAGGAGTTAGCGGCGAGATCAAGACCCAGACTGTAGACGGTGATATTGAATTGATCTATATCAAGAGCAAAGATGTTGATGCTACCAGCAATAGCGGGCGAGTCACCTACCTGGGCGATCTGGTTGCCAAAGGCAAGTACAATTTTCACTCTTCCAATAACGCAGTCGATGTGACTATACCGGCCACAGCAAGTTTCAGGCTTACTGCTACATCGCTGCGCCAGAACATCGATCTCGGCGATTTTAAATTTAACGGCAGCAGCACCGGCACGCGCTTTACCGGCGATTATGCCGGCGGCGAGGCCATCCTTAATCTGAGCACGCACCAGGGCAGCATACATCTGCACAAGAAATAAGATCACGGCTTGGGGGCCATTATTTCATATCGCAGGATGATCCCCTGCTCTCCAACTATCCAGCCGCGATTGGCTGTGACGAAGTAAATATCAAAGAGCCCTCCACTGTTGACCTTGAACTCTTCCTTCCAGGAGATCCCTCCGTTGCTGGTCTTCATAATGGTTCCACTGAACAGATTGGTCGAGCCGTCCTCTTCGGGAATTGCGCTTACGCTCCAGCCGTTTTTGGCGTCGACAAACGAAGTCGCATAATAGCCCCGAATCGGCGTCTTGTATTGTCTCCAGGAGCGGCCGCCATCAGATGTGTGCAGAACAATCAGGTACTTTTGATCTCCTTCAACTATTTCGCCGCATACTACTCCGGTCTGGGCATCGGTAAAGTGAATGCTCTTGAACATGCCGGCAACGGGACTGTCTGTACCTGCTGATGAGGTGACTTTCAAAGATTGTTTCTGCCAGGTAGCGCCCCCATCCTGAGTGCGAAATATCCCGCCCAGATAAGCTGCCGACTCGCCGTAGAGATTGCCAATGAGCCAGCCGTTTCGCTTATCGACAAAGCTGATGCTGGAGAAAGCGAAGACAAAATCGCGCGATTTTACCGGACCGCCCAGCAGGGATTCAATGCCGTCAAACTCTTTCCAGCTTGCTCCGCCATCGCTCGTGCGCATCAGCGAACCATAGTTTCCTGCCAGCCATCCTGATCGGCGATTTTGAAAGTACAGAGCTAGAGCATTCACTCCGGTCTTCTTCTTCCAGGTCACTCCGCCATCGGTGGTGTAGAGCAATAACAGCTCTTCCTGGTTGAGAAGCTCGCGCAGGTCCTCTCCAACCGTGCCCCCTCCTATCGCCCAGCCGGTCTTTTCGTCAACGAAGAAGACGTTATTAAGCCTGATTTGGACGCCGCTCTGCTGCTGCTGCCAGGACTGGCCGCCGTTATTTGTATGTAGTATTGTGCCCTCATCACCGACTGCCCAGCCGGTAGTCTCATTAACAAAGAAGACCTTGTAAAGATTGGCAGTGGTTGGGCTGGATTGTCTCTTCCATTGGCCGAGTTGAGTTGATAGATCATTCTGGGGAGCGGGTTTTGTTTGCGCCTGGATTACTTCTGGTTTGGGAATGGGGGCCCCTATGAGCCGCGCGTGGAGCGTCTCAGGTTTTGCGATGGGGGCCCTTGAGGATTGCTCCTGAGCTGCTTCTGGTTCTGGATTAGGAGCGGGAGGCTTTGGCGCTTGAGCCTGGAGCGTCTCGGGTTTTGCGACGGGGGCCCTTGAGGATTGCTCCTGAGTCGCTTCTGGTTCTAGATTGGGAGCGGGAGGCTTTGGCGCTTGAGCCTGGAGCGTCTCGGGTTTTGCGACGGGGGCCCTTGAGGATTGCTCCTGAGTCGCTTCTGGTTCTGGATTGGGAGCGGGAGGCTTTGGCGCTTGAGCCTGGAGCGTCTCGGGTTTTGCGACGGGGGCCCTTGACGGCTGCGCCTGGGCTGCCCGCGCCTTTGGAGCGGCGGCGCCTGGCGCAGTCGTCTTTGCGACTGTCGGCGGCGCGCTTGTTGGTTTAGGAGTCTCTTTAGGGATTTGCCGACTCGCAGATGTCCTCGGCTCTTCTTTTCGGCTTGCCCCTCCTGCGATTGGGCCCAGTAAAGATGACTGGCTGAAGGGGCTATTAGACGGGCCGTTGAAATTGACGACGAAGAAACTGCTTATCAAACCCTGGTGTTGCAGTTGCTGGCCGTATGTCTGGGCGGCAGTATAAGAGCCAAATCGCCCAACCCTGATGCGGAAGAAGGTTCCCTGGACGGCAAGATTGGCTTTCACATAGTAAGCGGAAACCCCTCGTTTGTGATAACTGCTGATAGCCTGTTTAGCGGCCTCTTCAGAGGTTACTGAGGCAACCTGAATGGAAAAGGCATTCTGATTCTGGAATGCTTCTGCCGTTTTAACTGCAAGCACTGTAATGGAGATTAAACCAGTTAATAGCAATATCAGATGTCTTCTCGTCATGTCCATCTTCCAGTGAAAAAGATTTGCGCACTACAGCTATTTTTCCTTTTCGTCCTGTGCAGAAGCAATCATTAGCGATTGAAGGCGGATTTTGTGAGCCTATGGAGTGCGGCGACTCGTCGCCGCTTTAATTTATAGTAATCATTGGCAATTGAAGGTACAGCAGTATCTATCAAGCAGCGAGAGCAAACAGAGCCACTTTAATTTATAGCAATCATCAGCGATTGAAGGCATATCTTATAAGGATTCTATCTAGTTTGCAGGACAGTAGGTTAGACGATTGTTTGAAGCTTTCAAGATAAAGTTAGATCGGAAAACCACTCGGCCGGCACACCACTCCCTTTTATGCCATTGAGTTCACTGGCACTCTGTGCTTAAAATTCAACCAGCTCGCCTGAGAGATTCAACCGGCTTGAGGCCGATTCTATGGCAGCTTGGCCAGGATACCATCCATCTCCTCGCGGGTGAATGCGCGTAGAGTTTGCGTCCGCACATTGCCCAGCGAGCCCACCTGAAGCATAAGCCGGGTTATCGTCTCATCATCAGGCGCTTCAAAAACCGTGACAACATCACAACTGCCGAGTGTCCAGAAGAAGTCTTTCACTTTAACACCCAGTTTTTCCGCTTCGGCTTTGAGCGCTTCGGCTCGTTGTGTCGTTTGCTTGACGTTTCGGATGCCTTGCTCAGTGAAGTTAGCCAGTACGATGTAGTTAGGCATTTTCGTCCTCCTCTTCAATGCGATTGCTGAAATCTATGCCTGGCCGGCAGGCCAGCGGATCAGCTTCAAAGAAGCTTTGGGGGAGTAGAACGATATTGAGCCAGACCTGTCACACTGGTATAGTAATTGTAGTTCCGCAAAATATCTACAAATATTATGAGGTCGAGGTAAACAGGGACTATAAGCTCCTGCCAGTAACTGTCGCAGACGGCGGCAACTACTTCAGTACTACTGCTTGCAATTAGGTTCTCAATAAAGAGAACTTTTCGTTGCCCTAGCCACAGGCTAACAATAGTACCGCCCATAAAAAGAGGGAACTTCTCTCTTGAGCACTTTGGCGTTCGGAGTTTTACGTTGAGGACTTCCCTCAACAGCGACCCGCTTTGCAGGTGCCCCGACTCAGAGTTTCAAAGAACCGGGCAAAGACTAACATACGGGGCTGTACTTGTCTATGGATAAACACAAAATGAAAGGAAGTAGTCCGTGAGAGCATAGTGATTATGTAGATGGATCAAGGGCCTTCTCCAATTCTGCCAATGCAACGCTGTCCTGAAGGCGGCGTCGTGCTCGATCCCTTCAGGATGGATCAAGAGCCTTCTCCAATTCTGTCAATGCAACTGCAATCTGGGCGGCGACGCGAGCGTTATTGAGTATGAGCGCCCGGTTGGCCTGAAGCGATCGACCTTCTGTGAGCTTTTCCACCATCGAGAGCAGGAAGGGGGTCACTGCTTTGCCTGCCAGCTTTGCTTGTTTTGCTGCTTCAAGCGCGATCTCTATGGCGCGGTCAATCTCGGCGGGCGCAAGCTCAGCCTCTTCAGGAATAGGCACAGCCACAAGCACTGCGCTCCTGTTACCCAGATGCCAGTGCTCAAAAGCTAGTTGAGCAATCTCATCGGGCGATGAGACAACTGTTTCAAGCTCAAGTCCGCTGCTGCGTGTGTAGAAAGCAGGGAACTCAGTTGTGTTGTAGCCCACTACCGGAACACCAACTGTCTCGAGGTACTCCAGAGTTTTCGCCAGATCCAAAATGGCCTTTGCGCCAGCGCACACAGTAATGATGGGCGTTTCAGTCAGTGTAGTTAAATCAGATGAGATGTCCAGAGTTTCGCTGAACCCTCTATGCACTCCTCCGATGCCGCCGGTGGAGAAAACTTTTATCCCTGCTCGTGACGCCAGATGGATTGTTGCCGCGACAGTAGTGGCCCCCCATCTTCCCTGAACGATTGCAGCGGCCAGATTGCTCCTGTTTACTTTTAAAATCTCTTTGCCGGTTGCGAACGCTTCAAGTTCGTTCCTGTTCAAACCTATCGTCGGCTGGCCTTCGACTATGCCAATCGTTGCTGCCGCAGCGCCCTGTTCACTAATGGCCCTTGCACAATCAAGCGCGGTCTCGATATTAGCAGGGTAGGGAAGTCCGTGCGAGATAAGAGTGGTTTCGAGCGCAACCACAGGACGATTCTCACGTAAAGCTCGCTCAATTTCGTTTGCGATTCGTGTCTGTTTCATCATCTATTCATGCATCATTGCAGAAATAGACCCATTTATTTCTGCAGCAATCTCGTGTGAATTGGGCGACCGGGGAAGTTGAGCACTGTCGCGGGAGCGCCTCTATATTCAAGATGTTTGAAGCCAGCTCACCAATTTTATCCCTCATGCAGTATATCAGTAATAGATATGGTATGAGTCTTTTTGTTGTATAATGGCGTGTGCACTGGCGCCGACCGAGCGGTTATGCTGATATACAGCAAAGCGATCAGGTTGCTGGCAGTGGAGAACAGTAGCAAGGCGTAACCGCCGCAGCCGTACATTTTCTGAGGAGCTTTTCAGACGGCTTGTGCGACGCCCAGAAATAATGAAAGCCTCGGGGCACCCTCTGGGTCGCGCAGGCATTCTTGCCTGCCATGTTGCAATGTATTGCAAGAAAGCAGGCAAGGATGCCTGCGCCCCCAGAGCATTTTCTGAGGAGCTTTTCAGACGGCTTGTGCGACGCCCAGAAATAATGAAAGCCTCGGGGCACCCTCTGGGTCGCGCAGGCATTCTTGCCTGCCATGTTGCAATGTATTGCAAGAAAGCAGGCAAGGATGCCTGCGCCCCCAGAGCATTTTTTGAGGAGTCGTGGCGTGACGCCCAATCGCTGGATCAGTCGATTCGTATTTTCAGTTGCCGCAATCCTGATGGCAGTCATCTCGGGCTGCAATAGCGAAGTATCGTCAGCGCAATTGGACTTGCTCGATCTGGCGGGCAGGCAAATTAATCCCTTTCAGGGGGCCCACGCCAAAGCTGCTGTTTTCCTATTCACTCGCAGCGATTGCCCGATCTCCAATCGCTACGCGCCGGAGGTTCGGCGACTTCATGAAAAATTCGCTCCGCGAAATGTAACCTTCTGGCTGGTCTATCCTGACAAGGATGAGTCGGTCGATGTAATTCGCAAGCATGTTCAGGAGTACGGATATAATTTCAATGTTCTGCGCGATCCGCGACATACGCTGGTCAAGATGACGGGAGCGCGGGTCACGCCGGAAGCAGCCGTCTTCGCGCCCGGGGGCCCCAACGGGAGGATGGTCTATCGCGGGCGCATCGACGATAGATATGTCGATTTTGGCAAAGCGCGAGCAGCGCCAACTACCCGCGATCTCGAGCAGGTCTTAGAAGCGATAGTTGAAGGAAAACCGGTCGCGGCTAGAACGACCCCTGCCGTTGGTTGTATCATCCAGGATCTGCAATGATCAGGAGAACAGGGTTCGCCATTTCATATTTCATCCCGGCAGCCATCGTCGCTGCGATGATATTAGTGGGCTGCTCCGATTTCATTTATCTTGAAAGGGATACATCGCGCTCGCCGAGCACATTGACATTCAATAAGGACATCGCTCCGATCATCTTTGAAAATTGCGCTGCCTGTCATCACCGAGGGGGCTCGGCGCCGTTCAGTCTGCTCAGCTATCAGGATGTCAAGAAGCGCGCTCAGCAGATCGTTATAGTCACCAGGAGCCGCTACATGCCGCCGTGGCTGCCCGAACCGGGCTACGGCGAATTCGCCGGTCAGCGCAGGCTGAGCGACGAGCAGATCCGGGCAATCGAGCAGTGGGTAGCGCAAGGGGCCCTTGAAGGGGCCCCATCGGAGCTGCCGCCGGCACCGAAGTTCACTGAAGGCTGGCAGCTAGGCCAGCCGGACCTGGTCATTAAACTGCCTCAGCCCTACACTCTTCCGGCCGCAGGCACAGATGTGTTTCGCAACTTCACCTTTCCCGTCCCGGTATCGGAGACGCGCTATGTCAAAGCCGTTGAGATACTCCCGGGCAATAAGCAGATCGTTCATCACGCCAACATACTTATTGATCGAACGCAATCATTGCGACGCCTCGATGAGCAGGATGCGGAAATAGGATTTGCCGGAATGGACGTTGCCATTGAATCAGAGAACTTCGAGCCGGATAGCCATTTTCTCTTCTGGAAGCCGGGCACGGTGCCGCAGGTTGAGATGGACGGCATGGCCTGGCGACTTGATAAAGGCACTGATCTTATACTCAATATGCACCTGCAACCTTCGGGCAAGCCGGAGATGATTCAACCCACCATCGGGCTCTATTTTACCGATAAGCCGCCTACGAAATTTCCTATGCTGTTGCAACTCGAACACGACGGCGCCATCGACATTCCTCCGGGGAAGAAAGATTTCGTAATTACAGACGAGTTCGAGCTGCCGCTGGATGTAGAAGTGCTTGGCGTCTATCCGCACGCTCATTATCTTGGCAAGGATATTCAAGGTTTCGCCGTGCTCCCTGATGGGACAAAGAAATGGCTCATCTGGATTAAAGACTGGGACTTCAACTGGCAGGCCGTGTACCGCTACGCGCAGCCGATCTTCTTGCCTAAGAGTACAACTATCTTCATGCGCTACAGCTACGACAACTCTGCTGACAATGCGCGCAATCCCAGCAATCCTCCGCGGCGGGTTGTGAGCGGCAACAGATCGACCGACGAGATGGGGCACCTGTGGCTTCAGGTCCTGCCGCGAGATCGCAGCGGCCTGAAGACTCTGCAAGAAGCGTTGATGCGACAGAGGCTGCGCAAGTACCCCCAGGACTTTCTCGCCCACGCCAATCTGGGGGCCGCGCTTCAGGCGGCGGGCAATCTGAGCGAGGCGATTAGTCACTATCGCCAGGCATTGCGAGCCAGGCCCGACAATGTCACGGTGCGTCACAACCTCGGTGCGGCGCTTCAAGCAATGGGGGTGCTTGATGAGGCAATTGGCCATTACCGGCAGGCTTTGCGGATCAGGCCCGATTATGTAAATTCGCATTATAACCTTGCCAGCTTGCTTCTATCGCAGGGCAGATTCAGCGAAGCGATTAATCATCTCAATCAAGTTTTGCGGATCAATCCCAATGATGCTGACGCTCACAATGATCTCGGCAGCGCGCTGGCCATTCAAGGCAATCTGGTTCAGGCAGTGGCTCACTTTGAGCAGGCGCTTCGCATCAATCCCGATCACGCCGATGCCGGAGACAACTTGAAGCGCGCGCGCGCGCAGCTTGAGAAGAGGAAGTAGCAATGAACTTGCTGAGCAGTAAAATTGTAGAGTTAATCTGGAAAAGCCGCGCCGTCAATCTGCGCAGAATCGCAGGAGGGGCCCTCCTGACAATCTCTTTTGTAATCTGTCTGCTTGCCCTTGCATCTACCGATGTGCTGGCGCAGGTAGAACAACAGGCAGCCTCAGCTCAAAAAGATCAGGCCCCCTCACTGGCTCAGGCCAGGGCGCTGCTGGATGCGGGGAAGCTTGACGCGGCTATAGAGATGCTGAAAAGTTTGCCGCGATCGACTTCTACAGGGCCGGAAATAGATCATCTGCTGGGAATCTCTTACTATCACAAAAGAGATTACCCGCGCGCTATTGAGCATCTGTCTCTGGCTATTAAGCAGGAGCCTGAGACAAGCCGCGAGTATCGTGAAAGCGCGCAGGTGCTTGGCCTGGCTCACTACCTTGCCGGGCATATTGAAAAAGCCATTCCCTATCTGGAGCGGACGAGAGAATGGGCGGCGGATAATGTTGAGCTGTCTTATGTGCTGGGCATAAGCTACATTCAGACTCATAAAGTTGACAGCGCGTGCCAGGCATTCGCGCGAATGTTCCGCCTGAAAGCCGATTCAGCTGGCGCCCATCTTATCAATGCTCAGATGCTGATCCGCCAGCAATTTGAAGAGTTCGCCGAACAGGAGCTTCAAAGGGCGCTGGAGCTAGATCCGAAGTTGCCGCAAGCGCATTTCCTGCTGGGCGAACTGGCTATCTTTCGCGCCAAACTCGATCTTGGAGTTGAATTGCTGCAGAAGGAGATTGAGATCAATCCCGCCTTTTCAATGGCCTATTACAGGCTGGGAGATGCTTACACCAGACAATTGAAGTGGGATGAGTCTATTGCGCCGCTTCAGAAGGCCATCTGGCTCAATCCTTATTTCAGCGGCCCCTTCATCTTGCTCGGCAAAGTCTATCTCAAGAAAGGGGACCTTGCTAATGCTGAGGGCATCCTCAGACGGGCTCTGCAAATGGATCCCAACAACTCTTCGGCGCACTACTTGATGGGGCAGGTCTATCAGCGAACCAATCGCCCGCAAGAGGCAAAGAGAGAGTTCGCGCTGGCTGAGCAATTACAAAGCAACTCGAATAGATGATGCTGAGAAGAAGACAAAAGGTAAGCGGAGGCGCGGCGAGCAGAGGGCGCAATGACGCCGGGGTACCCTCCGGGTCGAGGGAAGGCGGCAAGAGGTTCTTCCTCTCCGCGTCTTGCTTTGTGTTCCTCGCTCTCTGTTCTTTTCCTCTGTGGTCTGGCATCTCTTCAGGACAATCTGCGCCAACCGAATCGAGGACGAAACCTTTTCCCGTCAGTTTCGTTGATGTCGCCAGCGACGCCGGATTGCGGGAGCCAACAATCTATGGGGCCGTTGACCATAAGAGATACATAATAGAGACCAATGGCTGCGGAGTTGCCTTCTACGATTATGACAACGACGGCTGGATGGATCTGCTGGTTCTGAGCGGCACGCGGCTGGAGAATTCAGAAGGGGCCCCCACCGGCAAAGAGCCTACCAATCGCCTGTATCGCAACAATCGCAATGGGACATTCACCGATGTGACGGCAAAAGCAGGGCTGGCGCGCACCGGCTGGGCATCCGGTCTCTGCATTGGCGATTACAATAACGATGGCTTCGATGATCTATTCATCACTTACTGGGGAAAGAATGTCCTCTATCGCAATAACGGCGACGGCACGTTCACCGATATGACGGCAAAAGCAGGGCTGGCTGTGGCGGAGACGCGCTGGGGATCGGGCTGCACATTTATTGATTATGACCGCGATGGCTTACTGGATCTGTTTGTTGCCAATTACCTTAGATTCGACCTCAAGACTGCTCCACTGCCCGGCAAGGGATCGAATTGCATGTGGAAGGGTATCCCCGTTAATTGTGGCCCCAAGGGATTGCCTACAGATACCAATCTGCTCTATCGCAACAATGGAGATGGCACGTTCAGCGATGTCTCGGAAATTTCAGGCATCAGCAAGGTCAAGAACCGGTATCCAATGACGGCCATCGCTGCTGATTTTGATAGCGACGGCTGGCTCGATATTTACGTCGCTTGCGATTCAACTGCCAGCATTCTCTACCGCAACAATGGCGACGGCACTTTCACCGACGTGGCTATAGAGAGTGGCGCGGCCTACAACGAGGACGGCCAGGCGCAAGCGGGGATGGGCGTGACGGCGGCGGATTACAATGGAGACGGCCTTCTGGATATTTTCAAAACTCACTTCGCCGATGATATTCCCGTTCTCTACCAGAACAAAGGCAATGGCCTTTTTGAAGATGTGACTCGCGCTGCCGGGCTTGGTTCGGTGACTAAATATGTCGATTGGGGCACAGGCTTTGTCGATCTCGATAACGATGGCTGGCTCGATATAGTCTACGTGACCGGCAATGTCTATCCTGAAGTGGAGAGATACTTCAAGCAGTATCCTCATCGCGGCCCGCGCCTTGTATTTCGCAATCTCGGCAATGGCCGATTTGAAGATGTAACTGAGCAATGTGGCCCCGGAGCACTGGCTTCTCATTCCAGTCGTGGCTGCGCTTTTGGCGATTTTGATAACGATGGCCGTATAGACATGCTGGTGATGAATATGAATGAACCGCCATCGCTGCTGCGCAATCGCTATTCTGGCGCGAACAACTGGCTGAAGGTGAAGACTGTAGGGACGAAATCTAACCGCACCGGGCTCGGCGCTCTGGTGCTGGTTTCAGTCGGGGGCCATTTGCAAGCGCAACCGGTGCTGAGCCAGTCCAGTTATTATTCTCATAATGATCTTCGCTTGCATTTTGGATTGGGGCAGAACAAAAAGGCAGAGAAAGTAGAGATCCGCTGGCCCAGCGGCCAGGTAGATGTGCTTAAAGATGTCGAAGCCAATCAACTGGTGATCATCAAAGAGGCGCAGGGATCGTAACGGCAACGGCTAACCTGTTTTTGCATCGGTTCCTCCCATGATTTTTTCCAGGAGCGGAAGGTACAAGACGAAGGTTCTTGGAGTTCTATAGGTTTTAAGAAAAATCCTTCTTCAGTTCGGGCGGTTTTGAGGGCAAGAACTTCGGGTGTGCAACGCCCTCAAAACCGCCCGAAGTTCTTGCGCCCTCAAAACAGTTCTATTTTTGACTTGTTTTGAGGGCGCTTGGCGCCCGAACCTGCTGTAATCTTTTAAGGTCTATAACTACCGCTCGACTAATGCAGCTTCAATGGAGTAGATCGGCGGAAACCAGTTGAAGAGCAATGTCCAGTGATCACCCGCATCAAAACTCGCCAGTATCTGTCCGCCCTGCGTGCCAACATATATTCCAGTCGATCCCAGCGTGTCGGTACACATCGCAGATCGAAGCACATTTTGATAAGCATGGCGCTGAGGCAGACCCTCGGTGAGAGCTTCCCAGGAATTGCCTCGGTTCTTGCTTCGAAAAATGCGAAACGCGCCGTTGGGCGTCATTCGACATTCATCAGCCTCTTCTGGTAGCACGTAGATGGTATCGCCATCGTGCGGATGGACCGCCATTGGAAAGCCAAAGCGCGAAGGCAATCCCTCGGACATGTCTGTCCAATCCTCACCGCCATTCTCGCTGCGATAAACGCCGCAGTGATTTTGCTGATAGAGAATCTGGCGATTCGCCGGATGGATTTCCAGATGATGGGTGCATTGGCCGACATCGGGGAACTTCTCGGGCAAGAAATCGGCGCGTACACCTTTGTTCTTAGCACTCCAGCTCTTACCGCCGTCATCGGTTCTGAAAACCCCGGCGGCAGAAATGCCAGCGTAGATGCGTTGTGGATTAGACGGATCAAAGCAGATCGAGTGAACCATGAGGCCGCCTGCGCCGGGCATCCATTTATCGCGCGTAGGATGATCGGTCAGCGAGCGAACCTCTTCCCAACAGTTGCCGCCGTCTGTGCTGCGGAAGAGGGCGCCGGGATCGACGCCCACGTAAATGGCCTTTTCGTCTGAGCGGTGGTTTTGCTTGATTACCCAGATGCGCTCGACAGACAGGTTGCGCCCTTCAGCAAAGCGGATGCTGCGCTGCGGCTCAAGCCAGCTTTCTCCGAAATCTCGGGAGATGCGCAGATCAGGCCCCCACCAGGCGCTCTTCCCCGCCGCAAAGATGGCTGGCTCTGGCCCAGAAATAAAACTGACGTGATTGACCTCGATGCCTTTGAAAAATGGTCCTTTGATTTCCCAGTGCTTTCTATCCAGATCCGAGAAAGCCAAAAAACCGCCCTTGCGCGTGCCGATCATTAGCATTACTTGTTTCATCTTTATCACCTCGAATTCTAGCTGCTCAGAAGTTTTGCGGGAATATACCAGTTGAGAAGTGACATCTGTATATCAGTTACACCTTTTCCCGGTGTGCGAACATGGCGCTACCTCTCCGGTGAAGACAGGCTTGTCGCCCTGAAACAGGAGCAGAGCCCAACCAATGAAAAGAATTGGGTTGCTGAATGACCCGACCGTGTTTATTTGAAGAGGGGTAATTTTACAGTTTGGGCGCAAATACTTCGGGTGCCAAGCGCCCTCAAAACCGCCCGCAAAACAAACTTCGTTTTTGAGTCGCAAACTGCCCGACCCGATCTGCTGATCTTTACTATAGTTCTTAAAAAAAGATTTTCCGGTTCGGGCGGTTTTGAGGGCGTTGCACGCCCGAAGTTCTTGCCCTCAAAACAGGTTTATTTTAATTTGTTTTAAGGGCGGCGCGCCGCCCGAACCGACGGCAATCTTTTTCTTGAGGTCTATAGAACTATTCAAAGATCAGAAAGTAAGCCTCAACGCAAACTGGACTTGCCTCATTAAGGCGTCCTGTTGAAGCGAACGAATCTTGCCCGATGTGCCCGTTGGACCCAGACTGCAATCCACACAGCCATTAGGTCGAGCCAGATTAGCGTGATTGAAGAGATTGAATATCTCAGCTCTAAACGACATCTTCCATTGCTCTGTCAGGTTGAAGTTCTTGAAGATTGAAAAGTCGGTGTTCACGAACTTGGGCCCGCGCAGAGTGTTACGCCCGACATTACCAAACGTGCCTTTCTGTGGCCGCTGCCACGGCCCCGATGTCTCGCCGTTTGCGGTCAACTGCTTGGTAGACACGGCAAACCATCCTTCGGCGCTTCGATTACTCACATTCGCATCGCCAACCAGGTTGGGACGAGCTGGTCCATTGTCTCTATCCTGCCCGGCATTTTGATAGGTTGGAGTAAACGGGAGCCCGCTCAAGATATTGGTGACTTGATTGATCTGCCAACCGCCTACAATCAAATCGACTGCTCTTGAAGCGCCTCCAAGGAAACGCTTCCCGCGGCCGAATGGGAGTTCAAAAAGGTTAGCCGCGAGAAATACGTGTGTGCGATCATTGTCTGTGACACCGTAATTGACTCGTGGATCAATTGTGAAATAGTTGCTGTCAAAGTTCCTCTGTCTTGACAATGTATAGTGCGCAAGGATTGAGTAAGTATCTGAGAAGCGCTTCTCGACTTTGGTTTGCAACGCGTGGTAATCGTTTGATGAGCAGTTGCAGAAATAACCAAGGCTCTGCGACCATCCGAACTTGGTGAAGAAAGGTTTGCGCTCATTGGTGCTGAGCGTGCCGAATCCAACAACAGTGGGCTGATTCAGATCAAAGCTTGGACCATCGCTTGTGAAGACGTGAGTGCCCTTATTGCCCACATAGGCAGCTTCGACTGAGATTGTTCGAGTAAGCTGATGTTGGAATGTGGCGTTCCAGGCATCTACAGATGGCAGGCGCATCCGCTCAGGGCGAACTCGCACTGAAATGCCATTAGGGAGTCTAAAGCGCCCATTGGAAGGCACAGCCGGAAAGACTGGCGCAGTGGGGCCCTGAGCGAGATTGAATGCTTCGAGGAAATTCCTTCCGCCCGGTGAGCGAATCTCCTGGATCGCCAGCACAGGCAAATTCTGAGTCACAGCATGTCCAAAGACCGATCCAAATACCCCGATGTCATAGCTCTTGCCATAGCCCATGCGAATTACAGTCTTATCTTTAATGCGATAGGAGATGCCTAATCTTGGGGCAAAGTTTCTGTAGTTCATCTGAATGTTGCCCTGGCGATTAATATCACCGATGCCTGCAACTCGCATTTCGCCGGTGGCGAGATCGACGAAACTACCAGCGCCATCTTTGTTGACCGATTCGGGATAGATCTGATCCCAGCGAATGCCGTAGTTGATTGTCAGCTTAGGCGTTGCCAGCCAGGTATCTTGAGCGTAGAAGAAGAATCGCTTCTGACGTTCGGCCGCATCTGTGGTGGAGCTGACAAACCGGTTGAAGAATGTCACATCGCCCAGCATAAAAGTGGCAAGGCCAAGTCCGCCGCCAGTGCCAACGAGGCTCGTTCGTTCGGTATTAAATGTCAACTGTCCTGAGCGATGAGCATCACTCGGCACGCGCAGATTCATAGCGTAGCGAAGGTCGGCTCCGAATTTGAAAGTATGGTTGCCTCGGATGCGACTCCAGTTGTTGACAACCTGGAATTGCTGCTCTTGTTCATCAAGCGGGCAATTGCAGCGATTAACTCCAAGGCCGAACCCAAACCTGAACCCCCCTTTGCCATCGATGGTTATCTGTGGCATGCCTGATGTGAAAGTAGTGTCGTTATTCAATCCAGGAATACCAGCATCTTTCGCTGGAGTTGTTCCAAAATCGCCAGGCAGTACCGCGACGCGATAGCGGAAGAACCCGAACCGGAAATCGGTCAGCAAGTTTGACGATATAGTGTAATCGAATCCGGTAGCCAGACTCTGATTCCGCACATCGGAAACGCCACCCAGTTGACTTAACTGGGGGCCACCACCGGCGCCAAATGCAGCCGGGCCATTGCGCTTATACTGGCCGAAGCTATAACGGCCGAAATAGTGAAATTTCTGGCTGAAGTAATGGTCTCCGCGCACATTGAATTGATCGGTGTTGAAGATTTCACTGCCTGAAGCTGAGAAGTTGTTTTCCACACCTGCGGCTGTAATATTGGGAAGCGGAATGAACTTCAACAGATTGAGCGCTTGTTGCGAGAGACGATGGGGAGGAATCACATTGCCTGGGAACTGTGTGCGCCCGGTGCCATTGGTCTGATCGCCAGTTTTAGGATCAAAAATATTGACGCCGTACTCACTGAAATCGCCTGCGCGCGCTCTTGCCGTAGGCACACTGGTAAGCACTGATCCGCCGAGCTTGCTGCGCTGACCCTGGTAGTCGCCGAAGAAGAAGCTCTTGTTTTTGGCAATGGGACCGCCCAGGGAGCCACCATACTGGCCCCAGAGCGTGTCAGGGATAAACTTTCCTGTGGCCGGGTTTTTTATGGATTGCGCGAACGGATCGCGTGCGCTTGTGACGTCGTTGCGCCGGAATGCGAACATACTGCCGTGGAATTCGTTGGTGCCTGATTTAGTCTGCGCAGTCACTACGCCAGCATTGGCCATGCCAAATTCGGCATCGTAATTCTGCGTAGTGATCTTAGCTTCAGTCACCGATTCCAGCGTCGGATTGATAACGATTATCCCCAGTATTGGATCCCGGTTGTCAGTTCCGTCCAATTGAAACGACGTTCCGCTAAAGTGCTGTCCATTGACCTGAATCTGGATGCTGCCTTGCGGGTTCTCACTTGCAGCGTGCTGAAAGCCTGCAAGCCTGACTGTGCCGGGAGTCAGCAATTCAAACCTGGTGAAATTACGATCGAAGATAGGCAGTTCTGTGACCGCCTTTTGTTCAAAGCTTACAGCGACATCAGCTCGATCACTCTTAAGCAGAGGCGCCTCGGCTGTTACAGTGACCTCTTCAGATACCTGACCAACCTGCAATGTCATATCCACGCGACTTGCAGCATCAACCTTTACCTCAATAGGTTCCTGCACCGCCGTCTTATATCCTTCTTTTTCTACTTTGATCCGGTACCTTCCAAGCACCAGATGCGTTTGAGTGAAATTGCCTGAATCATTGGTTGTGACCGTGTAGGTCACTCCTTTGTTCAGATCGGTGATAGTCACTGTTGCGCCGACAACCGCTGCCCCATTGGTATCGGTAACCGTGCCGAAGATGCTGCCGTAGACGGCTTGCGCCAGCAGCACTGCGG
>Ga0209172_10001327_pt1 | contig 53737 bp, 39 predicted proteins | sample LarsenN4metaG_FD_184113 | JGI IMG/M metagenome (GOLD analysis project Ga0209172, IMG submission 184113) | Hot spring sediment bacterial and archeal communities from British Columbia, Canada, to study Microbial Dark Matter (Phase II) - Larsen... ...
CAATCTCACGCTGATATTGCGGCTCATTTTGGGTTCGATATTGACCTCAAACCTCGCTTAGAATCGGCTTATTGAGAATGCTGCAAGATCTCAGCTAACACAATACCAACTTCAGCCACAGGGCCTACACCCGGAATTGCTAATACACCTAAGCTACCAATCAAGCCAATCAAACCGCCTGTCGTCGCACCTGCAACAGCACCTGCGCCCGCGCCGCCTTTTACCTGCTCGTCTTTGTCTTGATCAACTCGTTTACCAGCAACGTCTTGAGTATCAGAATTTCTGGCAACTACAGACACTTGGTCCATGTTAAAGCCACTGTCTCTCAGACGAGATAGAGCTGCTTCTGCATCTTGCCGACTTGCAAACAATCCAACAGCTCGACGTAGATCATTGGTATACATTGAGTTCCTCCTTATTTGAGGGTAACTTCCTCATCGCCAAACCATTAAACTGAATTCAGGTCTGCGATGTATCTTCATGATGGGTTGCCAGTTAATAATTTTCCTCAACCTTTGTAGAGAGATAAGTATAGATTTTCAGATTGAGCAATCTGAATTGAATAAAAATTTGCTTCGGTAGCTTGATTATTAGTTACTTGCAAGGACAAAAATATGTGGAATTTATTATCCCGGATGCCAGTCAAGTATTTCTTACTCAAATGAAAAAGAAGTGAATCATGATGCCACAATGTTCACTCTAATCTTTGGAAAAAATATTTGCAATCCACATAGGATCGCTAGAGAACTCAAAGGTGAAAGTGATTAAGGCGGATGGAAAAACATTTGACGCAGTTGAAGCTGAACAAAAGCAGATAGAAATTCTTTGATTGATTTTGTTGATCAAAAGTTTGGGCGAGTGATTAGATGCAGTGCTATAAAATCCAACTTTAGATTCTGAGCAAACATGATGCAGCTGATGTCAAAAAGTTCATTCTCAGTACGAAGTTTTGACCCATAACACACTCCTCAAACCTACTAAAAGTCCAAAATTGGGTCTAGTGAATTTTCTACTACGTTCCTTAACCGCCGGGGCAGAGGCACAGGTAAGTTTGTCAGTTCAAATAACAAAGTCTATCGTTTAGATAGAATGGTTATCTGCCGTAGGCACTGGTCAACTGAGTACGCAGAGGATTAACGATTTCAGGAGCTTGCTCAGCAATCGTTGGCTTTGACGTTGGCAACGAAACGGCTGCTAACCCAACACCCACAAACAGCAGCAGTAACCGAGCTAGAAAATTGGATGTGAATAATGGTGACTGCATAAGTTTTCTCCAAAAACGAAGTACGATTAATCGGTACGCAACACATCATCCCTAATCTCATTGACAACGTAGGAGATGAGGTTGAATAGGCTCTACGAGACGTTAGACACTAAAAGTACTTGAAGCGTTCATATAATTTGCACTCTCTTTTTCGTCTCTACTTTTAGAATGCCTTTTGCACTTCTAAAAGCTACAAATCTATTTTGAGACTCAGAAGTCACTTTGTTATACCAATTCTTCAAAACTGGACTACAGATGATTATCTGTAAGGGCGTTGTCTCCGATGGAGACGCTACGCGAACGCGAATCACCCCTCCGAGGATCTGTAAATAGGGTTTAGAGAATTGGTATTACTCGATCGCACCACCGTTTGCTCCGGAATCTTTTTCCAAAATAGTCGCGATCGCCAAACAACATTAGTCGCACCTGTCCCAATCATTTGTTCATTGCTCAGCCACAAAGGAAGATGCATCCAAACTATTCACTGGCTCGTACTACTGCCTGGAATCTACTTTTTAAAGTGAAATCGGTATGAACAAGGCAAAGCGAGGACTGTTTAACTTTTTACTTGGCACGATCGCCTGTGTATTGCTAATTGGTCTTTCAACAGCACCTTCTTTCAGCAGATCGGCTCAACCCACGCAAGTTCAGGCTCCTATCAACCAACATTTGATGACTGATTTGCAAGCAGCAGAGTCGGTTCTCATCGCTCAGGGGATGTCAACTTCTTCTATGCAACTCTATGCCGCTATCCTGACGAAGAATAGCGTGGTAGCGAGTACACCATCCACGTTTGCGACCGGAGTTGCAGGGGCCGCATTAGTTGGCGATCGCCTGGTTGTTCGTGGCGATTTTGGGCAGCTCTCTAGCGCTCTACGCGACTACGCAACGGATCCGCTTAACCCTCCCAACCCTAACATTACGTCGGCAGTCCACATTCACCGGGGCGAACCCAACCAAAATGGGCCATTTCAATACGCGCTGACCGTCACGTTAAATGACACTGGCATGGGTGGTCGATTTGCCGGAGAGTACACCCTGACGGCTGAGCAACTTCAGGCGCTCTCTGAGGGCAAACTCTACGTAGACATTCACACAAAGCAAAATCGAGCCGGAGAGCTGCGCGGTATTTTTCGTCCTCTCTAATTGGAACGTTTGAGTGAACTTGAAATAAGGGTTGAAAAAATCGCACTTACGGTTCGCTTTTTGGATTGAAGGAAATAGTGGGGTGGGAAGCTTCCTGCGTAGGCTCAAACGATCGCTTAGAACTTTTGACAGAAAGCGATTTCAGGTCAGGCAGCTTGTGTGAATCGTTCACAATGCAAAGTTCTGCGGGGGGCTACGAGGGCGATCGCTTGTGTAAGCGCCACCCTACCCAAACCAATACAATTACTTGAACTGAAAGAATCGGTATAACCAACTTTTTAGACACAAAAATAGCCCGAAGAAAATTCTTTTGACTAAGAAATTCTTCGGGCTTGCAGATTGAAAATAAGAGGACAAACTTTATCCTCTCGTTTTTGGAGCGGGTTTCTCAGCCGCTCGCATTGAGCGAACTAACTCAGCCAGACCATACTCCAATTGCGCACCAGGGTCGAGTGCAACCCAACCATCTGGAGTTTGCTGACGAAATTCAAAGTGCAGGTGTGGCCCGGTCGAAAGTCCGGTGCTACCAACCCGCCCAATCACGTCTCCCTGCTTCACCGCGTCACCTGGCTTGACAAAGATTTCGGATAGGTGCGCGTAGAGTGTTTCTTGCTTACCATTGGCGTGCTGTAACGTGACCGTCAGGCCGTACCCATTCAAGAAGTCCGCGATCGCTACTTGCCCTGCCAAAGCCGCTAAAACAGGTGTACCGAGGGGCGCACCCATGTCAACCCCAGCATGAAACCGCGAATCCCCAGTGATGGGGTGAACTCGCCAACCAAACAAAGACGTGATCGGAGCCGGAATCGCTAACGGAAAAATGAGACGCACATTGCCGTTGCCAATTCGCCCGACGGGACGATAGGTGCGCTGGTAATAGTTCTGAAAAGAGGCTGTAGGTGTGTAGCCGCGCCCACTAGAGCGCCCACTTGCATAAGACTGGCTACTGGCTTGCCCATTCAATAAAGGCGCGATCGCGTCAACTCGCTTAGGAGAAGACAGACCCGCGACATTACCAGAGCGCCGAACAACTGGAGCAGGGGCAGGCGCACAAGAATCTGAGAAGTTGCGACCTTTGACGAAGGTTTTACAGCCCGTTGAACGCTCAGAGAAAATAATCGTCTCAGGAGCCGAATAGCTCTCAGGAACGGCAATAGGCGCTTTGTAAACAGGTGCCGGAGCAACCGTCTCCACTTTAGGAGCTGGAACCGTTGGCTCAATTACAATCGATGGCGCAGCCGGACGGGGCGCTGCGATTGGTGGGGCAATCTCAACACTAGGTGAGTCTGTCTGGGGCGTTTGGGCGATCGCAAGACCACCGCTCAAGACACCGATGCCGCTAAGACAGCCGATCTTGCCAACTTTCAAAAATTGCTGCAACAACGGTGAAAGCAGGGATGTGCTGAAAGTTTGAGCCATATCCATCTCGATAAAAGGTCAGAGAGTGTAACCCAGATTGATTGTACCTGGCTTTATTAATATTTCATTACTCCCATCTGAATCTACCCGAAACCGCAAATCTCCTGTCGGATTTATGCCCAAGATTGTTCCAGTTTTCTCATTGACTATGAGGGGGCGATCGCGGTAAGCCAGCAGGGCGTTATATTCAGGCACGATTGCCGCAATTCCCTGGTGGTGTAGACGGGTAAAACCAACGAGGGTTCCATGAAGGGCGAGGGCTGTTAACATCTCCAGTGAGTCAACGGGTGGATCAGAATAGTTGTGCAAAAAATCATGCAGGGTAATGCCAGTTTCAGGAATGGCATTCTGCCAATTGAGGCCAATCCCAACCACAGCCGCTTTGAGCTGGGTACCCTGCATCCTGGTTTCGGTCAAAATGCCACCTAACTTTTTCCCCTGTAAGATCAAATCATTCAACCACTTGATCTGCACTGGGATCTGGGTTGCAGTTCTGCCCAACTGCCCCGGAATCTCACGCAAAGCTCTGGCAATTCCCCAGGCTGTGCTGATCGTGAGTTGGTTTGTGTCAGTCGGTGCGATCGCGGGGTAAAGAATTACCGAAAGATACAACCCGCCAACTGTCGAAACCCAGGTATGCCCCCGTTGCCCCCGTCCGGCAGTTTGCTCAAGCGCCAAAATCGCAGTTCCGGCGGGGGCTTGCTGAGCGACCCACTCCCAGGCGGTTTGGTTGGTCGAGGCAAGACAGTCATAACAACGGAGCTGAGCAGCCATTTCTTCCTGGAGTGGATCCGCCAAACGAATCGCCTGGTAAGCTGCCGCAAATTTTTGCTGGTCAAACTCAGGCATAATCATAATCACGTCTCGATCGCTCTCGTTTGCAGCCCCAGTCGCGTTCCATCGGCAGCCTGTCCCACAATATAGATATCCACCTCAATGTCACCACAACGATAAACGCGCAAGTCGGTTAGATTTTCTTTGAGCCAGCGAACCAGCTGTTGATAGCGCTGAGCGATCGCCCATTCTGCTTCGCCAAACCAGTCTTGCACCTGCGTTGCCCGCTGAAAAAACATATCCAGATCAACTGGCTCACCTGTTTTGATCAGGTCTTCTAAATTAGGGATAGAAACGGTTGGCACATCCGTTGCGACAGTCAAACCAACGGGCTTTAAAGGTGGAATCTCGTTTGTAGAAGCCGCAGCAGACTCTGTTGCACGACTCTCTGGACGTGCTGCCACTACCACCCGAAACGGATAGTCTGACTCGCTCATCCAACTCAGACCCGCAACTTGAGCTTGTAGCGCATCAACCAGAGATTGTTGAGCATCCTGCATGAATCCTGACCATTCATTTGCTAATCAAAACAGTCGTTATTTTAGTGGAATTCCTGTGTAAAAGTTTTTTTGCGTTATCTCGCAGTCTTTCAATCACTTTTCAAATACCCATCATTCAGGTTTTGCTAGGAATGACCAGCTGTGTGAATGGGACGCCAAGTGAATAAATAAGGAAACTTGAACTTCTGGCAAATCATGTAAAGCCCAATAGGCCCATAAATTCCAATCCAAGTTCCTAAAACAATGTGCATTAGAGGAGAAGCGTGGTGATTGAAGTGTTCAAGAAAAGTTCTGAGTCCGGCTGAAAAGATTGTGTGAGCAACAAAGATTTGTAGCGAAAGAAAGCCCCATCGCTTCAGGAAGTCAGCAAAATTATGTCTTTGTAAAAAGGTGACCAACGAAAGTGTAGAAAAGATACCAGAAAAAGCAAACAATGGTGTCAATAAACCAATTTCATGCAGGTTGGTGATCACGCCAAGCAGAATGAATAAAAAACCAGCGCGCGCGCCCCTAACTAAATCAGCAGAACGAAAGTTGTTTAGGCGATCGAGCATGTTAAATTTTGCAGTTAGCGCTCCAGTTGCAAAGTAAATTGCATTTATTCGGAGCATGTAAAGTACTGTCCAGGAGCCAAAATTAGTTTTTAACAAATAAGTGATGTATAACAGGCCACAAGCAAACCCAAATGCTTCAACAGAAAGGGAAGACTTGCGGAAAACGGCATACATGACAGAAATGCCAAACAAAACATATAAAAACCAAAACTGCATGGTTGGCTGATAAATAATGCGCCAAATTTTCTCTGTCGGCTCAGAACTTGTATTAGATAAACTTCTAATCATTTCTTGCAGAAAAGACCACAGAAAGTAGGGATATGCGATCGTCTGTAATTTACTAATTAAAAAACTACTAAATGATTGGGCTATTGAACGTTCAATAAACAAACCAGAGATAAAGAAGAATAAGGGCATGTGAAAAGCATAGATCCACTTATCGATGGTTTGTTCAAATATCGTAGGCTCAAGAATAGAGTTGCTGACCAAACCTCTTAAGGTGTGCCCTATCACAACTAAAAGGATCCCAAACCCTTTTGCGTAATCGACCCAAGCAATTCGTTTTGGCTTTTGTGGAGGATCTATTGTTTGATAAGCTAAATTGACTGAATTTAACATATCTATCTAATTGAGGGGGTCTACCTCAAGTTTGTTTTTTGACTCTAATGAACGTCAACCAATCATGTTCCAATTCATAAAAACTTTAATCGCAGTATTTTTGGATTAGACTTTAAATTAGGCTGTACTCTTCCTTTTGAGAAGCCAGTCAACCGTCAGCATTTGCTCCCCAAACCCCACGGGGATGCGCCAAGGAAACAGAGAGAGTAGCAGTAATATGCAGCCTTCTACAAAACTGGTATTACGCAATTACTAATTAGTTATCCCGATTTTTTCGATCTGGGCAACAGGTTGGATATAGTTTGCTTCAGCCTTCTTCAGTTGTTTGAGAAGATGCTTTTAGGCTAGAAAAAGGAAGTTTAGAAAAAGGCGATCGCGGGCTTGCAAATTTTCAATGTGATCAAACAACCATAGTTATTGCAAGGTTTCCGAAGGAAACTTTCTCACAATACCTCTCATCTTGCAGATCATTTAGGACTGCTATACAAAAATAGTAGGTTGAGTACCGCAAAGCAAAACTTGTACCGATGCCAAGTTGTATTGCTGGCCTCAACCTACGTGATTTAAACAGACTGGGTTATCACCTGACTCAAAAGAGAGTGTTGGCTGTTTTAAGAGGCTGAGCAAGCGCCTGTAATTGGCTCATTTGAGTATTGCTCTAAGCTAACCGATCGCAGCAGTTGGACCCATTGTGAGTAAAGGGCATTGTCATTTGGACGGGCACAACGTTGTTGAACGACCTCAGTAATGGCCTCTTGCCAGATGCCTGCTTGGGCATAAATCCGAGAGCGATCGCTCGGTTGTGCATTCTGCAACTGCTTGGTCAGGTTGGTCTGCGATGGTACCCGTTGCAAAATACCACGCACAAATGGATTACCCGACGGATCATTGCGATCGCACAGCAATGAAAACATCCACTCATACTCTTGGTTGGGGCGCAAAATGCGGCTAGCAACATTCGCTGGAATCTTGTAGCTCACGATGCCCGCTTTCCCCGATAAAGGGACAATGGCGGTATAAAGCGGTTTATCTCGCTGATCGACAACCCGAAACTCGGCCCGCTTGACGTTTGTTTCAGGCACATACCAATAGAGAGTTGGGTTAGAAGATACTGTTTTCGAGAGAATATCTTCAGGAATTAATGGCATCAGCATCTTCTTCTGCTTTGTTGCCGTTTTCTCAGTGCTAGCCAGGGTTGTACACTCCCCGCGTGTGCCAGCACCAACCCGACGACCAGGAAGACCTTCTTTTTTGTTAGCCAGGGCTTCAGGGGGTTGAGTTAAGAAAGTAAAACTACACAGAAAGAATAAACTGGTGATGCAGAATTTGGATAGGGACATAGGATTGTGTGTTTGAGTCACGTACTAGACTGCCTTTGTTACATTCTTTAAATCATCGGGAGATGTACCAGGGCCAGGAAGTTCATCTGAAGAACCCTCTGCCCAGTGCAAAACACGATAAACTTCAACTTTTTGTCGTTTACCTTTAAGTTCAAGGGGGCCCCAAGCTTCTACGACGAACTTGTCTTGCAAGTGAATTAGGGTTTCTTTAGCAATCAAAACGCGGCAGAGATCGCTCTGACGAACTTTTTCGTAGCTTTCCAGGCGTGCTGCAATATTGACACTGTCGCCAATCACGCCGTACTCCAATCGGTCTTTACCACCTAAACTACCAACCACAACGGGCCCCGTAAAAATGCCGACTCGCATTTCAATCGTGGGTAAGCCTCGTAATTGCCAGTTTTGGTTGAGTTCTCGCAGGCGATCGCCCATTGCCATTGCACAGGCAACCGCTTGTTGAGCGTCGTGAGAGATTTCGACTGGAGTTGTGCGATTTACAGGAACACCAAATACAGCCAGCATTCCATCACCCGTAAACTTATTGATGATGCCTTGCCGACTTCGAACTTCGTGAGTAATTACACTCAGATATTCATTCAGCCACTCCAAAAGATTTTCAGGAAGCATTTGCTCCGAAATTGTGCTGAAATTTTTAATATCTGTTAGTAGCATTGTTGCAATCAGCTTCTGGCCGGGCAGTTTGCCAGATCGTAAAAGGCGATCGCGGCTTTGCCAAAGAGCAGTGGCAATCTCTGGAGATGTGTTTTGACCTAACAGTTTCATGGTCATTTGTTGCTGACGGTGTGCTTGTTGAGCGCGGTAGATAACGACTAAAACAGCCGTTGCGCCAAAGCCGAGTGTCGGTACTGCAACAGGAATCCACCCCTGCTTTAGGAATACCCCATAGCCAATGCCCAGTAGGGTGAGGATTGTGACAGTCCCTGTTAGCCCAAACATGAATGGATTGCGTACAAACCAGGCGAGTGTACCGCCTAATAATGACCAAAAGCCAAGCCAGATAAGCTCTTGCCATTCATCCCAAAACCAAAAGACCGATTTGCCTGTTAGCGCACTATCGAGCAATGCCAAAACAGCTTGCCCATGCACGACCACTCCTGGCGTTGAGGAAGTATTGCGATCGCTTGCACTGTAGGGCGTTACAAAGACATCCTTATTACTGCGGGCAGTCGTGCCAATCAAAACGATGCGGTCTCTAATCAGCGTTGGATTGACCTTACCTTGTAAGACCTGCGTGAGCGAAACTTGCGGCGCAATCTGCTGGCGAGATTGATAATCCAACAAGGTTTGATAACCTGCTGCATCGAGCTTTTGATATTGCCCATCTGTCTGTTCCAGGGGGGGAATCACCGACTTACCAAGCTGTAAGTGACCTTCTTTGCTCGTAATCGGTCGAATTCCATCTTTTTTAAGGTAAGCAAGTGTCACACGCATGGCAAAGGCGTGATCGTAGTCAGCCTCAGCGTACAGCAAACTCCGTCGTACAACGCCATCGGGGTCGGTCAAGATGTCGTTAAACCCGACTCTTTCAGGGGGGACACTTGCCGGAGGTGGCACACCAATATCTTCGCTATCGGCAAGCTTTGTGATCGCAATCACATTCGGCTGTTGGAGTTGTTTCACTAACTCAGTGTGACCTGGCTCGTAGGGGAAATCACGGTATAAATCCAAGCCAATCACTCGCGGACGATGCACTTGTAACTGACGCAGGGCTGTCGCGATCGTCTGGTCAGAAAGAGGAAACCGCTTTTGACTTTGAATATCCTTTTCGCTAATCCCCACAATTAATAGCCGATCGCTCATTGCCCGATCAGGCCGCGATCGCATCATTTGATCGTAAGTTGTTAACTCTAGCCGTTCTAAAACCCCAAGCGATCGTAGCGATGCTAACGTCCCTGTAATTGAAACGCACGTTAAAGCGATCGCCCCTGGTACTAACACACCAGACGGAAGATTAGAAAATCCGGATCGAACTCGTTCCAAAAATGCTTGAATCACAGGTGCATGCTGAAGCGACTAGCTATTCATTCCCAAAAAAAAGCCATAACTAATAAATGCACCTGATTTTGTTGGCAACAGGAAAAAACTACACGTGCGCAGAAATCTTTACTGACTAGGTTAACAATTTGTAACAGCAATGCGTTGAAATGGATTCATTTTTATAGCTGAATAAGTTAAAAAAGCGGCTTTTTTTAGCCATTCCCCATTTTTTACGGTTGCTTGCTTAACGCTCACGGCCCACGCAAAACAAAGAGAGGACTTTCCAGTAAAAAAGTCCTCCCGCTAATCTCTTGGGCGTTGCGGCTCAGGTATCTGAATTCTGTAAGGGCATTTGGCGAAACGCCCCTAGCGTGAGAATGTTGATCCAAAAAAAGGCGCTGCGGCTCAGGTATCTGAATTCTGTAAGGGCGTTTCGCGAAACGCCCCTAACGTGGGAATGTTGATCCAAAAAAAGGCGTTGCTGCTCAGGTGTCTGAATTCTGTAAGGGCATTTTGCAAAACGCCCCTAGCGTGAGAATGTTGATCCAAAAAAAGGCGCTGCTGCTCAGGTATCTGAATTCTGTAAGGGCATTTTGCGAAACGCCCCTAACGTGGGAATGCTGATCCAAAAATAGCGTTGCTGATCAGGTATCTGAATTCTGTAAGGGCGTTTTGCAAAACGCCCCTAGCGTGAGAATGTTGATCCAAAAATCATATCTACACTCAGCAGCAGCGCCGCTTGAATAGGATCGCTATGTCTTTAAGTTTGTATTCAAAGGCGTGATTTGAGTCGTTAACGTAACTCTTCAATCACAACCCGAATTCCCTGCTGAGACAGACTTTGCATCAACTCCTCAGCTTTGGCGCGATCGCCAAACGCTCCAACTTGCAGCACCGAGCGACCATTGACAAATGTGCGAAACGCATCAGGAACCACTGCTTTGACCCGTGCGTGTTCGTCTCTATCTGTTGTTGGCACCACAACGCGGTAGCGCAGGTTGATTAATGCCGTCAGGTTAGGAGGAACGGGTGGTGAGTCATCTGAACCTGTTGGCTGAGTTCCTCGATAAACATTGCGATTAGAACGCCCCACATTGCCCAAAGGCGGTTTTGCATCAGGGACAGGCAAGAGACCCAAGCCCTCACCTGAACGCGCGGCTGTAGTCATTGGTTGTTGCGGTGGCGCAAAAGACACAGGCGATTCAGAAGACCGTTCAGGTGGAGGGACATTGATCGCGATCGCGGTTGGCTGTGTCACAGGCTGAGGGGAGGTTTGAGCCGTTGATCGAACCTCAGGCGGGCGATAGCTGACCGGAGCCGGAGGGGTCGGCAAAGTTCGGCGTGCGGCAGGCTTTTGCGGGGGGGCAAACGATGGCCGAGCCGTTGTCGTTGCCGGTAGACGCACCGTTGGCACCTTGGCCTCTGAGGTGAGCGCAATAGTTTGCATCGGTGGCGTTGGGGTCGATTGCGCTGATAACGCTGCCGGAACGGGAAAAGACGTTTCAGGCTCAGTCAGCTTTGTTTTCGTGTCGGTCGTGCGGGACGGAGCCGGATTTCTAGGTTTCACAGCTAAAGCGACTGGCTTTTGGGTGGAAGCTGGAGATGGTTTGGGAACTGTCGCTGCTACGGGTTGCACAACTGGCGTACTGGGTTTAACAGCAGGTGCCGGAAACTCCTTTTCGGCTTTGACTGAAGCTATCTCACTCGTTGTTGGTTTGCCCGTAGCGTTCAGTTTGCCGCTGACCTTCAGAATTTCATTGCCAAAGCTGAGAATTTCTGCCGCAGATGCACTGTTTACATCCTGCTGGCCGTTGTTGCGGATAAAGTTGCCACCCGGTTCGTTGGAAGTGCCGAGATTTGGGTGAGATTGGGCGATCGCCACCAATCCATCGCGCTCGTTGCCCTCAATGGAATTATTTCGCAAAATCGGCGCAGCACTCGCTTGAACAACGACCCCATCTCGGTTTTGAGTGATGCGATTGCCAATAATTAAAGGGGTTGCTTGCTCATTAACGTTGATGCCAAACCCCGTTGCCTCAAAGATATTTTCTCGAATCTCGGCACGCGACGTACCGTAAATCGTAATGCCATTTGCCCCATTGCGGACAAATACGTTGTTTGACACTTTGGCCTGGCTGTTGCCCACTAACGAAATGCCATCATGCGTGCTGCCAGTAAAAGTATTGCCATCCACAATGGGGCTAGTTGACTCGGCCCACAATCCATAACCCTGCGGTTCGGGATTGGTAATCGTCACACCCGAAATGACAGCCCGATCAACCGCGACGATCGCCACATTCTGACGGGCAAACGTGCGGCTTAAAAACCAGCCACTTCCCCGAATCAAAAAGCCCTGTCCTCGCGTGTCAGGGTTACCCTGCACCGTTACACCGGACTTTAGATAAATCGGAAACGTCTCGCCCGTATCTTTGCTGTAAACCCCTTCTGCCAGCTGAATAACCGAATTTGGCATTGCCATCTGGAGGGCGCGGGTAATTGACCGAACGGGCGAATCTGGCGTACCGCGACCGTTGAGGTCATCTCCCGTTTTGGGGTCAACATACAAAATCGTTTGTTGAGGATTGGCTTGCGCGAGCAAAATCGGCTGAGAACCCGTGATTTCGTTCGCGATCGCGGCAGTCGTTTGCGTACCCAAACTAACAGCAACTCCCCAGCCAACAACAGCAATTAAACGCGAGCAAGGAAACATTTTATTAACAAACAAATGGTGCAGAGCAAGCATCGAGGCATTCCTCCTGATTGGTGCGATCGCATCAGTGGGAAAGGATTTCAATAAAAAACGGGCTGATAGTTTCTATCAGCTACGGCAATTTATTTCTCATCTCTTTTACTCGATTTCTGACCATTTGCAACATCAAAATTTAACTGAGTGACAAGATGGCAACCCAGCTTCGTTTTGCGGCAAAAGCAACTAAAACTCGACGTTTGTTACTGATTTGAGCTGTTTTAACCCTGCTCCATTGCAAGCCGAACAGATAACAATTGTACGGGCGGGTTTAGCAGACCTATCTGCACTCTGCGCAATTGGATTGAACGGCAAAACCCGCCCCTAGCAAACATCAAACGGATTGAATCCCTCAGTGGCTTAAACCAAAACGGGTTCCATCGGTTCAGCATCCGTTGTCAGGTTGGCTTCGCCCAATGCCATTAGCTCCGCGATCGCGGCATCAATATATTCCATCCCTTGATGCACATTCTCAATCACGCTCAGTTTGCCCCGTAGCTCAGCCGCATTGGGAAACCCTTTTGAATACCAGGTCATGTGTTTGCGGGCCTGACGCACGCCGCGATCGCCCTTGTATTCGTACAGCATCCACAGATGCTCACGGGCACACTGTAACCGGGCGATCGGGCTGGGGGCTGGCTTTTTCTCACCTGTTTTCAAGAAATGGTCAATTTCACCGACTAAGAAGGGGTAGCCCATCGTGCCCCGCGAACACATCACCCCATCAGCCCCCGTAAACTCGAGACAGTTTACCGCCGCTTCGACCGAGAAAATATCGCCATTTGCAATTACAGGAATGCTGAGAATCTCTTTGACACGAGCAATCCATTCCCACTTGGCGGGGCCGTTATAGCCCTGTGCCCGTGTGCGTCCATGCACGGTGATCATTTGGGCACCTGCCGCTTCCATCCGGCGCGCAAAATCGAGAATGTTGATTTCGTTATCATTCCAGCCAATGCGGGTTTTGACCGTAACGGGAACTTTCACCGACTCAACCACAGCCCGGACGATCGCCTCTGCCACTTCGGGTTGACGCAACAGCGAAGAACCACCGCCATTTTTCGTAATTTTGTTGACCGGACAACCCATGTTGATGTCAATTGTGTCAGCCCCTTCTTCGACCGCCATTTGCGCCGCCTCTGCCAGAAAATCGGGACGGCAATCAAATAACTGAATGCTGATTGGCCGCTCGTTATCATCGACTTCCATGATTTTGGGCAGCTCTTTGACGTAGTGCAAGCCAGTTGCATTCACCATCTCGGTGTACATCATCGAGTCAGGTGCAAACCGCCGCACTAAGCGCCGAAACACCAGATCTGTCACGCCCGACAGAGGAGCCTGAAGCACCCGACTTTTGACCTCAAACTGACCAATTTTGAGCGGTTGAGCGAGGCGATCGCGCAGTTGAGCAGAGAGCGTAATCATGACAGACCTATTTTGAGCATTGAATCCACGCCAGGGAAAAATTGCATCATCTAATTTGCCCCAGCCTTACTATTCTACGTCCGTTATCTCGGTTACAAAAAACCTGTAGGAAGTTGGATGTTACCGCTTTATTAGACAGGTAAAAAGAGAACGTAACGAAAAGTGTAACCTCTTGTCACTTACATACTACATGCTATACTACACGTATTACTATGCTACAAAAGGGGTCGCATCATGTCTTTGTTCTTTATTCAACGGTTTAGCTCTGGAAAATCATCCAATTCTGGTGAACCCATCTACCAAACTCCGTGCGATCGCGTCGCTGACGAACACCAACAGACAATTTCTAGAAAATCAGCTCGACGCAAGTTCTACCAAAATCTGCAGCATGTTCAAGAACGGTATCAGCAGAACCATCGCTTGTTCTTCTGATCAATCGCGTTTTTTGCTCGGATGCTCAAACATCCCTGATCAACCAAATTTCGAGAAAATCATCCAAAATTTCTGATTTTTAGAGATTCGTGGGATAAGAAGGACTCCATCGCGGGTCGCAAAAAAAGGTGCCAAAAGTCCTGGATTCTTGCTCCAGAGCTTTTGACACCGATTTCAATTGGTTTGAGGAGTAGTTAGGGGGCTAACGCATTTCCGCGTAGCAAGCTACCCACAGTTTTAGCTGTGATCTTGAGCTGCACGAGCGGATTTGCGGGCACCACCGTTTTGTACAGGTAGCTGTCGAAGGTCAGCTTTTGCACATCTAGGTCAGCGCACATCTCAACGAAGGCTTCGCGAGTCGCATCAGAGCGATAGAAGACACGCTGTAAAAGGTCAAGCACCAAGTAGGTCGCACCGTAGGTTCGATCCCAACGCTTAATGTAACGCTTGAGGTCTTGCTCGGTTGGGATCCGCTGCCCATTGTTAGAAGCTTCTACGATGGTTTCAGCGCACATCCGACCAGACTTCGCAGCGAAGTAGATCCCTTCACCCGAAGACTTGGTAACGGTACCAGCCGCATCACCCACGAGTGCTACACGACCGACAACCCGACGCGGACGGGGATGCTCAGGGATGGGGTGTGCTTCAACCCGAATGATTTTGCCACCGCGCAGCTTTTCAACAGCCCGTTCGCGAATGCCTCGTTGCAACTCTTTGATGCGGGCTTGGTTGGGTTTCATTGTCCCGGTACCGACCGCGACGTGGTCGTATTTGGGGAACACCCAGGCGTAGAAGTCGGGCGATACGTCATCCCCAACATACATCTCGGCCAGGTCGTCGTAGTAAGCCATCTTGTCTTCGGGGAGGCGAATACGCTCTTGGAAGGCGATCGCATAGTTGTAGTCGCCTGCATCAATGGCTTTTGCAACCCGCGAGTTCGCACCATCGGCACCAATCACCAGGTCAACCTTGAGGGTTTTTGCTTCACCTTCGAGGCTGCCATTGGAGTGATCAGCGTAATGTAAGGTATACGAGTCGCTGTTGCTGGCAGGAAGTTCCAGCTTATAAAGCGTGCCGTTGATCAGCTTGGCACCCAAAGCGGCTGCCCGATCGCGCAGGAAGCTATCTAGCACTTCCCGACGGCACATCCCGATATATTCGTCATCTTTTAGCGTGCTGCCGATGTTGACCTCGACGTTGGAGGGCGAGATCATCTTCATCTTGCGGACGCGGCGATCGATAATATTTTCCGGCAAGTCAAATTCGCTCACCATGCAGAGGGGAATGGCACCACCGCAAGGCTTCACGTTATCTAATTTACGTTCGATTAAATAGGTTTCAATACCTGCTTTTGCTAAGACCTCGGCGGCAGAAGAACCAGCAGGTCCGCCACCGACAACAGCAACCCGTAGAGCCAAAGGTGTTCTCCTATCTGCTACATGCTACGCAATGCATCCTATCACGCACTTTTTGCGGTTTAGCTTGATTGAGTGGCATTTCCAGCCAATTTGAAATAGACCTTAACATTTCAGGTGTGGCGTAGCCCTGCCTTCAATCGTAGAAATTGAGTCTTATCGATGCTTCACACTGAACGATGAGGTTGATACAAATGAGCAAAAAACAAACCTCTGACCCAAAATGAACTTTTTCCTACCGATCGCTTCAACCAAACTAGGGCGCAATCTCTGCTGCAAAGCCAGAAAGTAACGGAGAATCAAGGCGATCGCCTGCCAGTAACGTCGCAACCCGAACGAGCTGAGCCTGTTCGCGTCGGTAAACCTCAACCCGTTGAGCAATGCGATCAACAATCCAATCCTCTTGCACCCCCTGAGTCGAGTAAAGCTTGAGTTTAGCTAACCGATCGCGGTCTTCATTGGTCTTCCCAGGCGATAAGACTTCGACGACTAACTCAGGCGCACCGTGTAAGTGTCCGGCCTCATCCTCAATTTGGGCTAAGCGATCGCATTTTCGTTACCAGAAAATTATTGGAATGGTGGGGTGATTGTGCTTCAGGGCATTCTAGCTCTTGCATTCTTCTCTAAAGCGGATTCATGTCAAAGTCTCACTCTCACTCTCGCCGCTCGCCGCTGACCAACAATCCACTGCGGAACCCAGGGCAATCACTCGATGAAGAAGTGAATCGGCTGTTTCAAGATGATGGATTTGTTTGGGCAAGCTCATTAATAATGAGCATTTGCTGGATCACTTATGAGTGGTATCGCTGGCTTGCCAAGGCCAACCCGCATCCTATCGGTTTCACTGTAGTGTTGCTGCCCTATATCATCTACGCAGGCTTCAAACTTTATCGCATCAAGCAGAAAGTGAAGCGGCTTCGCATCGCGCGCGATGGCGAAAAAGCCGTGGGGCAATTCCTTTCAGATTTGCGAGAGCAGGGCTACCGGATTCACCACGATATCCTTGGCAAAGGCTTCAATATTGATCATGTGATTATCTGCGATCGCGGCGTTTTCACAATTGAAACCAAGACTTACAGCAAACCAATTTCGGGTCGGGCGACCATTCAATTTGATGGCGAACAGCTCACAGTTGATGGTAAATCGACGGAGCGAGCCATCCTTCAGCAGGCTCACAGTCAAGCAAAATGGCTGCAAGATCTGCTACAAGAAAGCACTGGCAAAGATTTACCTGTGAAACCTGTGATCGTTTTTCCGGGCTGGTTTATTGAGCAAACTTCCATAGCTAAAGCTTCGCAAACGTGGGTGCTGAATCCTAAAGCGTTGCCGAGCTTTCTAGAAAATTCGCCCAAACGACTCTCTCAAGAAGATGTCAAACTCGCGTCTTACCACCTGTCACAGTACATTCGCTCCACAGTTGATCAATAAATGCATCCTTTGGTGATAGTTCGCAATCGACGTGGTGATCAGCACTCACATTAAAAAACAGCAGAGCAAATCATTGCTCCGCTGCTTGTAGGATTTACTGTCTAACAGTCTTACTCTGGTTGCATTGATTATCTAATTTGGATAATTGCAAGCCGTTTTAACAGGTTGCTTAGCTTTCAGCCGATTGGCGACGGCGGCGACGCAAGGCCATGATGCCGCTACCGCTAACCAACACACCAAAAACAGTCGTTGGTTCAGGTATGGCTTCGACGGTTTCACCTGGCAGTGCAGGGACGCTACTTGGTGCCACACGCGCCAGCGTTGCTTGCTCAAAGGCATAAGCCAAACCAATCAGAGTTGGCTCACTGTACGCTTTGCCGCTAAACGTGATGCCGTAAGGTGCGCCATTTGAAGTGTAACCAGCAGGCACAATCACACTTGGATAGCCCGCACGAGCTGCAATGTTGGCACCCCGCGTACCAGGGAAGAAGATAGCATCCAGGTCATTGCTATCGATGTAAGCGTCAATGCCCTGTTCGCCAGCTAGTAGCAGATCTTGAGCGCGATCAGCGAGGTACTGCAAAGTGTCAGGACTGTCAGGGCTTAGATCTCTCTCCTGAGATCTGAGCGCCAACACTTGACCATACTTCAGTGCCACTTCTGGATTCGCTGCATTAAAGGCAATCACATCTGCCAAAGTTTTGACTGGGGCATCAGGTCCCAAGCTTGCCAGGTAGGCATTTAGATCGCGCTTAAACTCATAGCTAAGTACTGAAGAACCTGGCAGCGGTACAGTTGGAATGTCTGCTTCGACAATTTCAGCACCTAACGATTCCATCACAGCCAAAGCTGCTTCCGCGATCGCCACCTGCTCCTCACTCACGCCTGCCGTCCAGAAAAACTCTTTGGGAACCCCAATCCGGGCACCCTTCAGAGCATCCTTATCAAGAAACTGGGTGTAGTCTGTAAAGGATTTGCCAACACTGGTTTCGGTGACTGGGTCACTGGGGTCAACTCCAGTAATTGCGCCTAAAAGAATCGCTGCATCAGCGACGTTACGGGCTAAGGGGCCAGGGACATCTTGACTGGCAGCGATCGGAATAATGCCATCGCGGCTCGTCAGCCCAAGGGTTGGCTTAATTCCGACAAGGGAGTTTTGGTTAGCAGGACTGAGAATTGAGCCAGATGTTTCGGTACCGATCGCCACCACTGCCAGGTTAGCTGCGATCGCCGCCCCCGAACCTGCACTTGAACCACCGGGAGATAGCACCGCTCTACCATCGCCATCGGGTAAAGCAGCAGGATTGTAAGGGTTAAATACGTAACCACCGAGAGAGCTGTATCCCGCAGGCATGCCTGTTGTGAGGTAGTTCGCAAACTCGGTCAAATTCGTTTTACCTAAAATGATGGCTCCGGCATCGCGTAGTTGCTTCGCAATAAACGCATCATCGAGCGGAATTGACCCCTCTAAAGCTACGGAGCCAGCAGTTGTTGGTAAATCAAACGTATCAACATTGTCCTTTAAAAGAATTGGCACGCCGTGTAACAAACTCCGGGGGCCAGTGGTTAAACGCTCAGCATCAAGAGCAGCCGCATCTTTTAGAGCGTTAGGGTTGAGTGTCAAAATAGAGTTTAGCTTTGATCCCTGTGGTCCTACACCGTCAAAAGCATCGTAAGCGGCGATTCGATTGAGGTAGAGCTGGGTCAACTGTTCAGAGCTGATCAACTTTGCATCGTAAGCGGCTTGAATTTGAAAAATCGATGCCTCTTGCAAGGTGAAACTCGTAGGTTTTCCTAAATCAAAGGCAAAAGCTGGCGTACTAGAGAGAGCTGCAAATGTTGCAATGGGGGCGGCCCATCTGAAAGTAGCTGATCGAATTGGATTTAACACTCTTTTCCTCTCGCAAACAAGTTAGTGAACACACGTTTCCTCATGCAAACCTTCTACAACGTGCAGATGCTGCAAAATGCTTAGACAGAATAAACTGACACAAGCGAAAGCAGTTAGTTGCAGAGATCGTTGTGTAGATAAAGCTAGGACTATTATTAGAATTTTAAATAAAGATAGAAAAGTAATTTTCAATACATTTTGACGATAACTTCATAGATACTTTATTTATTTCACTATCGGATTTAATGGAATTAGAAAAAGCTTTAAAAATATAGTTTCATATATTCTTTAAAGTAAAGTAGAACTTATAGGAAAAATAGTTAAATTGGATAGATGCTTGTATTTGGAAGAGTGATTAGATAAAGGAAAATAGTCTAGCAAATAAATTAAAAAATCCTCAAATACTCCGTCTGGAGTTGAGGACTAAATAGATAAAACCTAGTTATAAAATATTTGCTTGTTTCTATTTGGGAAAGTAATAGTTTGGTAAGTAAGTGGGTGCAATGAAACCAAAAGTGATTTTGAAAGTGGAGGGGGTGAAAACCCTTTTCCAAAGGCGGAGCCACCAACACCTCCTGGCTACAGTTAATTTTGTCTACCCACTTAAATCTTGCTCATCCGATTAAGCTGACGAATTTAAAAGCGATCAACTTACACTCCTAACTGATACCTTGCCCAATTGGCAAAAAACTGGATAGATGTCCCCTTCCTGGAAGGGAAAGGGACAAACTGAGTCAAACGAGTGTTGAGCTTAAAGCAACCACAACTGTGCGATCGCGCCTTGACAAACCTTGACTAGGAGCGACTTGCTACAGGCGCAGCACTCACCAAGTCGTTTGATTTCGTCGCAGTGAAGTCAAAGCTATTGGCACTGATCGATTTACGGCGATTGTGTCTACGCTTAGCTGCAAATACTCCTGCACCAAACACAACCAGAGCTGGGATCATTTCAGGTTCGGGGATTGGTTGCGGCGCTGTAATTACTTCACCCGCCAGCGCAGGCAACAGTGGAGAAGGTGCACGGAACTTTGTAGCTTGCTCAAACGAGTAGGCTAAGCCTAACAGAGTTGACTCACTGTAGGGGCGACCTGTAAACGAAAGTGTCATCGGCAAGCCAGATGCACTAAAGCCAGCAGGCACCGTGATGTCGGGTAAGCCAACAGAGCTGGCAAACTCAACCTGACGGGCTGGCGGCGCACCCGGATAGCTAACGAAGGTTGGATCTGTCGTGCCAAACAAAGGACGCGCAAACGAGTTCACAGTTGGGAACAGGAAGGTATCCAGATCAAGTGAGTCTAAAGTGCCAATCAACGTCTCTCTGACCAATGGGGTCAACACTTCAGCAACATTGACATAATTTGGATCAGTCAAGCCTGCACTTGCTGCAGAACGCCGCAAGGTTCCAAGAATGCTGGAAGGTGTGTCTGAGCCTGCAATTTCAGGCGATTCCAGCACTGCGATTAACTCTTGAACCGTTTTAGGATAAGCAGGCCCAAGTGTTGCCAAATATTCTTCCAAATAGACCTTTTGTTCAACGGGGATTGCAGTTCCATACCAGCAATTCTCGATATGAGAATGATTCTCATAAAAACGTCCGGTTTTAACGTTTATGAATGGCTGAAACCCGCATTCTGCCGTTTATAACATTGAGTGCACAAGTCTTTAGACACTCTGGCTACAGTACAAATGTTTCAAAATGAGAATTGCTGGTTCCATACAAGCCGCTGAGAGTTGATAGAAAGGTATCTTCAAACGACACATCGACGATCGTAGCCCCTAAACCACGCATGACCTCAAGCGCACTCTCGGTAAGTTGCGTAATTTCAGGGTCAACGCCATTTTCAAGCCCTAAATAATTGCGAACGATCCCAACTCGCGCGCCTTTGAGTGCTTCAGGGTCTAAGAACTGAGAGTAATCGGTGAAGAACTTGTCTGGCTGAACTTCTGGGGGCGCAATGGGTGTGAAAAGGGTAGGATTGTTTGGATCAAACTCCGCGATCGCGCTGAGAGCCAGAGCTGCATCGGTCACGTTCCGCGCCATAGGGCCGATGCCATCGCGTGATAACACAAAGGGAATAACGCCATCTAAGCTGACCAGGCCACGGGTGGGACGGATACACGCCAAAGCTTGAAATGAGCAAGGAGTGCGAATCGACCCGCCTGTGTCACTTCCCATTGCGAAGACCGCAAAGTTAGCCCCGATCGCCGCACCTGAACCGCTACTAGAGCCTCCTGACGTGCGAAGAAAATTATAGGGATTCTTTGTCGCACCACCAATTGAACTGTAGCCTGAGCCAGAGATGGCAAATTCATCCATCTCGGCTTTCCCTAAGATGATTGCGCCTGCCTCACGAAACTTTTCAACAACAAATGCATCATCGGGTGGCAGCGAACCCGCTAAAGCGGCAGAACCGCCTGTTGTTGGCAAATCAAATGTATCGTAGTTATCTTTTAATAGAATCGGAATACCATGTAGCGGGCTACGTGGGCCTGTTGTTTTTCGCTCAAGATCCAAGGCTCTTGCCGTTTCTAGCGCTGCTGGGTTGAGGGTCAACACAGAATTAAGCACCGGGCCAGCATCGTCATAGGTGGCAATTCGATTTAAGTAAAGCTGCACCAGCTGTTCAGAACTCAAAATGCCAGCATCAAACGCCTGATTGATGTCTGTAATCGTTGCTTCTTCTAGCTTAAACGTAGCTGCTTCGGCAAATTTAGGGGTGAAAGCAACAAACGCCGTTGGAATCGCAAAGCTAACAGCAATGTACTTAGCGCAAGTGAGCAAGACCTTATCTCCTTTAGCGAAGAAACAAAAGTGATCGGCTGTAATACCAATTCTCTAAATCCCATTTACAGACCCTCGTAGGGGCGGTTCGCGTTCGCGTAGCGTCTCCATCGGAGACAACGCCCTTACAGATAATCATCTGTAGCCCAGTTTTGAAGAATTGGTATAGGACTTTCCAGGCAAGCGATCGCGCAGCGAATCGCAACCGCGATCGCCCATTACCCAGAACTAAACTTCTAATTTGATAGAACCTGCAACTTGGAGTGGGTTGCCCACTGGCGAGCCAAGGCCAATGCCTGAGCCGCCTTCACAAGCAAAACCCTCCGGCAGCATGGCCTAGCTAAGCTAGAACCATCCTACAGAAGCTCAGCTCTTTAAGCTGAATACGCCACTCCGTAAGGTTACCGTTTGAGCCAGTGATTGTTCCCAAGGGGGAAATCACTAACCTCAGGGCAAACTAGTAACTACGGATAACTATAGTGCGGCAGACTCAGTATTAATACTGTTATTTTTATAACAAATACTCGAATAATTGCTGAGACAACCATTTAGGTGTGTAATATACTCCCTCGTAAATAATTTTCTGCGGACGCTGTTACCCTTGCCGCCTCTCTATTTCACAAAACTTGCTACTCAAGAAGGATCTGGTCTAGGTATCTTTTTATCCCAGAGTATTAAAATTGGACAAACTGAAATCGCGTTAATCCTAGTTGGTCGCTTCAACAGGTGTCTATTCGCCTTTAGACAGAGAGTTGACAACGTGCAAAACGGTTAAAAGCCATAGGCTAAGAAGCCGCCATCAACTGCTATACATTGACCTGTAATGTAACTAGCGGTTGGCAGACAGAGAAACGTCACTAGCCCTGCAATTTCTTCTGGTTCGCCCACTCGGCCTAACGGCGTGCGAGCGATAACAGCCTCTATCGTGTCAGAGTTACTTAACAGCGGTTCTGTTAAGGGGGTGCGAATAAACCAGGGTGCAACGGTATTGACCCGAATACCATCACTCGCCCACTCGACCGCGAGGTTGCGCGTCAGTTGCGTTAGAGCGGCCTTTGTCATGCCATAGGGTGCGCCTGTGCGGACAGAAGTTAGCCCCGCAACCGACCCAATATTTACAATACTGGCTTGTGAACTGGCCTTTAAGAAAGGATAGGTAAGCTGACAGAGTTCAAAAACAGAGGTGAGATTGGTTTGAAAGATAAAATCGTACTCTTCTGGCGTATACTCAATCGCCTTTTTGCGAATATTCGTACCCACATTATTTACAAGAATATCAAGCCTTCCAAACGTCTCTTGAAGGAATTGCATAACCGCTTCTCGCCCCTCAAAAGTAGCGACATCCGCCCCTACACCGTAAGCTGGTAAGCCCTGCTGGTTCCAGATTTGGAGCTGTTGCTTGACTGCTTCTGCATCACGAGCAACGATCATGATTTCGGCACCAAACGCCAAAAAATCTTCAGCGATCGCCAGCCCAATTCCTTTAGTGGCACCTGTGATCAGAGCTTTCTTGCCAACCAGTGACCAGCGATCGCGGCTATTCGTGTTCCGTAATGTCATGCTTCAGCAACCATTGCGATGAAGAGTAATATGTGGATCCCAATAGACTGTCTTAGCCAGCTTTCTCAATCGATTTTCTCAGATTATGCCTAAAAAAATTCAGGAAAGAGCTTTTTAGAGACTGTTTCAGTGCCGATGGGTAAAGTGAGAAGACTGACCGCGATCGCGGCGTTTAGGTGGCTTAATTTTGCATAAATCACAATCAACTTGTAGCTCAAACTGGATAAAGTCGTGGGCAGAACGCAGCTCATAAACAGTGAGAAACAAGCTCCAGCCTAAGATAAGCACACCAATCAAAAATACAGCCAGAACCAGGTAGGAAACCCACAAAAAAGTGAATGAAAGAGACGCTGCTACCAGCAACATATCCACAACAAAGACAAAGAGAGAAAGGTAGATTAACGTTAGAACATTGTGTAATATGTGATGATGGTGCAGCAGTTTAGGAATCAGATGATCGAGATGTAGAATTCGCTCTTGCTCTAGTTGATCGTGGCTTGAGCGATCGCGCTTTAGATTAAAGCTCTCTTGATTGAATGAGCGAAATAGATTGTCAATTGCTGTGTAGCGAATCGTGATTCCGTTGAGCAAAATCGCGCAAGCAGAAATCATAACTGCCGGAACAATGATTGCTCCGATTGCTCTGGTTGCCCCTTCTGGTGAAAGTATCATTACCCATCCTGCAACTAAGCGACTTGTGAAATTGAAATTAATGCAGCGAAGTAATTTTAACGAATAAGTCTATTTTTATGGACAACTTTATTCGCAACTTTTCCAGTTAAGTTATTGCTAGCTCCGATCGCTCCTGCCGTTTTCTTTCGATGCAAGCTTGACAAGCAGCTAAAAGCTAAAATCTTGTTTTCCTCGCTTAAATAACTTTGACAATTTCTTGAACGGCTGTTTGTCCCTTTGACGGAAAAATATTCGATCTGATTTAATCCACGATCCTAATAATCACTTTTCAGTTGCCAACTTTTCTATAGAAACATTATAAAAAACAAATTCTTGAACCTTGCGGATAATATATTTGACTTGCGAAATAAGGGGTAACATAGTGCGAAGGCGTCCTAACTAGAACGATTGAGGAGCGTGCAAATGAATCATCAAATGCTGTTGAAACTGACGGCTTTTCCGGCTTTGGCTAGCTCTCTATTGACAATGCTAGTCATGACCAGTGTTGGATTTGCAGCCGAGTCTAGGTCTGTGGTTTCAGCATCCTGTGATGCGCCGATTGACTCCAAACTGCAATCTTCTAAGATTCCGCACCTTAACTTGAGCCGTGGAATTTTGGTGGCTTCGCTTGATACCGAGCTGGAGCTTGACTTTACAGCGGCTGAGAGCGATGCAGCTGTGGCGTTGTTTGGCTGTGATTGCCCATCGTGCCTCAACGCTTTAGAAGTTGTTCGCCAGAGGGGGCCGCAAGACGGCAGCAAAGGCCATTGTTTTGCCACGATGCAAGAGCGTTTGTCTCCCAGTGAAGTGCGATCGGTATTAGATACCCTGGAAGCCAGCGAAAAAAATTAGGGGTACAGATCTTTCAAAGTGTAATCTCGGCGCAGAGGGTCGGCATCTGGTAAAAAACTCTTGCAATTGTCCCAAAGATTGCTACCAATGCCGCGCCCGTACTGATCACAGCAGTGCCTTCTAATTTCAAGAAGTAGCTGATACGGCGCGGAGAAAAAGGAGACTTTGAACGGATTGGATAGAACGTAACGCGAGCTGCCTAAGCGGAGGGCAGGGGTTAAACTGTTTGTCTGAATACTGGCTGCAATATTAAATCCGGTTCATTAACCATGACTTCAAGTTGCGTAGGGGTGGGTCTTGCTTCTACACTTCTTGAGTCGGTGGATTCTGTCTGCTAAACCTGCCCGTACAAATATCAGTATTCAAGCGAATTTAATGTAAGTGCTAGTTTGGTTGCTAAATCAGTCTTTACCCGTTTAACTTTTGATTGAATCTTTGAAGGGCAAATTGATGTTGATATCATCAATTTCTTGTTGCTCCATTGAGTTAATTTCATCAATGTGCGTCGTGAAAATTTGCATCAAGCGAGGATTGTAAAAGCGATGTAGTGAGTAGTTGGGTGTCGCCGGAAAACCTCGACGCTTTTTATGCCGACCACCTGCCCCAGGGTCAAAAACTTGAATTCCTTGATTGATTGCCCATTCAATTGGGGTGTAATAACACGCATCAAAGTGCAGACAGTCAATTTCTTGAGCTGAACCCCAGTATCTACCATAGAGATTTTGCCCCTTTGTGAGACAAAACGACATCCCAACTGGATGGTGAGGGTTGCCTTCAGCGTAAGCCGCAACCAATACAACCCGGTGCGTATAGGTTGGGTAGAGTTGCTCAAAAAATCGCCTGGTTAAATATTTACTGCCCCACCAGCCAAATTTTTCACAGGTGTCGCTGTAATAGTCATACATAAGTGAAAGCTGCGATCGCCCCAACGCTTCGCCTGTGATCACCCGCATTTCTAAGCCCGCTTGAGTTACGGCTTTGCGCTCGCGTTTGATATTGCGACGCTGGTTAGCATTAAAGCCAGCCAGATAATCGTCAAACGTTTGGTAGCCCTGGTTTTGCCAAATAAAGCTGTGGTGTAACCAGCTAACAAAGCCAAATTGCTCCATTTGCTTGCGCCACTCAGGGTCAACATAGAGAAAGTTGCACCCCGACAAATGGTTGCGATCGCAAAAGTGATCAATCGCATTCACCATTAACCCGGTCAACTCTTCTTCGTCTTCACCGGGTGCAATTAAAAAACGGTACCCTTCTGCCGGAGTAAAAGGCGACATCCCTAGCAGTTTAGGGTAGTAGTCAATTCCCAAGCGACTGGCCAGATCAGCCCACTGATGGTCAAATGTAAACTCGCCATAGCTGTGCCCTTTGACATAGAGCGGTGCCACCGCAACCAACGAGCGATCGCGCCATATCGTTAAGTGGCAGGGCATCCAACCAGATTTGGCCGTTGCACTACCTGATGTTTCCATATTGTTGAGCCATTCCCACTCCAAAAATGGAGTTGATAGCGGAGCTGCTAAGGCATCCCACTCTGCTTGGGGAATTTCAGCCAATCGATGAATCCAGGCAACGGTATAGCGAGGTTTGAGTTGTTCTACCATGAGACACCAGCACCGAACTTCATATAGCGTAATACAGCAATCCTCAAAGCGGCAGAATTCTACCGAAGATTTCATTGGCGATTCAATTGATTTGTCACATTTGCAAGTCTGAACCCTCTCAATCATTGAGTTGGGTTCTCTGGCAATACTGGAAAAAGTTTGGACGGGTGTGGGGAGAAATGCTGCTCAGGGGCGCAGCCTCCACATTTCCTTGAACCAAACTTTATGCGCGGGGCGATGTTTTCTGTGAGTAACGAGAAGGGTGGGCGAAATTGCGGTGCCAATCAAGTTTTTGCCCAAACAAAAATAGGGAAGCAAGTTGCTTCCCATAGCAAAAAATATTAATTGAACTGAAAAGTTATGCTAGCTTCAGGTCTGGCTCTTGATTCAACAGCTGGATGTAGAGGTCACTGAGTTGTTGGGCTACACCTTGCCAGCTAAATTGTGCCTCAACCCGCGATCGCGCGTTCTGCCCCAGTTTTGCTGCCCATTCAGGATTATCGAGAATGCGGTCGATCGCGATTTGAAATGCATTTACATCTTTGGGGGGTGCCAAAAGTCCTGTTTCTTCTGGCGCAACCGTATATAGCAAGCCACCTACACTGCTACCCACAACCGGAGTGTGGCAGGCCATTGCTTCGATTGTGACTAAACCAAAGGGTTCGTAATGGCTGGGTACGACCACTACATCAGCCGCAGCATAGTAGGTCGGTAACACCTCACGCCCCAACCGACCGGGGAAATGAGTTAAGTCTGTAATCTCTAGCTCTTCAACAATTGCCTCAATGCGATCGCGTTCTGCCCCATCACTGTGACCCGGACGACTACCTCCGCCAATGATGAGCCGCAGCTTGCCACTCTCTTTTGCGTTTGATTGGGCAACCGCACGCACTAACGTCTCAATACCCTTGCGCGGATCAAAGCGTCCGACATACAAAACGACCTTTTCATCGGGTGCAATGCCCAAGGCGTGACGAGCTTCAGCTTTGCTGACGGTACCAAAGTGTTCAATGTCTGTACCACAAGGGATGATATCAATTGCACCGTGGGGCGACATCAGCGATCGCATGTGTTCTTTTTCTTGCGGGCTAGTGGCGATGATTCGCTCAGCCGTTTTGAGTACGGTTTTCTCGACTTCTAGCCGAGTACCAGCCACCATCGGAATCGGGGAAACATTTTGATATTTCACCGCTCCAAGTGAATGGTAAGTATGTAATTGAACAATGGGTTGGTAGCGTTTTAGCTCCATGCCAATTGCAGCCGAGATCCAATAGTTTGTATGAACAATAGGATGCTGAATTCCTTCTTCTTGTTGAAAGTGTTGCAAAGCCTGAACAAACTCAGGCACAAAGCCATAAATTTCATCGCGGGGCACAAAGGTCTCTGGGCCAGCTGTTAATCGAATCGTGCGACACCCTTTGGCGTGTTCAACAATTTTGGGTTGATTAGCGTCTGCTTTACGGGTGAACATGTCCACCTGCCAACCCAGACCTGCTAGCGCTTCTCCAACCTGACGTACGTAAACATTTTGACCACCTGCTTCTTCTTTACCAATCTCAGCAGCAGGATCACCATGACACGAGATTAAAGCGATACGACCAGTTTGTTTGAGGAACATAGATGAGATGCAATTTGAACTCTACAAAATTGACGGAGATTAACCTGAAAACATTGACAGCAAGAAAAGCTTCTCTACAGCTCTATATAAACCCATAATAGAGATAGCAAAGCGAGATTGCATCATCCAATTGAAAGAACCTTATGCGAAAAAAACTCAACAAAAAGGCTCATCAACAAGATGATGTTGATGCAGATCTAGATGGTTTGACTAAGTGCTAGCGATCGCTAATCGCAAACGGTTTTGCATGTTGCGACACAGCACTTAAAAGACAAAAGCGTAGATTGTAAAAACTTGATCACGCGCTCCAGGAACTACAAGCCGTGATTGAGTCGGAAAACCAACTGAAACAAACTTTAAGTGACACCTGACCTACTGAAAAAGCAATCTCAGAAAATCCTCTGAATTACAACCACACACAGGGAAACACAGCTGAATCAGTAGAAATTAGATCTTCGTTAGCTATAACAGTAGTAGACGATTCAGATAACTTATGATTTAGAACTGTAGCATAAGCTTTCACTCTTAATACAGAAAAATCCTTTAAAGATTTTTTAAAGATTGCATCTCTTTTGCAGATTGAGTAGAACTTTTTCACAGTCGATTGATAGATTTGGTGGTTGAAATCGAGAGAAGGTGGGTTCTACGCCATCGGGTTTAAAGTTAGACGCAACGATGAGTCAAAGTCCTACAAAGTGCGCTCACGAACGAAACGAGCAGAAAGTATAAATATCTTCAAACCTGCCAGGGTAAAACAATAAAACAAATTAATTGATTTGTGCGGGGAAGATGCTTGAAACGTTCGTCATGAGCGGATCTTTAAATCAATGCTTAGACTTTACTCAATCCATTCAATCGACAAATGCAAAAGACGTTTGAGTGTTTAGAAGCGACTTCTCACTCAAACCCAATGATTCAGAGCAAACAGCACGCTGGTTTTTTGCTAAAAAATTGCTCAATTAGCGCTAGTTTTCACTATTCAACATAGGGGAACCTAATGTTTGATGCGGGTGCGATCGCCACAGCATTTCAATCTGATGAGCCGGCATCGTTAAATACAGCACATCGCCTGGATGCAGACAAACGTTTAGCAAATCCCAACCGTGAATGGTTTCGCAACGAGTAATGGCATAGAGGGGGACACAGTCGCAGTTGACCGCGATCGCTTCAACCTGCTGCCCACAAAAGGGGTGCCCCGGCGTGATCACTGTTGCTAACGCGACCCAGAGGCGATCGGCAGTCATCCCATTCCCTAAAATGCGGCCACCTAGTGCTGCTGCTGCAAAAGCGGGCGCAGCTACTTCTGTGGGGCTGAGCACGGCTTCAAAGTCAAACACGTGACGCGCCATTTGAGCAAACTTTGGATCCTGATAACGCACAATCACGTTAACTTTGGGCTTGATCCCCTTAGCATTCAATGCAATTTCAAGGTTGGCTGTGTCGTTGCTTGTAACCGCAAGCAAGGTTTGAGCCTGCTCAAAGTTCGCCGCCTTTAACGTCGCTGGGAGACTGGCATCGCCTATAATCACCGGAATTCTCAACGAGCGAACAGTACTGATAAAGCGGCAATTTGGATCCTGCTCAATCACCACCACCTCATGCCCATAGCTGTGTAGTTGGTTCACGATCTGCATACCCACACCGCCCAAACCACAGACAATAAAATGACCGCGTTGAGGGATACGCGCAACCTCCCAAAAACGGTCAAACCGAGTTCCCAAAATGAAATCATTCAATAGGGCATAAGACAAGCCGATCACAGCCGCGCCTACCAACATGACTACAATCGTAAATAACTTCAACGCATTGGATACATTTTGAACCGGAATCAGACTGTCTCCGGCTCCTGTAATCAGGCTTACGGCAAAGTAAAGGGCATCAATCGGTGAAGTTCTTAGTACTGAAGAGAAGTAGACAACCGTGCCAGCCAAAATTGTAATTAGCAGTAAAAATATGCTGATGAGCAGAGCGCGGCTGTTTTCTTTGAGATAGTGAAACGCTAAGCCCACCTTCATCAGATTTTGGCGGAAGCTACGCTTGTTAGAACGCACTCTCGGTTTTGTCCCCACAATTAAGCGATCGCCTATTTGTAAGCGTTGCCCGTTGCGCGTTGCGGTGATCAGGTCAATTGAGTGGTTGGCAGGCAAGTAGTAGATCAGCATCCGGTTACGGTCTTCCCACAAATCATTGAGCGGGCGGCCTAACCAGTGGTGGTCTTGATCAATCACCTCTTCGTGAATCGGCCAGGTCTGATTAAACAACTGAAGTTGGCCGATCGCATGATTGCCCAATGCCATAAACGTAAAGATTGGGGCTGACAGCGATGCCACACTCATGGTGATGTGGTCTGGCAAAGTATTATCGAGGCGATCGCCCAAACTGGTGTTAAATAAGCGATTGACAATCCGAATTCGAGGATTGAGGATACGAGCCTGCATCAAGGTGGCTAAATTAATGCCATCATCGCTACTAGCTAACACAATCGCTTGAGCATCCTGAATCCCCGCTGCAAGGAGTGTAGCGCTAGATTGCATGTCACCCAGAATGAAGTCAGCGTGCGTCTCACCCGACAGTGGGGTGTCATTAATCCCGACGACATTCGCTCCGTGTTGCCGTAGCAGGCAAAAAATGCGATACCCCGTTGCGCCAAGACCACAGACGATAATACGTGATTTTAGATTGCGGGAAAAAGACATGGGTGCCCCATCAATCAATTTCCTTCATTGTTGATTGAGGCTTATTTCGGGTTTGTAGCTGAAGACACTATTCCGCTTTGAAACCGAGAGATTGAAGCTGTTTTCGGCGATCGCAAAAGCTGCAACAGGAAGACTAACCCATTCGATAAATGGGCTGTAATTCTCAGCTTGATTGACGTAAATACACTCATTAGTATACCCTTTCATTACTTGCTGAAACTAAAGTTTCTCTGATGTTGAAATAATTTGTGGACTCTCTTTTCCTGGTTCAGGGGTGTTGTTTGAAAGTCCAGTTAATTTCAATTACGTAGTTCAATGAATGCCCGTATGCGATCGCAAGTATGCTTCGGTCAGTGACCGAATTTTCTTTTATAACTCCTCCTACAGGAGCTTACGAATCAAGCAATTTCACAATAGCTTAGGATTGCCGAGCCAATCAGCCGATCTCAATTTGGGTGAATTTGTTAGTCAAAGAAAGTGAATGGTTTATTAGCGAAAGCGATTTTGCAGTTCTTTAAATCTCATATGCTGCTACTCTAACGGTAACAGTTGTTCCTTGTTGGGTTTTGTCAGTTTCATGCACAGGTTTTTACCTGGAGGTCGCCACCATTTCATTACTTAAAACCAAGTACAACAAGTCATAAATTTGCAACGTAAACTCTGTATTTTAGCTACTTTGGTCTCAGGATCTTAATTAAAAGTGTTGCAAAATCGACCATTTAGCCTACAAGTTCATTTTTGATAAATTGGCCTGACTGCTTTAGGACAAACTTCTTCCAAATCGTGAATTGGATAAGCAGATAACAGCCAGTCGTGGAGGGATACTCAATGTCAGACAAACCAGGGTTATATATCTTGCTGGTTAGTGTTCATGGCTTGATTCGGGGACACAATCTGGAACTGGGACGCGATGCCGATACGGGTGGGCAGACAAAGTATGTGGTTGAGTTAGCCTGTGCCCTAGCCGAAAACCCAGACGTTGGGCGAGTTGACCTGGTGACGCGTTTAGTCAATGACCCAAAGGTTAGCTCTGATTATGCCCAGCCTGTTGAAGTGCTGTCAGATAAGGCTCAAATTATTCGTGTGCCCTGCGGGCCAAGACGTTATTTACGGAAGGAGGTACTCTGGCCTCACCTTGATACCTTTGCTGATGAGCTGCTCAAACATATTCGTAAAATTGGTCGAGTCCCCGATGTAATTCATACTCACTACGCTGATGCAGGTTATGTGGGTTGTCGCGTGGCAGGTTGGTTGGGGGTGCCTCTGGTCCATACAGGCCACTCTTTGGGCAGGGTCAAGTTGCAGCGCTTGCTGGATCAAGGCAGTAAATTGGAGGCGATCGAAGACCACTTTCACATCAGCGCCCGCATTGAGGCCGAAGAAACAACCCTTGGTAGCGCTGCTTTGGTGATTGCTAGCACGAATCAAGAGGTCGAGCAGCAATATAGCGTTTATGACCAGTATCAACCGAAGCGCATGGTTGTGATTCCACCAGGGGTTACGCTAGAGCGGTTTTACCCAGCCCCGGCTGATTGGCAAGAGCCGCCCATTCGCCAAGAGCTAGCTCGATTTCTCAGGGATCCTAATAAGCCGATGATTACGGCGATCTCTCGTCCAGCCATTCGCAAGAACGTGAGCACTCTGATCAAAGCCTATGGCGAAAATCCAGAGTTGCAACGGTTAGCAAACCTGGTCTTAGTGCTGGGCAATCGCGATGATATTGGCACAATGGAGTCAGGCCCCAAGCAGGTGATGCTTGAAATTTTTCAACTGATCGATCGCTACGATCTTTATGGTCTTGTGGCTTATCCCAAACATCACACGGCTGATGATGTCCCTGATCTCTACCGTCTAACAGCCCAAACCAAGGGTGTGTTTATCAATCCTGCCTTGACCGAACCGTTTGGCCTCACCCTGATTGAAGCGGCAGCTACAGGTGCGCCGATCGTGGCGACAGCTGATGGTGGGCCACAAGATATCATCGGAGCTTGTCATAACGGGTTACTGGTTGATCCCTTAAATATTCGAGCTATTCAAACGGCACTGCGCACTGTGCTAACCGATGCAAATAAGTGGGAGCAGTGGTCGAGCAATGGTTTGGTGAATGTGCGTCTGCACTTCTCGTGGAAGAGCCATGTTGAACAGTACCTGGACAAGATTCGGCTGTGTTTGCCACGCAATGTGCAGTCTTTGCTGAGTCCATTGAGAGAAACGCTGGCCACCGAGTATCCTGACTGGAAAGTCCCTAGCACTAACCGCTTGCCCACCGCCGATCGCTTTTTAGTTTGCGAAATTGACAACACCTTGCTGGGAGATCAGGAAGCGTTAGAAAAGCTGATTGACCGCATTCATCAAGAAGGGCAGGGCACTGGGGTCGGCATTGCCACTGGGCGCAGTCTTAAAAGTGCGCTTGAAATGCTAGAAGAATGGCGGTTTCCGGTGCCTGACCTGCTGATTACCTCGACCGGAAGCGAAATCTACTACGGGCCTCAAATCGTCACCGATACGACTTGGCGAAAGCATATTGCCTATAACTGGCGACCTGACGCTATTCGCGCGGCTATGCAAGATTTGCCTGGGGTCGAGTTGCAACCATCAGAAGCTCAAGGTCTGTTTAAGATTAGCTATTTTATTGATGCAGATAAAGCACCCAGCTATCGCGAAATTATTCGCCACTTACGGCGACAACAGCTTTCTGTTAAAGGCATTTTTAGCCACAGTATGTACCTGGACTTGATCCCTATTCGCGCATCCAAGGGTGACGCGATTCGGTATGTTGCTTTGAAGTGGGGCTTGCCCGTTCAACGCTTTTTAGTGGCTGGGGCATCAGGAAATGATGAGTCGATGTTGGCTGGCAATACGCTGGCAGTCGTGGTTGGCAATCACAGCGAGGAACTGCAAAAACTCCGCAACTACCCACGCGTTTATTTTGCCAAAGGCTCGTACGCCTGGGGCATTTTAGAAGCGCTTGATCACTATGAATTCTTTAGCCACCCGGCTCGGACTGAGCGAGAAGTGTTAATGGTTTAATCGAGCCACCTCGATCGCTCAGGTTCGCTAGCGCGTTGTGATCAGCCAGTGGAGAGTCTGCCGCGTGTCAGAGGCTTATATCAAACATGTAAATAATTTGGACTTTAGACTAAACGCGATTTTCCACTATACGTAAGGGCGAACAGCTGTTCTAAATATAGATGTAAGGGCGAATAGCCGTATAGCCTTGCGGCAATAGCCTTTGGCATGGCTTCGCTAGGGCTGCTCTAGTGCCCCTAAATATGGTGTATTTTTTGAATTAGTCCAAACTCCAGAAATAATGCATGTGCAAGCGGATTTAATATCACGGCGGCTACAGCCTCCTCGCGATCGCCCTGAATCTAGGCTTTCTGTTGCCATTTGCTCATCGCCTGGGGACTGGCAGCACAAGGTTGGCTGCTTTTAGGTTGTCAGGTGCGCCAATCTCGCGATCGCCCGGTATACTATGGCTTGCTGTTCAACATCTACTCAATTCTTTCGTCTGTTTGACGAGCTGGAAGAGATTTTTTGAGAAGTTCTAAAAAGTTCTCGTGCCAACTCGCCGATCGCAGATCAGAATGTTTGGAAGGATTGCTCTGCTAGCAGGTTAATACCCCCATGATCAAAATCACTCAAGCACCAACAGGCCCCGTTCAAGTTCAACAGCAGTTCACAATTCAAGGGATTGCGTCTGTCGAGCATGTTGGTAAAGCCTTAACTTTGGTGATTGATAATATCTATCGTAGCCAGGGACCCGTTGTTGCCGCCGATGGCTCATGGGAGGTTAACTTTATCTTTACCCAGGCGGGAGATCGCCGCATGCGAATCGAAGCAGGCGACGAAAGCACCGAAACAACTGTGCGTGTGACAGCTAGCGCGGTTCAACGCTGGGTGTCATTCACCAACCCGCCTCAGCAGGCCGAAACTCTACAAACCCTGGTGTTGCAAGGTGAAGCAGAAGGCTACTCGAACGGGGCGCAGTTGCTTCTACGGGCAGACGGTCTGTATGAATTAGCGCGACCCCAGGTGCAGATGGAGAAATGGCAAGCGGCGATCGGGTTTACCCAGGCTGGCAGAAGAAAGCTTGAAATTATTGGCACAGGGCAAGACCGGGCCGAGACATTTATCAACGTGGTCACAGCCCCACCCAAACCACCCAAACCGCCGCGCTTAAGCTTCACGAACCCGCCCCAATCGGTTGTGGCTGATCGCGTCTTTGCTTTGCGGGGTAATGCAACCGACTACAACGACGGGGATCAGCTCGTTTTGCGGGCTGACCAGATTTATGAATTGGCTCGTCCCAGAGTGCGCGATGGTAAGTGGGAAACGCCCGTTCTTTTAAGGGGAGCAGGTAAGCGAGTGATTGAAATTATTGGCTCTGAGCAAGACCGCGCCCAAATTACGATTACTGTGCAAGCGCCCCCCAGTAGCGAGTTTGTCGTATTGCCCCGGAGTAGCTGGACGAACGTGCCAACCCCATCGAACCTGGCGACCCTACAACCCAAGCGTATTACGCTGCATCACACCGCCTTGAGTGGTGCCCCCTCAGTGAATGCCTCGCAAGCGCAAGAGGCCGAGCGTATGCGGTTGATCTACAACAGCCACGTTTATGGCAACGGTTGGGCAGATATTGGTTATCACTTTATTGTGATGCCGAGCGGTCGGGTGTACTCCGCAAGAGCTGAGCAGCGCCGGGGTGCCCACGATCAGATCAATGATGGGTTAGGTATTTCCTTTGATGGAATTTTTACCAGCGCCACCATCTCAAACCAGCAGTTTCAGGCGGCTGTGAATCTCTGCACTCAGTTAGCCAGACGCTACGGTTTTCGGAATGTGGTGAACCCGGTGCCCACCCCAACCACCTTTGGTACCCGTAACCTGCCTCTAATTTTGGGACACCGCGATCGCGTGGCAACCCAATGCCCCGGTACAGAGGGTGGCCGCACCATCCGGATGCCTGAAATTCGTCAGTCGGTGCAGGCTCGGCTTTAACCAGTCAGATCACCTAACTCCATCTCGCGCATCAATTCAATTGGGTGCGTCAAATTGTCCTGAGAATTTGCGGTGCTGCCTGTAAAGAAAAGCAGAGGCGCTTGTAACCTGCCAACCGCAGATCAATTTGCTATGAAAATTTTGTTTCTTGACCAGAGCGGTAAGCCAGGTGGGGCTGAGTTGTGCCTGCTCGACATCGCTAAGCACTACCGCGATCGCTGTTTGGTCGCCCTGTTTGCCGATGGTACGTTTCGGGAACAACTAGAGGCGAATCAAATTCCAGTCCAGGTTTTAACGACACAGGCGATTAACGTGCGCAAAGGCAGCAACATGCTGCAAGGGTTTATCGGGCTGGGGCAATTAGCCCCCGTGATTGTGAAAACAGTGCAACTGGCGCGTTCGTTTGATGTGATCTATGCCAACACCCAAAAAGCTCTGGTTGTCGGTGCGATCGCCCATTTTGTCACCCATCGCCCCCTGGTTTACCATCTGCACGACATTCTTTCGGCTGACCATTTCAGCTCGACAAATCAACGCCTGATTGTTTATCTCGCCAATCACTTCACTAAACTCGTGATTGCCAATTCGAAGGCCAGTGCTGAATCTTTTATTCAAGCAGGGGGCGATCCTAAAAAGGTCGAAATTATTTATAACGGATTCTCACCAGAACTGTATCAAAACCATCTTTCTGAAGTGCCAAAACTCCGGCAGGAGTTAGGCTCTGCCCAACAGTTTGTGGTTGGTCACTTTAGCCGCCTCTCACCCTGGAAAGGTCAACACATTCTCCTAGAAGCGTTACAACACTGTCCTGCCAATGTGGTTGCGTGGTTTGTAGGCGATGCCCTGTTTGGTGAGACTGCTTACAAACAGCAGCTTCAGCAACAGGTGGAGGATCTCGGCTTAGGCGATCGCGTCCGGTTTTTGGGGTTTCGCTTAGACGTGCCACAACTGATGGCTGCGTGTGATCTGGTTGCCCATACTTCAACCGCCCCTGAACCGTTTGGCCGTGTGATTGTCGAAGCCATGTTGTGCGGCACGCCGATCGTCGCCAGTGCGGCGGGTGGGGTCACCGAGCTAATTGAACCGGGACAAACTGGTTGGCTCACGCCTCCAGGAGAGGCGCACAAATTAGCCGAAATCATACACCAGTGTTTAGCCGATCCTGACCGGGCCAGGGCGATCGCTCAAGCAGCTCAAACATCTGCCAGTCAGCGATTTCATTTAGACGCGGTGAATCAGCAGATCGATCGCGTACTGCAAGGAATCTGATCTCAACTTAAACACTTTTGCGCAAAACCTCTCTTGCCACTTCTTAACAACTTGCAATAAATTGGAGATGCATCTGACCCACAGCATCTACCCAATCTATGTTGTTTTTAGTCTCGCTCCAGGTCTGGGGGCAGGCAAAGCTGGCTGTGCAAGATTGGTTTGCCAGTCCGCAGCGGGTGCTAGTTCCCTTACTGGCGATCGCTTGCATTACGTTTGCCTTTGGTACGCGATCGTGGCGGCCTCTGGTTTTGCGAACCACCTTGGGGATCGTGATTTCTTACCTGATACTGATCTCGCCCATTGGTGCAGCGCTAGCTGTCGAAGGCTTGAACCAGTTTTTGCCGGTTGATGATGGCAAACCTGTTGATGCCGTTGTTATTTTAGGGCGCGGAACGTTTTTAGAAGCCGAGCGGAGTCAAGCCGCTGCCCAATTTTGGCGACAGCAGCGATCGCCCCTAGTTTTAGCGACAGGGCATGGAGGTGAAGCGACTCGTCTGGTGCAACGCTTGCTGGCAGAGGGCATTCCACCCAGCGCTTTGATTGAAGAACCCTGTGCCCGCACAACTGAAGAAAATGCTTTGCTTTCGGCTCCTCTTTTACGGCAAAAAAAAGTCCAGCGCATTCTCTTAATTACCGACAGTCCGCACATGTTGAGATCGCTGCTGACCTTTCAAAGTGTGGGATTTGATGTTGTTCCTTACCCGCTCTCGCTGCCCCACAATCTGCCTTCAATTCATACCAGCTTATCTGCTTTGCGAGAGTATGCAGGGCTAGCAAGTTATGCCCTGGCAGGCCGCTTTCAACCCCGCGCAGGACAAACTGCCAATTCTTCATTCAGTTCTCAGTCGCTCACAACAACTTGCCCAACCGACTCCCTCACGGCTGACGCCGTTAACCGCCCCAATTAATTTGTAGAAAGACTGCTGTGCCTGCGTTTGCGTCCGATTGAGAGAAAAGTTACTCAAATCTTCATCTCAAGCAGTGGCTAATCACTGTGTGAGTGAATACACTTATATTTATAGCTAGTACTAAGTGGCCTAGGCTACTAAGAGGTAGAACGAGGTTTTCACGCTTACCTAAAATTTCTCTTTAGCTAGTTTATCTCAGTCAGTTTAGTAAGCGTCTTTAGAGGATCAAACTGGCGCAACAACTTCAACCTGCTGACGGTGCATTACCTGCCAACTCATTTAATCGACTCTGTGTAACTACCTGTAAAGGCTATAGAAAGTGGGTCTTTACATACAGCAAGTTGATTTCACAAGGCAAAGCTTACCTACCTGATTATTTTCTTCCGTAACGTTTGATGTAGCTCTCCGGATTTCATCGGATTTGGGGGAAATGGCACAGGATGGGGCGCGATCGCTCAAATTAGGTTTCGTAACTGGGTAGCGTACTATGCACTACAAGGCTCTAGGTTTCAGCATTTTAACCGCTGCTTCTATCACTGCGGCTATCAACGCGATGACAACTTCTGCTGATGCGCTGACGTTCACCGAAACATCGGACGTGGGGCAATCACTTACCAATGCTGTCGATACCAGCAGTATTGGGGTTGTTGGGAATAACCCGATCGAAAATCTCACAACAATTCGCGGGACTTTAGTTGGCACAGCCGATCTCTTCAAAATTGTCGTCACAACTGGCTTTTTTACAGCTTCGACCCGCTATGAGGATGTCGGTATCGATGAGACAGTGATTGATACTCAACTATTTCTATTTGATGCTAATGGTAAAGGGATAGTAGCAAATGACGATTTTGACTTTTTAACAACGCGGCGATCGCGGATTAAGGCTCAACTTGCGGCGGGTACCTACTACCTGGGGATTACAAAATTTAACTATGACCCCCGCGATCGCTTCGATAATTCAATTTTTTCTGATGCTTTTAGTGGGTTGGTTCCTGTGAACCCCCAAGCAGGCGCGTTAGACAATTGGCGTGGTACCGTTTTTAACCAACCGGGTAAGACAGAGCAAGAAGTGGATACCTCACGCACTTATGAAATCGCTTTAGGTATTCAACCTGTCCCGACTCCGGCTCTAATACCAGGTTTGGTCACACTGTTCCTGGCGGTCAAACGGAAACATCAAACCACACCAAAAGATTCAGATTTTTAAATTCATAATGAAGAGCTTAAAACTTAATTGCCATTTTGCGTGTTGCTACTTAGGATGACGAAGGAATGCATCGCTTTCTTGGTACATTTGAATAGGGTGTTACTTCAGCAATTCGCTTCATCTACCAATTGTGCTTTAACAGTTCTTTGACTTCATTGCTGAAACTCTTTGAAGCTTTCTTGGTTCGCTGAAAGCAGTGGCTAACACTCTACCGCAGCGCGGTGAAGGCAAAAAAGTGGATTACTAAAAGATCATTTCACAGTCTGTGTAATGACTATAGTTTTACTTTTATTGCTTACAAAACTTTGAGCTTAGGCTCGTGGATTAAATGAAGTCGGGTAGTTTTTCGTCGAAAGGGGCAAACGATGGTTTGTTCATACGGGAAAATAGCGGAGTTATTTAATCTTTATTCCTTAGAGTGTTGCTCTTGTTAAATCCTAAGCTTAAGGAAAGATTGCTCTTTTGAAGTTTATTTCAATCAGAGTTTGTTCTTCTTTTAAGTAGTTTCTAATGAACAAAGCCAAAGACGATTTTAGATAAATTTCCTGATCAATTGATGTTGAGTGAGAGACTAAAAATCAGATTTCTTAGCGATCGCTGTTTTAGCTCCTTCTGTTTGACCCATTCAGGTTTGACAAATCAGCAATACCGTTTCTCAGCAAGCTTGATTTTTCCCGTAGTATGCCCAGGTAAAAAATATGGCTAGTATTTCTAATCAAAATTTTGGTGTCTCTTATAACCCCAAAGGGTTATGCCGTATTGTTGGTTTTGCTTGCTTAGCAGGCTTTTTAGTAGACATGATTGTGCTGACCTTTCCACCTGCGTTGGGTAATGTCGAGTGGCGCGTCGGCTTTTTGCAACAACTGGGCGATCGCTCCATCATTTTGCTGCTGGGTTTAGCCCTGATCATGTACAGCTGGATTGACATTCGCCCCTGGCGACGCAAGCTGGCTTTAGCGTGTTTAATCATCGGTGTTGTCTTTAATCTATCTTCGGTGCTGGCAATTCGCGATAACTTAAAAGTGCAAGAGATGGCAATTACAAACATCAGTACTCAAGCCAGCCAGTTACAAACACAGATTCAAAAAGCGCAGGCTGATCCAAAAGCAAACCCAAACCTGACACCAGAGCGACTAGAGCAAGCGGCGCAGTTACTCAATTCGCAGGCCAATGCCTTAAAGCAAAATGCTAAAACCAGCGTGCTTAAAAATGGCATCTCTAGTGTCGGAAATTTGGTTGTCGTTGGGCTAGCGTTGATTGGTCTGGGTCAGTATGGGGCACGTCCACCCAAAAACTAGATACCCGGAATCTGGGTGGTAGGGATTTGGCATTGCTAAATCCCTGCTATGAGATGACAGCTACCTGCAAATTCCTTGGTTTTTTCGCGGCGATCGCTGCCAAATCACGAGAGCGATGCCACCTAACACCGCGATCGCGGCCAATCCTAATCGCAGGGTGATTGGCTCTCTTAAAAAGAAGACAGCGCCGATTGCCGTTATGATCGGCACACTGAGCTGCACAATCGAAGCCTGAGTTGCCTGCAAATGGGGCATAGCCTGATACCAGATGGTGTATCCCAACCCGGACGCGATCGCCCCTGAAGCAATGGCATAGCCTGCCCCTACGTTGTCCCACGTAAAGGTTGGTAGTGTCATCACGCTCAGGGCGATCGCCAGGGGCACGGCTCGCAGAAAGTTTCCAGCCGTTGTGCCGCTGGGATCGTCTGTCCGTTGACCCCGCAGCGAATAAACGCCCCAGGCAATACCCGCACTTACCATCAGTAACGAGCTGAGCAATGGAGGTGTTGACAATCCAGGCAGTAACAAGCCAATCAGCCCAGCCAGAGCAATTACCCCACCGATCACCTGCGATCGCTGGAACCGTTCACCCGTCCACAATCCATAACTGATCATTGTGATTTGAACGGCACCAAACAAGAGCAGTGCCCCAACTCCGGCTGGTAGACGCAGATACGCAACCGAAAAACCAGCCGCATAAACAAACAGGGCAAAAGCCGAACGCCAGTTACCTGGCTTATAAACGCGATCGCCCCGACTTATCAGGAGTACCCCCAACACCAGCGCACCAGAAATCAAACGCACTGATGTAAAACTAACTGGGTCGATGTTTGTGTGTTTGAGGGCCATGCGACAGAGGAGGGAATTGCTCGCAAAAGCAAGCATTGCCAAAGTAGTGAGGGCGATCGGGCGGAGAGGAGACATTGCAGAACTCCATAACAGATGAATAGAGGAATAGGTAGAATCGTTCGGCTGAACGGTTCTACCTGAAGAAAACTGGCGCTGCTGAGCGGGTGGATGAATCCCGTGAGAGCGTTTCGCGTTCGCGTAGCGTCCCCATCGGAGACAACCCCCCTAACTTGTGGATGCTGATTCAAAAATCATATCTGCACTCAGCAACGCCGAATTTGGCAATCCTTAGTTGGGCGAGGCGAACTTCGTATTGGGGTAATTTTTGGGGTCAAACCGCTTTCCATCGGGCATGGTCGCACCTTTGAGCGATTTTGCCTGTGCTAATTGCTCTAACTTAACTGTCGCACTTGAAAGGTCTGCTCCTGCAAAATTTGCATCCTTTAGGTTCGCCCCTCGCAAATCTGCCGATCGCAGGTTAGCTCCCTCAAAATCTGCTTCTGTCAGGTTAGTGTTTTCCAAATCGGCCCCGTAGAGGTAAGCCCGCATCAAAAATGCTTCCTTGAGGTCGGCTCGCTCTAACTCAGCGCTGCCGAGCTTACCTTGCATCAGTACCACGCCCCCCATTTTCGCGCTGCCGAGTTTAGCGTCTGTTAGAGTGGCACCAATCATCCTGGTTTTGACCAGGGAGGCTTCTCGTAAATCAGCATTGCTCAGGTCAGCCCCCGTTAGCTGAAAGCCCGACAAGTTTGCGCGAGAGAGGGGGGCACTTTGTAGGCTACACCGTTGGCATTCTTTTTTCTCCATCATGTAAGCGATATTCTCTTTAACCCGGGTGCTTTGAGCGGCCAGAGGTGCAGTAACACCGAAAGCTGCGATCGCGAGAGTGATTGTTGTTTGAATCGTTGAACGTTGCATTGGAAGATCCTTCAGGTAATAATTTTGGGTTGACAAAAACGTATCTTTGTTCAAAAGCCAAATAGCTTTTGAAGTATCGGAAACACATCATAGAAGGGGCATTTGGGACTTACGAAAGCCCTAGCGAGCCTGAGCCGTCGATTGAAGCTCTCGAAAGCTTTGGATTGCTTGTTGCAACTCAGCTTGATGCTGAGCAAAGGTCTTTGTTGGCCCACCTGCCAGAATGGTGTAATAAGAATTCGGTGTCTCAACGACAGTCGTTAACATCGTCAGGTCTACATCACCTAAACCAACGCCCTGAACTTTGTACTGCACAGCCGATTTGCCATTCACTTTTGTTGTACTCGTTCGCTCTACCTGAGCATTTTTGATGGTAGTTTTCAAACCCTCAACGGGTACCTTGGCAAATTGTTCAAGTGTCATACCGAGCAAGCTCTTGCGCGTTTTGGCATTCACGCTCAGATGTAGACTGTGAATTGGTTTTTTTGCCTTCATTTCAAACTTCTGAGCTGCCTCTGGTGTCAGAGCGTTTGCCCAGCCTTGAGCAAGCCGTACCTCCGTTTTTCCAGTAGAGCTAGCCAGGACTGTTTCTGCTGATTTTGAGTTTAGGACTTGGGCTACTTGCCCTTGTGAAACAGGTGCTTTAGAACGGTTTGCTTTAACGGCTGCTTTGGCAAAGGCAACCGACAGAACGATGACAGAGGTCACTGCGAGAGAGACTATTTGCTGACGCTTCATTGGGTTCTTTCCAGATCAAAAAAGTACAAAAATAGACAGTTGAGATGATGGTTCATGACAACCAAACACTCGCTAGATTGAAGCATGAGCGATCGCTCGGTTTTTGCGATCGCAACCGACTAACAATACGCTTCGGCGACTGACATCAAGCGCGAATATTGAGCAGGGCTAACTTGCTTGAAGGTTTCCACAAAGTGGGAGTGGGTAATCCCAGAACCAATGAAAGTCCAGTGATAAGACTTTTCTTGGACAGCCTGAATTTCTTGGCGCTCGGTTTCCGTTAAGGTGCGTCCGATCGCTCTAGATAAGCTTTCGCTATCAAGTTGTACCTGAGCCATCAACCCACCATTCAGGAACTCAATCAACTTAAAGAAATCTTCTACCCCTGCATCGATTTCAGCCTGGTCTAATTGCTGTACCAGACGTTCTACCATTAATGTATCTAGCGTTGTGTGTTGTGCTTCTTCTAACCAATGGTTTCTTAGCAGGCTACAAAACTGCGGATCAAGGCTCTCAGTTGAGTTATCACGAATACTTGCCAGGTAATGATATTGAGTCATCCATTCAATATAAAGAATGATAAGTACGACACCCAGAGGATGATGTTCTAGCACAGCGTGGGTAATATCTGAGATCGGGCCGATGCCATCGCAACGAGTACCGAAACCAATTTCAAATTCTTCGGCAAAGCGACGGAATAGACGAATATGTTTGCTTTCTTCTTCCGCAAAGTGAAGTAGCGCTTGAGTGGCTGTAATGTCGCTCAGTCCTGTCGTTTTAACGTGATCGATTACACACGGCACGATGAATTCTTCAACTAAACCGAATAGGTGGAGATAACTATTGCCACGAATTTGGTTAAGCAGAAGTTTTTCAGCTTCATTCAAGCATTGAATCTCGTTCACGCGAGCCAACACTTCTGGCATAAAACGCTTAGTAAAATCAAGCCGCTTGTTGCCACCAATGATATCTTCAATGTGCCAGTTCACCTTGTTCGCACGACTGAGTGACTGTTCATAATTTTGATATGGATTGAGTACGAGCGTTGTCATAGTAATCTCCGTTGCACTTTGAAATTAGTTACTCGCATAACTTGTTAACGCAGTTAAACGAGGATGAAATAAGTACTCGCTATAGTCAGCAAGTTGATCAAAACCCAGAAAACTGAAGGCAAGCTCAAGCACCATCCAAACAGATACTTTGACGATCAGTGTTTTCCACTTCACTTGCATTTGGCTCACCTCCCAGCTCAAGGGATTTGCTCTAGCAAGAGGACAATGTTTAGTGAGTCTCAAACTTCAATTTCAAATGAAAATGAATGGTTCTAATTTGAAGTTGAGGTATCAACCACCTGTCTTTTGCTGTTCTGTTATCAGGTTATTGGGGCAGGTGTCCTGAAACCGTCCACAAAGCATCCGCAAATCATTTGATGTCTGAAAAATAAGTGCAGCCTTGATTTCAGGTAGAAGACGGAGGCAGAATGAGCCGCGATCGCCAAATCCGAACGAAGGGTACGTTTGTTTTGCGATGAGCTTGGCGCACAATCTCGGTACTCGCTGCATTAAAAACACAGAGCGATCGCTGCCCATCGAGCGAAATAAACGACCCCAATTGCTGAATATTGTGTTGCTGAAAGCAGGGCCTAGCTGCTTCTTTTGCAGTATCCCACTGCTCAGTTGTCAACGGTGTGCCACAGTCCACTTCTGACAGGATTGGAGTTTGACAACCAGAACTGGTAATTGCCTCTTGATTTTGCCACAGCTCGGCTCGCCAAACCAAATCAAAAGAGATCTCAGCCTGACGGCATGCATCACGGACTAAATCGGCGTAGGCTGCATCAAATTCACAGATTGAGCGGGTTCCATCTACTGCAAAAAAAGAACGAACCCAGGTGATGCTACGCGCTACAAAGCAAGGGTGCAGAGTTGTATCAAACTCTTTGAGGGGTGGGTCATAGCTGCAATTGAGCAGGATGCGTGCCATTACTTTTAAAAGTGAACGAGTGAGTCAATGGGGGCGAATCAAAGTTGCTTTCCAAATCTGCTGAAACGGCATATTAGTCGTACGGTAGAGCGATCGCACCGCCTCTGCACTGACAGCCGAAAATACGCAAATAGAATGATTTCCATCCAGCGAGACGACTGAGCAGAGGGATTGAATATTCATATTTTGAAAGTACCCTGCTGCCTGCTGTTTAGCGGCTTCATCCACGGCTCTCGTCACAGGTTGGGGGTAGTCTACTTCAGCTACTATCACCGAGCTGCCTTGAGGCCGATTGTTTAGCGCTTGATCAACCCACAGTTCTGCTGCCCAAACTCGCTGAAAGGGCATTCTGGCTTGTCGGCAGGCGGTTCGTACCAACTCCATTGCAGGGACTTCAAATACACAAATCGAGCGATCGCCATTCTCCGACACGAGCGAGTTGTGCCAATGCACCTGGCGTGATTCTAAGCAGTCGTCTAGCGAATGATTGACCACCATCCAGCGATCGAAGGTCATGGGGACTGGTAGCTCCGGCGAAAAGGTGCGTTCCAAAACAACCAGTTTCATAGGGCAACCTCTGCAAGTTGAACTATTCGTTGTTGAGCGCGGGCACTCAGGGGCTGGTCTTTTAGACGTTTTTGAAGCTCAGTTAGATGCTGTTTTGGGCAGTCCACATTTCCCATTTGGCAACTTGCTTGAATAATGACTGACCAGGCCAGTGCAATTTCACTGGGGTTGCTAACCACCTGAGCCGCTTCCAGGGCTTCTTCAGCCCGCGCGATCGCCCGTTGCAAATCTCCCTGGTGCAAGTCCCACTCGGCGGCCAGCGTCTGGATATAAGCCAACATCCGAGGTGAATCAATCTGTTTGAGAATCTGGCACGATCGCTCCAGTTCGGTAGCGGCATTCGTTTCTTGCAGTAAATAGTGAATGGTTGCATCCAACGCAGCTGCATGGGGCGCTTCACTGCCTTCCCCCATTTGCGCCGACACCCGAATCAGCTCACTACAGTAATCGAGCGCAAGTGTAAGCTGCCCCGCCTCTAGCTCTAGCATGACTAGATTCATCAAGCAGGTACACTCACGCCAGTGGTCTTGGGCGACCTGGGCCATCTGCCAGCTTTGCCGCAGCAGCGATCGCCCCGCCTCGACCTGACCTTGATAGCGGTAGACGCAGCCCAACCCAAAGGGAATGTCAATCGCCTCTAAACCAAGGCGATCAGCGATCGATTGAGCCTCCAGCAAAAGGGCTTCGGCACGGGTCATTTCGCGCCCTATCTCGGCTAAACAAGAGCCAGAGTGAGCCAGCATGTACATGGTTGTGGCAGGGCTAGCCTTTCTGCCTTGCTCCGCCGCCCGAAATGAATAGTGTTGTACTTCTGTCAATTTTCCGTGGTCATAACTCAATGCAATCAACGCTTCTAGCCCGGCGGCTTCTTCGTCTTTGAGTTGCAATGCGGCGGCTTCTTGAATCAGTTGGTGTAATTCTTGTTGTAAGCCAGCAACCTGATTTTTAGGCACGCCTGCCCTAACGTACAGTTTCAGCAAGCCCAAGTGCAGCCCAATCCGAGATTTCGCTTCCAGGTACTGACAATGGCGCATTCCTCGTTGCGTCAGTTCAGCCGCTTCTGCGTAAGCAAACACCCTCAAGCAACGCTCAGCCGCTAATAAAGAAGCAGACGCCGCTAAGGTATGGTCGCTACCGAGATCGGCATGGTGTGCGACATCGTTGATCAATTGGGTGGTCGGTGAAGCAATCGCATGAAGGGCCTGCGCGATGTGGGTATGCACTAATTTGCGGCGTGGCTCGGAAAGCTGCTCGTAGGCAACCTGCCGCACGATGTCATGGGCAAAGTCATAGGAAGCTTCACCGTTGACCGTGTTGCCAGGACGAATAATGCCGTGTTGCTCAAGTTGCTCGATCGCCCCCAACAAGCGCGGCAAGGGCAGATCCATCACGCGAGCCAAAATCGTAGGGTTAAAATTTCGACCTAACGCAGCCGCCCACAACACTAAATCGCGGGTACCTTCGTCTAGCTGCACCAAGCGGCTTTGAATCAAGGTTTCTAACGTTTCCGGCGTGCCTCGATTAGAGGGGAGCTGAGTGCGGGCAATTTCAAGCGCAAACAGCGGATTGCCACCACTGTTTGCAAACACCTGATCGCCTCCAGCCTGACACCCAACCGCTTGCGCCAGCGCGATCGTCTGAGCCTGGTCGAGCGGTGCTAACGAGACAGTTTTGATCCGATGCTCCCGATGCAATACCTGAATTAATTTATACGCCGCTAGATTCGTCTCGATCTCGTGCTTACGGGTAGCACAGGCAAACCAGATGGGCCGCTGCTGATGAAACAGGCGCACCACGTAGTGCAAAAAGGCGATCGACGTTTCATCAAGCCACTGAATGTCATCAAGCACAACTAAGACGGGCGATGTTTGACTCAGTTGCACCATAAACTGCGCAGCCATATCGAACAGTCGTCCCCGGTTGAGGTTTGCGGATGAATCTGCATTTAACACCAGCGATCGCAGTTCATCTAAAAATTCTGCTGCCCCGATCGCCTCAAAAGCATCAACCCAAATCCCATAAGGGCGTAGCATTTCGGCTTCAAATCCACGCCCCCAAAGGACGTAGCCCCCCGTCTGTTGAAACGTTCGCACCAGTTCTTCGAGCAGGCGGGTCTTACCAATGCCCGGTTCGCCAATCAAACAGAACACCTCTGTATCGACGCGATCGCGACAGGTTGTGAGCCATTCTTGCATTGCTTTCCACTCGGCTGCTCGCCCAATTAACGGCAACTCAGAAACTGATCGCGGAAAATGGCTTGCCAACAGAAACTCAGACGTTGCAGGTTGAGGATGAATTGCCTCGCCACTGATGGAGGCGACTGCCGCACACTCAGCCACAGGTGGTGCATCCTCTAGCGTCAATAGTTCCTCATAGAGCTTACACGTTGTCGGGCTGGGGTTGACCCCCAACTCTTCCTGCAAGGTGGTCATGCATTGGTGATAAACCCGTAAGGCACTGGCGCGATCGCCCTCCTGCGCATGGAGCCGCATCAGGTGGCAATACGCAGGCTCATACAAGGGATCGATGCGCTGCAACTGTTGGGCATAAGCGATCGCCGCCCGGGTGCTGGTCTGCGTTGTAAGGTGAGTAATTAACGTATCTAGACCCGCGATCGCCTGTTGCCGGAGTTGCTCTCGGCAGGGCACAATCCAATCGTCGTAACAACTTGGCAGCAAATCCCCCTGATACAGCTTCACCGCTTGCTCAAGCGTCTGAATTTGGGCTGCTGAAACGGTTGCCAATGGCTGCTCGGTCAGTTGCATCCCGGCTTGAAACTCTGCAACATCTAACCCGCAGTCTTTGTTTAGCACCCACTGAATTGTTTTAGTCTCCACCCGAAGCCAGCGATCAATGTCAGGAATCGCTTGCTTTAGATCGTGCAAACGTCGCCGCAACCGTGCTTTTGCATCGCTATCTGTTGCTTCAGGCCAAAGCTTTACAGCAATTTGTTGCCGCGCTTGAGGTGTATCACGGTGCAGTAAGATAAACGCTAATAATGCCTGCAACCGTTCCGAATTAACCGCTGTAATCGGAACGTTGTTCGCAATTAGGCAAAATTCCCCAAATAGTCGAATATGGAGATTTGTAGACACAGAAGTTTAAATCGTTAAGATTACAGGTGAGATTTAAACTTCAATTATAGAATTTGATCTTTTACGTCACACAATAGCGATCGAGAAACTTAAGCTTTTGGAGTAGAATACCCAATTTGGGTGACTCGCACTGTAAAGAAGTTTTAACAGTCTTTCTGTTTCAATCGGTGCTGCGTATAAATTGGCTATAAATGCTGACCTACACCGTTTTAATTAAAAAAGACCTAAAGATGAAATTAGAGAAAGACATCTAGAGCTGTTTATTTGTTTAGATTGAGATGAATTAAAATCCATCTGTTAAGAAAAAATAAGTAGTTCTATTTCAATTACAGGGATAATGTTTTTAACCTCTAAATAATCATCATTCAAATGAACTACTACTGACTACTGCTTGTCGTCTACAGGTTGACTTGATTAAGTTCCAAGTCTACAAGCGAAAATTGTGCATCTACCGAATAGAAAAATGAGAGATTTGGGTTTATCTGGTGACAGCTTAACGGCTGCGACTTCGGGGCAGCAGCGCGTCAACGAGGTCTTTATCTCTTACTCAAGACGGGATAAAGCCTTTGTTCAAAAATTAGACAACGCCTTCCGCGATGTTGATCAAGATCCTTGGATTGATTGGGATGATATTCAACCAGCAGAAGACTGGTGGGCATCCATTCAACGAGGCATTGAGGGAGCCAGCACTTTTGTTTTCATCATTAGCCCAGACTCAGTTAGTTCAAAAGTCTGCTTTCAAGAAGTAGACTATGCGGTCAGCTTGAATAAGCGTCTGATCCCAGTGTTATTACGAGATGGTTTTGAGATGGACGCTATTCATCCCAAAGTTAGTGCCCATAACTGGATCTTTTTTCGTGAGACAGATGACTTTAACCATGCCTTTCAAACCTTATTAACCGCGATTGAAACTGATCTTGACTACGCTCGCGCTCATACTCGGTTACTGACTCGCGCGATCGAGTGGAAGCAAAAAGAAGAACATGAAAGTTTCTTATTAAGAGGTAAAGACTTAGAAGATGCAGAGCAATGGATCACCGATGCCGTTAATCAGAAACCGACACCCACTCCCTTACAATGTGACTACATTAATACCAGTCGTAAGTTTGAAGCCTCAGAGCAAAAGGCTAAAATTCGATCGCAGCGAATTGCTTTAGGGTTGATTGGGGCAGGGTTTGTTGCGGCTCTTATTTCAGCGTTGGTTGCGATGCAACAGCGGCAGCAAGCCGAAACCGAACGCATCAACGCCGAAATTAACTCACGCAGTTGGGCGATCGAAAGTTGGTTTGCCGCAGGTTTAGAGTTAGATGCTCTCACCGAAGGCGTTCGTATGGGGCAACAGATACAAGCGGCGGGCGATCGCGTTCAACCTGAAACACGCTTACGGGCGATCGCGGCTTTACGAGATGTCGTCGATCAGGCACATTTGCAAAATAGTCTGGGAGGTGAGGGCGCGTTTTATGCCGTGCAACTGAGTCCCGATGGTCAAACGCTGGCAGCTGCCAATAACGATGGCAAACTCTATCTGTGGAACCGCCAGGGTAAATTGCTGCGCACTTTTGAAGGACATACAGGCAAAACTTACGACGTTCGCTTTAGCCCTGATGGTCAAATTCTTGCTTCTGCGGGTAGTGATGGCACGCTCCGGTTGTGGAACCTCAACGGACAGAACTTAAAAACCATCAAAGGCCATACAGGTAAGGTGTTGAGTGTGGCGTTTAGCCCCGATGGCGAGCGGCTAGCCTCGGCTGGTGAAGATAAAACAATTCGGCTGTGGAATCGTGCGGGACAAGCAATTGCCGCCTTTCAAGGTCATGGGGATGCGGTCAATGCGATTCAATTTAGTCCTGATCAGCAAACGCTGCTCTCTGGTAGTCGCGATCGCAGTGTCAAACTTTGGAGTCTTTCTGGTCAGGTGCGCAAGACCTTTAGCGGACATCGTGCCCCCGTTCAGACCGTTCGCATTAGCCCTGATGGCAAAGCAATGGCATCTGGTAGTGAAGATGGAATGGTGATTGTTTGGACGACGGATGGACGTTTAAAGCGCAACTTCAAAGCGCACCAAAAGCCAATCCGCAGCATTGAGTTTCATCCTGATAGTCAACGGTTTCTGACCGCAGGGGATGACACAGCGTTTAAACTCTGGAGCTTAGAAGGTGCGTTGTTGGAAACCTTCCAGGGGCATGGTAACTCCGTTTCTGGCATTGATTTCAGTGGAGATGGAGCGACGATCGCTTCTGCCAGTGGCGATCGCACCGTCAAACTCTGGCAAAGTGCCAATTTGCAATCCAAACAAATTAAACAGCACCAGGGAATTGTCAATGCGGTGGCTTTTAGTCCTGACGGTTCGTTGTTTGCTTCCGCCAGTGATGACAAAACCATTCAACTCTGGAGCTTGCCAGGAAAAGCTCTCAAGACGCTCACGAATGGCACCTATCCGTTTACGAGCTTACAATTTAGCCCTGACAGTCAATATCTACTAGCGGGTAGTCGTGATGGTAGGGTGGCACTCTGGCAAACGGATAGTCAAGCAATGAAACTGATTGGTCAACCGATAGCGTCTATTGAGCGCAACCGAACTGTCTGGCCTGTTGCCTTTAGTCCTGATGGTCGAGCGATCGCGACGACTCGTGCTGACTACTCCATTCAGCTTTGGGATAGAGACGGTAAACCCTTGCGACAACTCAAAGGCCATCAAGCGGCCGTTCAACAAATTGCCTTTAGTCCAGACAATCAACTTATCGCTTCCGCAAGCCAGGATCAAACCGTTCGCCTCTGGAACTCCGTCGGTCAGCTCTTGCAGACTTTAACCGATCACACTGACGCTGTCTTGGATGTCAGCTTTAGCCCTGATGGTAATTACCTGGCCAGTTCGGCGGCTGATAACACGATTCGAGTGTGGCAGCGGGAGGGCGATCGCTTTCGCTTGTTGAATACGCTTGACGGCTACAGCAGCGCCATTACCAGCCTTGCGTTTAGCCCTGATAACCAGGTGTTAGCCAGCGGTGGCGCTGACCAAACGGTGCGCTTGTGGGACTTTATTAAAGGCAAACAGGTAAAGGTGATGCGTGGGCATGTTGCCGGGATCAGAGACATTGCTTTTAACCCTGGTGGGGATTTACTCGCCTCCGCGGGGGACGACAACCGCCTCATGCTGTGGGATTTTAATCTCGATCGCCTGATGCAAGAGGGATGCTTCTGGCTTAAGGATTATCTGGGAAATAGCCCCGAAGTTAAATCCAGCGATCGCCAACTCTGCAAAAACGTCTACTAAAATTCTCTTTTTGAAAATGTCAAACTCAAGAAATGGATGGTATGCGGGTATTTAGAAGATCAATTAAGCCCAATGGTTTTCGAATTGATGAACGAGCATTTAAAGCTTTTTCAATCCCATCCAAGTGGCGCATTGCGGCTGCAACAGCGGCGGTTTCATCACCGGACGAGATCGCATCTAAAATTTCACCATGCTCGTCTTTCGTGCATATCGGCATACTCCGCACTTCGTAAAAAAAAGCAAGCGCCGTTTGGGGAACTAATTCTTTCAGGAACTTGGTGAGAAATTTGTTGCGACATAAATCGGCTAGTTGCATATGAAACTGCGCTGATAGCCGCGTCAACCTGGGAATGTCTTGTTTTTCGCACGCTTGCCGTTCCTCGGCGACGAGCTTCTTTAAGGCTGCAATTTGTTTGCGAGTAATGGTTTGGGTGACATCACGCACGATCGCCGCTTCGATCAAACGCCAGGCTTCATAGATTTGCCCAGCTTCCTCTAAGGACAAGCTAGCGACAAACGCCCCCCGGTTTGGTTCGAGCTTGACCAGGCGATCGTGGGCGAGCCGCTGTAGCACTTGCCGAATGATGGTGCGGCTGACTCCGTAATGCTCTGCCAAAAGATTTTCACCCAGTTTTGTCTCAGGCGGAAGTTGCCGTTCAAGAATGGAGTTGTAAAGCTCTGTGTAAATCAGATCTTCGCTTGGTTTAGCTTTGGGTTGCCTTGGGGGCTGGGCAGCAGACATAAGCGCAGTAATCAGTGGCAGGAACTTTCGGCGATCTCGGGGCAAATGCAGTTTAATTCACAACGTAGCACCAGCACCAAAATGGAATAAACCTAAGTAGTGTGATGTTCTTTTGTAGCAATTCTACTTCATCTACTACTGAGAAAAAGCGCTATCTTTGCTCAATCAATCCAATTACGGTATCAGTGCCAGGACTGAAAGTGGTGAGCCAGAGCCATTTTGCAGGCGTAAGATGCCAAGAATGAGAGTGCTACCTCTGGGAGGTAATTGGTCTAAGTTTGCCAGATTTTCTAGCACAATACCCTGATTGGCTAACACTTGCTTATTGGTCGAGAAGGTGGTGTCTTGCCCAGAGTCCACTCCGTGAGTGTCGGTACCTACCCCTGCGATCGCCCGTTCTGCCAGCAAAAACCGTGTGCTGTCTGCCCCAAACCCAGGAAAGTGATAGCCTCCTTGGGCATCGCAATTGAGAAAGGCTTGGGGGTCATGCCAGCGGGCTTGCCAGTTGGTGTGGAGTAGCACAACGCTATTTTCTGGAATTTGGCCGTATTCCTGCTCCCAGGCCAAAATATCGTCGATGCTTAAGCAGTAGTCAGGGTTGGTCGCCGCTTGTGCTTGCAGGTCAATGGCGATCGCGGGCACAATCAATGATTCGGGTCGGTAAGCATCAATTCCCACGGCATCTGCAAAAAAGCTGTTGGGGGCGTTGATGTGGGTACCGCTATGCTCGCCCATTGCAAAGCGCCGCAAATAGTAACCATCCGAATCAAGCTGCGCTACCGTTTCAAACTCAACAGATGGATCGCCTTGCCAAAGCGGTATTTGGGGATGAATGGGGTGACTCAGGTCGATCACCTGACGGTAGGTGATGGTTTTAAGAAGCTCAGAAGGCATTGCGTTGTGGGCGAAGGAGCTAGAACATTAATGAATTTTCCTCTTTAACAGAAATCTCAGCAACCCACTAGCGGTAAAAACCAGCAATTCTCGATATGAGAATGATTCTCATAAAAACGTCCGGTTTTAACGTTTATGAATGGCTGAAACCCGCATTCTGCCGTTTATAACATTGAGTGCACAAGTCTTTAGACACTCTGGCT
>Ga0209172_10001329_pt1 | contig 53671 bp, 41 predicted proteins | sample LarsenN4metaG_FD_184113 | JGI IMG/M metagenome (GOLD analysis project Ga0209172, IMG submission 184113) | Hot spring sediment bacterial and archeal communities from British Columbia, Canada, to study Microbial Dark Matter (Phase II) - Larsen... ...
GCTGGGAACAAGAGAGCAACCATCGGTCAGTGCCCGCAGGCACGGCTGAAATACCACCAGTGCAGCCATCTCAGCCGTCCCTGCGGGACTGGGGGATTGACTCATTGGGCTCCCAGCGATCAATCGCCCGCGCTTTATCGAGCGTCCCTTCGGGACGAAGACTGTGTCTAGCTTTTACTGTCACCCTCACTGCGTAACATCAGATGGTTATTTATATCGCTGAAGAAGATTGCTGAAGAAGGTTATAATAGACCAGCAAGCGTTCAGCAGATTGCGCATTTCTCTGAAGAGGTGATAGATGAATAAAGCAACAGTGTTGATTGTAGACGATGAAGAAGCAGCGCGCTACGGAATGCAACGGGCGCTGGAACGCATGGGGTACGAAATAGTCGAAGCTGCAAGCGTAGCCGAAGCTCGCCATTTAGTTGAGGCAAAGAAACCCGATCTGCTCCTGCTCGATATTAATCTCCCCGGCGAAACCGGCATTGAATATCTGCGAGAGCTGAAGAAAGACGAGAACTCGCCTCTGGTAATTATCATAACCGCTCACGGCTCCGAGCGCACAGCAGTTGAAGCGATCAAGAGCGGCGCTTACGATTATCTGTCAAAACCGTTTGAAGTCGATGAGCTGCGCCTGGTCGTCAAAAATGCGCTTGAGACTGTGATTCTCAAACGCGAAAACCGCGACTTGAAAGAGCGCCTGGAAATAAGCGGCGGCTTCGGCCAGTTGCTCGGCGAATCGGCGGCGATGAAGCGTATCTATTCTTACATCAATAAAGTGGCAGAGACAGATGTGACTGTGTTGATTCGCGGAGAGTCGGGCACAGGCAAAGAGCTGGTAGCGCGCGAGATTCATCGTCGCAGCGCTCATCGCAAAGGCGATTTTGTGGCAATGAACTGCGCAGCGGTCCCCGCCGAACTGATCGAATCGGAACTCTTCGGCCATGAGAAAGGAGCGTTCACCGGCGCGGCTGCGCGTCGCAAAGGGAAATTCGAGCTGGCCAGCGGCGGCACCATCTTCCTCGATGAGATAGGAGATATGTCTCCAACAACTCAAGCCAAAGTCTTGCGCGTGCTCGAAGAGCGCGTGGTAGAGCGGCTGGGCAGCGGCGAAGTTATTCCGGTAGATGTGCGCGTTATCAGCGCGACACACAAGGATCTTGAGTCGGAGATTGAAGCGGGACGATTTCGCCAGGACCTCTATTTCCGCTTGAAGGTCGTGACAATCGAGCTGCCTCCGTTGCGCGAGCGAAAACAGGATATACCTCAACTGGCGAACTTCTTCTGTCAACACTACGCCAGAGCATACAAATTGAAGTGCCGAGAGATTGCTCCCGACGCAATGGCCCGACTCCTGGAATACGGTTGGCCGGGCAACGTGCGCGAACTTCGTAATGTGATTGAGCGCAGCGTCGTGCTGGCGGATGGGGCCCAGCTTCGCGCTTCTGATCTCCCTGCTGAGATCAAAGAGAAGTCGCCCAGACTCCAAACCCCTCAATCGCTAACCGCGAGCAACACAATTTCAGTTGAATTCACCTTCGACTTCCGCGAAGCCAGACGCAGCTTCGAGCGACTCTACATCGAGCGAGTGCTGCAAGAGGCGGGCGGAAATGTCACTCGCGCAGCCGCCTCGCTTGGAATGCACCGCCAGAGCTTACAGCATAAACTGCGCGAGCTGGGATTGACTAAACGCTACAGCGCCGACGAGTAAGAGCGTGCCTAAAAAGTAGTGCTCCGGCCCTGAAAGGGCCCCCGGTTCAATAGCTATACCGCACTTCACATTCTGCCGCTATTCCCTGACTCTGATCCTGCGCCTGCCTACTGCCAGTCTGTAGATGAAGAGTAAAATTAGTGATCCGATGATCGCCAGTATGATGCTGCTAAGGTTCACGCCGGTGACGCCATATCCGAGCATCCAATTTCCCAGGAAGCCGCCAAGTATGGCTCCAATTATGCCGAGAATTATGGTCACAATTATTCCACCCGGATCGTCCCCCGGCATAATCAGCTTTGCCAACGCCCCTGCTATCAGCCCTAAAACAATCCATGCAAGTATACCCATAGCCTTTCCCTTTCTATATAAGATTTCAGTTCCACCCGCAAATTCGAGGATCGAAGACTTATATGGCAAGAGCCGGGCCAGACCCGACCGAGCTGAGCAAGAAGAGAGTTAATGCCATAATCAACCAGGCTAAAGATGCCTGTTACAGCGACATGCTAATTGCCGATGGAAAAAGAAGGGATTTATGAGGAGGTAGCGGCCGATCTAAAATCATCCACCGGGAGCGCCGCTATTGATCTAAAATAATTCGTCTGCCGCTCACACTGCGCAATCAGATGCGAATAGCCCGCACGTAGCCATGGAGATTGTCGATCTTTTGATAATCGGTATCGAATCGCTCTGTTTGCCAGACTCCCGGTATGCTTGTATCGCACCTGGGGCACCTTCCCGATTTGAGCCTGATCTGGAGTATGTGATAGCCGTAGCGTTCAATCAGAAGCTCGCCGCAGTTGTGGCAATAGGTATTCTCCCATTGGCCCACTCGTCCGGGGATGTTGCCCGCGTAGATATACTTGAGCCCTGCCTTTGCGCCGATCTCCGCTGCTCTGAGCAAGGTTTTAACATCGGTATTGTCACGATCGAGCATCTTGTAGTCCTTGTGAAAAGCAGTCACATGCCAGGGCATCAGCTTATCAATAGAAGCCAGGAACTGCGCCATCTCGCTCAGCTCTTCGTCAGAGTCGTTGAATCCTGGAACTATCAGAGTGACTATCTCCACCCAGAAATTTCTCTCTTTGAGGTTCTTGATTGTGTCAAGTATGTTCTGAAGGACGCCGCCAAGCTCACGATAGCTTCTATCTCTGAAGCTCTTCAGATCGACTTTGTACAGATCAACCCAGGGCCTTATGTAATCGAGCACTTCGGGGGTGCCATTGCCGTTGGAGATATAGGCGGTGGCAAATCCGCGCCGCTTGGCCTCGCGGAAGATTTCAACTGCCCATTCGCTAGTAATCAGAGGCTCGTTATAAGTGCTGGCAATAGTGCTGGCGTTTTGCTGTTCGGCAAGTTGCAGAAGCTTTTCGACGGTGATAACTCGCGCCGGGGCCACTGCCTCCGGATCGCGCAAGACTTGCGAGGTGATGTAATTTTGGCAATATGCGCAGTGAAGATCGCATCCGAGCATGCCGAAGCTGAGAGCATCCGTGCCCGGCAAAGCATGAAAGAACGGCTTCTTCTCTATCGGATCGCATTGCAAAGCGCCAACATACCCGGTCGGCACGTAGAGCTTGCCGCCGCGATTGAACCGCACTTTGCAAACTCCCGATAGACCATCCGGTATCCGACAACGATGCCCGCAGGCATAGCAGAGCACCTTATTATCTTCAAGCTTCTGGTAAAGCTCTCCTTCACAGGTATAGTGACTGAGCAGCTCTGATAAATTCTTGATGATCTCTTTGCCTTGCTCTTTTGTCATTGCCATAAGCCCAAACCTCCGGCGGCTAAGATTAATTATAGCTCTCTGTATCTCGAATTTGTCTATTGTTGTTTTGTAACAACGGCTTGATTGAAAAGGGCTGCATGGGATACGGTTAGGGCTTTACCTTTGATTGCTTATATGTGTATCTTTGTCTTTGACCAAGACAAGTTCGCTCAGCTTCTAGGATAGGAGAAAAATTGATGACGATTCTGAGAACTCGCGCAGTGTCGCTGTTATTGCTCTCGCTACTCATTTCGCTCCCGGCTTTCACTCAGGAGCGCTCAGAACTGGAAATCAACGCCAGGATTCGCAAAGAGGGAATGGAGAATTCCCAGATCATGCCGACTATGCACTTTCTCACCGACATCTACGGCCCGCGCTTGACCGGCTCGCCCAATTTGAAAGCGGCAGCGGAGTGGGCAATCAAACGCATGCATGAATGGGGACTGGAGAACGGCCATCTTGAACCCTGGGATTTCGGCCATCCCGGCTGGCTCAACGAGCGGCTGTCAGCGCATATTATCTCGCCCGTCAAGGACCATCTAATATGCGAAGCGCTCGCCTGGACCCCCGGCACCAACGGCGCGGTAACAGCGCCCGCCTTCCAGATGATATTGCCCGAAAGGCCAACTCAGGAAGAGCTTGCTGCTTACCTTGAGAGCGTCAAAGACAGGGTCAGAGGCAAGATCGTGCTGGCAGGCAAACATCAGAATGTTCCCGTCAACACCAATCCATCTCCGCGCCGACTCGACGACAGCCAGGCGCGCGCTCGCTATGATCCCAACAACCCCAACGCCGGCCAGTTCCCCGGTCGAAGAAATCAGCAACAGCAGCAGGAGCCGCAGCAAGGGCCCCCGCGATTGACCCCGGCTCAGATCAATGAGCAGGTTGACAAGTTCTTATTAGACAATGGGGCCCTCGTTCGTATCAATGACGCCGCGCGAGATCACGGACAGATCCGCGCTTTCCAGAATCGCAGCTATGACCCGGCTAAAGTCATCCCGACCGTCATCATGAGAAACGAAGACTACGGGCGCATCTCGCGCATACTGGCCGATGGAACGCCGGTCGAGCTGGAATTCAATATCGTCAATCGCCTCTACCCGGAAGGGCGCACCGCCTATAATGCAATCGCCGAAATTCCGGGAACCGATAAGAAAGACGAGATAGTGATGCTCGGCGCCCACCTCGATTCCTGGCACGCTGCCACAGGAGCAACGGACAATGCTATCGGTTGCGCGGTGATGATGGAAGCTGCGCGCATCCTGAAGGCTATCGGCGTCAAGCCGCGCCGCACAATTCGCGTCGCCCTGTGGAGCGGCGAGGAGCAGGGGTTGCTGGGCTCGCAAGCTTATGTCAAAGAGCACTTCGGCTCGTTCGACAATCCCAAGCCTGAGTTCTTTAAGCTGAGCGCATACTTCAATATTGATTCGGGAACCGGGCGCGTGCGCGGCGCCAGCGTCTTTGGGCCCCCTGAAGCAGCGACCGTCATTCGCCAGGCGCTTGCTCCATTCGAGGATCTCGGCGTTATGGGCGCTATTGCAACAAGGAATCGCGGGCTGGGCGGCTCAGATCACACCTCGTTCAATCAAGCGGGATTGCCGGGAATCGGCATGGGTCAAGACCCAATCGAGTACAATAGCTATACCTGGCATACTAATCTCGATACCTATGAGCGCATAATCGAGGACGATGCCAAGAAATCCGCCATCGCCATTGCCGCAGCAGTTTATCATCTGGCGATGAGCGATGACTTGCTGCCACGATTCAGCAAAGAGAATATGCCCCCACTTCCGCAACGCCCCGGCGCCCAGCAGCGAGCAGGAGGGAATTAAGCAGAGGAGCAGTGAGAGCGTGGGAGTGTGGGGGACGCGGAGAGAGAATGAGAGAGTGGAGGGTAGTTACTTTTACTTTTTACTTTTTACTTTTGCCTTTCTTCTGTGAGAGAGTGGTGGAATGGGGGAAATGACACAACCGCGAATTAAGCCTTATGGTTCCTGGAAATCGCCGATAACTTCCGATCTGATCGTCTCTGAAACCATCAGCCTCAGTGAAGTTGCGCTAGATGGCGAAGCTATCTACTGGATAGAGAGTCGCCCGTCAGAAGGGGGGCGCAGCGTTATTGTGCGGCGAACACCGGACGGACAAACGATTGATATGACGCCGCAGCCTCTGAATGTTCGCACGCGAGTTCACGAATACGGTGGAGGCGCGTTTGTTGTCGCAGATGGCGTAATATACTTCTCCAATTTTGCTGACGGGCGCCTCTATCGCCTGGCGCCCGGTTCAGAGCCGCAACCGATCACTCCCGCCGGGGAACTGCGTTATGCCGATGGTGTAATTGATCGCCGCCATCATCGTTTGATCTGCGTTTGCGAAGATCATACTGATACTGGGCGCGAAGCTGTCAATACTTTAGTAAGCATCGATCTTGAAGGTGATAAGGGAATTCAAGTGATTGTCTCCGGCAATGACTTCTACTCATCGCCGCGCCTCAGCCCCGATGGAACTCGGCTGGCGTGGCTCGCCTGGGACCATCCCAATATGCCCTGGGACGGCTGCCAGTTGTGGATCGGCCGGTTGAACGAAGATGGAACGATAGGACAAACTACGCTGGTTGCTGGCAGTATGGATGAATCCATCTTTCAGCCTGAGTGGTCCCCTGATGGCGTTCTGCATTTCATCTCAGATCGCACCGGCTGGTGGAACCTCTACTGCTGGCGCGATAACAAAGTTGAACCTCTGCGCCCCAGGGCTGCCGAATTTGGGGCCCCTCAGTGGGTCTTTCGCATGTCCACTTACGCCTTTGAATCGGCCGGTCGAATCATTTGCGCTTATGTTGAGCAAGGGGGATGGCATCTGGCGAGCCTTGATACCGTCACGCGCAAGCTTGAGCCGATCGAGAACCCCTACACCGACATAGCATATCTGCGATCTGCGCCTGGCCGAGCTGTGTTTTGCGCTGGCTCCCCGGTCGAGCCGACATCAGTAGTCCAGCTTGATCTCGGCACCGGGCAATTGGAAGTGTTGCGCCGCTCGACCAACCTACAAATCGACAGCGGCTACCTATCGATCCCGCAAGCAATAGAGTTTCCTACCGAGAATGGGCTGACAGCGCATGCTTTCTTCTATGCGCCGAGGAACCGCGACTTTGTTGCTCCGCCCGGCGAGCGTCCGCCGTTGATAGTCATCAGCCACGGCGGGCCGACCAGTGCCGCTTCGACTACTCTCAAGTTGACCATTCAGTACTGGACAAGCCGGGGGTTCGCCGTGCTTGACGTGAACTATGGTGGAAGCACAGGCTATGGCCGCGCCTATCGTGAGCGGTTAAACGGCCGGTGGGGCATCGTCGATGTAGATGATTGCGTCAATGGCGCGCGCTATTTGGTCGAGCGCGGCCAGGCAGATGAAAATCGCTTGATCATTCGCGGCGGCAGCGCAGGCGGTTACACAACGCTCTGCGCGCTCACTTTCCGCAATCTCTTCAAAGCCGGAGCAAGCTACTTTGGAGTCAGCGACCTGGAAGCGTTAGAGGTAGACACTCACAAGTTTGAATCGCGCTACTCGCACAGTCTGGTGGGGCCCTATCCGGAGCAGCGCGAGCTTTATAGAGAACGATCTCCGATTCATTTCATCGATCGGCTGTCCTGCCCGATAATCCTCCTTCAAGGACTGGAAGATAAGATTGTTCCACCGAATCAGGCGGAGATGATGTTTGAAGCGGTTCGGGCAAAGGGTTTGCCGGTCGCCTATATCCCGTTTGCAGGCGAGCAACATGGCTTTCGCCGCGCCGAGAATATCAAGCGCGCGCTTGACGCAGAGCTGTACTTTTACTCGAAAGTCTTCGGCTTCGAGCTGGCCGATGTGGTCGAACCGGTGCGGATCGAAAACATTAAATCATCTACTTAGCAGACTGTTCACTCTGGCAGCAAATTCTGCTGACAGCGGTGAGCCAGATCGGGCGGGAACTGTATCATTGCGCTGCGCCGCCTTTGGATTTCACCGCTTCACGATTGAGGCTTGAAATATAAGACCAGCCCTGCGCCCACAGCCGCCAGAATAAAGCCGACATAAAGCAGAGGATTGGGAGATTGTTTAGGCGGATGCAGCAAGATCGATGTCAGAACATTAACCAGTGGAGCGCCGCCGAAAACCAGCGGCATCACATAAACCGGCAGTCCCCCTGATTTGAACGCCCAGATGATGCAGACGGCCCCCAGGGCCCCCAGCGCGCCAGCCAGCGTAGCCATAGCGGAGCCTTCGCTGTTGAAGCCATTCAGCGCCCCCTGACGCCAGAGGGCAATTACCGGAACCAGCACACCGATCAAAAAGTAGGCGATGCCAACGCAGAGCAACGCCCGCAGAGGATTGCCTAGCTGCACCTGCCCCCGGTGCAGCACTACACCATATATGCCCCATGAAAGAACTGCACCTAAAACGAAGATCACCCAGACCATAAACTTTTCCATCTCCTTCTATCTTGCTTTAGTAGAACGCGACCCGCGCCTCTCAGAATAGCTATCCTGCACTGGTACAGCGCAGTCTGTCAATGTTCAAAACGAAATTCGCAGCCCCAATTGAATCTGTCTTGAGGATGTAACGGTAGAGCGAATGATTCCCAGTGATGATAGCGCCCGTTCATTTGCGAGTGCGACTGAAGCCGAAGCGGAATGTATTGAGCGTCCGGGCTGAAAGGATGTGGCGATACTCAGCCGTCGCAAACTGGTTGCGCGACAAAAACGCTCGGGGGAACTGGGGAAAGTCCGTGGGCAGATGCTGCTCGGCATCATCATAGGTGTAGCGAAAGAAGAACTGGCTGTTTGGCCCCAGGTTCTGATCTATGCGAGCCTGGAAGAAATCTTGAGTGATCTGCTGATTGAATCCGAAGAAATGGTTAGCCAATCCGCCGCCGAGATTGGGGCCATAAGGCAACGGGCATTCATCCAGATATGGTTTAACAGCAGAGTTAACCAGCACTGTTATGGTGCTGCCAGGATTATTGGGATCGGGCAGTACTCCCCGGCGCGCATTCGCATCGGGGACGATTGTTGTAATGGTGCGGCCCAGCCTCTCTCTCAACGCCTCGTAGTCGAAGAAGAAAAATGTTCTATCTTGTCGCATGAGGCCACCGATGCTGCCGCCAAATTGATTGCGTTTGAATTCAGGTTTCCTGCTCGGATCGAAGAAGTTTCTTGCATCAAAGTTATCATTGCGGTGGAAATGATAGAGGCTTCCGTAAAACTCGTTGGTTCCTGACTTGGTGAGAACGTTGATCTGGCCGCCTGAGTTACGCCCGAATTCTGCGCTGTAGGCATTCACTTCCACGCGAAATTCGCGGATGGTTTCAACGCCCAGCGCAGTGCCAGCGGCGCTCCCTGCCGGGCCGTTGGTGAAATCGTTCTGTGGGGTTCCATCGAGCAAGTAAACGTTCGATCTGGGATCCTGGCCGTTGATGCTGGTAGCAAGGCCGTGCGCCACAACCGAGCCGCCATCGCGATGCGGAAAAGATACTACGCCGGGCTGAAGCAGCGCCAGGTCGGTGTAGTTCCTGCCGTTCAGTGGCAGTTCTCTTATCACGCCTTCGCTTACCAGATAGCTCAACTCAGAGGTTTGAGTATTTACCAGCGCGGCCTAGTCGATGACGGTGACCTCCTGATCGGGGCCCCCTGCTTCCATCACCAGGTCAATCACAGGAAACTCGCCTACTTCCCAGTAATGCCCTTGCGAAGGAGTGGGCGGAACCCGGATAGTTCAATGCGTATCTCATAAGCTCCCACGGGCATTACTGGGAAGACGAATCGTCCATCTTCTCCGCTCAGGCTGGAGCGAGTGAATCCGGTTTCAAGGTGACGGGCTGCCACCTGAGCGCCCGAAAGAGCACCTCCGTTTGCGTCTTTGACATTGCCTGTGATCGCACCTGTGGTCTGCGCATTGAGATATGCAGTGAAAGAAAATAAAAGATATGCAATCCGCACAAGTCCTAATCCATTGAATAAGCGCCGAGATGAAGATTTTAGGTATTGCAAATCGATAGTGCCCCCTTTTGATTGATAAGATATGAGCAGGACTGCACGCATTTTAACAGTCACTCTGGAACGTCGCGATTTTCCAGGATGCTATGTCATAGTATGCTGGGAAGCAATGTCTGGTTTCTACAGTAAGACGAAGTGGAAGTGGATAGAGAGCCTGAACCAGGGGGCGTACCGAGGCGGGTGAATATTGCAGTGCGCGGGTAGGGCTTGCGCTGCCTGTGGCGCTAGTGGATACTTAGCGTATGCAGGAAGCGTTGACGGTGCTGAACGAAATGGAAGCTGCTGGTATTATCGGACGTTACGCGATAGGCGGCGCAATAGCAGCGGTGTTCTATGTCGAACCGTTCCTGACGCGGGATCTGGACATATTTTTTGCGGTATCGGATGAGAACGAAATACTGACGCTCTCGCACATTTACCAGTACCTTAGCGTGCGGGGGTATTGGCAACATGAAGGCGAAGCGGTTGTTATCGGCACATGGCCGGTACAGTTCCTGCCCGCGTTCAACCCGTTAATCGAAGAAGCACTGGCGCAAGCGCGGACGGTCAGTTACAAGGATACGCCGACTCGCGTATTCAGCGCAGAGCACCTGGTAGCGATAATGCTTCAGACGGGTCGGGCAAAGGACTATGCCAGAATTGTCGAGTTTCTGAAACGCCAGGCGGTCAACCTGCCGATATTAGAAGAAGTCTTGAAAAGGCACGGCTTGCACGACAAGTGGCAACAGTTCCTGGCAAGACAGGGGAGCTACAATGAAGGACAGAATTGACGTTGAGCTTATCTTCAGAAAGAAAGAAGAGCGCCGCGACCAGCTAGCCAGGCTGTCGTTTGAAGAGAAGATAGAGATCGTGGAACAGCTTCGTAAGCTGCAAGACGACCTTGCAGGCGAGCGCGAGCGGTACAGAGCGCGCATGACACAAATAAACGATGAGCACTCGTAAAACTTCGATAGATGATCAATTGCTTCGGACAGCGCGCCGTGAGAGAGATCATCTGCGCGTCCCGGTTAATAATCCGCTATTATGGTTATTAGGGGTCTTATAAGATGAGAACTGACAAGATGACACCAGAGCAAATTCGTTTGGCCGGCCTGGAGGCGCTAGCTCGCGAGCTGGGGCCCGTCGGGATGGTTCGCTTCCTGCAGCAATTCGATATCGGACGGGGAGACTACAGCAAGGAGCGCCATCAATGGCTTGATAGCCTACGCATCGAAGATATAGCCAGGACCATAGAAAAGCCTGATGACAGCTCCAATACTCAATGATCTTGACCTTTGATATAAGCAGGCCGCCCGGTGGCCAGACGCAACCATAAACGATATTGATAATCCGGCACGGATCGACAGTCTACAACAAAGCAGGGGGGGACTTATGGGGCGTAGGTGAAGTGCATCTGTAGCTATTATCATAACCACATAATGACGATTTTAAGGAGGGCAAGAAGGGCTGTGGAACATTTCAATGTGTGGGCGAAAGTGTGTGGGCCTTTTTCGGGCCATCTGTGGTTTTTCGCGTATGCCCGTAAGACATTGAAACTAAAGTGCCGAGGGCCGGACTCGAACCGGCACGGGCCTCTCGGCCCAACGGATTTTAAGTCCGTCGTGTCTTCCTATTCCACCACCCCGGCGGCGAACCCCTTAATCAACCCCGCGCTTGAAGCCAGAAAACATTGACGCTAACTTGCAGCCCGGTCAATTAAATGCCGAAGCCGAAATATTATCACTTCGCGCGCCTTATGCCAAATGTGAACGCTGAACGCTCGAATACTCAACTGCTTGAATGCTGAATGCAAAGCAAGAGCGGCGCAAATTGAGATGCTCGCGCCATCCGATATTTTGCGCCACTCCAATGCCAGATGAAGAGCAATCCTGCGTAAAGACTAATCAGCTCCGGCAGGCTCAAGCCCAGGCGCTGCGCCTCTCTCAGTCTCTTTGATAGTCACCTCCTGACGACGCTCGCCGCGCTCTTCAATCATAGTGTAGATGGTAGGAATAAATAGCAACGTAATCAGCGTTGAAGTAGTAAGCCCGCCGATGACCACGCGCGCCATCGGCGCTTGAATCTCTGCGCCCTCTCCTATTCCCAGCGCCATCGGCACAAGCGCCAGAACGGTCGTAAGCGTCGTCATCAGTATCGGCCTCAATCTCCTGCGACCGGCAAGCTCTACTGCATGCCTGAGCGCCAATCCGTCACGATGCCTCAGCAGATTAGTGTAATCAATCAGCACTATCGCATTGTTGACAACTATTCCGGCCAGCATGATCGTGCCGATGAATGCTTGAATATTGAAGGTTGTGTTGGTCAAGAAGAGCACCAGCGCAATGCCAATCGCTGCCAGGGGAATGGAAAAGAGAATGATCAGCGGATCGCGCAATGATTCAAATTGCGCTGCCATGACCATGTAGACCAGCACAATAGCAAGTATCAAGCAGAATACCAGCTCCTTAAATGATTTCTGTTGCTCCTCGTACTCTCCACCGTATTTGAGTGAAAAGTCCATAGGCAAGGACAATCCTCTCAGTCGCTCGTCAATATCCTGCATGATCGAGCCGAGATCGCGCCCGGCGTAATTGGCCGAGACCGACACCATGCGCTCTTGATCTTCGCGCTCTATCGAGACGGGGCCCTCGCGTCGTTGCATTCGCACCAGGCTCCCGATAGGCACCGACTGGCCCGATGGAGTTATTACCGGTATCTGGCCCACCTGAGCTATATTCATTCTCTCCTCTTCCTTGAGCCGAACCAGGATGTTATATTCTTCGCCCTCCTGGCGGAACTGGCTGGCGCGACGACCGCCAATAGCAGTCTCAAGAGTATCTGCCACATCGGCTGCATTGATGCCCAGGCTTGCTGCCTTGGCTCGGTCTACCCAGATCATCATCTCAGGCATCCCTTCGCGGCGGCTCACTTGAGCATCGGTTATGCCTGGAACCGACTCGATCACTTCTTTGACCGTCTTTGCCAGATCGCTGGCAACTACCAGATCATAGCCGCGTATATCCACAGAGATGCGATCGCCCGACTGTTGTCCGGGGGTCATCCTCATCATAAATGAGCCGCTGCCCGGCCGCGCTCGCGCAATCACTCCCGGCTGTATGTTTATCTTCGATCTGAGCGCATTGGCTATCTCCTGGCTGGAGCGATTGCGCCTGGCCTTCTCCACCAGCTTTATGCGAAAGTCGGCAGTGTGAGTCGACGAGGACATCCAGCCGCCTCCGCCGACTTCCGTCAGAAGGTGTTCCATCTCGGGGACCTCGCGATAGATTATCGCCTCCATCCGCTTAGATAATTCATCGGTGACCTCTACTTTGGTCCCGACCGGAAGCTCTATACTGACCCTGACCTCTCCTTCATCTGCTTCGGGCATCATCTCAAATCCGATCAACGGCACAAGCGCCATGCTGCCGGCAAACAGCAGGACGGCGCCAATCACCACCGTCTTTCGATGGGCGAGCGACCAGTGAATGGCGCGCTGGTATCGCTCGTCGAGCCTATCAAGCACTGAGCCCCCTGCTTGAATTATCCTGTTCATCAGCGGATGCGACTGGGCATCGGGCGGTCTGACCTTCAAATACTTTGACGATAGCACCGGGACAAGAGTCAACGCGACCAGCAACGAGCAGATCAACGAGAAGCTCACAACGTAAGACAACTGCATAAACATTATGCCGGTCATGCCGGTCAGAAAGACCAGCGGCACAAAGACGGCTACTGTAGTAAGCGTTGAGGCAACGATCGCAGTTGACACTTCGCTGCTCCCCAGTATCGCTGCCTCTTTGTGAGAGAGCCCGCTTTCGCGATGGCGAAAGATATTCTCCAGCACTACTATCGCATTATCGACGAGCATCCCTACGCCCAGCGCCAATCCGCCAAATGACATTGTATTGAGGGTGAAGCCGGAGAAGTACATCAGCGCGAATGTGCCGATGACGGCAACCGGGATTGAGACAGCTACGATGAGCGTGCTCCTGAAATTGCGCAGGAAGAGCAGCAGGATTAAGACGGCCAGAATCGCGCCTGAGATAGCCGAAGATTTTACATTATCAATTGATTGTCTTATGAAGACCGAAGTATCAACGATAGGCCAGATAGATATATCAGGAAATGCCCTCTTTATTCGCTCGATCTCCTGATTTACTCTGTCAGCAACCGAGACGGTATTTGCCCCCGATTGCTTGCGAATGGCGAGTCGTATGCCCGGCCTGTTATCTACCCGAACTATCTGCCTGATCTCTTCATGAAGATCGTAAACGTCAGCTACATCTTTCAGGTAGATGGGGACCCCATTGCGCGAGGCTACTACAACATTGCGGACTTGATCAACGTTTTGAAATTCCCCCTGCGTCCTGAGCAGCACTTCATACTTGCCCTCGCTGACCGGCCCGACCGGGCGATTCTGATTCTCGCGCCGCAAGATATTGATGATCTGATTGACCGATAGATTGAGCGAGCGCAGCTTCTCAATTGAAAGATTGACATGTATCTCGCGCCTCAGCCCGCCTCTAATGTCAACGGCAGCCACGCCGGGCACGCGCTCAAGGCGAGGCTGAATCTCGTCTTCAATGAATGTGCGCAACTGGCGCGGCTCGCGGTCGCTGGCGACGGCAAGGAACATTATAGGGAACTGCGAAACATCAAACTTGAATATTACCGGGGGCTCTACATCTTCGGGCAGGGCGCCACGCACGCGATCGATTCGCGTGCGAACTTCATTTGCCGCTTCATCCAGATTGACCCCCCAATCGAAGCTCACGCGAACCGTGCTCTGGCCTTCGGATGAAGTCGAGTTGATGCGATAGACCCCAGGGGCAGAGCTTAGCGCCGATTCAATCGGGCGCGTCACCAGATTCTCCATCTCTTCGGGAGCGACCCCGGGATAGCTCGTCCGCACTGTAAGAGTTGGGTTTTGAACATCCGGCATCAGGTCTACCGGCAATCGAGTGAATGCAATCGCGCCGAGTAATACCAGCACCGAAGTGATCATGTAAACTGTGATAGGACGACGTACTGAATGCGCTGAAAGACTCATTTAGCCGACTCCGTTAGAACTTAGCTTATACATAAAAGATTACAGCGAGTTCCGCGAGGCCCGCGCGTCCTCAAAACAAGTTAAAAACAGATCTGCTTTGCCGACGCCGCAGCGCCCGAATGGAAAACCATCTCTTCAAAAGCCATACTCCGCTTCAAGGTCTGGCATTAATAACTTTGATCCGGTCGCCATCCTTAATGACATTGACTCCGTGAGTGATGACTGCCTCACCCTCTTTCAACCCATCAAGGACTTCAACTTTGTCGCCTTCTGTCAACCCGGTCTCCACCAGGCGATACTTGGCTATGTCAGTTTCAACGACATAAACGCCCGGCTGCTGGCCTCGGTAAACAAGGGCATCGCGGGGTACAAGGATGGTTTCGCGGCTGGTGCCAAGATCAAGCTCAACTCGGGCAAACATCTCGCCTTTCAGAGCCCCGCCTCTGTTCTCTACTTCAATCTCAACCAGGCCATTTCTGGTTTGAGGATCCAGGATAGGCGATATTCTCATCACCCGTCCCCGATACTGTTGCCCTGAAAGACTATCTACTGTGACCGTCGCCTGGCTCCCTACTTTTATGCGAGCCACATCGCGCTCCGGCGCATTGGCTTGAATGACCATAGGGTGAACATTTACTACCGTGACTATAGGCGCTGAAGGGCTTACCATAGCGCCAACATCGACGTGTCGGCGGGATACGACACCGGTTATAGGCGAGTAGATGCGCGTCTGTTCGTGGCGTATTCTCAACTCGCGCAGCTCAGCTTCAGCTTGCCGTTTTTGCGCGCGCGCCAGCTCAAGCTGCGAGCCAACGACTCGGTGCCGCGTCTGAGCAGCTTCAAAATCCTGGCGCGAGACCAGCCCCGCTTCAACCAGATGCTTGTAGCGATCAAGCTCGGCCTTAGCATTATTAAGCTCGGCCTCGCGTTGCTCCATAGCAGCATCGACTACGGCAATTGCAGCCCGCGCGCGCTCGACCTGTTGCTGGATCTCATCGTCTTCAATTACGGCAATGAGCGCCCCTTGCTTGATTGTGTGCCCGGTATCGACTTTGATCTCTACAATGCGCCCGGAGATTTTAGGAGAGACATCGACTTGTTCTTTGGGTTTTAGCGATCCTACCAGAGTAATCTTTTCGTTTATCGAGCCGCGCGTTGCCACACCGGTCTGAACTGTTTGCACGCGAAGATCAGGCCGCTGTCTTGCTTGCTGAGACTCAGACTTAACCGCTTGAAAGACTCTAAACCCCAGGAGAGCCATAAGAGCACCGAGAGATAAAATGATGACCAGATATTTAACTCGTCCCTTCTTCCGCATTATCCATCCTTGATTAATTATCGCATTTTCATGTTATCTGAAACCTACCTTATTCTGCTACGATTACGGTCTGTTGTCAGTTACAAAAGATTACCTAACGCCAACATTTTACAAGTTGTTACAAAAGGATTGTCAGGTCGAAAACGTTCTCCCAGGAATGAAATGCTGAGGAGTCTTTCAGACGGCCTCAGGCGACGCGAGAGAAATAATGAAAAGCCTGGGGGCACTAGTTTCCTTGCCTGCTTACTTGCTAGTAGTGCAACCTAAGCAGGCAAGGATGCCTGCGCTCCCAGGGCATCTTCTGAGGAGTCTTTCAGACGGCCTCAGGCGACGCGAGAGAAATAATGAAAAGCCTGGGGGCACTAGTTTCCTTGAGAGGCCCGCCTTGCCAGCCTAGTGCAAGGCTGAGCAGGCAAGGCAGCACCACCCTCTCTCGTCGCGGCGCTCCCGGGATTTTCTGAGGAGTCTTTCATGTCACTTGTGCGACGCGAGAGAAATAATGAGAACAGCGCAGTTGGAAGAAGCCTGCCCGCCTGCCTTCTGCCTACTGCCTTCTGTTTTCTGAAGAGATCGACTTTACTCCGTTGCGAGAAAGAGTTATTATTCGGATCGTCAGTCTCTGGTTATTTCATTACCGGTTATTAACATTTCACAGTCGGCAAGTCGGTGGTCTTTGGCCGCTGCTATAGACCTTGAGAAAAAGATTGCAGTCGGTTCGGGCACGGCAGCGATTGAACCGGAAAACGTTCTTCTTAAAGATTATATTTAGATCATTACAGGTCCCGAAGCCCCCAGAGTAACTATTGCCAGCAGAGTTGGAGCGGGTTGATGGCAACTATATCGAGAAAAGCGGCAGAGCCGCCATTTGTACTAGCGATTGATACCGGTACATCTTCATCCAGGGCGGTGCTCTATGACCGCCTGGGAAGAAACATAGAAGGCGTGCAGATGCAGACCCCCTACAGGATGCATACCACGCCTGATGGCGGAGCAGAGATAGGGGCAGAAGAGCTGCTGGACTATGTAAAACGCAATCTCGATGGCGTGCTGCTGATCGCCGGCAATCTCTCTGAGCAAATCGCCGGAGTTGCTACCACCACCTTCTGGCACAACCTGGTCGGAGTGGGCCGCGACACGCTGGCGCTCACTCCGGTCTTTAGCTGGAACGATACCCGCAGCGCGCAATCAGCGGCTGAACTGAGAGAGAAGCTAGACGAAGCAAAGGTCCACGCCCGCACCGGTTGCATGCTGCATCCTGCCTATTTGCCAGCCAAACTGTTGTGGCTTGCGCACTCGCGGCCAGATGTTTTTCGCGCTGTTGATCACTGGATGTCTTTTGGCGAGTACATTCACTTGCGATTCTTTGGCAAAACTTTCTGTAGCCTTTCAATGGCATCGGGCACGGGACTACTGGATCAGAACCGGTGCAAGTGGGATGAAGAGGTGCTCTCAGCATTGCCTATCTCTGTGGAACAGCTATCTCCACTGGTAGATACTAATAACCCTCTCACAGGTTTGAGAGACGAGTTTGCCGAGCGATGGCCTGCGCTAAAGAATACTCCCTGGTTCCCTGCGCTTGGTGACGGCGCATGCAGCAATATAGGGAGCGGCTGCGTCTCCAACGAGCGCATCGCTCTGATGGTAGGAACTTCAGGAGCAATGCGAGTCCTGTGGGAAAGCAAGAATGTCAATATCCCCAAAGGGCTGTGGTGCTACAGGGCCGATGGGCGGCGGTTTGTAATGGGTGGGGCCCTGTCGAATGGAGGGGACCTGTTCGCCTGGCTCCAGAACACGCTTCGTTTAGGATCGCCTGAAGATGTAGAGGTGCAACTGTCAAATATAGAGGCCGACAGTCATAATTTGACCGTGCTTCCGTTTCTCTCCGGCGAGCGAAGCACCGGTTGGGCAGCGCACGCAAGAGCGGCTATCGTCGGGCTCAGCATGGACACTCGCCCAATACACATCTTACAGGCAGGGCTAGAATCGGTAGCTTATCGCTTCGCCAGGATACTGGAACTGCTGAGCGCCGAAGTGGAAGAGGCTCGTGAGATCATCGCTTCCGGCGGCGCGTTGCTCAAATCGCCTGCCTGGACGCAGATAATGGCCGATTGCCTGGGCAAACCGATAGTGACTTCGGTGGAGCCGGAAGCTTCCAGCCGGGGCGCGGCATTGCTTGCTCTGGAGGCGCTCGGCATTATAGAGGATATAGCCGAGGCGCCTGCTTCAATGGGCAGGGCCCATTATCCAAACCCTGAACGACACGAGCGGTACCGTAAAGCGATTGAACGTCAGCAACGTTTGTATGAAGCGTTGATCACTAATCCGTGGAGCGCACAATAGGGTTTCGCGCGGCGCACGGACAATGATAGAAGCGCGCTCTCAGCCGTGGCGGTCCGTCACCGCCGAGAGCGCACACCATCAGCAACCTGCCAGGTTGCTGTACAATTTCACAGGAGTTTTTCATGTCGCCTTGAGCGACGCCCTGAAATGATGAAAACGCGATGTACAACAAGGCGGTCAGCCTTGTTGATAGCGCACACCACCAGCAACCTGACAGGTTGCTGTACAATTTCACAGGAGGAGATATGGCGGTGGCTGAGAGATTGACTCCAGATAAACTCGATCTACTATCTATCAACACTATTCGCACTCTGTCAATGGACGCAGTGCAGCAGGCCAATTCCGGCCATCCGGGCACAGCCATGGCCATGGCTCCCGTTGTCTATTATCTATGGCAACGCATCCTTCGCTTCGATCCCGAAGATCCCATCTGGCCCAACCGGGATCGCTTTGTCCTCTCAATTGGCCATGCTTCGATGCTGCTCTATTCGATGTTGCATCTGACCGGCGTCAAGGCAGTAAACGCCAAATATGAACGGCTGGGAGAGATGTCGGTGACGCTCGATGACATCAAGCGATTTCGCCAGCTCGATAGCAAATGTCCGGGCCATCCGGAATATCGCTGGACTTCGGGCGTGGAGACGACGACGGGGCCCCTCGGCCAGGGCGTAGCAACCAGCGTCGGAATGGCCATTGCCCAGAGGTGGATGGCCAGCTATTTCAATCGTCCCGGCTTCGAGATGTTCAATTATGATGTATACGCTCTTTGCGGAGACGGCTGCATGATGGAAGGGGTCACGGCAGAGGCCGCTTCCCTTGCCGGACATTTGAAACTGTCAAACCTGTGCTGGATCTACGATAACAACAAGATAACAATCGAGGGGCATACCGACTGGGCGTTCAGCGAAGATGTAGCGACTCGATTTATCGGCTACGGCTGGAACGTCACTCGCGTAGGCGACGCCAATGATTTGGAGATGCTGGGGCGAGCTTTCAAGACGTTCAAGAATACTACTGACAGACCGACATTGATCATCGTCGATAGCCACATCGCTTATGGGTCCCCTAACAAACAGGATACCCATGCGGCGCATGGCGAGCCTCTGGGCGAAGAAGAGATTCGACTGACCAAACGAAATTACGGCTGGCCGGAAGATGCCAAGTTTCTGGTTCCCGAAGAGGTTCGCGCCAATTTCCGCGATGGAATCGGCAAGCGTGGCCACGAGCTGCGCCAGGCGTGGATGGCAATGTTCAATGACTACCAGGCGCAGTATCCCGAACTGGCCGATCATCTCTATCGAATGCAGCACCGCCAGCTCCCTGAAGGCTGGGACAACGGCTTGCCAACCTTCCCCGCCGATCCCAAAGGCGTGGCCGGGCGCGACGCTTCCGGCAAGGCGCTCAATGCTATTGCCAGGAATGTGCCGTGGTTGATTGGCGGCTCAGCCGATCTGGCCCCCTCGACAAAGACGCGCCTCACATTTGAAGGCGCAGGAGATTTCACTGCCGAAACTCCGAGCGGGCGCAATTTTCACTTCGGCATCCGTGAGCATGCCATGGCATCGATTCTCAATGGGCTGTCACTTTGCAAGGTGCGCCCTTATGGCTCCGGGTTCCTGATCTTCAGCGACTATTCCCGTCCGGCAATCAGGCTCAGTGCAATCATGGAGCTTCCGGTGATCTACATATTCACTCACGATTCGATTGGCGTCGGCGAAGATGGCCCTACACATCAACCTATCGAGCAATTGGCTTCGCTCAGAGCCATCCCCGGCTTGATCACGCTGAGGCCGGCTGATGCCAATGAGATAGTAGAAGCGTGGAAGGTGATTATGAAACTGCGCCACGAGCCGGTGGCCCTCATCTTAAGCCGCCAGCCGTTGCCTACGCTGGATCGCTCTATTTACGCTCCCGCTTCCGGAGTTGAAAGAGGGGGCTATATTCTCGCCGATGCTAAAGGAGGCAAGCCGGAAGTGCTGCTGTTTGCCAGCGGAAGCGAAGTCTCTTTGTGCGTCGCTGCCTACGAGCAATTGTCCGCCGAAGGAATTCGCGCCCGCGTCATCAGCATGCCTTCGTGGGAGCTATTCGAGCAACAGGATCAGGAGTACAAAGACAGCGTTATCCTGCCCGAGGTTACTGCGCGAGTCTCGGTCGAGCAGGCATCGACATTCGGCTGGGCGCGGTTTACCGGCCTGCACGGACAGCGCATAGGGATGAAGACATTTGGCGCTTCGGCGCCGCTTAAAGAGTTGCAGAAGAAATTTGGCTTCACCCCGGAGAATATAGTTGCTGCGGCGAAAGAGCAGTTGGGGAAGTGATAAGTAATGCGTAATACGTGATGCGTAGAACGTAAGAAGGCTATGGGCTATAGCTTTTAAGAGAAACATTTTCTGGTTCGGGCGCAAACACTTCGGGCGCGAGAGCGCCCTCAAAACAGTTTTATTTTTGATTTGTTTTGAGGGCGCAAACACTTCGGGCGGTTTTGAGGGCCCAAGAACTTCGGGCGTGCAACGCCCTCAAAACCGCCCGAAGCTCTTGCGCCCTCAAAACCGCCCGAACCTGCGGCAATCTTTATCTTAAGGTCTATAGTGATGTGCGATGCGTGATACGTAAAAAGCAATGGATTCATGCTCAAAACTTGTGTGCGATATAAGTATTCTCCAGAATGCAATCACGGGTTGCACAAACCTTGAACATGAGCCAAAGTAATGCCTAGCACATAAAATTCAAGTCGCGAAGCCAGCCTGTTTTTATTATGCTTTACGCATTACGGATTACGCTTTAGGATATATTCTTATCCCTGACTCTGACTGGCTGTTTTCAATTGCCATAAGGGATCATTAATCTAGGAGGTGTGAAGATATAACAAAAGAGGCTATGCAGGTTATTCGGGCTCAAAAAACTCTGGACGAACTGTGTATTAATACTATTCGCACTCTGGCAATGGACGCAGTGCAGCAAGCCAATTCCGGCCATCCTGGGGCCCCTATGGAGCTGGCCCCTATCGCTTATATCCTGTGGACTCGCTGGCTCAAATACAATCCCAGGAACCCTCAATGGCCCAATAGAGATCGGTTTATACTCTCGGCAGGCCATGCCAGCATGCTGCTCTATTCCCTTCTCTACTTGACCGGCTATACGGTCCCTCTGGACGAGATAAAGAATTTCCGCCAGTTCGGCAGCATAACGCCCGGCCATCCTGAGCATGGATTGACTCCAGGGGTCGAGACATCGACCGGGCCCCTGGGTCAGGGATTTGCCAACGGAGTGGGAATGGCTATAGCCGAGCGTTATCTGGCAACGTACTTTAATCGCCCCGGCCATACTATTGTCGATTATAAGATCTATTCGATCGTAAGCGATGGAGATTTGATGGAAGGCGTCTCATCAGAAGCAGCATCGCTGGCCGGACATCTCAGACTCAGCAACCTTATTTACATCTATTCTGACAATAAGATCTCCATCGAGGGCCCGACCGACCTGGCATTCAGCGAAGATGTGGCGACTCGCTTTAGAGCTTATGACTGGTACGTGCAGCGAATCGAAGGGGACAATCTGAAAGAGATTGAAGAGGCGTTGCAAAAGGCTTCTCAAGAGACCGAACGGCCATCATTGATCATTGCTCGCAATCATATCGGCTACGGCAGCCCTAACAAACAGGACACTGCCGCCGCGCACGGCGAGCCTCTGGGCGAAGAAGAGGTCAAGCTCACAAAGCAGGTTTACGGCTGGCCGACGGATAAGAAATTCTTTGTGCCCGAAGAGGCGCTGGCCCATTTCCGCCAGCAGATTGAGAAAGGCAGACAGGCCGAATCGGAATGGAACAGCCGTTTCGCGGCTTATGCGGCAGAGTATCCGGAGCTGGCCGAAGAGTGGCAAAGGGCGCTGCGCGGCGAGCTGCCCGCCGGGTGGGCAGATCAGATACCGGATTTCAAAGACGTGAAATCAATCGCCACGCGCGATGCTTCGAATAAGGTGATTAATGCTATCGCTGCCAAATTGCCTATGCTCATTGGCGGCTCGGCGGATCTCGCGCCATCGACCAAAACTTTGATCAGTGGCGCGGGGGACTTCGAGGCTAATAATTATCGTGGCCGCAATCTCCATTTCGGAGTGCGCGAGCATGCGATGGGAGCAATAGTCAATGGCCTGGCGCTAAGCCGCATGCTGATTCCTTATGGAGCGACTTTCCTCGTCTTCTCCGATTACCTGCGGCCAACAATCCGGCTGGCGGCGATGATGGAGATAAGGCCCATCTTCGTCTTCACCCACGACAGCATAGGGCTGGGCGAAGATGGCCCCACGCATCAACCTATTGAGCACCTGGCGTCGCTTCGCGCAATACCTAATGTCACGGTCATACGGCCTTCTGATGCTACCGAAACGGCAGTCGCCTGGCAGGTAGCTATAGAGCGCAGGCAGGGCCCTGTGCTGCTGATTCTGACCAGGCAGAAGGTCCCCGTTATTGATCGTACCAGGTATGCATCCGCCGAAGGGTTGAGGCGCGGAGCCTATATCCTGGCCGATGCAGAAGGCGGCAAACCGGATTTGATCATTATGGCTACCGGCTCGGAAGTCTCTCTGGCGCTTGCCGGGCGCGAAAAGTTAGCCGAAGAGAGGATTCGCGCGCGGGTGGTCTCTGCGCCCAGCTTCGAGCTGTTTCTGGAGCAGCCCCAGGAGTACCGCGATTACGTTCTGCCTGCGGAAGTGAAAGCGAGGCTGGCAATCGAAGCTGCCGCTGATTACGGCTGGCATCGCTGGGTGGGGCCCTACGGCGATTGTATATCTATGACGCGCTTCGGAGCATCTGCGCCTTATGAAGTTCTTATGAGAGAATTTGGGTTCAATGTCGAGAATGTGGTGGCTAAAGCACGTGCTGTTATCAATCGGTAGCCGCAGATAAATGCAGATGGATGAATGATCCATATTCATTAGCAGTTGCATTATTGACCGATTAGAAGAAGACTTTCAGAATGACAGGAGCACGCATTACCATCAACGCTAATATTCACTTTGGACAGCCGTGTGTGGCGGGAACACGTATTCCGGTCTATGCTGTGCTGGAGCTTGTACAATCGGGGATCGCTTTCGACGAGATTATCCGTGATTATTATCCTGACCTGACGGTGGATGATGTGAAAGCATGCGTTGAATATGCAGTGAATATTATCAAATCTGAGGAAGTGCATCTTGCCCCGACTCCATGAGATTTCTTGCAGACCAAGACGTTTACGAAGCGACTGTAAACCGGTTGGTGGAGTTGGGGCAGGATGTGCTTCACGCTAGGGAAATTAGGTTTATCTCAGGCTGATGATGACGAATTGCTCCGTCGTGCTCACGAACTGGGGCGTATTCTTATCACCCGCGACAAAGGATTCGGACAGCTTGTGTTTCTTTCACAGCAAACTCACTCAGGGGTAGTCCTGCTGAGGGTGGAGCCAACAACGCTTAACGCAACACATCAGGAATTAGAGCGTTTCCTGAATGAACATGTGGATGAGGATTTAAGCGGACGATTTGTTGTTATTGAACCTGGTGGTCACCGAATCAGGAAGTCAGTCTAACAACGCACAAATTTGCCGAAGCAAGGAGGTCTCTTTATGGCTTCAAATCCACTTGTAGAATTGCAACGTTACGGCCAGAGCATCTGGTACGACAATATCAGGAGAGCGCTCTTAGAAACGGGCGACATCAAAAAGAAGATAGAAGAAGATGGATTGCTTGGGGTCACATCCAATCCAACAATCTTTGAAAAAGCCATCATCGGAAGTACAGATTACAATCAGGCGCTTCGTGAGCTGGTCGATCAGGGAAAAGATGTGAATGAGATTTATGAGGCTCTGGCCATCAAAGACATTCAGATGGCCGCCGATCTGTTCCTTCCGGTATACGAACGCACCAACGGAGTCGATGGCTATGTGAGCCTGGAAGTCTCTCCTCGCCTGGCTCACGACACCGAGGGAACAATCGCCGAGGCCAAGCGGCTCTTTGCCGCCGTGAACCGCAAAAACGTTATGATCAAGGTGCCGGCAACACCGGCAGGGCTCCCGGCAATCGAGCAACTTATCGGCCTCGGCATCAACGTCAATGTCACTCTCATATTCTCGCAAGAGGTCTATGAGAAAGTGGCCCTGGCATACATAGCCGGACTGGAGAAGCTCAGCAGCGAAGGCAAGCCCATTGACCGAGTGGCTTCAGTAGCAAGCTTCTTCATCAGTCGCATAGATACAGCAGTTGATAGCGCGCTGGAGATGAAGATCCGCAGATCAAATGATGAAAAGGAGAAAGACGCTTGCTACGGGCTGATTGGGAAAGTGGCCATTGCCAATGCCAAGCTGGCCTATCAGAAGTTCAAAGAGATATTCAGCAGCGAACGCTTCCTGGCGCTGAAAACGAAAGGCGCAATGGTCCAGCGCCCTCTGTGGGCAAGCACAGGGACCAAGAATCCCCTCTACAGCGACGTCTACTACGTCGAAGAGCTGATCGGACCCGATACTGTAAACACTGTGCCGCCAGCAACCTTTACTGCATTCCGCGATCACGGGAAGGTGGCCCTTACGCTGGAATCAGACATAGCCGGAGCGCAGCGCGTCCTGGCCAATCTGGCCGAAGTCGGCATCGATTTGAGGGAGATAACTCAAAACCTTCGGACGGAAGGAGTGAGGCTCTTCATTGAATCATTCGACACGCTGATGTCGGCTATCGAATCTAAGCGCGATGCCATCATCAGCGGAATCCTTGAACGCCAATCGGCCAATCTGGGCAAGTATGCCGAGCCGGTAAAGGCCGCCATCGCCAGGATGGAGAAAGAGCAATTCATTCGCCAGATCTGGCGCAAGAATGCCGGTCTGTGGAAGAAGGAGCCAGAACATCAGCAGATCATCAGCAATGCCCTGGGCTGGCTCACCGTCGTAGATGCTATGGTCGATCAGGCAGACGAGCTAAAAGCATTCGGCGAACGAATCAAGCAGACAGGGTTTGAAGATTGTGCGCTGCTCGGCATGGGAGGAAGCAGCCTGTGCCCCGATGTGTTCCGAATCACCTTCGGCCACATTGATGGTTATCCCAGGCTCCGGGTCCTCGACAGCACCGATCCGGCAACGATCCTGAGTCTGGAGCGCGAGATCAATCCGGCAAAGACCCTCTTCATCGTCTCCAGTAAATCAGGGACAACAACCGAGCCGCTCTGCTTTTACAAGTACTTCTTCGACAAGGTGCGGCAGATAAAGGGGGACCGCGCAGGAGAGAACTTCGTAGCCATAACCGATCCCGGTACCCTGTTGGAAAAGATCGGCCGCCAGCAATCTTTTCGCCGCATCTTCCTCAACCAGGCGGATATTGGCGGGCGCTATTCGGCTCTGTCTTACTTCGGCCTGGTGCCCGCGGCAGTGATGGGAATGGACATCAAGACTTTGACCGAGCGCGCCGAACGTGTAGTCAACGCCTGCGAGCGTTGTGTCCCCACAGAGGATAATCCCGGAGCCAGGCTGGGAGCGATTCTTGCCGAAGCATACAAAGACGGCAGGGATAAAGTCACATTGATCACCTCTCCGAAGATCGCTTCGCTGGGCGCGTGGATCGAACAGCTCTTGGCCGAGAGCACGGGCAAAGAAGGCAAAGGATTGTTGCCCGTCGATGGCGAGCCTCTAGGGCCCCCGGAAGTCTACGGCAACGATAGAGTGTTCGTGCACATTCGCTTGAAATCTTCCGCCGACGAATCGGTAGAAGCTAAACTGCGCGCGCTTGAGCAAGCCGGTCACCCGGTGATCAGAAGCGTTATGAACGATCCGCTGGATCTCGGCGAAGAGTTCTTTCTCTGGGAGATGGCAACTGCCGTCGCAGGCGCGTTGATGGGGGTCAATGCGTTTGATCAGCCCAATGTTCAGGAGAGCAAAGACAACACCAGAGCCCTGCTGGAAGAGTTCAGCGCCAGCGGCAAATTACCCGAACCGCTTCCAACACTCGAAGATGACGGCATCCGTCTCTATTGCGATGACGAGACTGAAGCCAAACTCGAAGAAGCAGTTAAGCAGAGCGGAGCGGCGGTAAGTCTGACATCCTATCTCGGCGCTTTTCTCAAGCAGGCGCGGCCGGGCGATTACCTTGCTCTGCTCGCCTTTATCCAAAACACGCCGACAAATAACGAGCTGCTGCAATCGGCGAGAGCGATTCTGCGCGATCGACTGCGCCTGGCAACCACTCTCGGCTATGGGCCCCGCTACTTGCATTCGACCGGCCAGTTACATAAAGGGGGAGGTGATAACGGCATCTTCATCCAGATCACGGCTGATGATAGAGATTATTTGCCGATCCCCGGCGAGCCTTATAGCTTCGGCGTATTGAAGCTGGCGCAGGCGCTGGGAGATTACTCCGCGCTCGTTAGCCGGCGTCGCCGCGTTGTGCGCATCCGCCTCGGCAAAGATATAGAGGCGGGATTGCGAAGTTTGGTTGAAATTGTTGAGAAAGCAATTAATCTGTGAGGAGCAAGGAGAGCTACGTTCTACCTTGAACATAGAACGAATTCTATCCTTCGCCTTTTTATATCCAGGGAGGTAAAACATGTCGCAAGCGAAAATAGGTCTGATCGGTCTCGCCGTTATGGGCGAGAACCTGGCTTTGAACATCGAGCGCAACGGTTTTCCAATAGCTGTCTGGAACCGCTCGCCGGAAAAAGTGGATGAATTCATTAACGGTCCGGCCAAAGGCAAGAACGTTAGGGGGACCAAAACGCCCAAAGAGTTCGTTGAATCTCTGGAGAAACCGGCCCGCATCATAATGATGGTGAAGGCAGGGGACCCGGTCGATTACACTATAAACCAACTGAAACCTTATCTCTCGCCAGGCGATATACTAATCGACGGCGGCAACTCGTACTATGAAGACACTCAGCGCCGGGAAAAAGAGCTTGCTGCTGAAGGCATCTATTTCATCGGCTCAGGCGTGTCGGGAGGCGAAGAGGGGGCGCTGTGGGGCCCCTCGTTGATGCCCGGCGGCAATCGGGAGGCCTACGAGCATATCAGACCTATCTGGGAAGCCATCGCCGCCAAGGTCGATGATGGGCCGTGTGTGACCTACTGCGGCCCCGACGGCGCAGGCCATTTCGTCAAGATGGTGCATAACGGCATTGAATACGGCGATATGCAGCTCATAGCCGAAGCCTACGATATACTGAGAAATGCTCTGGGCCTGCCGGCAAGCGAGCTAGCCGAGATATTCGCCCAGTGGAATCGCGGGCTGCTCAGCTCGTTCTTGATCGAAATCACAGCCCGCATCTTCACAGTAATTGATGAAGAGACAGGCAAGCCGCTGGTCGATCTGGTGCTGGACAAAGCCGGGCAGAAAGGAACCGGCAAATGGACATCAGCGGTCGGCCTGGAATTCGGCATTGCCATTCCAACCATCCAGGCGGCTATCGATGCTCGCGTGCTCTCTTCTCAAAAAGAGGAGCGAATCGAAGCGAGCAAACAGCTATCGGGGCCTGGCAGCGCGCGCTACAGTGGCGATAAAGATCGGCTCATCAAGGCCGTCCACGACGCCCTCTATGCCAGCAAGATCTGCTCTTATGCCCAGGGGATGAACTTGATTCGCAAAGGCTCTGAAATCTACAACTGGAACATCAATCTGGGCGAGATAAGCCGCATCTGGAAAGGCGGGTGCATCATACGGGCGCAGTTCCTTGACAAGATCAAACAGGCGTATCAGCGCCGCCCCGACCTGCCGAATCTGCTGCTCGACCCGGATTTCAAGGAATGGGTAATGGAAGCTCAGGACAACTGGCGCTTTGCCGTTGTAACTGCGATGAGCCTCGGCATCCCGGTTCTGGCAATGGCCGGGAGCCTGGGGTACTTCGACAGCTATCGCACAGCCAATCTGCCGCAGAACCTGACTCAGGCGCAGCGCGACTTCTTCGGCTCTCATACTTACGAGCGCATTGACAAGCCCGGTCAGGGGCCGATTCATACTGAATGGTCAACACTGGCGAAGAAGTTCTAATTTCGTCCGAACGTCCGACGTCCGAACGTCCGACGTCGGATGTCTTACATCCGACGTTGAGAATTAGCTTCTCAGACGCCGGCCGTGGATATTAAGCATAAAAGCTCCGATGTCGGATGTATGCCCTCGGATATATGACATTGGACACAAAACAAAATCAGACGTCGGACGTTAAGACGTCGGACGTCGGACGTTAAGACGTCGGACATAGGAACGTATACTTATGAGTGGAACAATAACTTTGGAAAACCCATTGCAAGAAGGCAGCCGTCGCATCGAGTGGGTAGCGGAGCCCTGCGTAGTAGTCATATTCGGCGCTTCCGGAGACCTGACAAAGCGCAAATTGCTTCCCGCTCTCTACAACCTGGCAGACCAGCATCTGCTATCGCCGGGCTTCTCCGTCGTTGGATTCGCTCGCACAGAGAAGAGCCATGAAGTCTTCCGCGACGAGATGCGAGAATCGGTTGATAGATTCTCCGAGACTGGCCCAGCCAACAAAGATGTTTGGGACAGCTTTGCTCAGGGCCTCTTCTACATATCTGCCGACCCGCGCAGCGCGGAAGGCTACGCTAAACTGAGCGATCTGCTGGCGCAGATCGACCGGGAGCGGGGGACCGCAGGCAATAGAGTCTTCTATCTATCGACTCCGCCGAGCCTCTACGGCCCGATTATCGCTCAGCTTGGCGCAGCCGGTCTGGCCAAGCCGGCCACCGGCTGGACGAGAATAATCATCGAAAAGCCGTTCGGGAAGGACCTTGATACTGCTGTGGCGCTCAACAAAGAGGTAGCAGCCGTCTTTGATGAAGAACAGGTCTATCGTATCGACCACTACCTGGGCAAAGAGACGGTCCAGAACATCATGGTTCATCGTTTCTCAAATGGAATCTTCGAGCCCCTCTGGAACCGCCAATACATCGACCATATACAGATCACAGCGGCTGAAGCGGTGAGCGTTGAAGATCGCGGCGGATACTATGAAGAGGCGGGGGCCCTGCGCGATATGATACAGAATCATCTGCTTCAAGTATTCACCCTCGTGGCTATGGAGCCCCCTGTGTCTATGGACTCGGAATCGATCCGCGACGAGAAGAACAAGGTGATGATGGCGGTGCGGCCGATCAAGATTGAAGAGATAGACCGGGTGGCTGTTCGCGGGCAATACGGCGCCGGTTCCGTAGGAGGCAAGCCGGTCATCGCTTATCGCAGCGCCAAGGGGGTCAATCCTGAATCGAATACCGAGACTTATGCCGCGCTCAAACTGTACATCGACAACTGGCGCTGGGCAGATGTGCCGTTCTACTTGCGATCGGGCAAGAGCATGCCCAGGCGGGTAAGCGAAGTAGCAATACAATTCAAGCGGGCCCCCCATATGCTCTTCAAAGGCGCGGCAAATCAACTGGAGCCGAATGTGATGGTATTGCGCATCCAGCCCGATGAGGGAATATCGCTGAAGTTCGGCGCAAAACAGCCGGGCCAGGCGGTGCGCATACGCCAGGTCAATATGGACTTCGAGTACGGGACATCATTCGCCAGGAAATCGCCCGAAGCTTATGAGCGGCTGCTGCTCGACTGCATGCTCGGCGACGCAACTCTGTTTGCCCGCCGCGATATGGTCGAACGCGGCTGGGCGCTCATTACTCCAATACTCGAATACTGGAAGAACACAAAGCCGATCAATCCATTTCCAAACTACGAAGCGGGCACATGGGGCCCCAGGGAAGCGGATGAGATGATGGAGCGAGACGGCCGCCGCTGGCGAAGACCCTGAAGCAGTACGTTCTACGTTCGACGCCTGATGCTCAATCCTCAATATAGAACATAGAACGTTTCCGCAATCAGAGTAATGAGGAAGTTATGGAACTTGGTAGCGAAAATCAAAACTACAGTCCATCAAAGGTGGTTGATATTAAATCGATTGAGCGTGAGCTGAAGAACCTCTGGAAACAGTTGACCGAGGAGCAAGAAGGAGAGATAAAACAGCCGGTCACACGGGTCACCGTCTTGAACCTTATAATCTACGCTCCCGGTGAGACCACCTACGGACGGCTTAATGAGACGGTCGCCGAGTTAACCAAACACCATCCCGGTCGAGTGGTGCTGATAGTCATCGAACCCGATGCGGCGCCGACAACGCTTGATGCTCAGGTGACTGCCATCTGCCACCCAACGAGTGGGGGCCGCAAACAGGTCTGCTGCGAAGAGGTGCTGGTTTCGGCCGGCGCTGAGACAGTCAAAGGGCTGCCGAGCCTGGTCGATGCTCTGCTTACACCTGATCTGCCAACAGCATTGTGGTGGCGCGATCTCCCGCGCCTGGATGCCCCCCTCTTCAACCGATTGGCATCATCCTCAGATCATGTCATTCTGGATTCGCTCTACTTTGAGGATCCGGTCAAAGGGCTGTTCCAGCTCGATCGCTTCATCAAGTCTAATCGCCACACCTCTTTCAGCGACTTGAACTGGGGCCGATTGACCCCCTGGCGCTCGTTGATTGCAGCCTTCTTCGATGTCCGCGATTTCAATCCCTATCTATTCAAGCTGAACGATATCGCTATCGAATACGGCCTGGGGCCCCGGAGCGATCAAGCTGCGCCAGCGCGGGCGTGGCTCCTGGCTGCGTGGCTGGCGAGCAACCTGGGCTGGGAGTTTGTGGCCGCAGCTCGAGCGGAAGACCACAGCGAGAGGCTCCTGTTTCAAAAGGGTGACCGTAAGATCGCAGTTGAACTTCGCGGGCAGATCACCGATGAAACCAGGAAAGGGACGCTTATATCAGTTAAGCTCTCTGCCGATGCCGACCCGCCAGCTAAATTTATAGTCTCCAAGACGGAAGACCGTCACCGCTTTGAAACGCGAGAAGAGATTGCCGGAGTGACCTCTATCGGCAAGGTAGATCGCGTCGATGAGTTCACCGAAGTCTATCTGGTCGGAGCCGAGCTTGAGCTTCTCGGCCGCGACTTCCATTATGAACAGGCGCTCGATACTGTGGCTAAAATTGCGGCAGCGAGGTGATAGCGATGACAGAAAGCAGACCGGAGATTCGCGTATGCAAAGATGCAGCGGAGCTGGCCCGGCAAGCAGCCGAACTCTTCGCCAGCCTGGCTCAAGAGCGCATTCATTCCAGAGGAATATTCACTGTGGCCCTGTCGGGGGGCTCCACGCCAAAGGCATTGCTCTCGCTGCTTGCCGAGGAGCCTTTTCGCAGTCGCATCAACTGGTCCAAAGTGCACCTGTTCTGGGGCGATGAGCGATGCGTGCCGCCCAATCATCAAGACAGTAACTACCGGATGACGCGAGAGGCCTTTCTGTCTAAGGCGCCGATACCGCAAGAGAATGTTCACCGCATGCGCGGCGAAGAGCAAGCGACAGCCCGAGCAGCAGATGAGTATGCCGATATTCTCAAAGACTTCTTCAAACTGGAAGAGGGGCAGTTGCCGCGCTTTGACCTTGTGCTGCTCGGCATGGGAGATGATGGGCATACGGCTTCTCTCTTCCCCGGAACCGCTGCGCTTGAAGAGAAAGAGAAACTGGTTATGGCTAATTACGTGGAGAAGCTCAATAGTTATCGCCTGACGCTGACCTTTCCGGTTATAAACAACGCCGAAACGATTGTCTTTCTCGTTGCAGGAGATAACAAAGCGGCCGCGCTCAAAGAAGTGATCGAAGGCGAGCGGGCCCCCTCTCGTCTGCCTTCGCAATCGGTGCAGCCGGTGAATGGGCAGCTCATCTGGATGATAGATGAAGGCGCAGCGCGGCTTTTAATAGGGCAGACACGTCTTTAACCCGACTTTGCCCATTGTTGCAGAATAACAATAGACAAAGTCGAGTGTTTTCAACAACTCAAGTGGTAATTTCAAGAGTCGAGATATGGACATTGAAAAACTCCATCCAGCTATTGGTAGATAGGTTGACAGGCGCACCTGCGTGGGCTTTGTCTATCTTTGGCAAATGCCAAAGATGGACAAAGCCCAGCTTAGAATGTGTCTGGGAAGTAGTGCTCCGGCCCTGAAAGGGCCCAGTTCAATAGCCAGGGGCAGCGCCCCTGGAAACGAGTTTCCACAGTACCGACCCTGAAAGGGTCGCAGAAATTGGATAAAGTCTAGCTTAGCCGAAGATAAGCCGGAGGCGCTGCTACTTCTGGAGTAGAAGCCAGCCTTCTAAAGATAAGGAGGTCCAACATGAACACCAGCATGACGCTCACGCGCTTCCTCATCGAGCGCCAGCAAGAGCACCCTGAAGCGACAGGAGAATTCTCCGTCCTGCTCTCTCAGATCGCTGTTGCCGCCAAGATCCTCGCCGGCGAGCTGAGGCGCGCCTCTCTCGTCGATATTCTCGGATTTACCGGAGAGATCAACGTTCAGGGCGAGAAGGTGCGCAAGCTCGATGAATATGCAAATAGCGTCTTCGTCGATGTGATGAATTACAGCAACCTGGTATGTGAGATCGTCTCGGAAGAGATGGAAAAGCCCGCGCAATTGCGCAAGAGTTGTCGTGGGCGAAAGTATTCCCTGCTGGTAGACCCCCTCGACGGCTCTTCAAATATCGACATCAACGGCGTAGTAGGAACGATCTTCGGCATTCATCGCCGCTTGAGCGATCAAGCGGAAGAGAGCCGGGAAGAAGACCTGCTCCAGAAAGGCTCGTTGCAAGTAGCCGCCGGTTACGTGATGTACGGGCCGAGCACAGTGCTTGTCTTCACTACAGGTGAAGGGACCCACGCATTCACGCTCGATCCTACAATAGGCGAGTTCATCCTTTCCCATCAGAATATTCGCATGCCCGGGCGTGGGAACACCTACGCTATCAACGCGGGAAACTCGTATAACTGGTTCCCTCAAACTCGCCGCTTTATTGATTACCTGTGCGATCTGGACAAGGAGACTGGCAGGCCCTATTCGCTCCGTTATGTCGGATCGCTGGTCGCCGATTTTCATCGCATACTGCTCGAAGGCGGAGTCTATCTCTATCCCGGCGATACTAAGAAGCCCAGCGGCAAGCTTCGATTGCTATATGAATGCGCTCCTCTAGCTCTGGTCGCAGAGCAAGCCGGGGGCCTGGCAAGCACAGGCGCTGAGCGAATACTCGATATTGAACCGACTTCAATTCACCAGCGCGTCCCGCTTATCATCGGCAGCGCCGAAGATGTTTTGCTGGCTGAGAAGTTCATGAAAGATACAAGTGAGGAATAGATTGCTTCCATCTGAGTTAGAAGAACGCGCCAGAAAGATTAAATTGCTCCTGATGGATGTTGACGGAGTTTTAACTGACGGCAAACTCTACTATCTGCCCGGCCCCGATGGCGAGATGGTTGAGACCAAAGGCTTCGATTCACATGATGGCGTCGGGCTACGCTCGGCGCATGAAGTCGGCTTGCGCACAGGCATTATCAGCGGCCGCCAGTCCCCCGCCGTAGTAACCCGCGCGCGCATACTCGGCGTTACCTACATCTACCAGAATTGTTGGGAGAAGCTGTCTGCATACAAGCAGATATTGACAGAGGCTGAGGTTGGCGAAGAAGAAGCAGCATTTATCGGCGATGATTTCACCGATGTGCCTGTAATGAAGCGCGTGGGATTGGCTATAGCCGTGGCCAATGCGCGAGAAGAAGTCAAAGCGATGGCCCATTATGTAACAAACAGTCGCGGAGGATCGGGCGCCGTGCGAGAAGCCATTGAGCTTATTCTGCGAGCGCAGAACAAATGGCAGATTGTGCTGGATCGCTATGGAATAGATCTATCTCTCTAGCACCATAGCGCAATAAACGCGCCATTGGTCAGTTACGCCGTCTGCTGAATACATCCCCTTCCTAAATCGAAACACGCGACTACAGGGAGATTGGAATAGAACGCGGACGGACGCGAATTAAGCAGATATTCGTGGATAGATCAGCGCCTATCAGTAAAATCCGTGTCCGTTGGCGTTCTATCTCTGCTGTAACGGCAGCGGCTCGTCTGTCTCGGTCTTTGGCGCTTCGATTTAGCGTCTCTTCCTCCTTATGACTTTCTTTTTGGGCTTCGGCTCTTCAACCGGCTGCCAATCACTGCCCAATTCTTTTGCCAGCTTCTCCTGAATGATCTCCGCATAGCGCCTGCCTTCCGCCAGGGTAGTGCAACCGGCGCGCTCAGCCTCGTTGAGGAACCGAGCAGCCTGGCGATAATACTCCATCTGAGCTTTCAATGGGTCCAACGGCACCGTCTTAGTCTTTTTCTCTTTCATGTGTAGCAAGCCCGCCTCCTTGAAAGAAAACCCCCGACCGCACTTGAATGTCGGCCTGGGGGTTCTCAAGCCCGAAGAGTATCACAACTTTCAAATTATTGGAACAGGAAAATTAGGCTGGCGGTAAGTTGCTGCGGACCGAAGTCCGCAGCATTAGTTTAGTGTAGGATCAGCTTTAGAGAACCGCACCCTGTTCCCTAACATCAGACATCGGACGTAGTACGTCGGACCTATACTACCTATGTGGATTAAATCTAATGACTTCGCCTCGTCTGGACGAGCGGCTCAGCCCATGTCGCATCCGCTTGTTCTCGTACATGCGCTTGTCAGCCTTCGCCATCAGCTCTTCAATTGTATCGCCATCATCAGGATAACTGGCAACCCCTACGCTGATGCCTATAGTGATTGTCTGGCCGTTGCGCAGTCTGTATTCAAACACATCAATTGCATGCTGGATTCTGTCAGTCAGCACAGCCGCATTGCGACGATCAATAGTTGGAAGGATAGCCATAAACTCGTCGCCCGCATAGCGGGTGAGAATGTCTGCTTCACGGAACTGGCGGCGCAGCACCTGACCAACTTGAGCCAGAATGCGATCTCCCACTTGATGGCCGAATGTATCATTGACCTTCTTAAATCCATCAAGGTCCATGTTGAGGATGGTCAGCGGATGATTCAGCTTCCTGGCGGTTGCAAGCTCTTGCTCAAGATACAGGTAAAAAGCTCGTGAATTGAGCAGGCCGGTTAGAAGATCGGTCAACGCGCTCTCTTTAGCTTGCTCGTAGGCGATGGAATTGTTGATAGCATCTGAAGCCTGCTGCGAGACAAGCTCCATAAGGCGGATGTGATCCTGAGAGTATTCAGAGATTTCAGTAGAGTAGAGCGAGATTGTGCCAATAACATCTTCGCCTTTGATGAGAGGAAAGACTGCGATGCCTTTATATTGTCGGGCAAGCTCGCGCTCATTCTCGCTAAAATCGAGGTTGGGATTTGTGTTGTACATCGGGCGGCAATTTGCTACTACCCAGCCCGTCACTCCCGTACCCGGCTTGAATTTTCTATCTTTGAACAGCTCGGCGTTGATCCCGACGACATACTTGGCATTGATCATACCGGTATTGCTGTCAAGCAGGTTTATCACGCAGGTGCTGAACGGAACGATATTCTCAAGCTTGCTGGCAATGACCGCCATCATATCTTTCAGATTGAGGGACCTGGTGAATGTCTGAGAAATCTCATAGAGAGCGAAGACCTCGCGCTGAGCCGAAGCAATTGTGTCGAGCACCGACGGCGGTATAGGCTCACGCCTGGTAGGCACCACCTGAGCTTGAACTGCTGCATCTACTGCTGCCGCCTTGATCTGCTCAACTTCAATCTCGGGAATAAAGAGGTGAGCAATTCTCTCTTCAAATTCGGGCAGATGCTCTATAAAAGCATCGACTATATTAGGATCGAAATGTGTGCCCCGGCCCTCTTTCAGTAACTCTATCGCCTTCTCTCTGGTCATCCCTTTACGATAGGGCCTATCGCAGCGGACAGCATCGTAAAAATCCACTACTGCAAGTATACGGCCGCCGAGCGGGATCTGCTCTCCTTTAAGCCCATCGGGGTACCCGCTCCCATCCCACCATTCGTGGTGGCAGCGAACGAGGACATCTACCGGATAAGGGAACCCAACTCCTTTTAGCATCTCTCCGCCGACTACTGCATGGATCTTCATCTTGGCGAATTCAGCGTCTGTAAGCGAGTGTGGTTTATTCAGGATATAGTCTGGCACAGCCAGTTTGCCCACATCGTGAAGCAATGCTGCTGCTTTAAGCGCTTCCATATCGCCGCCGCTCAGTCCGAAAATTTCTCCCAGGCCAACGGCATAGGTTTGAACTCGCCGCACATGGCCGTGTGTGGTTTGATCTTTAGCGTCGATGGCAACAGCCAGTGTTTCAATGATTGAGAGATGAAGTCGGGTCAGTTCTGCCAGGTGGCGGTTTTTTTCCTCAACTTTCTCGTAGGTGATCTTGAGAGAAAGATAGACAAAGATCAGGATTGGGGCAACAAGAATAAGTGTTGGAAAACTCCATTTGATGTCCGAACTCTGAATGGCAAAATAGAGCAAAGCTGCCGCGGCAGCACCGGCAAAGTAAGTCAGCGATGCTAGAAGGAAATTATCTTTCCACACATAGAATATAGGAAGATTGTGACGGAAAGCTGCCAGACAGCCGATTCCAAAAGTATTCAATAAGTAATGGGTAAGAGCTAAAAAGCAAAGCGGCAAGATTAATTCGGGCAACGCTAAATCTGTCGCTCTCCCTAGATTGTATTTGGAAAGGACATACTCAAAAACCTGTGCTGAAACAAAGATGGAAACGCCCATGACGGACGCACTATAGACGATGCTGGAAGTTCTGTTAGTCAGTTTCCTTGAGGCAATATATCCATCAAAGCATGCAAGAATAGTCGCTGGATAAGGTCCGTGAAGCAAAACAGTAGTAAAAATAAAAGTGTCAGAGACCGACATGCTCACTTTAGAACCAGGGATGGGTATGGAGTGAGACCCGACAAAGAGCGTCAGTAAAACTAGAGTGCCCCATTGAATGAGCTCGCGTCCGCTCATATTTGCTATGTGAAAAAGAGAAAGGCACAGGACGAAAGATGCGCAAACGACAAAAATCACCCAAATTATCTTGGTCTTTAAGCTGTCCTCTCTTCTCATCCGTCTAGCCCTGTTCTGCATCAATGAACATTACCGGGGATAGAATCGTTGTTGTCGCTTTCCAAATACTTTGTAGTTGCACCTTTGCCAATCCCGGCAATGTCGAATAGCCTGAGGATGAGGCACGCGACTGGATTCAAGTCGCTGGCGTTGCACCCTTGCCAATCCCGGCAATGTCGAATAGCCCTAACCTCACCCCATAATAGCTTTATTTACATGTCGGTATAACAAACCTTTTCCTGCATTATTATTCATAGCCCGGTTTGCTACCTGTGTGGATAGAGAGGGCTGGTCTTATCAAGAAACATGTATATTCCAGTATAGCCGCTCTCACCTGAAATTAATATCGAACTATTCCCTAATGGGACATTCCTTGGATCAACAACCCTGATCCCCCAAAATTTTTCATTGCTTAGCGGATCACCTGCTACAAACCCATCAGTCAGTACCATACCATCGGTCAAGACCATCCCCTGAGCAGATGTATTACCACTAATCAAGACAAGGCCGTCCCCGATGATAAGCCCCTGAGGTAATATTGCCGAATCAACATACACCATCCCATCGGTTAGCACCATCCCATCGGTCAGCACCATCCCATCGGTTAGCACCATCCCATCGGTTAGCACCATCCCATCGGTCAGCACCATCCCATCGGTTAGCACCATCCCATCTATATAGATAGACTGATTGCCCCATCTCACTTGTTCCCCCGCAATGTAATTTGAATACCCAAACGACGAGAGCGTAGCGCCATTAGCAAGTAGCTTGCTGCCCCGGCTTAATTTATCAGCATTTGGCACTATCGCCGCAGCCAAACTTACAGCAGCAGCGATATTAACCTGCCCTGTCCCTTGAGTAATAAGATTCAATAGCGTACTTTTGCTGAGCGATCTGGCAACAGGCTGCGCTGTGTAGCGCAAAATGGCCTTGACCATTCGCGGAGTGAGCGAAGGATTCTTCTGCAACATCAAAGCGACAGCGCCGGAAACTATCGGCGCTGCCATCGATGTGCCGCTCAATCTCATGTACTCCCAATCATAATCTCTATCAACGTTGACCCCGATGGTTTGAGCGTGTTCTTTGAGCAAGAAACTTTCTTGCGCTGCTACAGAGATAATCTTGTTTCCGGGAGCGCATAAGTCAGGCTTGACCAGGCCATCAATCAACGTAGGCCCCCGCGAGCTATATGTCGCTACCGTATCATCAAAGCGCCTGTCAGTATAGTAGGTATTCACTGCGCCGACAGTGATGACTCGCGGATGGTTCGCCGGAGAGAATATCCCGCCATAGACAGTATTGCCGTTATTGTCTTTGCCCAGATTACCTGCGGCTACAACGACAACAATTCCGGCTTCAAATGCTCGCTGGACGGCGCGGCAGAGCGGATCGGTCTTGTACGATTCGACAACAGGGGTCCCTATAGAGAGGTTCATCACCCTGACGTTGTATTTTGTTCTATTCTTGATTACCCAATCTATACCGGCAATGACGTCGCTGACCGTGCCGGCGCCGGAAGAGTTGATCACGCGCACATCAATTAGATTCGCGCCCGGAGCAATTCCAGCATAGTTATAGCTGTTGATCCTGGACTCATAGCCGGTGCCGCCGGCGACGCCAGCTACATGCGTGCCGTGACCGTAAGCGTCCTTATACCGCTTATCTACTCTCTCATCAGTGAAGTTCTGAGAGGCAACAATCCTTTCGTTTCCCGGAGAGAGGCTCCCGCCCTTTCCCACTTCAAGCGCATCAAAATCGGGGCTTGCGAAAATACCGGAATCGAGAACTGCAATGCCAATGCCTGAGCCATCAACTCCATAAGTCGAACGAGCGATGCTCGCCCCGGTAGTGACCTCAATATGACTGAAGCCAGTCGAATTGGCTGAATTAACCGTGTTAGAAGAGAGCGCCATCACCGGCCGATCAATAGACATCCACCTGATGTTCTTGCGCCGACTCAACACCCTCACAGCTGACAGGGGCAACTCCACCACTGCGCCGTTGATCGACTCCAGCTCATGGCTAACAAAACCGCCGCTCTTCAAGATAGCGCGCACATCGCCGGAGCTGAGCCCATCAGCAGTTTGCAGGATCAGCCGCACCGTCTCACCTTCCCAGGACTCATCTACTTTTCGCAAAAGGTCAGGCGAAGCCTTGAAGCGCATCTGCCGGTCGCCATCTATCTGGGCGGAGAATCCTCTAGGAGCTTGAATAAAGACGACGATTAATAAAGCACAGATCAACACAGCAATAAGCGACGGAGCTTTCTGCACCTTCATAAATAAAACCTCCTATCCCCTGGCTCGAATTGCTCGGATGAGAACAGAGGATGATAAAGTCGAGAAGTTACCCCTCTCTTCAGGTGGGATCTTTAATGCTCTCCCCTTCGTTACGCGCGGACTTCATGAAAGCCTGGCACCCTCCCGGCAAGTACATTGCCGGGATTCCTTTGTACGGTTCAAGTTTTACCTCGGAGCCTTCCTCGAACAACCGCCTACTTGAAGTTTCAAAGAGCCGCGATGACTATTAATGTTGAGCTTTGCCATCGAACAGCGGCTAGAGTTGCATCAGCATTAAATGGCGCTATTCTACCTGTTGAGAGCGTCAAGTGCAAACGATTTACAGTCTGTTGCGGAAATAAATCGATCTATTTCTGCAACGTATATGTTTAGCGCCGCAGTAGCTTTTGCGGCTGTGCCGCGCTGATGTGCGGCGAGTCTCCGACTCGCCGGGGCACCTGCTTCTTATATCTTTTAGCGGCTGCGCCGCTGCTTCTGGCCACGCTAAACACATACTCTGCAACAATTCCGAGCGAGTTAGGCGACCAAAGAAGTTGAGCACCTTCATCCATCGTCTTACTATTCAATCTGTCCGGAGACGGATAATTGTCCATTATTCACTTGCCCCCTTTCAACCTCTCGCTATTCAATCTGTCCGGAGCCAACTCATCCCGGTAAGTCAATCTCATCCGCCCGCTCATTGCGCCCACAAGCCAATCCTCGGATGCTACAAACATTAATCGCCTCACAGCAACCGTCGTCTCTATCCCCAACAATATTGTTGAGCTTTAGAGATGCGAGTTTCTATAGAACCTACCTCCTTAGTGCAAGTTTGGCTGAAAACTTCTATTGATTATTGTTTTAATCGCTCAGCGCCCGAGCTTCTATTGACCGATTAACTATTGATGCGCTGTCTAAGATGCTGGAATAAGAAAAAACTCTGCCCCACTACGAAGATCACTCTTAAGAAAACCTCAACACATTGAAATAACAGACCATTGCAAAAATAATTTCTGCAATAATCTTGGCTGAGTTGGGCGGCCTAAGAGCGTTCCCCAGAGGGGATAAACTCACTCTATAAGCCAACCATGGGCAAATGCTCGCGCAGCCAAAAGTCAACTTTCAATTGCGACGAGCGATAAAAAGCACACGAAATATCTTACTGCCTGACGACCTACGCCTGTCCTTCGACTATATATTATCCCTAGATGTACCCTGAAACATTGCACATTCTACACCATGTTGAACGAGTGTCAACACTTTTTTACATTGGGGATTATTTTTGCAGCGGAGGAAAAAACTCACCATTGCTTGTTGGCGCTCAAGACAGGTTAGAGATAGAACTGTTTTGAGGGCGCTTGCCGCCCGAACCTGCCGGGATCTTTTTTAAGATCTACAGAAGGATGTTTTTTCGATTACCCCCTTGCCTTTAGCAGGGCCCTCAACTATAGCTTTTAAGAAAAATCCTTCTTTGGTTTGGGCGCCAAGCGCCCTCAAAACAATTCAAAAATAAACTTGTTTTGAGGGCGCTTGGCGCCCGAACCTACTGCAATCTTTCTCTTAAAGTCTATAGCGACATCGAACCGGCGATTATCACCGTCAACAAAGCGTTATCGCTAGCACAGCGCCTCAACCATTGGCGACTGGAGTCCCTTTGGAGTGCGCTGACTTGTCAGCGCCTTGCCTTTATCGCTAGCACAGCGCCTCAACCATTGGCGACTGGAGTCCCTTTGGAGTGCGCTGACTTGTCAGCGCCTTGCCTTTATCGCTAGCACAGCGCCTCAACCATTGGCGACTGGAGTTACGACCCGCCTGCGGACGGCGGTGGTGCGGGATATAGCGAGGCGTCACACATTACCATCAACGAGAAGTTCCCACTCCGGCTGTTGAAATGGCGAGCGGCCGTCCTCTGTTACGTAGAATGAGATCGGCCCCTTGTGGGGGCCTCTCAGTCCGGCTGTTGAAATGGCGAGCGGCCGTCCTCTGTTACTGTCCCTGTCTGCGGCCGGGCTGCAGTTTTGGTTTATACTTGACCCTCGCCAAGGAAGGTCGTGCTCTGTCAGCGTAGAAACCAAACTGGTTACAATGAACCAAGCATTCCAGGCGTGGGGCCCTCCTAATAGATTAGGTTAAATTGATTTCCATTCTATTGGGAAGCCCACCTTACTTCAAACTAGCAATCACGGTTCTACTATTTCCTCTCGAAGACTACTATTCGCTCCAAATTACAGGACATCTTCGATCTGACCGCATATTTGCCACCCGCACTTAACCCAACGGCCCTTTTATACTCCATTTCGGTCAATTACCGCAAGGTTCATTAATTATCCGGAGCCGGGCCAAATGCTACATCTTCAATCCATCGAATGCTGTCGCGGTCTTTCCAGCATCGCTAATATGCAATCTGAGGTCGAGCATCTGTCAAGAATAATCATATAACATCGGCGCAATAATTCCTGAATTCGCAATCAACGCACTTTGCCCGCTGCGGCGTAGGCTCAGGCATCCGCTCAGTCTCAATCATCCGCCTGATAGCAATCAGCGCCTCATCCAGCTCTGCCCGTAGATCATCAGTAAAATCTATCTTATAGGTTCTCCCCGTCCAGCTATTATAGATAAACCCGAAAGGAACGATCGCTCCCAGCGCGTCCTCAAGCAACACAGCATAGGCTGCAAGCTGCATCTTGTGATTGATGAAATAATCCCGCCGCGAATGCTTGAACTCCACCGGATAATAATAGTTGCCACACTTCAGCGCCATATCTATAACCCCAGACAATCCACGCTCAGCAGAGCTCAAGTAGAGATTGAAGAGGCGCTCGGCTTGCTCAAGGCCGTATCGCTTGAGCAATCGCCGCTTCTCCAGCCCCTGTACCGCTGCGTGCTGCTTCTGAGAGTACTCCATCTTGAAGCTCGGCTTTTTCAGCACCGGAACAACATAAGTGAAATAGGGGACCCTCTGACAGTAGGTCCACTGCCGAACATCACTCGCTATCAGTTGAATCGCCATCTCTGCCTGCCTGTTCGATTGTCAATATCTCTTTCACATCGCGGTCGCACAGCACATAGATGTGAATACTGCCCGCTTGCCTCAAGAGCGTCTGCTGCAATCGTTGAAACAGCATCTCCCGGCGATTGGTATTCAAATCTCCCCTGAATGCCGATTTCTGCACTCGCACCAGGCCGTAGTCTTTACAAGCTTCGGCGACCCGATTGCGCACGCGATCATTCTCGACATCATAGATGACCAGCGTCTGCATTCGATCACAGCCTCCCCTTCATCAGAGAATCGGCTTTGGACGTTCTACGTTCGACGTTCGACGTTCGATGTTCAATGTCGGCGCAACCAACGTCCGCATAGACGAGATTATGCGTTCGACGTTCAATGTTCGATGTTCGATGTTCGACGTTCGACGTAGAACGTAGAACATAGAACGTAGAACGTTTAAGACTCACCAGGTCCCAATAAATCCCCGGTAGTCCCGCTCTGCTCTGAAGAAACAGGCCAGATGCCGCGCTTGCTTCTGGATCACTACCCTGAGCCGCTCCCGTTTGCCTTCATAGCGGACTGGCGCATCCAGCCGGTCCAGTATTCGACGGGCAAATTCGCGGCGAGCTTCATCCGAAAGCCGGCCTTCATCGGTCAGGCGATAGGTCACTCCCTTAACCAGCAGCCCGAAGACTGTCCTATCGACTACCATCTGGCGGAACTCTTCGACCAGATCGAGCACCAGCGAAGGTTTGCCTGGACGATCAACGTGAAGGAACCCTGCGAACGGATCGAGCCCGGCCAGAGTCACTGCCCCCCAGACCTGGCTGTAGAGACAGCCGTAGCCGTAATTGAGCAGCACGTTGGTCAAATCGCGCGCCCCCTGATGCTCGCGCCCGGCAAAGCTGAGACTGGCAGGCAGAATCTCTCTGATAGCTTCCCAGTAGATTCGCCCGGCACGGCCTTCGACCGAGAGTATCTGCAACCGCAGGTCATCGATCTTCTCTGCTGGGGGCCCTCCATCAACCGGGGGTTGATCCGAAGCAGTCAGGCAGTCGAGTTCACCGGCAGCGCGAGCAAGGCGGCTGACCGCTTGGCGCAAAAGGGAGTAGAGTTCGGGATGAGCTGCTTTGCGCGATTTGCCAAAATACTTGAGTATGACCGCTTGATTGGCGATCTTGGCCCGCGCAATAGCGAGGGCGAAAGCGACTCCGCGCCGATCGAGATAAGCCATCATCTGCTGGCGGCGGGTCTCGACCGAGCCTATCATTTCAGGCGAAGAGAGCCGGGCAAGCGGTTTGCCTGAGCCTGAAAGAAAAGAGATAGGGATGCCCGAAAGAGCGCACTCGCACACCAGGTCAGAAGAGATAGCCACGCCGTTAGAGCCGATGATGATATGCGAGACTTGAAACAGCGGGTGCTCTTCGATGACTGAGCCGTTTCGCCGGATGACAACGCGCTCGCTCTTTTTGCCCAGGCTCACCCCGAACTCTGTAACCACAATCTCCATCTGTCATAGCCTCCTTCATCCGACGCCCTGCGTTCGACGTCCGCGACCCAGAGAGTACCCCGACATCAGACGGACGACGCCGAACTGCGATATCTTTCTGTTCACTGGGGGGACCAGTGAAAAAACGTCGAGAAGGATAACAGAGGAGCTATGACAATTAGTGTCGGAGTTAGCGAAGAAGAAGAAAAAATATTCAGTTGTCAAAGACCGATGCCGTGATGGCATCATCCCAAAACAACCTAGATCAGTACATAAGTGCCTTACTGTTTACGATATATTTTGCCCCGACTTGTCCCTCTAAACGTCCCTTTGACCAAGTACGGAACTAACTCGGTTTCCTCACCTCCAGACATCCACCAATGCGGCAAAGCCGGGGCAATGGACTGCTTAAAGCGAGAGAGAGTAAGTACCGACACCCCAGAAACGCTTGGCAACTTGGTTTGCCATGCTTCCGGCGGCAAATACACTACATCCTCTGGTTCGGAGCAAGTACTTACATCACCCAAAAGGGAACACAAGGAATCATGCGTTCCTAAGTGATCCCTGTTGAGTAAAGCCAGCTTTGCCGATTCAATCTGGTCTACAGGGACCCCCACATAAACAGTAATCGCACCATCAACCAAACCATATTCTCTCGTGCCTTGGTTTATTTGAGTAAGTCCTAGCCTAGGATTGGATTTGTCGTATTTGTCAGTCTCGTACCGCCGAAGCTGGTGAAATGCCCTAAAGAATATGACCCCCTCCGGCGGATCAATTACTACCTGACATATGTGGATGACCTGCAAGAATGACCTAGCCTCGTCCGATCTACCGATACTAAAAAGCGTTGATACAATGCCAAGTAAGACCGCAGTGGGAGACACCACGGGCAAGCCTTGAGCTGAAGCGAATGCAGATCGAGGATCTCGATAGGCAAAAGTGTGGAACTTATACACAGCCTTTAGCCAAGTAAGTGGTATAGTCGGCTCGATAGCCTGCTTCCCCTCAACTTGCCGATCTTTGGACTTCGCTTTTGCTTTTGCCTTCTTAGTCATCACTGTACACCTTCCTGCTCCTCATTTGGCTTTCCCTCCAACTTTTCAATCACTTTCCCTACAGCACTGAGTAACTCTTGGGAATTGCCAAAACTCCAGACCCACGTATCCTTATTGTTGTCGAGCTTCTTCATGGTATCCGTATAGCCAGGCTCCTGCTGGATCGGCCGATTTGAATCAGCAAGGTTCACCTTGATAGGCGATGCAAATGGAGCGGTTCGCGCCGAAGTCAGGAGAATTGCCCCCTCGGTAAGAAACACGTGAGGAGCCCACCCAGCGACCTTTGCTCCGGTAGGCGACGCAATGAAGTTTGCAATTGCCTTTACTAGCGCACATTGGCGTCTCTCTTGTTCTCCTTTGCCAATCGCAAGGTGTGGCTTTGTCGGTTGACCATTGCCGCCAAGCTGCAAATACCAGTAATCGTCAGTTCCAATGCGGTGTAGATCGGCTCGGATGACACTACCATAAATGTTAGACCGCATAGTCTGAGCATATCGACTATTCATAGCGAATGTGGCTCGGAAGGCAGAATGCTGCGTGACAGTAAGGTCCTGAGGTTCCTCACTAATCAACCAAGCTACATCAAAACAGGATTCCCGCTTGACTGGATCAGCATCTTTGTACTCAACACATTGAGAATCAATGTACGCCTTTTCTGCAACATATTGCTTTTGCTGGCCGCCCGTAGATTGCTCTTTCCAAGCAGCTAGATACCCACCCACATCAAGCACTGCACAGAGTTCTATAGCTTTCCGGATACTTGGGAATAGCTCTTTATTTGTGAGTTGGTTGTAATTGAGTCTTTTCGCAGCGGCGCGAATGCCGATTGGTCCACGATCAGGATGGAGCCCAGCGCTCATCGGTAACATGGGTATGTTCTCCACTCGGCAGATGTTGACAAAACTCTCCAAAACGTGATGGCGGATTATCTCGCCGCTAATGCCATCATAGGTGATATTACCAATATCTATGCGGCGAGGTTGCATCAGATTACTGCCATCTGCTCCTTCATTGTTCAATGCATGGAAGCCGAGGCCTAAGCGATAAGCAAAAGAGATGCTCCAAAGTTTCATGTTTCATCCTCCTGTTCTACCAACGGCTGGAACGGCTTCGCCGCTGGTCTCTTCAGTGTATTGCTCCTTTGACTGATATGTGCTTTCCTGAACCAAGTACATCCGAAATAATTCTCGGAAACTCTCGAAGCTGTTCCGGTTGTCTCCAATGCTATTGAACAGAGCCTGTGGATCGAATGCTTGGTCCCAATGAGTAGTACCAACATGAGAATGTTCACGATGGCCCTGCTCAATCAGGATCATGGCCCGTTCAATAAACGCCTTTGCTGAAGGTGCTGAACGAAGCATTGTTACCTCGTCATACCAAGCCTTCCGTTGATCCTCAAGTTTCTGTTCCTTAGTCATCCGCGCATAATAAATTCCTGAAGCAACAGCACGGGCAAATCTTCTTACAGTTTCATGCTGCCCTTCCCAATTTTTGTAGCTCATTTCGAAAACCTCCTTCACATAATCTGCACTAACAAACAACTGCCGGAGTCCATCCCTGTACATGGCTTCCTGAACAGTGATCAAAGCCATAAGATGTTTTTCCACTGGCTGCATAAGCCAGTAAGCCATATCCAAGGCAGATGGTGCTAATGGCGTTGCCTGATACTTGCCGCTTTGTCCTTGCCAAGCCCGCGTAACCAATCTGCGAAAGATTTGATATACGTGGCTGATAAAACTCGATGATTTCATCTTTCCAATTGCAGTGGAATCAATCGCAATAGTTCCAGAATAGTTGTCACTGCGCTTCCCACTAAAATCTGTATTGAAAACGACCGCAGTTAGTCGATCTTGGTAACCTTCTGCAAAGAGCGACGTTTTCAGTGCCAATAGAACTAGAGCTTGTGCACAAAGCGGATTTGGTGTACCAAGCCATGCACTGAGCGGACTTACCACTTTTGACAAATCCACATGCCCTTCAAATACCGGCAAGAAAATGATCTCACCGACACTTTCAACCCTTTTCATACCAGCGAAAGCTAATAGTCCCTGAAAGAGAGGGATGCTAGCTTTACACTCTTTTTTTGAGGTTTGGCCGCTTTGTAAAGTGTCATAGTTCTTGGCAGCCAACCCGCGTATTCCTGCCTGGAGAACAGCATCGTATTTCCCCCCCAACTCATCCAGAAAGTAGATATCTGAAGGCCACTGACCACTCATTATTGTCTTCCGAACACAGTCACAGTATTCACTGCTTGAGGGCTTTTTGTTTGTCCATAGTTCCTTGAAGGCGGCTTCGTCTCGTCCGGCAAGACGTTGCCTGCGAGTCACCCCCTCGATGATCCATTTGTCGCCAGCGTCATGGATGCTAACATCTTCTCGCAATCCAATATATAGTTCTATTGCGCCGTAAAGTCTTACCGTATCGAAAAATGGTAACCCGGTCTTCGGAACATGTAATGTCACAGGTTCTCCACCAAAACCTGTGAGGATCGAAGCTGCGGTAGTCCAATCAAAAGAATTCATAGCTCAAAACTCCCATGACTCCAGTTTTTTATTAGCGGCATTTTCTCTATCTGCCATCAGAATAGCGCGTCCGACTAGTGCGTAGACCGGGAAAAGATCATCATTGGGCAAAAGAAGCGGCACAATTTCTTTCTGGGGTACTTCCTCAGCGGCTTTCAAAATTTCGTGGGCCTGATTCTTGACAGAATCTGAAGCACCTACGTGCTCCAGTATGGCTTTCACAAACTCCATGGCTTCTGGATGAGGCTCGAACCGATAACTGATAAGCGCAGGATTCAACAAGCTGGAGTGATGGCGCGCAGCTGCTAGGGCGATGGAACGAACCAAGTGTTCTGACGAATTCAAAGGCCCCAAAAGCAATTTACACGCTTGAATGATGGCAAGGTAGCTAGGTGGCGTATGGGGAATCCCAATCCGTCCTTCGGTTCTAAGGGTACGACCAATGAGAGCCTCTGGATGCTCTGGATCAATTTCGCGCGCTCTCGCTTGCCATTTCTTGTCAGCCTTGCCCAAATCATGAAATCCAGCAGCTAATGCCGCAAGCTGTGCTATGATGTTCGCTAATTGATTAGGATTCTTGTGCGGTTCCAGTGACGCAATGATCTTCACTAGTGCGTTGCGGTAAACTCCGTCGCGTGTCAACCTCTCATAAGTTCCGTCCATTACGCCTTTAACGTGCTCAAGAAGACTTTGACGCCTACCGCCCTCGCGGGGCAGCGACTGCTTTGTTGTTCCGTGAGGCCGCCATGTACTCGACAGGCTTATGCTTCCGCTCTTTGTTATCTTTGATCCATCACCGAAACATAGACCTTTGTTCCCATGGAGATAGGCTACCGTCGCAGGAACGATTAAGGTATCTCCGGGTTGAACAAAATTTGCCGGTTTGACTTCTAAATCCCCCTCATCATATCGCAGGACTCTTGCAAGTCTCCCTGCATCTCTCAGCAGTTGCCAAGCCCGTCCAAGACTGACCGACGATGTCTCGGGAAGCTGCTCTGAGTCCACAAGTCGCTGAAGAGCCCGATCGGAAATCTTTTCTTCAACGGCAACTTCGACAGACAGAATCTCTCTGAAAACTTTTGCTATGCTTCCAGGTTGATGTTCTTGGGCGGCTCGATCAAACAGGTTTAGAGCAAACGTTGTCTCGTTAAGTGCCCGTTCAACAGCCGCGAAAGCTTTTTCCTCATCACCACCCCAAGCCTCATTAACCCACTTACGCTCGGATTCCCAAGTTAGCTTGTCTCCTGGAAATGAATCGAGGGATGCTTGTACAAGATGCGGTCGGTATGGAAGTGCAAGACCTTTCTTTTCATCCTTGATCTCAGCCTTGGGTGGCTTAATTACCACAAACTCGCCCTCGATCTTGTCGCCACGAAACCACCTCGCGCATCGTCCAGCGCGCTGAACAAGAGTATCAACTGGAGCCGGGTCGGAAATCACTAACGGCGCGGAAATATCTAGTCCTGCTTCTGCGACTTGATTCGTCAGAAGTAACCAGTCACCATCCTCGCTATTCTTGCCAAATCGCCTTTGCACCCACTGTTCAGCTTCAACGCGCCAAGGTCTAGGCATACGGTTATGCAAGACGATGATCTTGCTAGGGTCAAGACCACTGCTGACTAATCGGTCGTATGTTTCCTGTAATCGTCCCACTGTATTTGCAAAATAGATTCGCTTGCTCCCGGATTTCCTAAGCCTTTCATCGAGGGGGGCATAGTCAAGCTGCTTGTCATCCGCCTCTCTAGTTTTCTTAAGTTCAAGTAGTGAGAGCTTCACTTCTCGATTTTCCTCACGGGACTTAAGTCCTTCATCATCACTGAAGTCCCCTTCTCCTAGAATCACTAGCTCCATTTTGAGGCGGTTAGAAATAAGTCTTGTAACCTTGATGGGCAGTGTGGCGGTCAAAAGGATTGTTTGAAGTCCCAGGTTCTGGCGAAACTGAATGATTCCCAAGAGGATTGTAAGTGCTTTCTCAGAGATCCCCCAGGCAAGGTGAACTTCATCCAAGATCAACCGCGACATCAATAACGCACCTGCAACAGCGTGTCCAGCCTTAAGGGGAAGACTCAAAGGAAGTCCAGGCACACCGCATATAACCTGATCGTAAGTCGTGACAACAACCTCTTCACTAAAGAGCAAACTCTCCTGCATGTCACCATGATGGATTACAGCGTGAATTTTTTGGTCGTGTCTACGGAGCTCCGAGATCTCGTTCTTTATACCGCTGCAAAGAGATCTCAAAGGCACTGCATAGATCATTTTGCAAAACCTATCCTCAATATCGCCACTCACAGCAAATGTTTTTCCCAACCCTGTCGGTGCAACAAGAAGTAGGCTGCTTCCCTGCTGGACTAACGTTCTAACCTTCGATTGAAAAAGTGTAGGCTGCTTTGAATTCATCTCAAATGCTCCTTTTTCTAACCATGACTTTCCATTTGTAAGCAACTAAAGTTGGATCCAAAACCAACAAGTTATAGGCAGAGCCAAATCAGCTAATTCCTACTGTGTAACTGCGACTTTGTACCTCCCTAACCCAAACGCGCAATTATTACCTATACCGACCATCTCGCCCAACGCCAGAAATGGCAGGAAAGTCGTGAAGTCTCCTGAATACCCCATGCAGCCTAATACGCCACCCCAGGGGATCTTCCGATCCTGCCGGCGAGAATATCGCTCCCACTCCACCCAGCGCAGATTGCTCGATACGACCTGAACCTCTTTCGCTCGCGCTAGCATTTCTCTGTAATCAAGACTCAGGCTCCCGCCACAGTAGAAGAAACTCAAACTCTCAAGGCGACGGAGCAGCGCGCCTATCAACACACCAAATGGAATCTCCGATTGAATGACGCGACCGCCCGACTTCAACCGCGTGGGGGTCAGCAGTTCAATCATCAACAGCCCTGGACGGCGCGCAGGAGCAGCTGAAACCTGCCGCAGCCTTGAGTTTATTGCCAGAAGGCGTTCGGCAGTGAGCGTCTCCAGGCAGTTGCGCACCATCTCATCGGTTGATGAATAGATTGTCCGCTGCCGGTGGCCCCCTGATTGCCGACTCTCAATCATACGCTCTTCATCGGTATCCAGCGATGCGCAACTGTCAACCGTCTCCAGCCGAAAACGTCCATGCTCTCTGCCTATTCCCACGCGGCCAAGCTCGCGCCAGGTCAGGATGAAGTAAGGCAAATACTCGATAGCGAATCCGATCAGCGCCATGTGAAATGACAACCGGTCGCCCGAATTTATTACTGGGGCCCCACTTAACGGCGGATGGAAGACAAACGGCTTGGGCAATCCGCTGTCACTGACCTGCTTGTAACCTTCTACGGTCGGTTCTGCTTCAAATATCCGCGCATAGGGGCACTGGCTGGCGATCGGACAGCTTCTCACATCCTGGCAATGCGGCGCGCAGGCTATTCGCCGGAACATCCCTCCGAATGCCCCGCGAAATGTCGAACCTGAGAATTGAGGCAATTGAATCGACTCTTCAACGCGAAGAGTGAACTTCAGAATCGCTAGCTGAAAGCGCGCAAGCGAAGCAGCTAATGTTGTTTTTATTTGATCGGTCATGGCGCTCCTCTGACGGCACAGCCGCAAGCAAAACCGTTAAGTATATGCTTGTACTGACCAGTTCTCTTCTATGTTCCCCAACGAGCCAATCTGAATCAGATCACATAAGATTGGTACAGCGTAATCGTCCTAGCTCTGCGATGGGCGATTGACAGTAACCCAGCATCTTTAGCTTCTCCTCCCGGCGATAAGTATGTGTTTGGTGTGGCCAGAAACAGCGGCGTAGCCGCTAATGGATACAAGAAGTAAGCTGTCGGAGGGTCAAAGACTCTCCGCCCATCCGTAGCGGCAAAGCCGCACTACTTCCCGCCTCCGGCTGTATCTTTAGCTTGCGCCAGTTGAATGCCGTAGTTAACGGCCATCTTTCTTATTTCCTCTTCAACCATCTTTTTGAGCAAAGCAGGCCGATGAACTATGGCATGGCTGCCGTACTGGAGCACAAACCTTTTGACTGCATCGAGCCCGCCCAGCTTCATGCGCAACAGCAGGCCCCCATTGGGCAGGTCTTCTCTCTCTTCGCTCTCATGCCATTTCTTTCTCTCTCTGATCCAGCGCGATTGATAGGAGCTGAACTCAATTTCGACCAGGTACTCTCGCTTTCCTCGCACCATGCTGAATCCTGAACTTAGATAAGCTTTGATGTCGAAGTCAGCAGGGGCACGGAAACGCTCTCCGGTCAACTGGAAAGAGTGAATTCGGCCAATGTGAAAATCGCGCATTTCGCGGCGAAGATGATCGAATGCGATGACGTACCAATCGCCCCGGTAGTTATGAACATGGTAAGGATTGATTCGGCGCACGGTCATTTCTCCGCGGCTCTGGGAATAGTAATTGATCTCGACTGTTTCGCGGTCCAATGTGGCGCGGCCAATGGCATCGACCGTCTCGGCGCTGATCTCGCTGATGGGGCCGATCTCGAAGGAGTAGGCCTGGCTGAAGGCTGAGAGGTCAACAGAGACCTGCTGCGGGAGCCACTGAACGATCTTTTCAAACGCCGATTGCAGATGGCTCTCGAAGGGAGTGCCCCGGTACTGCTGCATCAATCGCTCGGCCAGGAAGACGGCTACAAGCTCGCCCTGAGTTATCTGGACTGAGGGCACCCCATAAGAGTTTTCGGTATATACCCAGCGCCGCTCGCGCGAGTCGTACCGGAGGGGCGCGCCCAGCCGGTTTCGCAGTCGCTCGAAGTCTCGCTCAACAGTTCGCGCGCTCACCTCCAGCTCCTCGGCGGCTTGAGCCGCGCTCCGGCATCTCCCGGCTCGTATGAGCTGATCAAGGCGCAGGATGCGCTCCATCAGTCTTGTATGTAGTCGATGATCTCCTGCCATAGCCGGTTATTCTATCCCAGCGGGTATGACACGCACCGTCGGAACCATCAATATTTCAGAATTTTTTTGATTGCGTTGCCGCGCCCCTGTGCGGCAGCGAATTAATACTGCTTTGAATTCTGTTTCGTGGGATTCAATACAGCAAAATTTCAGTGGAGTCAATAGTGAGTTGCGAGGGGTCAGTTTTAGGCCGGCAAGGAGAGTCTACGGGTTAGAACCCGGAGCATTTCTTTTTGTCGGGCGTATCATCACATTCAGTATATGATTAGCCTCACGACAGAACGCCTTTCAAGCTCAGCCGGCGGCAGGCTACAGTTTGTCGGGATCGATGCCCAGCTCGCGGAGTTTAGCAGCGAGGCGCTCAGCCCGTTCAGCTTCACGCTCGGCGCGCTCGGCTTCACGTTTGGCACGCTCGGCTTCGCTATCGGCACGGTTTTCGGCCTGCTGGCGAGCCTGGGCTTCCACGCGCCGCGCTGCCGCCTCTTCTGCTGGAGTCAGTAGAAACTGGCCCATCCGCGGATTGAACAACCGCAATGTTTTGCCGTCATCGACCAGTTCCAATCCCAGCTCATTGCTCATCACCCGATTGCCTATGACCGGCTCTTCTATCAATTGATTGCCTATCAGCCGATAAGCGCGCAACGGTGGCCTCAGTTTGTATTCCGGATCAAAGATGAAATACTCTTTCACCCCAAACCAGGCATAGAGCTGCTTCTTCCACTTCAAATCTTCATTCCTGGTCTTGCGCGAAGAGACTTCGATCACCACGGTTGGCGGCTGCTCTTCTTCCCACAGCTTGTAAATGCGCCGCTCGTGTTTAGCGACCCCACGCACGACGAAGACATCGGGCGCGACACTTTTGCTGGGATCGCCTTCAACGTAGTAGAGCAGCAGATTGCCTGAAACATAGACACTGGCATCATCGGCAAAATAGTTCTTTAGCGATTCGATCAAATCGAACATCAACTGGCGGTGCCTATCTGTTTCGCCCATTGGCTTACCATCCGATTCTGGGTAGTAAACTCTTTCGATCAGGTTTTGCTGTCTGGCTCTCATAACCACACCTCGCAGTGTAGCCAACATAGCACAAGCATTAGTTGTAAGTAAACTAGTGGACTGTAGCAAAAGTAATGTTATATATCGTGTTGCAGCCAACTACGTTTTCACAGGTGATTTCTAAAGTAATTTGTACAAAAACTTATGCTACAGTCCACTAGCAAGGTCTTTTATTTCTCAATTCTACAAATAGGTCGTTCCTACCGCAGCTATAGACCTTAAGAGAAAGATCAGAGTCAGTTCGGGCGGTTTTGAGGGCGTTGCACGCCCGAAGTTCT
>Ga0209172_10001331_pt1 | contig 53602 bp, 45 predicted proteins | sample LarsenN4metaG_FD_184113 | JGI IMG/M metagenome (GOLD analysis project Ga0209172, IMG submission 184113) | Hot spring sediment bacterial and archeal communities from British Columbia, Canada, to study Microbial Dark Matter (Phase II) - Larsen... ...
GCATGGTGATCGTCCTCCTGTATGGGTTGATTAAGGCTCTTTCCTTACAGGTAAGACGATCACTATTTTTATGTCAAATCTAAATCAATGAATCCATATTGCCCCTTATTTGGGCGAAATTTAGGTATTTAGAAGTCCGAAGGGGGTTAGCAAAAACATGAGCCAGCCCTCTTCGGACTTCCCGCTTTGACTAGACCACTGGGTGCCCATTTTTCTGAGCCACCCGAGCGAGACCCAGGCGAGGCTTTGTCACAATGTAAAAACCCTGGATAGCATTCTCTGGTGATAAGGCCAGTGCATCAAACCCTTCAACCTGGCCAAAGAAAGAACTGCTTTCACGAGCCCGGTGCGTATCTTGCTCTATAATCTTGAGCAAAACCTGTTTATCTTTACGCATCGCCAGATTGTCCTCAACTCGCTTCGACATTTCTTCCAGGATAAAGCGGCGCGTAGCATCTCCACCATCTTTAACATCTTCCAAATCTGTTACGCCGGATACCAGAGAGGTAAAGGCGCTTTTTAAAGTGGCGCCGGGTGTATCGTGATAGGAGAGTTGTTGGGCCATCCAGAAGATAGACTCTTTACCGTCATACAATTTATAGAACGTTGACAGGAAAACAAACAAGCGCAAATAAGCACAACGGTAACTATCTTCAAAAAAGAGCCGGGCTTCCTCGCTGCTAATTTCTCCACGCAGCATACTGCTCAGGCTAACCGCGGCCAAGGTGGCGCTTAACATCGCCAGGTGTACGCCGGTTGACAATAGGGGGTCCAAGAAACAAGCGGCATCGCCAATCATAAAATAGCCCGGCCCGGCAAACTGAGCGGCAGCATAGGAATAGTCGGTTTCAACCCTCAGCTGAGAATTAATTCGCTCGCCTGGCGCCAAAAGGTCTGAAACTGTTGGCGACTGGGCAATAGCCTCTCGGTAAATTTGTTCAAAATCCTGGTTGGCATGTTTGGCTTTGAAAAATTCCTTATGCATGACCACCCCTACACTCATTGTGCCATCATGCAGAGGAATAGCCCAAATCCAACCCTCAGGAATAGAAACCGTCGCGATAGACCCTTCCTTTGGATGGGGCAACCGTTTGGTATTCTTCCAGTATCCCCACACAGCTACATTCTTAAAGGCCTCATGATAATGCCGATTGCGCAGGTAACGGGAAGCCATGAGACCCGTTCGACCGGAAGCGTCAATCAAAAAGTCAAAACTCATATCCCACTTATTGCCTGACTCGCCTACTTCGGCCAGGGTAGCAGCCACCGGTCTCCGTTCATCCTGTTCATCAAAGTGGAGCTTCTGGACTTCAACACCCTGTAGCACCTTTACCCCCAGACATTGGGCATGTTCAAGTAAGAGCTGGTCAAATTCGGAACGAATCACTTGAAAGCTATAAGTATGCTTTCCAGACAACTCATTAAAGAAAAGATCCCACTGCTGGCTACCCCACTCAATGTGTCCCCCCGGTTTACGCTGAAAACCGTAAGCTTCCACCTTTTCCCGTACTCCGGTTAAGTCTAAAAATTCCAGAATTGACGGGAGCAGAGACTCTCCGATGTGGTAACGCGGGAAGAACTCTCGCTCGGCCAGGGTCACAGAGAAACCTTCGCGGGCCAGTAAAGCAGCAGCAGTACTTCCGGCCGGGCCTCCTCCAATGACAAGAATTTGTGGGCGACGGTGTAGATGATCCATAATTTTGCTCCTTAGGTTGTAATTTCTTTAACAGGACTTTTAATTTGCGGACAGATAAATGACATGGAATATAAGCTCTCCTTCGAGCCTACAACTTTATTACAACCGGGAGTTTAGCAAGATTTAATGATAAAGACGTGTGAATATACTTAGAAAAAAGTTAGAGTTCTAACCAAAAAGAGCCTTGGCAGGCTCTTCTAAATAGATAACTTTGTAGCTGTGACCCTCAATTTTCGAGAAGGGAAACGGGTCGCACGAGAGCGTGTTGGCTCTTCAAATTTGGACCTACTGCGCCCTACTTTGAGGGCAGCCAGGCTTTGGGGAAATTCTTCATCACCTCAATATGCTCAAATTCTTTGCTGCTACGCGCCCCGTGTTGTTTAACCCAGGCCGCCATCCGACCCAATCCCTCCTCAAGGCTGTATAACTTGCGTTGACCAAACACCCGCTGCACTTTCTCATGAGATGAATAGGCATTCACTACTTCATTACGCGCCGGCAAATGCACCACCTCAGGTTCAACCCCCATCGCCCGAGCCACCGCTTCGGCCAATTCATTAACGCTGTAAGGTTGATCCGCGCCAATGTTAAACACTTGATTATAGGCGTCGGGTATATCAATAGATTCAGCCATGATGGGCGCCAAATCACCAATGTAACTGAAAGCGCGGGTTTGACTGCCATCGCCAAAAACTGTCATCGGTTTATTCTGTAAAATTTGGTTCATAAAAATCCCAACCACATTGCGATATTTATCACCAATATTCTGCCGCTCACCATAGACATTATGGGGTCGGAAAATAATGTAATTCAGGTCAAACATTTGTTTGCAAGAAACTAACTCTTGCTCTACGGCCAGTTTAGCAATACCATAAGAATCCTCCGGGTGGGGAGATGTCTCCTCAGTCATGGGTAGTTGAGGGCTGGCCCCATAAACCGCAATGGACGAGGTAAACACAAAACATTTAACCCCAAAGTTAATCGAAGCATTAATTAAATTAACGCTGCCGATTAGATTATTGTTGTAGTTGAAGCGCTTGATAAAATGACTCAACCCTTCGGCGGCGTAAGCAGCCAAATGATAGACATACTCGAATTGCCTCTGTTCGAAAAGTTTATGCACAAGCTCAACATCATTGATACTACCCTGTACAAACTCTGCGCCTTCAACTATGTTGTCCCTAAAACCGCCGCTCAAGTCGTCGAGCACCGTTACCCGGTGACCGTGTTTTACTAATTCCTCGCTTACATGCGAGCCGATAAAGCCCGCACCGCCGGTTATTAAAATATTAGACATATAGCTTCATTACCTTTCAGCCAAATAAATAGATATAAAAAGGGCGTGCTGCCGACCATTTTATCACTCTCATCAGTAGGAGTGGGATCCCAACCCCCATAACTACCAGAATGGGCAGGAAAAGCAATTCATAGGCAAGCAGCCAGGGAGTAATATGATAAATCATCCTCGCCGTATATTCCAAGGCCAGCAAATGTACCAGATAAATTCCGTAAGATTTAACGCCAATCTCGCTAATTTGATGGGAATAAAGAGGAACAAAATTTTCTAAGGCAAGATATCCTAATAAGAGAGATAAAGCGAAAAATTTATAAAACAAGGTGGATTGCGGTGCAATCCAGGGCTCGCCAGATAACTCACGTAGAATTTCCCATTCAATCAAACTGATGATGAAGGTTAAAATAATAAGCACTAAAAACAACCACTTAAAATTAGCCACGAGTTGCTTGAGCCGAGGTACATGAAAGCCGGCGATAACACCGATAATAAACCAGATAATGAGCTCCAGAATATGCGAGTTACGGAGGATATCAAAAAACTGTTCCTGACCAGAAACTTCTACTTTTAAAAAGGAAAGATAGTGTAAGACAGCCAGAAGTATCTGGATAAAGAAAGCAACAGCTAATAACAACTTCCACCTATTTCGGGCCAAAGGTACAATAAAAGGTGAAAGGATAAAGCACTGAATCAAGAGCGGGACATAGTAAAAAGGTGGTATGGCTTCGCCTTTAACAAATACTCCAAAAAGCTCTCCTAAGGTATAACTCTCTCCTTTAACGATGTTTACGCCAATAATGAGGCCAGACCAGAAAAGATAGGGTGGCAGTAAATTTTTCACCCTATTAAAGACAATATCCCAGCCCAAGGTTGTTCGATTGCGTGCGGTGGCAAAAGCCACGAAGAAGCCAGATACAAAAAGAAAAACAGGGACAGCAACTGATGCTACCTGATCAATCAGACGAATTGTCCAATAATCAGCATTGCCAACCTGGTCATAATTGGGAATGCTTACCGGCTGATAACGGTCTGCCCACCAGAACATAGCAGTCAATACCCAGATATTGGCGTGATGAATAACAGCACCAATGGCAGCTAAACCATTTAAAATTAGCAAGCGTTTTATCATGCTTTATAAAGTCCGAAGAAGAATAGATTAGCCGAACAAGTAAACATACAAACCTCGTACGGGTGACCGTTTCACCATAGCCATTAGCAGCAACGGTATCGCCAAACCCAGGCTGATGAGCATGGGTTGAAAGAGGATTTGATAAGCCAACATTTGTGGAGCCAAATGATAAGTGGCTCTGGCTAGATATTCCATGACAGGGGAGTGAGTCAGATAAACACCAAACGACTTCATTCCGATATTCTCTATCACTTTGAAAAAGGGCAGGGCTACCTTATCAAAGGCCAGAAAACTTAAAAGAACAGTCAATGCATACAAATGGTCCACCACTGTTTCCCGAGTGGCAATCCATTCCTGACCAGACCATTGTAACAGCGTCTCCCACTCAAAAATACCCAACAAAAACGTGCTAAAAAGGAGTATTAATAGAGCCCACTTTACCCGATCAAGCCAGGGTTTTAGCTGCTTGAGGTGGAAGCCGGTTACAATGCCGAAGCTAAACCAAAAAATATTGCTGGGGAAAAACCAACTCTGTGATATCCAGGTCAATTGTGCTAATCCTGGAAGTTCTAAGCCTAGAATCTCTTCGTAGCGCAAACTCACAGCAAATAACTGGATTAGAGCAGTTACTAATAGCAGAAGCTTCCATCTATTCCTGGCCAAGGGTACAAGGAAAGGTGAAAACAGATAAAGCTGGCACAACAGCGGCACGTAATAGTAGGGTGGTGCTACTCCCCCAAAAATCAGTTTTCGCGAAATTTGCAGGAACGAATAACCTGCACCCTGCACTTGCTCGCCCAAGATAATCAGGATTGACCAGATCAAGTAAGGGATTATCAAATTCTTAATACGTACCCCAACGATGTTCCAGCCAATAGTGGGTTGGGTGCGCTGCGTGGCAAAGGCGATAAAGAAACCGGACACAAACAAGAACGAGGCGATAGCAAAAATGATTAGTTGTTCAATAACCCGCAAAGAATAGTAAGTTGGACTGCCCCATTGATCGAAATTGGGTACACTCACTGGCAAATAGCGGTCGGTCCACCAAAATAGGGCAGTAAAGCCCCAACCGGAGGCATGATTAAGAATCACCCACAAAACGGCGATCCCGTTAAGGTATGAGAGCCGACGAATCATTCATTTCAACCAAATAAATAAGGATAAACGTTGGGCGCCGGGGAATGTTGGACCATTTTCAGAGTCATCAAACGCTTCACCACTTCCATTAATAATAAAGGTACACCCAGTCCCATCAAAATGATGATGGGCAGAAAAAGCACTTGATGTGTTAAAACCCAAGGGGCTAAGTGGTAAATTGCCCTGGCAGTATACTCCATGACTGGCGAGTGAACAATGTAGATCCCAAAGGATTTAGTTCCAAGATCACCAATTTGTTTAGACAGCGGGATTTGTTGCTTATCGAAAGCTATAAAGCTTAACAGCAAAACAGTCGCATAAATGTTATCAATGAGCGTTTCGCGGTGGTTTAACCAATCCAGGCCCGACATGTGAACATATAATTCCCACTCTGGAATGCCTAATAGGAAGCTAAAGACCAATACTCCCAATAATACCCACTTAAACCGAACCGCCCACTCTTTGACAGTCTGTAGGTGAAATCCGGTCACTATCCCAAAGCTAAACCAAAAGATACGAGACGAAAAAAACCACTGAGGAACCAGCTGTCCCAATAGCTCCGCGGAAGGGTGAGTTATCCCAACCAAAACCGGATATTGGAAGAGTTGTACCGTTATTAATTGGATAAGCCCGGTCATAATTAGCAACAGCATCCATCGCGTTTTAGCCAGGGGTACCAGGAAGGGTGAAATAAGATAAAGTTGGCATAACAGAATTACATAGTAGTAAGCCGGGTTTGTTCCTCCTGTAAGCAGAAGCTTCAGATACTCTACTATAGAAAATGTTTTACCCTCAAGAAAAAGCAGAAAAAGCAGCGCTATAGACCACAAAAAATAGGGGATTAACAAGTTCTTAATCCTGGCAACAACAACATTCCAACCTACGGTAGATTGATGGCGCGGCGTGGCAAAGGCGATGAAGTAGCCGGAAACAAACATAAACGCCGGCAGACAGAAAATGATCAATTGTTCAATAATGCGCAAAGTGTAATAGGCCGGACTGCCCATTGGATTATAGTCAGGCCCGGTTATGGGCAAGTAACGGTCCTGCCAGGCAAACATAGCCACAAAGCCCCACCCCGAAGAGTGGAACAAAATCACGCCCAAGATAGCTAAACCATTGAGAAGTAGAAGTCGTCTAACCATAGAATCTCTTTCGAAGGTAGATTTGCGCCGTGTGATGTGGGATATTAATGGCAGGTCGGGGTAGTATGCCGGGAGCAACCCTACTTTCCGACCCGCCTCACCTTCCCTAGCTAGATTTGTCCAGATAATTAGCCAGAGCTTGGATACTGTGGAAATTTTCGTAGACTACATCCTCGTCCGGCACTTGAAAGCCGAAACGCTCTTCGATGAAGGCAACCATTTGCAACACACCCAGGGAGTCGATGATACCGGCGCTGAGCAAGTCATCGCTCGCACTGATGTTGGCGCTGCGCCCTTTCATCAGTTCCTTTTTTACATAATCCATTAAAATTGTTTGTTTATCCACTTTTTATTCCTCCAAAATATTTTATGATTAGTTCTTTGTTTAGTGACTTTCAGCCAAGGCCGCGGCCTGCGCTTGTAGTTCGCGCCGGTTGATCTTGCCGGTCGAAGTACGCGGGAAGTCGGCAGTAATGATGATTTTGGCCGGGATAGCATATGAAGGTAGTCTTTTGGCTAAGTGAGTTTCCAATTCTGCCGAGGTTAAGTTAACATTCTGCTTGGGGATAACAGCAGCTTCAATCAAATTACTGCCCTCACCATCAGGGATAGGATAAACGGCGGCTTCTTCAATCAACTCATAGGACAACAGGGCAGTTTCGATTTCATCCAATTCTACACGATAGCCCCGGGTTTTGATCTGGCGATCTTTGCGTCCCAAATATTTGTAGTTACCGTCCGCCTGAAGTTGCACCAAGTCGCCGGTGCGATAAAAAATTTCCTCGGACAAAGAATCAGTTTTACGCCGGTAAAAACCGCGTTCCGTCTTTTCCGGTTGTCCCCAGTAACCGTGCATTACCGTTCCCCCTGTGATAAGCAGCTCACCCACTTCACCTGGCGGCACAGGTTCATTATCGGCGTTAACTACTAACCCCCCATCATTTTCGCAGATTCGGCCAATGGGTATAGGTTCATCGGAATCGGGGGGTAATTGATCCACATGATAATAAGTACAGACATTTGTCTCAGTTGGTCCGTAAAGGTTACTAAAGCGGGCCTGGGGCAATTGAGCCATCAGTTCACGTAGATGTTTGGTAGGAAAAACCTCACCGGCAAACAGAACCCAGCGCAAAGCGCTGAGATCTCGTGAAGCCAAGTTTCCTCGCTGCAATAATTGAATCAAAGCATACGGTACCGAGTACCAGACCGATATCCGCTCATCCTGCATCAATTTAGACAAGCTGGCCGGGAACTTGGTCAAGGCTTCGGGGATAATAGAGGTACAGGCTCCTGCCAACGCCCCGGCAAAAAAGTCAAAGGTAGATAGGTCGAAGTGAAGTGGGGCATGATTGCTCAAGCGATCTTCATGGGTAAGGCCGTAAGTAGTTGCCCCCCACTCGGCAAAACTCAAACCGCTACGGTGAGTATGCATGATTCCTTTAGGGTCACCGGTGGAGCCGGAGGTGTACAGAATATAAGCCAAATCTTGCTCAGTGATGCCTACGCCGGGAGGGGTATCTACTGGAGCACTATAAATCTCGTCCCAGGTAAAGCATCGTTCCGGTAACTCAGGCTGCGCCCCCACACCGATAACGCATTTCACCCCGCTGGGTTGGGCCAGCAACTCTGACAGTTGTTCTAACTTAGTTTCTTTGGTAATAAGATGCTCAATGCCACAATCCTGAATGACAAAACGCAGCCGGGCTATAGGAGCAAATGGATCTAGCGGCACGTAAGCTGCTCCCGCCTGCATAATACCATACAAAGCTACCGCCGACTCCAGGCTTTTGTTCAGGTAGATGCCCACCCGATCACCACGATGCACCCCTTGATCAATTAACACCTGAGCTAGACGATTAATCCGCCCCATCAATTGACTATAGGTTAAGCTCTGACCCGAAATACGTACCGCTTCCCGGTCAGGATAACGCGCTGCAGCTCGTTCTACGGCTTGAGGCAACAAGTAAACCATGTGACTATTTCCTCCCTTCAAGAATACTAACCCTGCCGAAAATACAGGTTAATTATGCATATACTTAAGCTTTTGCAATTGGTAACGCATAAATGCAAGTGGATATAACGCTAGATTTAGCCCAGTGTTTCCAAATCGCAAGAGAACCCATTCCAGTTTACCGGAAGTTCTGGATAAGGTCAATAATTTGGCTTGCAAGGCTAGAGCTTGGTTACGATCAACCCCAGGAAAACTTCTACTAAAATCCTGCTCAGGAATATCTACCAGATTCCTGGTTTTATGGGGATACAACAACGGTGTATTAATTTTGATAGGGTAACTGCGATTGCACGACGAGCATACCAATTGCCCATCCACCAACCTTAAACCATTTGAAGCCAATACGCAGTGTGGACAAGCTAACCGCTCTAACAGTTGGGGCTCTATAGTTTGCGATGAGCTGTCAGACGACTCTGGAATTAGTTCGAACAAGGCATTAACTATTTCCTTTTCTGAAATACTTCCAACTTTGTTAAGTTGAGCTCCATCCTTTTTTAGAATCGTGAGAACACCATATTTGCGATAACCGAATTTGGAAGGGCTTGACATGGCCAAGACTTTCTGTTTGGCATCATTGAGCGTAATGTCTTTATCGCTGAGTTCAAAAGGAGATGTCAAAGAAACATCCTGTAGCTGCGGCATAAGGGTGCAATCAGGAAAGAGTTGTTCAAAATCGGTATGTGTAAAAACCATTCGATGCGCATGAATATAAGATGGGTTTAGAATACGCACCTGGTATCCTCGCCAAAAGGCCCGATGTTCGTATTCAAGGGTTGAGATAATAACAAAACGTTTGGCAACCCTATAAAGCTCGAGCATTGTTTGGACAGGATCATATACGTGCTCAATCACCTCGTTGCACATGACTACATCGAAAGAGTTTGACTTGAAGGGGAGTTGATGGCTATCCATTCCCGCTGTCACCAGTCCATATCTTTCATGTGCTCTGCGGAGTGCCTCAGAGGAGAGATCGCTCGCTACGGTAAAGGGCTTGTATAATCGTTGGACAAAGGCAGCATTAAACCCATCACTGGCGCCAACATCAAGCAGGCTGTCAAACTGAAGATAAGATAAAGCCTTCGCAATTTTGCAGGTCATGCCCAGATTGGATAAAAATCCGGGACGACCCTGCCCAAAATCAGAATTGGTTGAGTGTGGCTGATAAGGGCGGTCGTTCTTTACACTAAAGCGTTTATCCAGCCACTCTTGGGCGTCCTTGGTAAAGCTATTCATAAGGTGTTCCTCATAACCATAAAATATTAATGGCGGGGTAAAGATATGAACTTATTTTCTCTTCTGTGGTTTACAACCCCAATAAACGAGCGATAATATTTCGCTGAATATCGGAAGTACCCGAATAGAGTGTTCCTCCAACAGCATCACGGAAATCGCGCTCTACCTCAAACTCGGTCATGTAGCCATAACCGCCCAGGGTTCTAACCGCGTCCAGGCCTGATTGAACAAAGCACTCGCTCAGGTAAAGCTTGGCCAGGGCAGCCTCCATAGCCGCCGATTTGCCCATTTTTCTGAGCCAGGCTACTTTATACAACAGCAATCGGGCCGTTTCCAGACGCACTTTCATATCCACAATACGATTGGCCACCGACTGAAATTTGCCGATGGGTTGACCAAACTGGCTGCGTTCATTGGCATAACGAACACAAGTTTCAATAAGACGTTCCATAGCCCCTACATGGCTGCCCAGAATACAACTCCGCTCCCACTCCATCGAGTCGTTAAAGATGCGTGAGCCGGCCCCTTCCGGTCCCAGACGATTTTCTGCTGGAATAAAACAATTCTCAAATATTAACTCGCCCATAGTCGCAGTACGCAAGCCCATTTTATCAATATGCCGGCTGACGCTAAAGCCAGGCGTACCTTTCTCCACCAGAAAACCAGTAATACCCCACATCTTTTTAGCCGGGTCTACGCTGGCAAAGACCAGGGCCAGATCGGCGACGGGCGCATTGGTCACAAACATTTTAGTCCCGTTGAGAACATATCCCCCCTCGCAACGTTCTGCCCGCATCCGTAAACTGTAAGCATCGGAGCCTGAGTCTGGCTCCGACATGCCGTGAGCGCCGATGATCTCACCACTGCACAACGCCGGTAGATATTTCTGCTTTTGCTCTGCTGTGCCAAAAGTGAAGATAGGCATTTGCACGCTCCACATTTGAGCATTCATGGCAAAAATCAGTCCGTTATCTCGGCAAGCATAGCCCAGGCCTTCCATGGTCAACATGGTAGTGAGAATATCAGCCTCAGCACCGCCATACGCTTCTGGAAAGGGTAAACCTAAAATGCCAAATTGAGCACACTTTCGCCAATCTTCTCGCGGAAAGTTTCCGTCCCGATCGCGCTCGATTAGACCGTCGTTCAACTCTTTTTGAGCAAACTCAATCACCGCCTTTTTAAATGTCAATTGTTCTTCTGTCCACGAAAAATCCATGGGGGTTAGTTCTCCTTGTTTCAAGTTTGATTAAAATCTTCAAAACGCCTCTTGAAGTTAGGTTTGAGGTCATAAACTTATAAATGCACTGAGTGTCCTGTAACAACTCCGTCGCTTTCACTTGTGGCTAACTCATAGGGTAAGAAAGAACGGAAGTAAACCCATTGTAAGAGAGGGCTTGTCATAAAAGTGGTGACCAACGCCATGATAACCATCATGGTAAAAAGAGCGGGCGACAGCACACCGATATCTAATCCAATGTTGAGTACAACTAATTCCATCAGCCCCCGCGTGTTCATCAGAACACCGATAGTACTGGCTGCCCGCCAGGGCATTCCCGTGGCTCGGGCGGCCAGAGTCGAGCCGCCAAATTTACCGGCAATGGCCACCAGCATAATTAACCCACAATAGAACCACATTTCAGCGCCTGACACCAGCCCGATACTGGTTCGTAATCCGGTAAAGGCGAAAAAGAGAGGCAGAAGCAAGACAACAGCGATGTATTCCATCTTTTCAGTCAATGAGTGAACAAAGGTATGCTGCTTGGGCATAATCACGCCGAGCAAAAACGCTCCAAATAGAGCGTGAATACCGAGCCATTCTGTGACCAGACCAGAAGCAAGGACTAGCAGAAAAATAAGGGCCATCATGTCCTGAGAAATTTTGCCACGCCGCTGGTAAATTACCTCCAGGCCACGTAAAGCGCGTCGTACTCCAAACAGCATTACCACAATATAGACAGCCGAACCAAACAGAGTCAGCCAGAGGGGCACTGTGCCTTCTGTGGCCCGGACAACCAACACCACACCCGCCAGGATACACCAGCCCGTAACATCATCTACGGCGGCGCAGGCAATTGCCACTGTCCCCACCCTGCCTCGCAACATATTACGCTCCGTCAAAATACGGGCCAAAACGGGAAAGGCAGTGATACTCATGGCTATACCCATGAATAGGGCAAAACTGGTGAAGGTTACACTATCGTCGGAAAGTCTGGGGTAAAGGTAAAGCGCCAGAAGGGTGCCCAGAAAGAAGGGTGCAATAATACTTACATGACTGGTCACCAGAGCTGTATGCCCCTGGCCACGCAAAATTTTAGGGTCAAACTCCAACCCAATCAAAAACATGAATAACAGCAAGCCGACTTGACTCAACGCATTGAGAAAGCCCAAACTTTCTGGCGGAAATAAAGCAGCAGAAACATCAGGAGCCACCCAACCCAGCAGCGACGGCCCCAGCAGAATACCCGCCACCATTTCGCCCATCACCTGAGGTTGGTGAATTTTACGAAAAACCCAACCAATTATCCGGGCGACAACCAAAATAACCCCAATTTGAATGAGCAGTGTGGTTAAGTGTGGCATTAATGGTTCCTGCTCCTTTCTTTCAATGTCATTTCACGGGTAGCGGTTAACATTAACGGGGTAGAGCAATGGTTTAAGGTAATCTCTCCCCGTAAACGGTCTGGTTTAACTTGCCGATCCAAAGCAGCCTTTAAATTAAGCTTAGCTGTGCTGATAGAAAGGGTCTGACCCTCTACTTTTCCTGCCAATTGTGTTCTTTCTTTGTCATTAAATGTAAATAACAAATGTGGGCCGGATTGGGAGATCATCAGCCTGGGTTTATCAGACCAACTGAGAAAATGGCCACAGGTGTCCTCCCCTGTAAACGGCGGGGTTATTTCAAGCAACCAGGTTCCTCCCACAGAAACGGGTGGCGTAATACCTTTGCCCATTTGCAAAAGTCCAAATACTCCCAAAACGGGTATACCTACCAGAAAGAGGTAATGAAGAATTGCTTTCACCGAGACTCCTGTTGGGGTAAGACCTGATAGGTCTCTTGATAGGTCAGCGCCAAGTATGGCTAACTTTTGTTTAGAACCTTGTAATATGAAGCCAGCGTCGCTTCCCCGGCTCGTTGCCAGGTAAATTCGTTTAGGACACGTTGGCGCAACGTCGCGGAGGTTGGGGCTTGCAAAGCTGACTCAACGGCCTGCCGGATAGAGGTAAAATCATTCGGATAACAGTACCAGGCCGAGTCACCAAAGTAATCATAGGTTGAGCCAATAGAAGTTGTGATTACACGGCAACCAGCGGCAGCCGCCTCCAAGCTAACTAAGCCGGGTGTTTCTCGCCAACTGGGCAACACATGGACCGCAGCCAGAGCATAAATGCCGGGAAGTTCCCCATAGGGTAGGCGATCAATGAAGATAACATTTCCTCGCTCGCGGGCGCGGCGCTTACAAAGTTCAGCATATTCAGGCATAGCCCCCAAAACCTGACCGACAAAGACAATTGGCACCGGCAAATCATACAAAGCCTCAATCACACCCAACTGATTTTTAACCGGGTAGATCATTCCCACTTCAAGGACGAAATCCCGAACACCATACTGTCGGAGAAAGCTATCGCTGGGTGTAGGAAGTGTCTGGTAGAGAACAGGGTCAATACCGTTGGGAACCAAATCAACTTTTTGCTGAAATTGACCATTAAGAGAAAAAGTCTTCTGGAGCAAGTCGGCCTCAGATTGTGAATTGGGGAGTATCCGAGCGGCCTGGTTTAATAAGCGGCGTTGGCTTTGCCACTGAGTATTAAACGGAGCTTTCCAGAGCTGCCAGTTGATATACATCTGGCATGCACGATTTTTGCCCATCACGCGGGCCAGCCAGCCCCACCGTCCTCCCTTACTTGCAGCCTGCTCAAACCAATAAGCGAACATATCCCAGTAGATTGGCGAGAGAACGATGGGTTTGCTCTGTTTCTGTAAAACCTGAAAGACTGTCCATGCAGACTCCGGCATCTGAATGTTGAAGACATGGGCAACATCGTAAGCCGGCAAACTGTCTAACTCGTGGAGACCGCGTTCCTCAACGATTACCCCCAAGTTTTCCAGGGCAATCTTGGTTTTGGCTGCCTGGATTGTGTCACCGCCTGGGTTTTTCTGGGCATCTTCGCGAGCATTAATGAACAGAACCCGCATAGCCTATCTCTTACTCGTATACAGCCGATCTTCCAAAAGCAAGCTGTCGGCAAAAAATTTGGCAGCCCAATTTAAATGACGATAAGGTTCGTAATCCCCATAGATGGGGTAGGAACCGGCGATACCGCCGGTAACTCCAGACAATCGGGAGTGGCGGCACTGCCTCTGCTTAAGATAACGGTTAGCGATTAGCGCCGCCTGAATATATTCGTCGTTGCCTGTTAACTCATAAAGCGTAAACCAGACCATGGCCATTTGTGCAGTTCCGGTCAGACAACTCCAACTCACCTGAGATTGCCATTCAGAACCATATCTTGCCCGCAGGTAACCATCCTGGATTTGCCGCTTGCGCAGGGCATCGGCAGCCAAACGCGCGGCCTCAATTAGAGATTGATCAGAGAGCACAATTCCCGACTCCAAAATGCCTTCGATGGTGTAAACAATAGTATGAGTCAAAGGATCTTCGTTGGGTCTGAAGGCGGCATTTTGGAACCAACCATCAGGGGATTGCTGAGTTAACGACCATCTCAGATTGTGAACTCCGCCGCTCCGATATTTGTCATCCTGGGTCACTTGATAGAGCCGGAGCAAAGCCCAGGCAGTACGCACATTGTAAGTATGCACATAGTTTAAAGAGGTAAATTTGCGCCAGCAACCATCAGAGTCTTGAATTTCAAGCAACCAATCACCGGCCCGCCTGGCCGCTTCTAAATAAGGTATACTATTAGTTTCTTCAAAAACTCGAACCAGGCCATGAAGAATCTGGCCGGTATCGAAAACAATAGGTTTACGTTCCCAATCAGGCCACAGTGGCCCAATAGGGAAGGCCCCATTCTCCAACTGCAACGTCAGGAGCCAATCGGCCATACGGACAGCTCGGTCCCGATAGGTTTCGTCTCCACTGTAGGCGGCATAATTATAAAAGGTCGGGATAATATAACCGGTTGTTTCGGGATAAAGCGGCCCCCAAGTGCCTGCTCTTACATCATAAAATGCAGCTACTCCACCTTCTGCTGTGGCGTCCTGCGCTGCACACAACCACGCCATTGTCGCTCTCAGGTGATCTTGAGTGGTACCAACCTCGTAATGGACTCCCAGTGTGCCGCGCACAACTGCCTTCAACACTGAGGTATCACCACGAGACCGTAAAGCCCACAAAGAATCTCGAACTCGTGTATCCAAAGCAGAACGAACTGTTTGCTTTAGACCCTGCATAACCATAATCTGTACTCCTCATTTAACGGACGCACTTGGTCGCCTAGCTCTCATTTGTATAATTGATCAGGGCGTCAACAATCCTCTGAGCAGCCTGTCCATCACCGTAAGGATTAACAGTTCGGGACATTTGTTCATAGGCTTCATCATTATCCAACAAATGACTGGCTTCAGTGACAATTCGCACCCGATTGGCGCCAACTAACCTGGCTGTGCCGGCCTCGATTGCTTCTGGTCTTTCGGTGGTTTCCCGTAATACCAGTACCGGTACACCCAGGCTTGGCGCTTCTTCCTGAATACCACCCGAATCGGTCAAAATCAGGGTAGTATGTTTCATCAATTGAACCAGGGGTAAATAATCCAACGGCTCGATCAGCGAAATATTTTTCTGACCGTTCAGAATTTCATAAACCGGCTTTTGGACATTAGGGTTAAGATGAACCGGGTAAACGAAGTGACAATCCTGTTGATAACGTTGGGCCAGGTCTTTAATGGCCAAACACAGCTCTATAAAAGGTTGCCCAAAATTTTCCCGGCGATGGGCCGTAATGAGGACAAGCCTTTTATCACGGGGGATACCGGCCAAAGGGCCATCTGCCCAACTGTAATTTTTAGCGGCAACCTGCAACAAGGCATCTATAACTGTGTTACCTGTAACATGGATAGCCGTATTGGCAATATGCTCCCTGAGCAGATTTTGCCGTGCCCACTCAGTTGGGGCAAAGAACAAATCAGCAAGGACATCGGTTATCCGCCGATTAATCTCTTCCGGAAAGGGCTGATGCTTGTTGTGCGTGCGCAGCCCTGCCTCCACATGCCCTATTCTGACATGATGATAAAAAGCCACTAAGGACGCGGCCATAACGGTGGTTGTATCCCCCTGCACCAGCACCCAATCAGGTTTGATTTCTCGCACCACTGAGTCAAGGTTTTGGATCACAGTCGAGGTAATTTGCGACAGACTTTGATCGGGCCGCATCAGATTCAGGTCATAATCAGGCTGTATCTTAAACAGACCTAATACCTGATCTAACATCTGACGGTGTTGAGCCGTTACACAAACAACTGAACGAATCTGGTTTGGAAAACGCCTAAGCTGCTGGACCACCGGAGCCATTTTGATAGCTTCGGGACGGGTGCCAAAGATGGATAAAGTGGTTAACATGGACTCAGCCAAGAGAATAAGTTGTTGATACAAATTGTGGCTTTATTTGAAAACGATAATAACAGAATTTGGTGTTAAAATCCATATTAAAAATACATGAACTCTATATGAAATTCGTATGAAAGAGAAGAGTGCCCCTATTTACCAGAAGGAATTATTTGGAGGCAAGTGCTAATTCAAAGGGTGACAAGGACACATCTGGCTGGCGTCTACTTTGCCATAATTTCGTTACTAACCTGGCCAGATTAAGGCTTAGGGCGGATAACATCGCTACTACGCTTGTTTTGGGGTCTAAAGGGGCATGCCCCCATGCCTTCTGCAACCACTGTCTTACCTGGTCATTGTGTTTGTTTTGTAGCAAATAATCAATCGCTACAAGTCTCAGTAATCTCGCCTGTTCATTATCAGGCAGGGCGCGAAATTCGTTACTTTCAATAATATTGATCTGATCCTGTAACCTATCTTGCAGGTCCTTAAGCAAAAAGTCGTAAAAAAAGGCGCTCTTTTGAGCCGTAGAAACTGAATTAAAGCGCGCAGAAGCAAGCACCTTGTATCTCAACCGAATCAGAGATTCCAAGCGACGCCCCTTTGGCATAGTTAGGGTCATGCCAGCTTCATGAAGACGGTAGTAAATAGTTGCCGATTCTACAAAGCCAAAAGCTGTTTTTTCAGCCAGGCGGATGTAAAAATCCCAGTCCTGGCACCAAACAATCGACTCATCATATCGTATTTGATGGTCATTAAGAATTTGCCGGCGGACAAGGACAGTTGCTCCGGTACCATAGAAAGGGGAAACAATAATCACCCCATATACATCTCCACTTACACCGGTAGGCATGTGCTTAGAAAATTGCAGCACCGGCTCGCCCGCTTCGCTGCAATAAAAACCATCACCGTAGACCACTCCAAACTCCGGGTGTTGTTGTAAGAGATTAACTCGCTCAGACAGGCTGGTAGCAGGTAACCAGTCATCAGCATCTAAGGTGGTTATGTAATCTCCCCGCGCTAATTCTAAACCTCGGTTAAGCGCCGCGGTTTGACCTCGATTCTCCTGATGGGTATAACGGATACGGGAATCAGAGTAAGTTTTTACAATAGGTGCGGTATTATCGGTTGACCCATCGTCTACTACCACCAGCTCCCAATGAGGGTAAGTTTGGTTAATTACACTTTCAATCGCTTGGGCAAGGTAGCGTTCTCCGTTAAAGACGGGCATGATAATACTGACCAGGGCAGATTCCATATATTTTCTCCAAAATAGGGATTTGGCTCTTTTTGCTTTTTCTTGGAGTTAGCAATAGATGAGTCAATTTACCAACAACCGGCTAAATATTTGTTCTAGTTGTTGGACGGTGTGCTGCCAGCTATGGCACTTTTCAGCCTCAATCCTGGCCATTCGGCCTAAACGTCGCCTCAATTCAAAATCTGAAGCTAACCGGATGATGGCCTCGCTTAGGGCAGCTTCATCACAAGGAGGGACAATCCAACCGGTTTGGCCATGAGTTAAGGTGGCTGGCTGTCCATTCTGCCCAGAAGCCACAATAGCCAAACCGGCCGCTTTGTAATCGAACAACTTCAAGCCAGAAAATTCCATCCACCCACAATAAGGAGCAACGCCGATATCAGCATCTGCCAGTCGTTGGGCGACTTGATGAATGTTGAGTTGACCCGTTAGCTCTACGGATTCGGCCAGTTTAAATTCGTCAATTAGCTCTAAGATTTTGTTGTGTTCTGTACCAGAACCAATTAACACCAGCCGCGCTTCGGGGACCTCAGCAACTACCCGGGCCATAGCAGGTATTAACTTAAGGATTCCATGCCACGGTTCAAAAGCACCCACAAAAACAATAACGATACCTTCCCTCAATTTTATGTCGTCATGAAAAGAACGCAGTTGTTCTCGGCTCAATAAATTGACCAATTCACTCCCATTTTCCACCACCGAAACCTTGCCAGGTTCGACCTGCCACCACTTAATGAATCGTTGGCGATGTCCATCCCCCGTAGCAATGACATGATTGGCGCGGTGGGCGGCCGACCTCATCAAGGTCACGGCCAGCCAGCGTTGAAAACCGTGAGGAGCAACGCCAAGCCGCTCAAGTTCGGTGATAAAGTCACCGTTGTTGGCCTCCAGCACCAATGGAATCTTCAGCCAGCGGGCAGCCAATCCTCCTCCGTATCCCATCCAACCCATTCTTTCAAACAGCAAATCGTAGTCAGCCAATTCCTGGCGGCAAGCTTCGGCAAAACGGAGACTCTCAAATAAATTGAGGTAGGGCAAGCGTAATCGAGCTTGGGTTCCGCGCACAATTCTCTCAACTACACGAGTAAAACCTTTATCAAACCGGTGCACTGCAACCGGCTCAAAATCCTCAAGATTATCCGATTTCCAAATCTGCCCGTCATACCGGACTAAGAGGCGCAACTGATGCCCCAAACCCTGCAATTCTTTAAAAACCTGCCAGACATGGTTAGCCGGACCAGTGAGGGGCTTTTGACGGACATCGGGCCCTCCCTCCTGCATTAAATAACCGATTCGCATAAAGAAATCCTTAACGTTGCTTAGCTGGCAGCAGCTACACCTTCGATGACCTGGCGTACTTGAATTTTCGTCTTATCAACATTGAATCTATCATCAACCATCGCCCGGAGGCAAGCCAATTGCTGCTGGCGTTCAGTTTCGGAGAGGGCGGCATAATTTAAGAGCTTTTCTTTCAGTTCGGTGTCTGTGTAGTAAAGGTTGTCGGCAGGCAGCAGTTCGTCAGCTCCCTCCCAACGATGAGAGAGGCAGTAACAACCCGCCGCCATCGCCTCCATAGGTGATACCTGCAAACCTTCAGAGTAGCTGTTAGAAATGAAAATATCAATTTTATGGTACCAATCTTGTGGTTCACGGATGAAGTCGTAAAAGGTGACCTTGTTTTGTAAGTTTAGCCGGCGAATGAGGCTCTGCATAGCTTCAAAATAATCGCCAAAAAGCGGGTGCCGATCGCCCCCAATATGCAGATGCCAATCATCACTGGTCTGGGTCAACTCATAAAAGGTTAGCAGCAACTCGTAAACTCGTTTTCTGGGGGTTAAATGGCACAAAATACCGATATCACCGTTGAACTGTTTCGGTTTCGGTTGGAATCTTTCCAAAGAAACTGCTTCAGGTATCAACACAACCTTGTGAGCCTGCAAGGGGAACTTGGCCGTAAATTCTTGCTGCTTGGCCCGGCTGACCAGGATAACTTTATCAACAGCTGCCCAATTGATGCGGTCTGCCCACTCATACAGCTCATAACGGTGCAGCCTGGTGACAATGCCGCAACTTTTGGGCAAATGGGAGGCCACCAAAAGTAGCTCACTGGCCCATTCAAAGAAAATGACCTCGTTAGCTTGCATAAAGGCGCGCATATCGCGGTCTAGCAAGTAGCGGTTAGTCCTTTCTTTAAAAAAAGGTGGATTAAAGACTCGACGCTTGAATAGGCTGACTTGATGGTGATCGGTCAAATCGGCATAGATTTCGTGCAAAAAGTCCCATGTTTCTTCGATAGCAATGCCAAGTTTCACGTTAAAACAATCCTCTAAATGATTGAGTGTTAATTAATGTGTCGTTTTTGAATAACTGCTGTGCGGGTCAGTCTATGAACTGTCTATGCCACAACTCCAGAGTAAGCAATGCCCCTAAACGCACGGTGTGATTTTCGCCGGCCAGATGGGCTGCTACCAACTGGCGAACATAATCCGGCTTGAAATAGCCCCGTCCCAAGGCTCGGTTACTGAGCAGTGTGTCCTCCAGCCAGGGGCGTAAAACAGTCCGAAACCAATTGGTATAATCTTTGTAAGGATGGCCCTCTTGACCCAACATCCATCCAAAACCGGCCCGGCCCAAATGCCAGCGAAGTAAGTGACCAGCACGAAGACGAATCTCCCGAGCGCACGAAATTAGCGGCAAATTGGCCTCGGTAAAGGGAATTTGGGCTAATTTGGGATAGGTTTGGCCAAAAACAGTCTTGATTAGATAACGTTCAAAGTGAAATCCGGGCGGCACGGTTAAGGTAAAATCTAGTAAATCGTTATCACAAAAGGGCAACCTGACAATCATCCGGCTGCGGGCCACCTCGACGCCGTTAAGGGTATGGCGGGGCACTCGTTGGGTCAGGTCAAAATAGAGACGTTGATTGGCTAATTGTTTAACACCCGATCTATCCATCCCCTCTTGATAGGCCTGGTAAACGGCGCAGCCAACCTGATTTTGAAACTCCTCAGTAAAAAGCTTTTTTTGTTCGGCCTGGTCATAATTAATCACACCATGCTCATTGTGGACTCCAAGATGGACCTGGTAGCGGGTCTGGTCATCATAGTCAGCCCACATTTGGCGTTTGAGTGCATAGCCAAACATAGCATCACCCATAAAGCCTTTGTAAATTATCTGGGCGTGTTGGGCTTCTTCTGCCAGAGTAGCCAGGGCATGCAGGTTGATGATGTTGCCCAAACCGTCGGTTAGGCGTACCGCGTCCACAGCCAAGTCCAGGAGCCAATCCGGCTTCAATTCAAAAAAGTGGTGCTGAGTACCCACTTTAGCCGCCACTTCCCGAGCAAAACGAGCATCATCGCAGCCGGGAATACCCCAGGTGAAGGTGTGGAACGTGCCGGCCGCAAGCCCATCATCAAGCAGCAAAGCCAATAGAATACGCGAGTCAAGGCCCCCACTCAACAGCACCCCCGCCGATTGATTGTTTGGCTTTTGTCTGGTCACTGCCTGACCCAAGTAATGCTTTAATTGCTCGAAATAGACAGCCTCATCCTGTTTTTGATAGAGTGTTGGATAGGTTAGGACCCAATACGGGTGAATGTTGAGTTGATTATGATAAAACTTCAATAAGGATGCTGGCGGCAGGCGACGCACGTTACTCAACAAAGTACGGTCATCCAGAGCGTGGTCAAAAACCAGGAATTGATTGACGGTTACTGGATCAACTGTACGCGGCAGGGCCGGTTCAGCTAGCAATGCTCGCACCCCGGAACCAAAAATGAGGCCGCCGTTTACCTGGGCATAGTAGAGTGGAAACAGCCCCAGGCGATCGTTAGCCAGCAGCAGCTTCTGCGCCTGCCGATCCCAGATAGCAATTATAAAAGCGCCATTGAGCTTGACCGCAAATTCCTCGCCCAACTCTTCGTACAAGTGCAAGACCAACTCGGCGACGCTGTCGCTCTTAAAACGATGGCCTCGTTCGAGCAGCCAGGGCTTCCAACCGGCGTAGTCATAGATTTCACCTTCCATAAACAAGCACAGACTATTATCTTCGTTCCAGATGGGCTGTGCTTCCGGCTGCAAAAAGTCCAGGCCAACCCGGCCCAGGCCAACCTCATCCCCCTGGTACAGGTCCAGCCGGTAACGCGGGTCAGACTCCAGGGCCTGAGCCATTTTTCTCAGGTAGTCGTTCGGTTGGGCGAGCTTATCTTTTTTAACAAAACCAATCAAGCCAGGCATAATTTACCTCTATGATAACAGAAATTCGGGTTCAGATAGATCAGGACGGTGCAAGCACCTCGTCAAACATAGGAGCGTAGCGAGTATTAGTGTACTTGGCGCGTAATTCGTCAAAATTCAAGATGGCTTCCTGGAGATTATCTTTGGTGTTTTTTAGGGTTATACCCTGAACCGGCTGTGGCGCAACCTCCAGGAAAGAAAAGACTTGCTGAACGAAAGCCTGTTCATCTTGAAGTAGCTCCTCATAGTACAGGCTAAGGGTAGGTAGATGTAAGCTTTGAGCATAGGCTTCCAAATCCCGATCCCATTGTTCCCGCTGTTGGAGTAGCCGTTCGAACTCGTTCAGGTCAACAGCGAAGGCTGGCTGGCGGTCGGTCTCTTTGAGCAAGTTCCAATTGCCAGACTTTTCCCACAAACGACGAGCATTGATAGTAGAGATGACCGCTTTGATGCTGTTACGCCGCTGTAGCCGAATAATTTTGCATTTTTGCTGCTGCATCAATTGGGCAAAACCAGTGGGGTCCAGCACGTCAACCTGCTTGGTTTTAAAACCAATTGCCTTGTGCGGCCCAACCAGGGGGGGGGTCAAGAACTCCCTTGCCCATTCAAGCTGCTCTTTGGCCCCCTTGCCCTCTTGCCGGAGTGCGTCGAACTTTTCAGTTAAGGCTTTCACATCGGGGTGCGAGTTCAGGGTGGTAATGAGGTAGGTGCTGCCGGCCCGTTCGACAAACAAAATGACAAAGCGGGTAACTTGAAAGCGAAAAAATTTTAACTGACTCATAGTAAGTTCCTTCATGATAGTTGGTCTAGGGTCAATACTTTTCAAATTAACGTGGTTTAGCCCCTTGTGGGCGGGCATAATAAGGCCCTATGCTACGGCCTTATTTGAAATGTATTGGGTCCAGGGTTTTACTTATAGATAAAACAACTTAAAGTCTTACAAATCCGATTCCTATCTTTACCCACTCGCTCTGGTTCGCCCTCAGGTTTTATGGGAGGCACTTTATCTACCTGATGCTGGATGTGAGCAGGTTGGAATTTTAACTTTCCGCTGCTTTCCCAGCCTGAAGCCAGGAACGAATAAAGATGGAGAGCGCCCCCCGGTTAATCAACCAATATGGTTGATAACAGAAGGCCCGCCAGATCACCGACCGAGCTTTGGTCAAATCGCCCTGCTGATAGGCGGCAAAGCCCAATTGCATGGCTTCTTTAGCTAACTCCTGGCGGCGGCGTTGGCGTAACACGGCCAGGTTATCCGGCAGATGCTCATAAACGGTCTCAAGAAAAGCCAGAGGATCGCTAGTTTTGACGTAATTGGCCCAGCCAGCCACCAGGCCAGCCAGCAACCCGGCTTCGTTAGCCAGCAGAGCCGGGTTCAGGCGAGCGGCCTCGCTCATATAGGTTTTGGCTTGAGCAAAAGTCTGGCTGTTATACGCCTGGGCTGCAGCCCGCAGGTAGGCCCGGCTGTAGGCCTCGTCGCGCATGGCTTTCCACGCTTCAGGTAATAATTCCATATCGCTGAAAGTTTTGTTCAATACAGCAAAGGTGGCCGCTGTCATCTGCTCACCGTTGCGAGTCATCTGGGCGCGATGAAAACGATAGAGCGACACCGGTTTTGGCATCCAACCCATCTGGCAGCCGGCTCGAGCCAGACGCAGCCACATATCCCAATCTTCGTAAGAGCGCAAAGTTTCATCAAAAAAGCCCACCCGCTCCTGCCATTCCCGGCGAACCATGACACTGCCAACGTGCAAGGGGTTACCCAGCAAAAGCTGGGTCGTATCTTCGGGTAGGGGGGTATCGAAAATCTCGCCCAGCCGGTCGCCATTTTCGTCAATTAAGACTGCCTGGCCAGCTACAAGACCCCATTCAGGCCGTTCTTGCAGTGCTGCCAGCAGCAGACTAAGCTTCTCCGGCAAAAAAAGATCGTCGGAGTCGAGATAGGTCAGAAACCTGCCAGCGGCATGGCGAATCCCGGCGTTGCGAGCCGAGGAGAGGCCGCCATTGGTTTTATAAACATAGCGGACCCGCAGATCGGTAAAGCTCTGGGCGACCTGGCGAGTGTGATCGGTTGAACCATCGTCCACCACGATTATCTCAAAATCCTGGCAGGTTTGATCCAGGACGCTCTGGATGGCCTGGCTTAAATAGTGGCCCTGGTTGTAGGCGGGAATGATAACACTTACTGCGGGCATTGGGCTAATCCGTAAATGGTCCCATCGGAAGCGTGGGCCAGCACGCACACCTGTAATTCGGCTTCAAGTTCATCTTTGGTGGCCAGCGAGGTAATCCCGACCAAAGTGTTAAAATAAACGATTACCCCGCCATTTTGGAGTTCCTTTTTTATGTCAGTTAAAGCGGCCTGATAATTTGGGTTGACTTGTTGATCAGCAGCAAAAAATTTTTTGGGCATAGGACGAGCCGGTTTGTCGGTATAAAGATAGATAGCTTCAGGTGAATTGGTGAAGATGGGCTTACCGGCGGGCAACCTTCTCACATGGGCCAGCAGCTCTGATTGCTGCCAGGCCAGGCTGGAAAATCCCAGGCCCTGAAGGTAACTTACCCTGACCGTCTCCAAACCACGAAACAGATAAACTGCCGAAAAAATCAAGAGAGCGATAACCACTCCCACCTGGAGCAGACGAATTTGGCCGATCAAGCCCCACAAATGATGAAGAAGAACCATTGAGAGAATTGAGCCAGCCACATATACGGGCGACAGAATCCGGTCATCAAGCGGTGTATTGGCGTCTAGGAATGAAATAGAAACAACCAAAAAAGCGCTATAGATGATTAAAAAGAGCAACAGTAACCTAACCAGAACGGGCAAATGAGTTGCAAAGGTCAGGAGCGACTGACCGTGCTGGAACTTTTGCTGCCGATACACCCACCCCAGCAGCGCAACCAGAAGCAGAACCATGCCGGACCACAGACTCAACTTTATCCAGCCGGGTGCGGTAGAGGGTATAAGTAACCAGCTAGAAATGGTATCGGTTGCTTGCCACAAGTGCGTTCGACCCACCGGATGAAAAAGCAAGTCGCGGTTAGCCGCTGTGCCGGCCACCATTTTATTTCTGAGCAGCCATAAGCCGAGAGGTAGGCTGCTGAGCAAACCAAAAGCCAAGCCATCCACCAGGCGTTTAACAAAAGGTTTCTGGCTGAAGAGGACTAGACCTAAAACTCCAGTAACCACCAGGGCCATGCCGGCGTAGCGGGTCAAGAGGGCCAGGCTCAACAAAAAGGCGGCTCCGACCAGGATAGACCTTTTTGAGTTTTCCAGGTAAGTCGTCAGCAACCAGAAGACCAGCAGGCTAAAGAAGATAAAGGTAGGTTCAGTCCAGGCCATGACATGAACGGTCAACATGGTGAGCGAGGTTAATCCCAGGAATGAGCCAAGTACCGACAGCCAGCGGGCGCTACGAGTAACACGAGCGATCATCAGCCCTATTAGAAGGATATTGGCCCCAAAGAGGAAGACATTCAACCCCCTGGCTCCTTCCAGGGGATCCAGGCCAACCAGCCCTATAGCTGCCAACAAAGCTGAATAAAGTGGCGCATGATGGGTGATCGGCTCAAAGGTGGCGCCCCTCGGCAAGCTAAACCCCTGCCCTATGAGCAAACTACGCGCTCCAGTTATGTAAACGATCGAGTCCGGCGAAGTCCCAATTCCCCAGTGGGTGGCTAAGAGTAAAACGACGCCCCCTAGCACAGCCAAAGCAGAGAGAAGCAATAAGAAACGTGGGTTAGTTAGAATATGCCTGGCAGCAGATGAGTAAGTTATCGCTGTTTTGCTTGTTGATACGCCGGTTGCCATAGATTTAAATCTGTTTAACTTGCCTCTTTTAAGATCAACGGTAAATAAACTTTAATGGGCATGGGAACAGGTGGGGGGGCCTCGGGTGGAGTCCAATCCGTGGCCAATTGGGCCATCAGCACCCAAAAAGCTTTGGCCACCCGAATCATGCCGGCTGAAGGAGAACCGAGGTGCCCGCCATCATACTCACTAGTGTAATGCTGGCAAATGGCCGGAATATTCTGCCCATCGTCAGGAAAGTTTTCATCACCATTCGAGCCATCGTAAAAAATGCCATCTCGATGGTCATAGCACGGATTGCCCGAAGGGTCGTGAGAAAGAATATCGGCTACATCAAACAGAATCTTGTCATTGGCCAGCGCATACTGGCGCATCTGATCGTTAAACGACTGCGCTTCGAGGGTGCCGACATTACGCGCCAGGCTCGTCGTCCAATAGATAAAAACCTTATCCGGATGAGCGTTCTCATAGTCTTCTAAATCATACACATCCCGAACAGGGGGTTCGTCCGAAAAAAAACCGCCCGGCTGATCGGCTATGGTCGAGCCTGACAATACCTCCAGATAACTAAACTGGAAGGAGAGAACATCGTACTGATTGAGAACCTGATCAGACCGATTAATAAAACACTCAACCTTTTGAGACCATTCACCCAAGCAATTGCCATTCGACGGAAAAAACTCATAAACCCAGTTGTCGCGACTATAACCGCCCGGCCGGCTCCAATTCACTTCGTTCGGGCTGACAGAAAATTCAGGATGCGCCGCCACGTGTTGATACCGCTTGCAGTCGTTAGGGGCCGCCTCGTCCGAGGGGTAATCTAAACAGGTCAAGCCACGGTCAATGTTGCCCCCTACCGACCGATCCATAAAGAACATGCGCAGATTTGCCGCCGCTTCAATAGCGCTATCAGGGATGGCTTCGAATTGAGCCACAGAATGATGATCCACCACAAAACCCTGGGCGCCTTGAGCTAAAGCTGGGGAGACTGACAACCAGCTTTGGTTCCGTTTAATTTTTGCCGCTCCGGTAGAGGTTTCAGAACCGGATCCAGTAAAGAAAAATAGACTCATCATACTGCTGATGCATAAAACAATGATCATAATCAGATTTTTTCTGATCAATACTTGGTCCCCCCTTTAACTTTTAGTGGTTTTCAGAGTTAACTTATGAATTTTGCTCGCCCTGGACTCCCTTCGGTCGCAAATCCAGGGTCAAACCGCCGGAGTTGACATCCGATGGAAGCACCTCTTTGAAATCTATCAAGAGCCTGATTTCAGTAAATCACGAAGGGAGGCCTAACCCTTCCAACCGGCTAATCGAGCCATCAAAACCCAGACAGCTTTGGCCATACGTTGCGCGCCGAGGGCATTCAGATGTCCCCCAACAGCTTCGGCGGTATACTCCTGACATATTGCCTCAATTCCTGCGCCGGCACTATCAGTGCATGCTGTTCCGTCGGGTGTATGAGACTCGATATCGGCAATATCCAGCAAAACCTTGTTGTGGGCCAGGGCATAGTCGCGCATTTGCCGATTAAAGCTGGCCGCATCTTCAGTACCCACCACTCGGGCTAAACCCATTGTCCACCAGATCATGGTCTTATCGGGATGAGCCGCCGCCAGTGTTTCCAAATCCTCAACGCTGGGCAGATTATCGGTAGGATTGTTATTAAAAAACTTATCGTCAATATTAGAGCCAGGGATGCCATCAACATAACCAACCTTAAAACTGATTACGTCATAAGACTCAGTGGGGCTAAGATTATTAATCCGATCAATAAAGAAGTTCACCTTATTCCACCAGCCGGGATTGGCGCTGGGGGGTGGACTGTGGAATTCAAAGGTCCAATTGGTTCGGTCATACTTTTGATCAAAGATGACTTGCCCGGCCGGAAGGTCTCGATCACATTGATGGGGCCGCTTACCGCTAAAATTATTCATCAAACAGTTTAGGCCGTCACCAATATTGGCCCCCACCGAGGCATGTCTAAATAATAACCGCAGCTCGCTGGCCGCCTTGATATAATCGTCGGGGATACGATCAAACTGATCAAGAGCGTGGTGATCAACAATGATTGCTTCGGTGGAGGATGTTGGCGCGCCTGACTCTATTTCGGCAGTTGTTGAATTAGCTGGCTGTCCCGTCTCCGAGGCGAGATCAGACCCGGCATTGGGTTGTTCATTAACCGCCGCTTCCGGCGTACTCTCAGTGGTACCTTGGGACTGGGGAGTGGGTGTGTCAGCAGTGGAGACGGGAGTACTGATTGAAAGCGGTGTGTTGGTTATAGCAGGCAAAGACGCCGGTTCGTCCACAACCGGCAACGGAGTGGATGTTCCTCCTTGCTCTACTTTAGCCATTCCTTCATTATCCTCGCCAGGTCCAGCAGGAGGAATTTGAGCAATCTCTCCAGATGGGGAGCACGCGACCAGAGCCAAGGCCACTACAATCGGCCATCCTACAATATATATACCAGTTGTGAGTCTACACCCCATAAGATACATTTGCCTAATCATAAAGGTACTCCCTTACTTAACATGCCGGTTCGTTTAAAGGTGAGCATTTAAGACAGATTAAGACTGGACAAAATTTAACGATGCCTCACCAGTGAAGTTTCTCTGATATCGGTTGCTGTAGAAAAGATCGTAGCCCCATAGACCACCAGCCCCAGTTGCGCAACCAGGAAGGATCAAAGGAAACAGCCTTAATCAAGCAGGTTCGGGTTGTCGCTATATCACCCTTGACCAAACTTTCAGTGGCAAAATGTCCATAGATTTCGCCTTTGATCTGCCGTTTTAAGGCTGAGGGTAACTTAAATTTGGCCGGCCAGGCCCTCCACTGGGCTTCAAGAACAGTCATAGCCTCATCGGCCGTGGGTTGTTGGATGGCCAATTCGATCAAATCTTTGGCTATCTTGCTCCACCGGTCTGATACTGCCCATGTAATAGTCCTGTTATACTTAAGACCCAGATAAACATCCAAAAGCTCCAGAAACTCCATATCGGCAAACAACTGCTGAATATAGCTCATAGAAGACCATAACCCTTCGGGATGGATGCGATAGGTCGCCATCATTTCATCTATGTAACCGATAGGGCCATTCCGGGCGCAAAGCAGATTTAGAAGCCAATCTACCATATACACCGAGTAGGCCCATTCTGGAAACTCTTTGACCAGTCCATTCCGAAACATAAGTGAACAGGTAGGTATAGTTTTAGTTATCAATAAATCTTCAAATGTAACCACCTTTCTCTGGTCTGGTGGGCGCATTCGATGATGAGCTCGAGATTCATCCTCAAAATATATCAGCACGTTGTGAAAACAGGCCGTAAACTCGGGATGACTATCCAGGAAATCCACCTGTTTTTGTAGTTTACAAGGTGAAGTCCAATAGTCATCTCCATCAAGTACAGCGATGTATTGACCCTGACACGCTTGAATCGTGCGGTTATAGTTTCTTTGCACCCCAAGATTCTTTTCAGAAGATAATAATCTAATTTTGTTGGGGTGTTGTTTCTGAAGGTTAACAAGTAGCTCACCTGTGTTGTCTGTAGAACAATCTTCACCAATAACTAATTCATAGTCAAAGTTCACTTGCTGCATCAGCACACTATTCACTGCCTGGATAATAAATTTGCTATGATTATAGGCTATTATTGCTATGCTGACTTTCATCATATAAAACCCTCAGCTTAATTGGCCTTCAACCAGAGAAGCTGCATACCACTCGGATTCTCCTAATAGTGAGGGTATCTTGGGGTGGTTATTGCATGATAATTTTTTACCAATCTGGCGATCGTGAGCAAGAACGAAGCGAATGAGGTGAGCAATTTTGCTAATTTCTTCTGCGCCAACAGCTGTGCCGGTTGGTAACAAGATCACGCGTTGAACGAGTTTTTCCGTTTCTGGCAATAGCAAACCACTGTGAGGGAAGTAGGATCGGTAGGGTTCCATACGATGGCAACCCGGATAAAAATAACGTCGAGCCAGAACATTTTCTGCGTGTAAAACCTGGACTAATTGATCACGATGGATGCCGGTAATCTGTTCGTCTATTTCTAAGACCACGTACTGATAATTATTTTTCTCCTGCTCGTTGTAGGTTATGAATTTTACGCCAGGCAGGCCTTGCAATTCGGCTTGATACTGTTTGTAATTCTGATAATTGGTAGCAATAAATTCGTCCAAGCTCTCCAAATTGGTCAGACCCATTGCCGCCGAGATCTCACTCATTTTACCATTGGTACCAATATAAATTACGTTGTCATACCCACTGCTAAAGCCAAAATTCTTCATTAAACGAATCTTAGCCATCAGCTCGTCATCATTGGTTACGATGGCGCCACCTTCGAAAGTATTAAAAAATTTAGTGGCATGGAAACTGAATATCTCCGCGTGACCAAAGTTACCAATCATCTGCCCTTGATAAGAGCAACCAAAAGCATGCGCGGCGTCAAAAATCAACTTGAGTTTACGTCGTTCGGCAATTTCGCTTAGGGCCTCTACATTGCATCCTCTACCCCAAACATGCACCCCAATAATTCCACTTGTGCGAGGGGTAATTAAAGCCTCTACTTTTCGGGGATCAAGGTTATGGGTTTGAGGGTCAATATCGCAGAAAACCGGAGTAATTTCTTGCCACTGCAAAGCATGGGCTGTTGCAATAAAGGTAAAGGATGGGACAATCACTTCACCGGTCAATCCTAAAGCCCGAATAGTGATCTCCAAGGCTATAGTGGCATTGCATATACCAATACAATGCTTAACCCCGACCAACTCGGCAATTTGCCGTTCTAACTCATAGATATAAGGGCCATCATTCGTCAGCCAGCGTCTGTCTAACAGGTCGTTGAAGCGCCTTATCAACCGCTCTCGGTTGCCAATATTAGGTCGTCCAACATGGAGCTTTTCCTTTAATGCTGGCTGCCCACCAAAGATGGCCAACTGATTGATCGAACGCTTAATGGGTTGGGGGGACAACGTTGAAACTAGCTTTGTAGTCAAGAGTGTGCCTCGGTTGGTTAATGCACTATTTCAAAAAAAAGTTGTCCTTGCCAAGCATATTTTTTTACTGCTCCTGAGTCATAATCTATAAAGTAGCACTTGGCAATTTTAAGATTAGCTTCACAAACCAGCTTTTCTATCTCAGTAAAGGTAAAAAAATGTACGCGCATGGGTATGGAAACTGAACATATTCTTTTTGTGAATTCAACATATTCTTTGTCTAATTTCCCCCCGAAGAAATCGGCCATAATATTTCTACTTACCATTTTGGGGCCATAACACGAAACATTGTATCTGTTATTTACATCTATAAAGAACATCCCATCTCTTTTGAGCATTTTTTTTATATTTTGAAACACCCTGGTCAAATGTCTATAAGGCTCAATATGTCCCAGGACATTCCACAGGCAAGTAATTACATCAAATTGCCTCTCAGCCACATAATCCTCAATAGGCGAATAGATAATTTCCCCTGTCCCGATCAGTTTACACAACTTAATCATTTCAAAACTGTTATCCACCAAGGTTAAGTCTCTTATACCTGTCTTTTTTGATAATTCTACGGCTCGAATACCATCTCCTGTACCTAAATCTAGTAAAGAATGTTTACCAACTATTCGTTCTAAAATTATGCTATCGATGCTACTGATATAGTTTCTTTTCTCGACCGAACACTTTCTATAGTATTGGGCTAACTTGTTATATGTTTCTGCAGACATGGCTAAACTCCGGCGAAGGCGGTATATCCACATATTCTGTTTTCCACTCTAACCTGGGGCGTACTACGCCAGGCTCTTTGCCATACCAGGCCCCTGGCCGCTCCTCTAATTCCAGCACATCAAATGAAAGCGCATCCTCGTAACGGAAAGCAATTTTGAGGCCATTGCGGACGATAAGCACCATTATTCGGTGTACCCCTGAATTTAGGAAGTTAGCTGGAATACGACATACGCTGCGCAAGAGACCGGCAGGCAAAGGGTTATCACGTGTTATCTTATCCGTCTCATCTGAACTAGTCGTAAAGGCGACAATTTGCTGTTCGGTAAAAATGTGAAGAGCAATGCTGAGGCGCGCATCGGGCACTAAATTCCAGTACTCTACTTCTATTAAAAGAGAGCTTAAAGTCGTAATTATATCCGAGGACAAACTATTTTCCGGCCGTATACTTACCCGGTGCAAGCGGACCTCCTCGTTGCCGGGTGCTGTTTCTTGGTCGGGCCACACCTGCTCGGTTAAGGCCGAATAAGATTTGGACAGATACTTGGCTATCACCTCTTTCGTCGGTCCCTGCCCCATAATCTCGCCGTTTTGTAGCCAGACAACCCGCTCACACAAGTTTTGGATGGCAATCATATTGTGGCTTACAAATAACACAGTGCGGCCCTGCGCAGCTACATCCCCCATTTTTCCTAGACACTTTTTCTGAAAGGCCGCATCGCCCACCGCCAGAACCTCATCCACCAGTAAAATTTCCGGCTCCAGGTGGGCCGCCACTGCAAAAGCCAGACGGACATACATGCCGCTGGAGTAGCGCTTCACCGCGGTATCGAGAAACTTTTCGACTCCGGCAAAAGCCACAATTTCCTCAAACTTGTGGTTGATTTCCGCCCGCTTCATACCCAAAATAGCCCCACTCAGGTAAATATTCTCCCGACCGGTCAGTTCAGGATGGAAGCCGGTGCCAACTTCCAAAAGTGAGCCAACCCTTCCATTGATGAGCGCCCGCCCCTGGGTCGGCTCGGTGATACGAGACAAGATTTTAAGCAAAGTACTTTTGCCGGCTCCATTAGGGCCGATGAGGCCAATAGCCTCACCCTGCTTAACTTCTAAGGATATACCTTTCAGCGCCCAGATGAGTTCGTCGGGTACCGGTTCTCGTAAAGTACTAACCAGATAATTAAAAGGCAGGGCCAGTTTTTGCAGCAGAGCTTTTTGTCCATGAGCAGGTTTAGGTGACCGCCCAATGCGATAGCGTTTTCCCAGGTTTTCGACGCAGATGGCCAAGTCGTTCATAAAATATCCACTATTGTGCGTTCAGTCCTACGGAAGATATAAGCGCCGCTAATCAACCCCATCAAAACAAGCACACTTGATAGAAAAAACATGGTTCCCGGGGGATCTCCACTGCCCAGTAAGGCCCAGCGAAACCCCTGGATAACCCCGGTCATTGGATTGAGCTGGTAAAGGAATTGTAAAGGTTTTGGTACCAGGCTAACTGAATAGATTACTGGTGAAAGATACATCAAGGCCTGAAGTAAAAAATTTACTGCAAAAGAAATATCACGATACTTCACTGAGAGCGTTGCCAACCATAATCCTACCGCCAGAGCGGAAGCCAGGGCCACAAACATAAACCCAAATACCGAAAACATTTCCCAACGCAATGGCATGCGATAGAGTAGCAGCATCACTAACAATACTAACAATGATGCTACAAAATCAATTAATCCAGATAACGACCCGGCGATGGGAATAACCAGACGTGGAAAATACACTTTAGAAATAACATGCATGTTATCAACCAAAGCGCGGGAAGAACGCATAACCGCATTAGAGAAAAAGCCCCACGGTAATAGGGCGGCTAACGAAAATAACGGGTACGGCAAACCATCGGAAGGAACTTTTACCAGTTGGCCGAATACCAACGTGAGGATCAGCATATTGACAATTGGTCGCAGAAAAATCCAGGAGATACCTAAGGCCGTCTGGCGGTAAACACCCTGGACCTCACGCCAAATTAACAGATAAAGCAATTCACGATACTCCCAGAGATCATGAATGCCGAGGCTAGTCCAGCCTTGCGTGGGCTTAATCTCTACTGTTGAACGGGAGAATATTTGTGAGGAACCGCCCCAGTTAATTCTAAATTGATTAACAATTGTTTTTATCATCGTTATCTGAAGCAATTTTATAAGGGGCAAGAATTTTCTTAAGTAAAAATGAACAATAACCAGACCACTCTAGGCCATTCTTATCGGGTATCCAGTAGACAAAATCTTTTGAGACGATAGCCTTGATAACATCTACGGAAATTGACAGAGTGTTGACAAGCCTTTCAGTTTTTTTCCCTTTTAACCAACTACTGTTACCCGGATCACCCAGATAGATTTTTACAGTTGGCTTTTCATCCTTATGAGTTTTCCAAAATCTTATCCCTGTTGAGCTTAACCGAGTTAGGGAGTGGGCATAGCTTGGAGCTAGAGAGAATTCGGGATAAATTTCTCCCAGTTGAACAAAATTCTCCTCTCTGGGGTATCTATAAACTTTCATCCGGTCACCCAATACTGCTTCAGCCAATTGATTTTCTTGTTTGGTTAGCTTATCACGCCACACCGAGGTTCTGCTGGCGTCAATGGGTTGACTAACCTTATCTTTCCAGGGCACATTTCTACTATTAATCTGCTTGCCGGTGCTCGAGGTATCTAACATAGCTTCTTCAAATTCTTCGCCTAGGAACTGGCAGAGCTTTTGTAATTCCTCTTGGGGGGACAGTACAAGATCTTCAAAATGAATTGTGTAACAGAGGTGATCGGTCGAGAAAAACTCCTGGCTTGCTTCATCAAGACGTTTCCACAGTAATAATGCTTCTAGCGGAGTCTGGGCCCCCCACGGTACCTTTGTTAGCGACAAAGCCACATCACGCGGATCACGGATGATGCGAATAATAGGCGCTTCTGGAAAATACTTTCTGATTAATTGCACATGCTCTATATGATCAGGTGTTTTCTCAACCCAGCGGCTTTTTTTCATCGCCATCATATATGGCTCAGTAATAGCAGAAAGAACATGGGCAATTGAAGGTTCTTTATTCTCCAAATATCTGGCAATGTCCTGCTTTTCTACTTGATACTTATCAATCAGATACTTGCTATCATTTGCCGAAAAACTCTTGCGCGTAATCGAGCAGATAAAGTTTATGGCCGGCTCTGGCCAGGTTTCACTATTTAAAATTTGATCAACATCAGTCTTTGCTAACCACCGAAAAAAATGAGTTTCGGGACCACAACTCATATTGCTGTGAGCAGCCAGGATTGCGGCCAATAAGGTTGTTCCTGAACGAGGAACACCCACTACAAAAATAGGTTCTTTTTTCATTTTGCTACTTCATAATTTGGCAATTTGCTCAGATTTTGAGAAGTAACCAGATGAGCGTCATAACCCCACGTATGAGGCAAATAAACTATTCCATTAATTTGGAGCCCACCCTTCACTCTCAAGTGAGCAATTCTGTTAATACGATCATAAAATGTAAAACCGTCCTTGTGAAAAATGATGGCATCCATCGTATAAATATTAGGCAAAAGGTTCAGATTGGGAATAATGAGGTCTACATATCCCTCACCTTCAAGCGTACCTAGCTGCAAACCGTCCATATCAGTGCGGATTCCCGTCACTTGATAACTATTCAATACGTGCATGGTAATATTGATTACGGGATTTTCAACAGGCGCACAAGTCTGATAATGAAGCCGTAATTTGACGAAATCACCGATGTTAAACTCCTGCTGCGCTACATCCGTTTTGTCCAGAATTTCCAGCTTACTGATTTTAATCTCTCCTGTTCCTGCACGTAAGATCTCCTCTACACTCTCATCATTTTTGATGAGGGAAGCCCGATATGCATCAATTGCGCGCTCGGTATCCCCATCGTATATAACCTTCCCTTTTTCAAACGTAATCGCGCGCGAGCAAATGTGACTAACTGTATGCAAATTATGGGAAACAAGGATAATAGCAACCCCATTGTCTCTAAGTTGTTGAATCCGTACCTGGCACTTTGTTCTAAAGGCCAAGTCTCCCACGGCCAAAACTTCGTCAACCAATAAAATATCAGGTTCCAAATGAGCCGCCACCGCAAAGCCCAGGCGAACAATCATGCCAGAACTGTAGCTCTGAACGGGCATATCAATAAATTCTTCAATACCGGAAAAGTCAACAATTTCATCAAAACGCCGCTCAATCTCTGCATTTGAAATCCCCAGGATGGAAGCATTGAGATAAATATTTTCTCGCCCACTTAGTATCGGATGGAAACCGGCTCCCAGAGCGATGAGGGCTTGCATGCGGCCTCTCGCTTCTATGTATCCCACATCAGGCTTAATGAGGCCGTTGAGCATACGTAACAAGGTTGTCTTACCGGCCCCATTATGACCAATGAGTCCCAGGGTTTCGCCCCGTTCTAACTTAAAGGAAACATCTTTGACCGCCCAGAACTCTTCCCTGCGCAAATTTTGCTGAAACTTGTTACGCCCAACCAGTTCGGATCCCAAATCCTGTACACCGTACCAAAGCGAACGTTTTAAATTTCGACAAAATTTCTTGCTAACGTTTTCAATTTTAACTAATGTGTCAGACATTAGGCACTCATCCGCTCTATAATTATAGGTAAAGCCACTCTGTAGATCACCCAGGCTATTACTATAAATACAATAGTTAAGCCACTAATAACCAAAAATGAACCAACATTAGTGATAACACCTTTAGTAATTAAATCTCGAGCCGCAACAAGCAGCGGGCTAACGGGATTTAAGGTAGCAATCAGAGAAAAAGGGAACAACTGAGGCACTGGATAAACCACTGGGGTAACAAAGAAAAAGAGTTGGGTGACAACCGGGAGCGCAGTAGTAATATCCGTATAAAGCATACCCAGAGGGGTAAGCAACAAACCAATGCAAATCCCTAATAGGAGCAGGATAAATATCACCAGGGGAGCTAACAAGAGACTCCAAGTAGGTTGTATCTGGAAAATCAGAAAAATGACAGCAATAATAGCTAATTTTATCAGCAAGTTAAATAAAACTAGATAAAAAGCAGAAACGATTAGCGCTTCGCGAGGGAAGTTAATTCTAGCGAGTAGTGGTTTTGCCAGGGTAACAGATTTTAAGGGAGCGTTGAGACTTTCGACAAATAATTGCCACAGAACTGTACCTACCAACACATAAATTGGATAAGGGACATCAGTCTCACCAAAATTGATGATACTTCTGGACTGCAAAAGGATAAAAATTACACTGGTAATAACCGGGGGGGCAAATGCCCAAAAAATGCCAAATAGGCTTTGCCGATACTGAGCGGCCATATCACGTCTAAAAAGTCGCCAGGCAAGTTCATGCGAAGCTTTAAGGTCTTGCCACATCGTACGCATGAGCAGCGTTGGATTGTGCATTTGTGAGACTGGACTATAAGTAATCACAGGTAAGCTCTCAGTTGAATTCATTGATAATGTTCCTCATTCCGAACCAACACATGGTGAACTATATTCAATTCAAGGGTCAAGTGAAAAGAGAATAGTTGTTTAACGATTCCGATTTTTAATCTGGCTAAAAAAAGTTACGACCAGGATGACAAGTAAGACAGGTACAGTACCGAGCCATACCGGCAGGGCAGGGTTGGAAACAGTACCCGTCTCTATGATTGGGGAGTCCCCTTTGTCTATCACTTGTGCTGACATCCCGGTCTGATGAAGCGGAGTACTCGTTGGCGAAGGTGAGGGCGTTGCTGTTACAGTTGGGGTAGGGGATAAGGTAGGCCATACTTGAGGGGCTATAGCCGGCGCACCTTCTATTTCACAGTGCATTACTACCGTTTCAAAATAACTATAGTCGAACCAAGCCGCCATCATTTGGTTGCCGTTGTAAATAACGACTGAGGCAAAGTTTCCGCCGACTGCTATAGATTCTCCCTCAGCACTTTGGAAGCCACCGGCCGGTAAAGGCTCTCGCCAACGGGTTTCCCCCTCCCAAACACTATGCCACAGGGCGTTAGCCTGTTCTTGAAATCGCTCGGCTTCACCTTCTCCACAACCCGAAAAGCCGTCACACAGATGTTCAAATCCTTCCCGGATACGTCGCGGGAGAAACGTATGCAACCGCCCAGCCCCGTCGCGGGCGAAACTGGCAAAACCGTTATCGGCAATCAACCAATAGAAGGTATCAAAGGGCTTACTCCAGGTGACGCCGCCATCGTACGAGTATTGGGTCTGCGGAAAAGCTCGAAAACCTCCTTCCCACAAAACAACCAGGCGGTTCTCACCCAGCACGGCCAAACTTGTCCAATCCCGCTCGTACTCCATTCCTGTTCGTTCAGCCAGAATAACCGGCCGCTCCCAGGTGTTCCCACTATCAAGTGAACGGGCAAAAAAAATGGCCTGACCATTACCAGATGTATCCCATTCTGTCCAGGTGGCATACACTTTATGCGGTTGATCGGGCTGCAAGCGGATATTGCTAGGGCCGCGATCGAGATCTGAAGAAATGTAAATATCAGCCGGCTCGGACCAGGTAAGACCTCTATCAACTGACCGGATATAAGAAACGGTTCGAGCATCCTGTTTGGGACTTCTTCCATAAACAACATGGAGGGTCTGCGGTGGTTCATAAGCTATATCAGCAGAATATTGAACACCCACCTGTTCATTGGTGAACAGAAATGGTTTTTGCCAGGCACTTGCAGAACCGGCCTTGCTGGCATGAACAAAACTATAAAAGAAGGTATTATCCGGCCCTAGCCAGATAAGATGAATAATACCTTGATTATCTATAACCCCTCGAATACCCCCAACCTTCTTGACAACGTGATCTCGTGGGGAAAGGAAGATATCAACCGGTTGAGACCAAACTTCGCCATCCCAGAGCGCATACATCATCGTATCAGGTCCAGTACCATCATTCGGTTCACCGGTTACTTTCTCAGCCCAGAAAAGATGAACAACACCAGCCGGGTCGGCCAACAAGAGTGGATCAACTGATGGATAACCTTCTGAGTTAGAAAGATCAATGGGCGGACTACAATTCACCACATCTCCGGGCGCCCCAAACGCCTCGCCAGGTCGTATAAATAGCAGTAAACCCGTCACAAGCAGTAACGACCAAGCCTGAAATTTCTTAACGGAGAACTTGACCATTAGTTCAGAACTCCACATCACTAAATTTTCCCCTGGTCAAAGCTTAACGACAGTGGCACAACCGGAGGCGCAAGGATGAATGACATTGCGGGTGTCCACAATCACCTTAGCCCTCGCGTGAATGTCACTCCAATCATAATTACTATGATTAGTGACAATGACGACACAATCCATAGCCCCCAGGAACCCCGGTGTGAGTGTTTGCGAGGTTAGGGTAAGGCCATTAATCTTTAAGTGGGGTACATAGGGATCATTATAATACAGCTCGGCCCCTTTGACCTCCAACAGTCGCAGGATATCCAGGGCGGGCGACTCGCGCACGTCATCAATATCAGGCTTGTAAGCCACACCCAAAACCAAAATACGCGACCCATTAACTGCTTTACGCTGCGTGTTCAAAGTATCTGCAACTTTGCCCACCACATACTCTGGCATTTCGGCATTGATTTCCCCAGCCAATTGAATAAAACGAGCATTGTAATTGAGATGCTTCAATTTCCAAGAGAGATAGTGGGGGTCCACCGGGATGCAATGTCCGCCTACGCCAGGACCGGGCGTGAACTTCAAAAAACCGTAGGGTTTGGTAGCTGCCGCCTCAATTACTTCCCATACATCTACACCCAATTTATCACACATGATAGCCATTTCATTGACCAGAGCGATATTGACCGAGCGGAAGGTATTCTCAAGAAGTTTGACCATCTCAGCCGCCATAGGTGAAGAAACAGGAACAATCCGATCAATAATAGTTTCGTAAAAAGCCATCGCCAATGCCTGACAAGTGGGTGTCATACCCCCTACCACCTTGGGAACATTGCGTAAACCATAATGTTGATTACCAGGGTCAATTCGTTCAGGAGAGAAAGCAATAAACAAATCCTGGCCTACAGTCAATCCAGACTGAGTCAAAAGAGGAGCCAGGAATTCTTGCGTCGTGCCGGGGAAGGTTGTACTTTCCAAAATTACCAGCGCCCCTGCCTGTAACCGATCTCGTAAAGCCTCGCCGGCGCCCAGAATGTAGGAAATATCCGGGTCTCCAGACTTGTTGAGCGGGGTAGGCACACAAATTACCACAATATTGACCTCAGCGATAGGATCATAACTTGTTGTCGCTTGTAGCCGACCGGCTGAGACCAAGGGCGCCAACTGCTTGCTGGGTATATCTTGAATATAACTCTCGCCGCGGTTTAAACTGGCAACCTTATCTTCGCTCAGATCAATCCCAATGACGTTAAATCCAGCTTCAGCACAAGCGGCGGCCAGGGGTAACCCTACATAGCCTAGACCGATGATGGCAGCAGTAGCAGTACGATTTTCAATTTTGGTCAACAGGTCCATCGAATGCCTCTTCATCTGTTTCTGGTAAATGGGATATAGTACAGTTTCCCGATTTTCCCGGTTCACAGCTACCAGTGTAACTGCTTTTAATAATAAAGCTATAGGAAAATAGTTGAAAAAAAGTTAGAATTTAGACCATCTGACCGAGTGATATTGTTCGCTCTGCCAGGGCTGTGAAGTGGCTCTTAAATTTACAGTAAATCCTCGGCTAAAATTGGTATATGTCTAATACGTTTGCCTGTAGCGGCGTAAATAGCATTGGCTACAGCAGGAATCAGGCAGGGACCACTCCCTTCACCAACACCTGCGGGCGGTTCTTCGCTGGGTACAATGTACACCTCAACCAACGGCATTTCGTTAAAACGCAAAATTGGATAATCATGAAAGTTGCTCTGGGTAACCCGCCCCTTTGCCAGCGTGATTTTGCTCTTTAAGGCGGCTGACAAAGCAAAAACAATGCCACCTTCTACCTGAGCCTTGACCGTATCCGGGTTAATCACCAAACCACAATCAATGGCGCAGACCACCCGTTGGACTCGCACTTGACCATCTTCGACCACCGAAAGCTCCACAACTTCGGCGACATGGGTTACACCGTAGGTTGAATAACTGGCTATGCCCCGGCCCCACCCCTCAGACAAAGGGCTACCCCAATTTCCTTTTTCTGCTGCCAATTCCAGCACAGCTTTCCGGCGGGGGTTGTGAATGCGTTCAAGGCGTAATTCATAGGGATCACGGCCAAGCGCCGCCGCCAACTCGTCAACAAAACACTCTTGCACAAAGGCATCGGTTATATTCTCTACCGCTCGCCAGGGTCCCTGGGAAATACCTTCCGGGCCATTAAACCTTTTCTGCTCCATTTTGGCCGTAGCTGCCAGTTCGGCAGTAACATAGTGGTAGCTTATAGGGTGATAATAGTCGTGCTGAAGATCATCTTCACGCGACCAAATCACCTGCACCGGTGCTCCAACAACCTGGGAAACTTGAACGGCTTCACTCACATAGTCTACCTGGAGCCGCCGACCGAAACCGCCGCCTATTAGGGGAACGTTAACTTTGATAGCCTCCAGGGGTACTCCCGTCAGCAGGCGGCGCACATAACGCATCCATCTTCCCCCGGTTGGCGATTGGCTGACCCGTTGCGCTTCCAGGGGGTTTTGGGTCGGCGCCCACACCTCAATTCGGTCAGGATGAACATCGGCCACGCAATTCATTGGCTCCATAGGGGCGTGAGCCAGATAGGGTACCTCGTACAGCGCCTCTAATTTGCCTGTAGTCTGGACCTGACTCGGTTCATCACCAATGACGACAGCAGATGGTAATTGGGCCAGAACACCTTGCCGGATGTTGTCGCTGTTAGTCGAAGCATGGGGGCCTTCCTCCCAAGTAACCTTAAGAGCCTGTTGTCCCTGCAAAGCAGCCCAGCTATTTTCAGCCACAACCGCCACCGCGTTTTCAATTTCGACCACATCCCGCACTCCCTCGACTGCCCTGGCTTCAGTTGGATCAAAACTAACCAGCTTCCCGCCAAAGACCGGACAACGGGCAATCGCAGCATAAAGCATCCCCGGCACTTTTACGTCTAAACCAAAAACTGCGCTGCCATCAACAATGTGGGGGCTGTCTACATGGCCCATAGCTGTTCCCACCAACCGGAACTCACCGGGTTTTTTGAGGGTTAGCGTCGCCGGGTCGGGCACAGGCAAGCGGGCAGCAGTGGCGGCCAATTCTCCGTAAGTTAAGCTACGACCGCTGGCCTCATGAATTACGACACTGTTACCGGTAGTACAGGTTTTAGCCTCCACCTGCCAGGTTTGAGCCGCTGCCGCAATCAGCATAGCCCTGGCGGCTGCGCCAGCCTCACGCAATGGTTGCCAGAATAAACTAATACTGGTGCTCCCTCCGGTAAATTGTGGGCCATAAACCTCGCTAGCTATAGCCTGTTCCACTCGAAGGGTGGACCAATCCGCATCCAGTTCTTCAGCCACAATCATAGGTAAAGAAGTTCGTACCCCTTGTCCCATTTCCGACCGGGGTACAATAATCGTGACTGTATTATCAGAGTCAATTCTCAAAAAAACATTGGGGCTGAACGTGTTTGAGGTTGTTGGGCTGGCCGATTCTGGGGCCTGGGAGGGTGAACTTTGGCATCCGCCCAGATACACTCCTAAAACAAGACTGGTTCCAGCGCCCAGCGAGCTTTTGAGAAATTGACGACGATTAAGGGTAAAGTTTGTTTTCATCTTATCCCCTTTGGGCTGCTCGATGGATTGCCCGGCGAATCCGTTGATAGGTGCCACAGCGGCACAGATTGCCGGACATAGCCAAATCAATCTCTTCATCGGTAGGGTTGGGGTTCTGAGCTAACAAAGCTGCCGCGCTCATGATTTGTCCGGGCTGACAGAAGCCACATTGAGTCACCTTTTCGGTCAACCAGGCTTGTTGGAGAGGATGGCTGCGATCTGGAGAAAGACCCTCAATCGTGACAATCTTTTGCTCTCCCACAGCGGCAACCGGGGTAGTGCAGGAACGAATGGCTTGTCCATCCAGGTGAACAGTACAAGCTCCACATACTCCAATGCCACAGCTAAATTTAGTGCCGGTTAAACCGAGTATGTCACGTAATACCCACAAAAGCGGCATCTCGGGATTTACATTTACGGTTTGTTTTTGGTTATTTACCGTCAGAGTTATTGAAGCCATTGCTTTATACAATCTTTAGAAATACGGAAGCCTTGACGATTGGCTCTGTGGGAGTCAAGCCGTCAAGGCTTGTCGCTCAAATTTTGCTAGAAAGAAAAACTAAGATCAATTATTTCTCCAGACTCTAACTTTTTGTACTACTCAAATATTCAGATTAGGTTCTGGATGAGTCTTATCTTTTGAGTAAGCCATTTCACTTAGTTTAAGGGACAACCGCGCTCATTCTCACCAGCTAACAGATCCTTGATGTCCTCGAAATCGCCATCGGCGTAGGCATCTTGAACCATAGCAATAACCTGAGCTTCAGTATAAGCATAGCTGACATCCGGGTGAGCCGCATTCAGTAATGCCGCCACCGCGTGTCTGGCCAGGGCGTTCTCACCGCCCCCATTTCGATCCAGGGCATCCAGCAGGGTATGTGGATTGAAGGAAGCATCTACCCCAAAGACGATCTCGAAATCGTCGCCAGTGCTGTACCCGGTTGGTACCCATGAATCAAAGTGGTGATCCTGTTTCCAATATCCCGGCGTACATCCTTGCCCCCCGGATGGCGGAACAGGCGTATGGGTGGGTGTATTCGTGGGTGTGGGTGTATTTGTAGGTGTGGGTGTATTTGTAGGTGTGGGTGTATTTGTAGGTGTGGGTGTATCTGTGGGTGGAGGTGGCACACATTTAACCCACCACTGTTTGCTGTTTAGCTTCACAATGCTGCCATCGTTACGGAATACCTGGACGCCCACCCCAAAAGAGATTGACCGCACACCCGTATTTGCATCGAACCCAGGCCAGGTATTGGTATTCGTCGGATAGGGGACTGAAATTACCAAAGGATCGGAAGCAGTGGAGTAACTCTGGCTCACAAGAGTGGGTGAGCCACTAAATGGGGCAGAATACGAAAAGGAAACCTGAACGTTTAGACCTCCTGCACCTGTTATAGTAATAGTATTGGCTGAGGAATCATCCCAGGGTGTACAAGAGGCTAATCCCGAACCGTTGAGAGGGTACTCTGGAAAGGTAAGGGTAACATTTCCGTTGCTGACAGTGCCAGCAAAGACACCGGCTACGGGTGTTAGCGCAACTAATAACAACAACAAAGCGATCATCAAACTATATTTTGTTTTCATTTTTGTCGGTCCTCCCCTAATGAGAAATCGGTAGTTAAGTTAAAAACACAACTCTGGCACCAGATTTTTCCTTATTTTCTTTGCGCCTACCTCTTTCTGTTCCCGGATCACGTTAATGTGCTGAGAATAAAACTCATTTGATTCACAGCAGATAATGATGTTCGGAGTTTAACAGAGGTTAATGATAAAATTGTAGGAAAATAACTGGAAATAAGTTAGAATCAGGGGGTAGCTTGATATAAATCCACTATGGCTTATAGCCATTTTCTTCCACATAAATAACCTTGCTACCTTGAGGGCAAAAATTAAAAGAGATGGGCCGGAGTTCCGGTAGAGCGCGACAAATCTGGGCATGGAAAGCCGGGTCGGCGTAGAGCAGCAGAAAACCGCCGCCGCCTGCACCCAACAACTTACCCCCAATCGCCCCAGCCACTCGCGCCCGCTCGTACCAATCATCAATTTGGCGATTGCTGATATTGGTGGCTAATTTTCGCTTCTCCAACCACCCGGCATGTAAAATCTCTCCAAAGGCGTCAATGTCCTCTCGCCCCAAAGCTTCGCACATCTCGCTGGCCATGCTGACCATCCGCCGGAGCGAAACCCGTTTATCTTCATTAGTGCGTGTCTCCTGACTCTGCTCAACCAAGATATCATCAGCGCGTCGAGTCAAGCCAGTATATAACAGCAATAACCTTGCCTCCAGTTGTTGGCGGATTTTTGATGAACAGACGAGCGGATCGGTAAAGACGCTGCCATCTGAGTTAAAACGGATATACTGTAATCCTCCATAGGCCGCAATGTATTGATCCTGTTTACCAATTGGCTTGCGACAACGATCAATCTCAATATGGCAGGCTTCAGCAGCCAGGCGCTCTGCGCCGGCCATATGGCCCTTGTAAGCGTATAGAGCATTCAGTAGCCCAACAGTATAGCTGCTTGAAGAGCCTAAACCTGTTCCCTGGTGAGGAATATCGGAAATAGAGGTGATTTCGATGCCTTGCCGAATGTCGAGTAGATAGAGAGCTTCCCGAATCAGTTCATGCTGTAGCTCCTCCACATTATCCACAATTTCGGTGATAGAGTAACTGGCTCGAATTTTATGGTCAAATTTTGGATTTACCGTGATGTAAATATACTTGTCAATAGCTGTACTGAGTACGGCCCCTTGCTCTTGTTCATAAAAAGCAGGGAGATCGCTGCCACCACCAGCAAAGCTAATTCTTAGGGGGGTTCGAGTGATAATCATACTATTGGTCTCTCATAACGGTCACAACTAGGCTTATTATTCAGGATAAAATCCTGAAAGAAACCTCATACTTCTTGACAATAGAGATTCATTACTTCAATGTTGAGGGCCTACCCCCTATTCGCTCCTGATAGGCTGCGAGGTGTTTTCCAAATTTGTTAAACTTGGGGAAACAGGCACTAACTGAAACCGGCTCTTACCAAAGAGACCGTATTTCAAAATAACATAAATTGCTCTAACTCCATCCTTCCAATTAATCTTCTTGCCCTCATTGTAGGTACGACCATAATAAGAGACGCCCACTTCGTAAATAGAACAATTAAGTCGAGCCACCTTTGCTGTAAATTCTGGTTCAAATCCAAAACGATCCTCTTCCAATTGGATTTGGTCAAGAATACTTCTTTTAAAGAGCTTGTAGCATACTTCCATATCTGTAAGATTAAGATTAGTAAACATGTTTGAGAGCAAAGTCAAAAATTTATTGCCAAGCGAGTGCCAGAAGTAGAGGACTCGATGGGACTCGCCTCCAACAAAACGAGACCCATAGACCACATCAGCTCTGCCCTCAAGAATAGGCTTCAATAGTTTTGGATACTCATTAGGGTCATATTCTAGATCGGCATCCTGAATGAGAATGATTTCACCTGTAGCGTGCTTAAAACCGGTTCGTAACGCTGCTCCTTTACCTTTATTGGCCTCTTGTAAGACAAGTTTAATTTCACCGCACCCCTGAAGCGTTCTCAGGTAATCTCTCGTCCCGTCGGTGGAGTAATCATCAACAATAATAAGCTCTCGCTCAACAGGTAATTGGACCTCCAGAACCTTCTTAACGATGGTTGAGATAGTCTGAATCTCATTAAAACAGGGGATAACAATTGATATTTTCAACAGTGAACTCCTCTTATACTTTTTTGACCTACAGGTCAAGGAAGAGGCGGATTAATCAGATATAGTTCTCCAGAAAAATTTTCGCCACTGAAACAGGTAGCAAGGTAGCATGTAGCAGGCCATAAGTTTGCTACCTTGCTACCTGCTACCTTGATTGGTGGGAAAGAATTTTTCTGGGCACCTATACTTCACTTAAGCTTATCTACCTCAATCAGCAAAGTTCTGTAAATTTATCCACTTAGCTACGAATGAACGATAGGGTTTGCAACCCGGCATCCACGGCACTCTTGAAACCGGCCCAGGTATTGAGACCCTTAAGAATGGTCAGGATGGGGCCGGGGCGCAGCGCCCACTCGCGGGTAGCCCGCTTTTGCCAGTAGTTTAACTGCTCGGCTGACAAATTCTCATAATCCAGCACGGTAGATTTATCCATATCCACCTGTTCCCAGTTAGTGCCGGGGCGGAACCAGCCGTTTTCAACCACTTCGTAAAAGAAGGGCGTGCCGGGGTACGGCGCGGCAATGTGGAAAATAGCCACGTTGAGCGGCAAGGTTTTAGAAAAAGCGATGGTTTGCTTAATCGTTTCTTCGGTTTCACCGGGCAGGCCAATAATGAAATAGCCAAAATTTTTGATGCCGGCGTTTCTGGCCCACTGCAGGGCTTGTTTGGCCTTGTCGGGTGAAGCGCCTTTTCTGGCTCGCTTCAACACTTCTTCGGAGCCAGACTCGATGCCCCACGAAATCATGTGGCAGCCGGCTTTACCCATCATGGTCAGCATCTCTTCATCCACATAATCAACTCGGCTGTTCGACATCCATTTCATATCAATTTTTTCTTCGATCATGGCCTGGCAAATACTCATCACCTGCTCACGGCTTACGGTGAATAAGTCGGCGTACATCATAACATTGTTGATGCCCAACTTTTTTAACGACCAGAGTTCGGCCATGATGTTTTCGGCAGAACGGGTACGCACGGCGTAATTGTAGCTGACGTGCTTGATGCAGTATTTGCAACCCGCCGGGCAGCCTCGACTGGGTACGATGAAAGAGTATGGCCCCTTGATCAAAGGCATGCGGTAAGTATCGAGCGGCAGCAGGTGATGCATAGGCAAGGGCAAATCATCAAGATTGGGAATAAAAGGCCGGTCAATATTGAGCTTGATTTGCCCGTTACAGCGCCAGGCCAGCCCCTTGATCGAGCTTAGATCACCCCGCGTGACCATTTCAAACGAAATGGGGGTGCGGGTAGGATCTGTTTTTTGCATCAAGTTTTCCATCAACTCATTCTGGCCGGTCTTACCGTCGAGCGCGTCCACCAATTCCCGTAGGGTCAATTCCGGCTCACCTCGAATAACGTAATCAAGGGCCGGGAAATCGGTTAAAGTATTCACGGTGTTAGGGGTTACGTGCGTACCGAAGGCAATGGTTTTTGCACCTTTAGCTTTAGCCAAAAAAACACCGTACATATCGTTGGTCAGCGTCGGCGCTGTAACCTGGGTGAGGTAATATTTGGGCCGCTTTGCTTCCAGCAGCTTTTCAAATTCGGGCCAGCTCATGCGAGTGGCAATGGCGTCAACCACTTCCACTTTGTAGTCCGAGTGCAGACAAGCGGCCATCGTGGCCAGCGATACTTGCGGCCAAACCATATTTTCACGCGATTTACGGCCTACCCGGTGCTGCGAGCGAATCCAAATACCGCCGTCGGGCGCTGGTGGGTTGACCAATAAAATATCCACTGCCTCTGGCCCGCGCTGAGCTTTGGTTGGTTCCTGCATCATAGCGCTGATATCAGGAAATTCAGCCGGACGCATTTTTTTAATGGGTCGGGTACCTAGATTGATCCATTCGCTTGACATGCCAGTTCTCCTTCTCAATTAGTTTGGAGATGGGAGATTAGAGATTGGAGATTAATATCTCCAATCTCTAATCTCTATCTTAACGTAAAGTTAGCTATAAGTTATCGCTTAGTGCTTACCGTTGGGGCTGAATTTACCCAAATCTTGTTGAGCTTTAGCGTCACGTTTGGTCAACTCTGATAAAACCAGGGTTAGCAGCCAGGAGGTAATCAGTTGCAGACCGGTCAATACCAGAATGGTGCTAGAGGCCGGGGCAAACCAGGGAGCAACTTCTGGTTTGCGCTTGGAGCGGTCCCAGCGCCGCCAGACCGACAGGCTGTAAATGAGTCCCCCCAGCAACATCGAACCCAGGCCAAACCAGCCAAAGTGCTTTTCCAGCGGCTTGTTAAACAGCGGTTTGCCAAACACACCCTGGCGAATAGGGCGCTTATGGAACAGCGAAACCAGGTAGTTAAAAACCGCGCCAATAGAGAAAATATTGACCCCTGCCGAACCTAACACCAGGCCAACGAACCAGGAAACCAGTTGCGAATCTTCTCGTTTAGCTTTACTGCGGCTGAGAGTGCGCCACAAGGTTGATAAAGCGCCCAGCCCAACCAGGCTGACGCCCACTAAGCCAAAAATACGGGCGGGGTTGTAGGTTAACGCCGTCATTAAGATTGTGTTGAGAAACCTTGTACCATCCCGAACCACGCTCAACTTTGAACGACCCACCCGCTCTGAATAGGTGATCGGTACTTCAACAATGTTCAAATCTTCATACATGGCCCGTGTGCTCATCACCGGAGTAAAATTTAAACCATCAGGCAAGGGATAGAGTTTGGCCAAAGCTTCGCGGCGGAGAACGCGCTGACCACTGGCGCTATCGGTCACATGGCGGTTGCTGATCACACTGACCAACGCGGCAAAAATAGTATTGCCAATCCGCCGCACCAACGGCATCTCGCTATCAGCGCCGGCCATGCGCGAACCCACCACCACATCGGCCCGGCCTTCGACAATAGGCCGGCATAGACTGGGATAAGATTCGGGCGGATAAGTGCCATCGGCGTCGAGAAACGCCAGTAGGTTGCCTTTGGCTTGCCGAAAACCCGTTTTGATGGCGGCCCCGTAACCCTGGTTAACCGGGTGCCTCACCAAAACAACTTCGGGATAACTGGCTACAATTTCAGGAGTGCGATCTTGGGAGCCATCATCAACAATAATAAGTTCCAACTCGCCAACACCGGCTTCGGCCAGCGGCTGTCTAACCGCTAACACACGCTCAATGATATCGGCAATGCCATCTTCTTCATTCAGGGCAGGGATGACCACGGATAAGGTATTCACTACTTAAATCTCCTAATACAAATGACAATAATAACCGGCTTATTACGAAAAATAGTAACATAGTCAGGTTTGAATTGAGTTTGAAGAACACAGGATTTTTAATAGTGCTTTGTTTGGGAACTAACAGAAATGAATTGTTACGAGCGAAACTGCTCCAGTGCTCCAAAAAACACCTCGGTCTCGCGGTGGTTACTATTGGTAAGTTGACGCCGATCTCTGATAGGTTTAGCCGGCGTACCAACGGCAATACTGTACGGGGGAATATCGCCGGTAACAACCGCACCTGCGCCAATGATACTCCCTTTGCCAATAGTAACCCCATCTACTACGGTCGCGCCTGCGCCAATCCAAACATCGTCTTCAATAATAATGCCCCGCGCGGTAATGCCCTGTTCCCGGATAGGCCGGTGCGGATCCTGATAAACGTGGTTCACGGCCACAATTTGTACCATTGGCCCGGTATACACACCATTGCCAATACGCACCCCACCCTGTCCACGCACCACATTGAATTCGCCCAAGAAACAGTTGTCACCGATGGTAATTCCGGCCTGGGGCAAATTACGAAAGTTAAAAACATGCAGCATGGTGTGGTGCATCACAAAGGTATTATCGCCAATCGAAATACCACCCGGCAGGGCGTGCAGATAAACCCCCTGATCTAGGTAGACGCCCTTACCCAGCCTGACCCCATTTGCATGAGCAATCCGCACCCCGGCTTCAATGGCCGGCAAACCGTTAAGTTTCATAATCAGCCGGTAGGCCAGGCCACGCAAGCCAATGCCAACGATTGTTGGGACCCAACTACATAAACCCAAAATCAATTGTTCCCAGATGTACCGGGGCCAACTAGAGGCCTGTCCGGCCAGATAATAGCGTAATTGTTCCATCATAGCGGGGTAAATCCTTAAAAACTGGCCTTAAAGACGCACGTTTAGCAAAGGTGGGTGATACTGAAGGGGATCAACTGGCTGGATTTTTTCAATAGCCCCTTCCGTGGCCAGGATATAAGCGGCCGCCTCTTCCAAATCTTGGCTAATGGTCAAAGAGTGACCGCCGCTCGAATGAAGCGCCGGGATAAGCTGTTCGCGGCCCCGGCCGGTCAACACCAAAATAGTGTGACACCCCACCCGCTGGCCGGCCTGAACATCAGAGGCCGCGTCGCCCACTAAGTAGGAGCCGGCTAAATCGAGGTCCATTTCTTGAGCCGCTTGCAATAGCATGCCCGGCTCCGGCTTGCGACAATGACAGTTCTCTCGTGGGAGATGAGGACAGTAGAAAATACGATCAATACGCCCGCCATGGGCGGCGATTTCGGCAACCATCCGCTCATGTATATCCTCGAGGGTTTCGGTTGTTAACAATCCTCGACCTATGGCTGCTTGATTGGTAACCAGGATAATCGGCAGCCCTAATCGGCTCAACGCGGCCAGACTCTCTTTGACGCCCGGCAAAAACTCAAATTCATTCCAGTTTTTGATATGATCGGTTCGGTTTTGGCAGATAACTCCATCGCGATCAAGGAATATGGCTCGCATCGTAATGCCTCTTAACGGTGATTAAACTTGATGAAGCAGTTTGGCGCGCAGTGCAGCGCAGATACAGTGTTCCAGAATCAAGTGGGCGTCTTCTTGCTGCTCGATGCGCGGGCTGGGAACCAGGAGGCACACATCTACAATTGTCTTCAAGTGGCCGCCATCGTCGCCGGTAAAGCCAATAGTGGTTGCACCACGCTGACGAGCCAGTTCCATCGCCCTCAAAACGTTACCCGAATTACCGCTGCAACTGATGCCAATGACGACATCACCTGCTTCGACCAGCGGACCCAGTTGAGCAGCAAAAACATTGTTGTACGAAGTGTCATTGGCCCAAGCCGTCATCAAGGCCATATTATCGGCTAAACCAATCACCCGAAACTGGGGCGCGCCAGGAACCTGAGTATTCTTGGCCAGATCGCAGGCAAAATGAGAAGCAGTCGAAGCGCTGCCGCCATTGCCAAAGATAAAAACTTTTTTGCCCTGGCGAGCGCTTTCCAATAATAGGTCAATAACTTGCTCAATCAAATCGGTCGGGAAGTTGGCAACCATTTCTTGCAACTGATTGAAATATGTTTGGATATGGTGGATAGTAGATTGCATTTTTTCCTTCTAAATTAAGGGGTCATGCTGGCGACAATTTGGTTGGCTTCTTCGTATTTCTCCGGCAGACCGATATCAATCAATAAATCTTCAATAACGTATCCTACTACCTGAAGATTATCACGCAACAGGCCGGGGAAAACATCATGACCAAAATCATACCCCATACCCGCCGGAATCCGATCCAGTACTTCTGGTTCAAGCACATAAATGCCGGCGTTGGCCAGATTAGAAAAAACCTGGTCGCGGGACGGCTTTTCGACAAAGCGCACGATATTTTGGGCTTCATCCAGCTGCACAATCCCCCGATTCCAGGGATCAGGTACATGGTAAAGACCCATTGTGGCTAAAACCCCGGCGCGGCGATGCAGGTCAATCATAGGCCGCAGATTGGTCCGGGTTAAAAGATCGCCGTAGAAAACCACAAAAGTATCATCAAAAAAAGCTTGCAGTCGCTTAACGCCACCCGCCGAACCCAGCAACTGTTCTTCAACTGAGTAGTGCAGATGAACTCCAAAGCGGCTACCATCGCCAAAATAATCTATTACCACTTGGGGCAGGTGATACAGGTTGATGGCCAACTCGGTGATGCCATTATCTCGCAGATAGAGGAGGGTATGTTCCAGAAGCGGTCGGCCGGCCACAGGCAGCATGGGTTTGGGGGTATGGTCGGTGAGGGGGCGCAGTCGTCGCCCCTCACCGGCCGCTAAAATCATCCCCTTCATTAATAGGCCCCGCGCGATTTCAGCACGGCCGGGATCGTTTGCCATAGGATGAACAGATCGAACCAGATGCTATAGTTGCGAATATAGTTCATATCTAGCATAACCCGTTCTTCGTAACTCACATCGCTGCGCCCACTGACTTGCCACAAGCCGGTAATGCCCGGTTTGACAGTGGAGAGGTTCATGCGGAACTTACCGTAGCGTGCCCGCTCTTCCGCGGTGATCATGCGCGGCCCAACCAAGCTCATCTGCCCCAACAACACGTTGATGAGTTGGGGCAATTCATCCAAGCTGGTACGGCGCAAGAAACGGCCAATGCGGGTCACGCGCGGATCATTTTTGAGTTTGTGGTTCATCTCAAACTCGCGGCGTAATTCGGGATCACGAGACAATCGCTCGTCGGCGTCAACGTACATGGTGCGGAATTTGAAGGCGTTGAAACTCTTGCCGCCAACACCCACTACGCGGCGCAGGTGAAAAATCGGGCCGGGCGAGTCGAGCCGGATGGCAATAGCGATGGCCAGCATAATCGGTAGAAATACCAGCAGGGAAACCATAGAGAGGGTCAGATCAAGCAGGCTTTTCATCGTCATATCCACGCCGGTAAGCCGCACTTTGTTGACGCTTAGTAGGGGCACATTGCCAAACTCTTGCACTTCCACGCCTGTAGTTAACAGTTCATATAAGCCGGAAGACATACGAATAGTGATATTATCCTCTGAGCCAAAAGCGGTAAAGAGCTGCAATAGTTTCTCCCGGGGTAAAGCAGTGGAGGCAACAATAATTTCCTGGATACCATGCTGCCTGACGAGAGAACTAAGGACATCCACCGAACCTAGTACAGGGACATTCGGCAGCAATTCACTTCCTGGTCCCAATTCATCGTCGGCAAAGCCAGCTAACCAGACGCCAGCTTTAGGATTGGCCTGAAGTTGTTCAGCAATAGCTAAACCTTCTTCATTAGCGCCAATAATCAGGGCCGCAGTGAGAAAACGGCCGTTGGCCCGCATGTTCTGCACAATCCGCCGCAAGATAAAGCGACCGATAATAACCCCTACACTAACCAAGAGCCAAGACAATAGAACCCAAGCCCGGGCAATACTGGATTCGCCAAAGAAGATGAACAATATCATGAGCATCATGGCAAAGGTTGAGGCATTAAATGCCTTAGCATACTCACGAGTGCCCGCAAATAAATTTTTAAAATCATATAAGCCAAACAGACGGAAAATAATGATCCAGGCAGGGGCAAAAAGAAAAACTAGACTCTTGTAAAATTCTCCGGGGGCGACCTCATGCTGATAAAACCAGCTAAATCCTATCTCAAATCGGATAACATAAGCTAACGAAAAACCCAACGATACCATGACCAGATCAAGACAAGTTAGCACAATGATTAACAAAAGTCGTTCGGCCCAACGGGCGTTGATAGCTACTGGAAGGGGGCTGGCTAATTGATATGTTGCCTGTGTCATCTTTTTTCTCCTATGGATGTAAGAAACCAAAAATGGGGCTTCCATTTAACTTACAATCCATAGTCTAACCACATTTAATGATAAAGCCGTGTGAGGAAACTTAGAAAAAGGTTAGAAAATTATAATTACAAGAATCCAGAATGCATCTAACGGGCAATACCTTTCAAATAAGGGCCAGTTCATGGGTGCTCATTGGTTGAGATAGAAGACAAACGGGAATAGGTAACCTCATAACTTGTCTTTCGACAAATTTTTGACCTTAAAAACCGAATTGAGTTAAACTTGTGCCACTATGGCAGAAGTAGACATCCAAACTGAACGGATCGATGACATACCCCTGTTGGTGGCTCAGCAGCAC
>Ga0209172_10001332_pt1 | contig 53542 bp, 38 predicted proteins | sample LarsenN4metaG_FD_184113 | JGI IMG/M metagenome (GOLD analysis project Ga0209172, IMG submission 184113) | Hot spring sediment bacterial and archeal communities from British Columbia, Canada, to study Microbial Dark Matter (Phase II) - Larsen... ...
GTTAGTGGAGAAGATGTCGATATTAATTATGTGCTTCCGTTTGAGGATGCGCCCAGGGTATTAGCTGATAGGGGATCAGGCAAGGATGATCTTGGTCAGTTTTATAGGTTGCGGTTAGCCGATCGTAGCTTACTACCTGCCTATTTGTGTTACCAGGTAGATAGTGAGCTACTTCGGGCCCGCCGCGAGGGAGCATTGGCCAGGTAGTCACACAAGTTAGGTTGATAGTAAGCTGCTACGGGCCCGCCGCGAGGGAGCATTACCAACTTTTGGGGACCGCACTTCAGTAGATGGGGCCAGCCACTCTTTTTACAACATTTCACAACGCGCGCCACGACAAACGGTATTAGAATTACATAGTACGTAAGCGTTTTCTTCAATCATAGTTCGTAAACTGGCTCAATCAATCGCTGGCACACAACTGTGGTGCTCAGCTAAGTCGTCTGTTATGCAGCCAGTCTCTGAAACCATCGAATCTGCCGGAGGCAAACGATGAAATGCAGACTATTTGTAACACTATTTATCCTCATCTCATTCTCTTTGGCAGCAGCCGCGCCACTTCTCAATCAACCCGATAGCCAACAAAAGAGAGAGGCGCTCGTCCGCAGGGAAGAAAAACGCGAGCGGTGGCAGAAGCTCCCAGCTATCTTTGAAGCGCTGGGGCTGAAAGAAGGCCATTGGGTCGCTGATGTAGGCTCCGGCGAGGGCTTCTTCACCGTGCGGCTTGCTCGCGCAGTAGGAGCGACAGGTCGCGTTTTTGCCGTCGATATTGATGAGAGGTCGGTGAGAGAACTGCGCCAGCGAGTCAAAGAAGAGTCACTGGAAACGGTCGAAGTTATCCTCGGCGATACTGATAACCCGAAGCTGCCAGCCGGCGCGCTCGATTCCGTCTTGATAATGAATGCCTATCACGAGATGAAAGAGCACCAGGCAATGCTTAAAAACTTATGGCAGGCGCTCAGGCTGGGGGGCCGTCTGGTTCTGGCCGATTACATCTCAAAGGGCCGCCGCAATGAGCCGCGATCTCGCCAGGTGAAAGGGCATGAGATAGCGCCTGATGTGGTCAACGAAGAGCTTCGCCAGGCCGGTTTTGAGATTCTCGATACTCGCGATCCATTCATCCTCAAATCCGAAGGTGAAGGCAGGACCGATATGTGGCTCACTGTCGCCCGTCGCCCTCTTCCCGTTTCTGAGCATAGCAAGACGGTTGTGGCCGAGCTATTCACCGGAAGCGAATGCCCGCCGTGCGCCGCCGCTGACAGAGCTTTTGAAAAGATAATTGAGAGCTATGACCGCAGCTCAGTAGTGGTTTTAGAATACCACCAGCACATTCCCGCTCCAGACCCAATGACGAGCCCTGACGCAGAAGCGCGCGCCAGGTATTATCAGGTGACCGGGGTGCCCCGCGCTCTCATCGACGGCCTCAACCTCATCAAAGATGGGGGCCCTATCAGCCAGGCAGATGAGCGGTTCACTCAATATAATGAAAAGATCACCGAGCGGCTCAAGATCAAATCTAATTTCACTATTCACCTGACGGGTTCGGCCAGCGGCTCAACCGTCAGCATTCGGGCAAAGGTTTCAGGCGCAGGCGCGAGCGAAAATCTCAAATTGCGCGTGGCGCTCGTCGAAGACCGTATAGAGTATACCGGAAGAAATGGCATTGCCACCCATCCATTTACAGTGAGGAAGTTCTTCGGCTCGCCCGCCGGTTTTCCACTTGATCTTAAAAGTGGCTCAACCTCTATTGAGGCAAATATTGATCTAGCTGAGCTGACCAATATCTTGAAAGCTCATTTCGACTTAACTGAGAAGCAGTATGAGCGAGTGATAAAAGACAGGCGACAGGATATTGACCCGGACAATCTGAGCGCCATTGCATTCATTCAGAACGATAAGACACGAGAGATACTTCAGGCGCAGTACGCCAAAATCGAAGCGCGCTGAAAAGACTCTGGCACATTACGCCCAATATCCAGCGCCTGGGATCGAGCATCTGACGCTGGATATTGAACGCAGGAGATTAACTGCCTTTATCTTATTTCTTAGCTGACTTTTTCTTATTGACAATATCCTTGAGCTGTTTGCCGGCTGTGAAGCGGACCGCCTTTTTGGCGGCAATTTTGATAGCCTCGCCGGTCTGGGGATTGCGGCCCTTGCGCGCTTTGCGCTCAGATACGGCAAAGGTGCCGAATCCAACGAATGTCACACGCTCGCCTTTGCGCAAACTATCGGTAACGCCCCCAAGCACAGCAGCAAGAGCTTTCTCCGCAGCAGCCTTCGAGATCCCCGCTTCAGTCGCCACCCTGTCAATCAGATCGCCTTTGTTCATGCTATCCTCCTAAATATTGTGTTAAGTTCAAGGAGTCCTACGACACCTTGTATATGACAAAATTCGCCAGTTTTATAACACCGGCTGAAAGCCTTGTCAATACTTATTTTCAAGGCGGCACCCGGCAAAATGCAGTCGAGGCGCGCGATTCGGGCCGGTTGAGATATTCTTTATTGATTCGCCCCCCTCTTGGACAATCTTCAAAGCCAATCATCATTATTGTTGATTGACGTGAGCGAAAAGATTTTGCATAATCATCGGTGCAATTATTGTATCCTCAAATCTCCTTCGCCAGTGATTTTTTATGATTTATTTATGGTTCATTCTCGGGGCAATTCTGATAGTGGCAGAGATGTTTACCTCGGGATTTGTATTATTATGGTTCGGCATAGGCGCGGTTGTGGCTGGCCTGATAGCGTTGTTGGGCGTTGGGTTCGCCGCGCAGGCTATTGTCTTCCTCACTGTCTCTATTGTCCTGATGATCGCCTCGCGGACAATATTTGAGAATCTGTTCTTTCGCACTTCGCCGGGGCGCGCCGTTAAGAGCGGAGTTGAAGGGTTACCGGGCCAGATCGGTGTGGTTGTATCCCCAAGCCAGGGGGCGCTCAACGAAGCAGCAGTGAAAGTCTTTGGATCGGTCTGGAAAGCATATCCGGCTGAAGGCGAACAACCACTTGAGGAGGGACAGCGAGTCAGAGTTGAGCGCGTCGAAGGAGCATCGATCTATGTGACCCGTGCCGAGCGCAGTCTGCCCTGGCACGAAAACGCTCGACTAATTGAGTAGATTAGTATTCGTCCTACGTCCGATGTCCGACGTCAAAAGCAACTGGCGTATCCGGCGACAGGGTTTAGATATGGGGCGCAGGATCCTTTAATGGTTATTCAATGTCGCTTGAGCGACGCCAAGAAACAATGAAAGCGCGCGATGTACAGCCGTGGCGGTCAGCCTTGTTGGTAGTGCGCGCCATCAGCAACCTGACAGGTTGCTGTACTCTCTCTGAGGAGGCAACATGCATAACCTAAACCTTCCCCTGGCAATATTCTTTCAAACAGATGACGCTGGCGCAATACTGGCTCTCTTCTTCTTTGGAATAATAGCGCTGTTTGCGCTCATCACCGCAGTCAAATCTTTCAGAGTGGTTGGCCAGGCAACTGTAATAATGATTGAGCGTCTTGGCCGATTTCACAAGCTAGCCACAAGTGGCCTTAATATCATAGTCCCCTTCCTCGATAAGCCGCGCGGCGTCTACTGGTCCGGGATGCGCCCAGGTCTGACAATCATAGACCTGCGCGAACAACTCCTCGATTTTCCTCCTCAGCCGGTTATCACTCGCGATAATGTGACAGTCAATATAGATAGCGTCGTATACTGGCAGATCACAGATCCTATCAAAGCAGTCTACGAAGTAGCCGATCTGACAGGCAGCATAATGCAGCTCACTATAACTGCGATGCGCAGCGTAATTGGCGAACTGGACCTTGACCATACATTCACTTCGCGCGACACAATAAATAATAAATTGAGAATAGTCCTTGATGAAGCAACGGACAAGTGGGGGGTCAAAGTAACCCGAGTCGAGATAAAGAACATCCATCCGCCTGAAGATGTGCGCATAACGATGGAGAAGCAGATGACAGCAGAGCGCAACCGCCGCGCTCTGGTCTTGCAGGCAGAAGGAGAAAAGCAAGCAGCCATTGCGCGCGCTGAGGGCGAGCGCCAGGCAGCTATTGCGCGCGCCGAAGGCGAAAAGGAAGCGGCTATTTTGAAAGCGGAAGGAGCAGCCCAGGCGCGATTGCGAGCGGCCGAAGCCGAAAGCAATGCCATCCGCCGTGTCGCAGAGGCAATCTCAGGCCAGGGCAATCCAGCGCAGTATTTGATCACTGCGCGCTATATCGAGTCGCTCAAGGAGATGGCGCATTCTAATAACAGCAAAGTCATCTTCATGCCAGTCGAAACCAGCGCAGTTCTGGCGAGCGTGGGGGCCTTCAAAGAGATCTTTTCCGAGACGACCCAAAGAGTTGAAGCGGGCAGCACACCAGTGAGCGGCGCGCGCCCAACGCGCCAACTGGCCTGGGATAGTTCACGGGAGGATCGATAACGCGGCTGAAACCTCAAAGGAGGAGTTATGGCAACGACACCTGCTCAAACACTGATAGAGGAACTGGCTTCAGCCAAGAAAAAGATTGAGCGATTGCAATCGCTGGTCGAAGCAACCAAAGAGCTAAATTCAACCCTCGATCTCGATCAGTTGTTGAACAACATCATGGATCTGGCGACGCGCGAGATGCAGGCAGATCGTTCCACTCTCTATCTCTACGATCGCCAATCAGGTATTTTGAAGTCGCGTATCGCTCAAGGATTGGATTCGATAGAGATCAGGCTGCCCGTCGGCAAAGGGATCGCCGGGACAGTCGCCGCTACCGGCGAGATAATCAATATCGCCGATGCTTATGCTGACCCGCGCTTCAATCCTGACAGCGACAGGCGCACAGGCTATCTGACAAAGACCGTTCTCTGCTTGCCAATGCGCAACCGCTCAGAAGAGATTATAGGCGTCCTCCAGGTGCTCAACAAAAATGAAGGGATATTCACCAGAGAAGATGAAGAGTACCTGCTGGCGCTGGCCGCGCAAGCTGCTATTGCTGTTGAAAACGCTCAACTTCATAAAGAGCTGCTGGAAAAGCAACGAATCGAAGAAGAGCTGGCAGTTGCCCGGCGCATCCAGCAGCGATTGCTCCCGGCAGAGGTGCCTACCTTGCGCGGCTTCGACATCGCTGTCTCTGCCGATTCCTGTTACGCAGTAGGGGGCGATTATTATGACTTCATTGCTCTTGGCCCCTCGCGCTACGGGCTTGCCATAGCCGATGTCGCAGGCAAAGGCATACCCGCCGCTCTGCTTGTCTCTACACTACATGCATCGCTGCATATCCTGACGCGCAAGGAGAGCGATCCATCGGAGATTACCGCCGAGCTGAATCGCATCGTGCAGAAGAGCACAGATATCGGATCTTACGCTACTTTCTTCTGGAGCGTGATTGACACTGAGCAAAACCTGCTGCGTTATTCAAATGCCGGGCATCTGCCGCCGCTGATCCTGCGAAATGGCACAACTCCAGTTGAACTCAACACCGGGGGCATGGTCATCGGCATATTTGCCGGCGCAAGATACGAGCAAGCTGAGATTGAGTTACGGCCCAATGACATTGTCCTCTTTTATACTGATGGGATTACTGAAACCAAGAATAAAAAAGATGAAGAGTACGCGCCTGAACGCATGGTTCAGGTCGCTCTGGACAATCGCAACAAGAGCGCGGAAGAGATCCGCCGCGCTATCATAGACGATGTGCGCTCTTTTGCTGAAGATTTGCCGCCGCATGATGACACGACACTGATCGTGTTGAAAGTCGCTGACTCTTAAAAAACTCTTCAGCCACTTTGCGTCTTTGTGGCTGAAGAATCACTCTAAAAACCGAGGGGTTCGTCGCTCGCGCGGCGCGCGAAACAATAAAAGCGCGCAATGTACAGCAACCCGTCAGGTTGCTAATAGCAGCGCGCGTCACCGGCAACCTGACCGCCTTGCTGCACACTTTCGGAGGAGGTCGAGAAGTGGAGGGAGCCGAGAAATCTATAGATAACGCCTCAAGCAGCCAGGCAGAGCAACCAGGCGATCTGGTAGCGGAACTGCGGGCTAAGCTTAAAGAGAAAGATAAAGAACTGGAGATAAAGAATCGTGATCTACAAGTCCTACAGGCGCGTCTGCAAGAGGCTGAACGACTGGCTGCCATCGGGCGCGTGGTCGTAGCTGTGCGGCATGAGATCAATAACCCTCTGTCTGTTATTATCGGTCAGGCGCAATTCCTGAGAGAGAGAGTAAAAGACCTGCCAGAGTCAGTCCAGCGTAGGATCACCGTCATTGAAGAGATGTCAAACCGGATTAACGAATCAGTAAAGCGTCTGCGCGATTTCAAATAGACTTTGAAGAGCCTTGAGCAAAAGACTTTACCACCCTCAAGAATGCCTCTGCCGCATAAGAATGGGTCTTCCCTCGCCGGTAGACAATTCGCAGCGTCCGCTGAATTTTGAACTTCTCAATAGGCACTGTGGCAATCGTCCCTTGCTCAAGCTCCTGTTGCACACACATTCGCGGAACAAACGCCAGGCCCATGCCTAACTGTACAAACTTCTTGATCGGTTCGATTGCTGAAAGCTCAATGTCAATGTTAAGGGGGACCTTGAAGCGGTTGAATGCCTCTATGACTTTCACCCGCGAAGGCGATTTGACATTGTGAGCAATGAAGCTCTCTTTGCCAAGCTCTTTTATTGTAATACTCTTCCTTCCGGCCAGCGGATGCTTCGGGCTCATAATGAGGACAAGATCATCATTCAAGATGGGAAAAGATTCCAGATCGCTATCCGGCGGCTCGAACGAGAGAATGGCAAAGTCGAGATTCATATCTATAATCTCGCGCGGCAACGCTGCGGAGACGCTGCGATAGACCTCTACTTTAATTCCCGGATACTTTTGACGGTAATCAAGGATGATCTGCGGCAGCAAGTAAAGGCTGGTGCTCTCGTTAGCGCCAATGCTAACTTTGCCGCGCTGAAGCTGGCGCAGCTCCTTAATGGAGCCAATCGCTTCAGCGCGCAAATTGAGTATCCTCTGCGCGTAGGCCAGCAACGCCTCTCCAGCATCGGTTAACGTAGCGCTCCTTCTGGAGCGATCAAAAAGCGGGGCCCCAATCTCTTCCTCTAATCGACGGATGGCGATGCTTATCGCTGGTTGAGTGCGCAGCATCCGCTCCGCCGCCCGAGAGAAATTCTTCTCCCGCGCTATTGTGACAAATGTCTCCAGTTGTGAAAACTCCATTATGGCTCCTCAGAGAACAGAAGGCAGTAGGCAGAAGGCAGGCGGGCAGGCTTCTTCCAACTGCGCTATTCTCATCATTTCTCTCGCGTCGCACGAGCCGTCTGAAAGACTCCTCAGAAAATGTACAGCAACCTGTTAGGTTGCTGCCTGTCGCGCATTATCAGCAAGGCTGACAGGTTACTGTACATCTTAGCTTGCTGCCTATCACGCACTATCAGCAAGGCTGACAGGTTGCTGTACATCTTAGCTTGCTGCCTATCGCACACTATCAGCAACCTGACAGGTTACTGTACATCCCATTTTCTGGGCGTCGCACGAGCCGTCTGAAAGACTCCTCAGAAAACAGTAGGCAAGCGGGCAGTAAGCTGTTGCCCAACTGCGCTGTTCTCATTGTTTCTCTCCCGTTGTCGCCGACAATCGCTACCCCTCCAGCCGCCCGCGCGTCCGACACCCTCAACCGCCCGACGTCTCACGTCTGAGGGCCCAATTGTAGCATAACTTGTTTTTATCATCTCCTAAAAACTATAAATTTGGCGCAGTCGGCGAAGTTGGATTATACTGTTGGCCTCGCTTTATAGATCGTTGCATTCAAACGGAACCTTTTTGGATACAACGAGCGGTAATCTTCTCAAAAGTTCTCAAAAGGAGGCTTCTATTTGTGAGCATCCGTATTACCATCTTCGATACAACGTTGCGCGACGGCGAGCAATCGCCTGGAGCCAGCATGAATCTGGAAGAGAAGCTGCGCATGGCCTACCAGCTTGATGCGCTCGGCGTTGATGTGATTGAAGCCGGGTTCCCAATCGCTTCGGATGACGATTTCGAGGCGGTGAAGCGGATCGCCAAAGAGATCCGCCGCCCCATCATTGCCGGACTAGCTCGCGCAACTCCGCTTGATATCGAGCGCGCCTGGCAGGCGCTGCAACATGCTGCCCGCCCGCGCATTCATACTTTCATTGCCACTTCCGACATTCACCTGAAGTACAAGCTGCGCAAGGGGCGGGAAGAGGTGTTAGAGCAAGCACGCGATGCAGTGCGCCTGGCCAAGAGTTTCACCGAAGACGTAGAGTTCTCAGCCGAAGATGCAACCCGCACCGATCTTGACTATCTGTGCCAGATTGTCGAAGCGGTGATCGAAGCCGGGGCCACTACTATCAACATCCCCGATACCGTCGGCTATACGATTCCATCAGAGTTCAAACACATCATTGAAACGCTGAAAGAGCGGGTCTGGAATATAGACAAGGCGGTGCTGAGCGTCCATTGCCACAACGATCTTGGGCTGGCAGTGGCAAATTCTCTGGCAGCAATTCAAGCCGGAGCGCAACAGGTCGAATGCACTATCAATGGCATCGGCGAGCGCGCCGGCAACGCTTCGCTTGAAGAGATAGTAATGGCCCTGCGCGTGCGACATGACCTTCTTCCCTACACTACCGGAATCAACACGGAAGAGATCTACAAGACCAGCCAGTTGCTCAGCAACATCACGGGAATCTTTGTGCAGCCTAACAAAGCAATCGTTGGCAAGAATGCCTTTGCTCACGAAGCCGGCATACATCAGGATGGGGTGCTGAAAGAGAAACTAACTTATGAGATAATGACCCCGCAATCGGTCGGCATCAAGCAGAACCTGCTGGTGCTGGGCAAGCACTCTGGCCGCCACGCGCTGCAAAAGAAGTTTGAGGAGATGGGCTATAAATTGAGCCGCCCTGAGCTGGATAAAGCCTACAAGCTCTTTATCAAAGTGGCTGATCAAAAGAAAGAGGTCTTTGAAGAAGACCTGCTCGCCATTCTACAGGACGGAATACGCGAGATCCCTGAGACTTACTCTTTACGCTTCGTCCAGGCGACGGCAGGAAATCAGAAGGTCTCGCTCTCGACGGTGACCTTGCAGCGAGGGAGCGAGCTGTTTACCGAGTCAGCTACCGGCGATGGGCCGGTAGCATCTTCCTATGCAGCTATAGATAAGATAACCGGATTGCCCGGCAAACTGCTTGATTACTCGCTCCGCTCGGTCACGCAGGGGCGCGATGCCGTTGGAGAGGTGTTCGTCCATGTAGATTTCGATGGCGCAGTGGTCACCGGAAGGGCAGCAAGCACGGATATTGTAGACGCCAGCGCGCGCGCCTATCTGCATGCAGTCAATAAGGCGCTCTATTCAAAGATGCGGCGTGCGCGCGAAGAGGAAGAAAAGCAGGCAGAGAGTCCACGCAACTGAGACTGAATTGGAGACGGATTTGGATCTGAGAATAGCAATTCTACCCGGAGACGGAATAGGGCCTGAAGTAACAGGCCAGGCGGTTAAGGCGCTTCAGGCCATCGGGCAAAGGTTCGGTCATAACATTGAAACAACATCTCATCTGATCGGCGGCGCAGCGCTGGATACTGTCGGCGTTCCTCTGCCGGATGAAACGCTACAGGCATGCCTTGAGAGCGACGCAGTGCTGCTCGGCGCAGTTGGGGCCCCAAAATACGACAGCAATCCCCCAAAGCTCAAGCCTGAATCGGCTCTGCTGGAACTGCGCAAACAACTGGGCGTGTTCGCCAACCTTCGCCCTGCTTTCCTCTACTCTTCCCTCGTCGATGCTTCTCCGCTCAAGCGCGAGATAGTCGAAGGCACAGACATACTTGTGGTTCGAGAACTCACCGGGGGGCTGTACTTCGGCCAGCCGCGCGGCTTTGAAGGCGAGGGGGCCGACGAGCGCGCCTTCAACACTATGGCCTACAGCGCGTATGAGGTTGAGCGCATAGCCCGGATAGCATTTGCCGCTGCTCGCAAGCGCCGAGGCAAAGTGACTTCAGTTGACAAAGCTAATGTTCTTGAGACATCGCAACTGTGGCGCAGAGTTGTAACCGGAATCGCCGCCGAGTACAGCGATGTTCGCCTCGAGCACATGTATGTCGATAATTGCTCTATGCAGCTCATCTCGCGCCCGCGAGATTTCGATGTGATTCTGACCGAGAACCTGTTCGGCGATATCCTGAGCGATGAAGCAGCCATGCTTACAGGCTCAATCGGCATGCTGGCATCTGCAAGCATCGGCGGGCGCAAAGGTCTTTACGAACCGGTGCATGGATCTGCGCCTGATATAGCAGGCCAGAATAAGGCCAATCCTCTGGCTACTATCGCTTCTGTTGCTATGATGCTACGTTATTCATTCAATCTGGCGCAGGAGGCCGACGAGATCGAAGCCGCGATAAGGGATACGCTCGATCTGGGCCTGCGCACTGCCGACATAGCCACAGCAGGTTCAACTATACTAAGCACCGAAGAGATGGGCGATCAAATCTGCCGGAGATTACTGCTCGTCGCATCTGAAAGCCGATCCTTGTATTCAGTCTGACCGAAAGCGGCGGTGCAGCCCCCAGGAGACTCTAAATCGAACCAACATAGATAGGGACAGATAAGATCCACCGCCACAGACATAGAGAGGAGCAAACTCAAGACGGTTTCTCTGTGCCACGGCGGCGGTGAAATTCTTTGTCCCATTCTTGTGTGTTCCAATTTAGACTTCATCGATCATATATGTGGCGCACATGTGGCGGCGGGCGCAAGCCGCCCGCCGGATCAGGCATTATTCTCCGGAACAGTCGCCAGATTCTTCGTGATGTCTGCATGACAGCTAGACGAAGCGACAGATTAAATGGGGGCCTTTATAACCGCGATGGCTATCTCTCATCCATTTCCCAACCTGAATCTCTATGAAAAGATATTGACTCCACAGGCGAGCATCTGTTTAGAGTGGCTCCCGCGGCGAGAATCTGTACTGGAAATAGGCTGCTCTGCCGGATACTTCACCAACAAGCTCAGGCAAAAGGCGGGGCGCGCTTTCGGTGTGGATATAAATAAAGAGCTGGTCAACCTGGCACAACAGATCTATCCGGCAGTGAAGTTTATGAGCCACGAGCCTAACATTCTCCCGTTCCCAGAAGAGAGCTTCGATACAGTAGTTGCCCTTGAAGTAATAGAACATACAGACAACGAAAAAGAGTTTATAGATGAGGTTTACAGAGTGCTTGCGCCAGGGGGCCTGCTGATACTTTCAACTCCGCATAAGGGGCTGTTCGAGTGGCTCGATCCATTTAACTTGAAACAAAAAACGCTGCGCATAATGCCCACTGCCCTGTTGCGCCTGGCGCAGAAGACTCAACGCATCAATAACACTCAGTTTACCGATAACTTGCAATATCACAAGCACTACTCGCTTGAAGAACTGAAACAGATACTCGGCGAGCGATTCCGCATCATCCGCGTATCCCGAAGCGGACTGCTGCTATTTCCCATCTGTTCGGCCTTGCTCTCAATCGTCACCAGATTGACCGGCGCGCTCTGGCCCAAATTGCTATTGCAATCTCTGATGAAAATTGAAGGCAGGATCCCATTCGGAAGGTTCTCTTACAATATCACGCTCATGGCAGTTAAGGTTCCTTCGCCTGACAGGGCGCGCTAACTGGAGATGAGTAGCAATACCGTTTTTGGTTTGAAACCGGACTACGGTGAAGCGGCCGCTTCGCGCCACAACTTGGGCTGGGGCCAAAATGAGTTCGTAATTGAACTCCAAACGATTGTAATGATGGTGAGCTAACGACGGAGTATATACGTCCTACGTCCTCTATACGTTCTATGTTCTACGTTGAAAATTAAACGTCGAACGTCGAACATCGAACGCTGACGGACATCGGACGTTGCGGACGTTGGAGTTTTTACTATACTGTGAGCGCTCTTAGCGTCTCTTCGTCCCTAGAGCCTGCGAAGCAGGCGGCAAGAATAAAGCCCAGGGTGGAGCGCAGCGCAACACTGGGGAGCAACATGGATAAACACACCTAGCCCACGAAGTGGGCGATAGATGCTGGAGGAGAATTTAATGCTTAGGTTTGAACCAAAATGGGTTCGATTGCTAACTCCAACCGGTATAGTACTGTTTTTGGTTTGAAACCGGACCATCGAGAAGCGGCCCTGGGCACCTTTGATTGATTTGGGCTTGGACTAAAGTGGGCCAAGTAAGCGGAGCTAATGCTACGGACGACAGATAAGCAGCAGCCCGCCTACCAACATAATGCTGGGTCCCAGCCAGTCCGCTTAGATCCCATGTATTGGGCGCCCTTTCGGGGTGCAGATGTAACCGCGTCTATCCAGGGCTTACGCTCTGGGTTACTCTCCTGGCGCCCGCTTCGCGGGCTCTATAGGGTATAAAATGGCAGATCATCATCGACCGAAAAGAGACTTTATGGAATCACCTTAACCGGGCCGAATCTCTTCATTGACTCAGCCAGAACAGAGGCCGGGCCTGCGACGACTATGGTCCATTCCCTCTGAGAGTTTGGGGCCCCAGGCTCTTTGAAATACTTCCGCGCCGTTTGCTTCACCAGATCGAAAGTTACCGCATCAATTCCGCGCTCAATTGCTTCGACTGATTCAATTCTATCTCCATAGACCTCTGCTTCTATGATTCGCGCGGCCAGCAGATCAGGCAGCTCCAGCAGTGCCCAGGAGCCAACCTTGAACCGCTCTTTCATCCGATCGAACTCTTCCCGTGTGGGGCCCTGCTCTGCCAGTTGCGCCGCTACCGACAAAATGGTTTCTATAGCTTCCGACGCCTGCGCCGGCCGGGTGAATGTCCAGATCATAAATGGACCGGGAATCTTGCGCAGATCATAGTTGCTCGATACGCCATAGGTGATAGTTCGTCTTGCCCTCAGCTCTTTAGACAAGCGGTCGCTGAGAATAGAGTTGACCATCCTGATTGCAGTGATGTCGGTCGCCGAGCGGCCTGTTGCCGGGAAACCCAGACGGATCTGCGCCTGGGTAGCTGCCGGCCGGTCAACCACTACAACGCGGGCCCCCTCAATTGCAACCGAGGATATAGCATACGGACGGCGCACATTCCGTTCTTTCCATTTACCCATCTCCCGCGCAATCATTGGCTCAATTTCTCTCAAGGTTACATCGCCGGAGAAGACTATCACCGTATTATTCGGCGCATAATGATCGTGATAAAAATCGAACAGATCCTCGCGCATGATACCGGCCAGAGTCTTCTCGTTGCCTCTCAGCGGCATCCCGTAACGGTGTTCGGCAAACAGCGCGCGATTGAATGCCAGATCAGCAGTCTGCCAGAGATTATCTGAATTGCTCGACTCGCCTGCGGCCCCACTCTTTACTTTATCTATTTCCCAAGCAGGGAATGACGGATGCTGGAGCGCCTCGGCAAGCAGGGCCAGGGCCTGGGGCAGCACCCTCTTGAGAATCGTTATTTTTATTGTAGTCATGTCCCAGTCAGCAGAGACGCTAATGCTCGCGCCCAGGCAATCAAGCGACTCAGCAATTTCGGCTGCCGTTTTCGATTGCGTCCCCTGCAACAGCATCTTCGCTGTCAGATGCGCCAGCCCGGCTTTTACACTCAGTTCCTCAGCAGCGCCGCTCTTGATGGCGCAATTGATTGTTACCAGAGGACGTTCATGATTTTCTACAACTATCACTTTCAAGCCGTTGGGCAACTCTTTCCTTGAGATGGTTAAGGCGCCCTCGCTATCAGGGACCGAGGCGACAAAAAGGCAAAAGGCAACAGGCAATAGGTAAAGGCTGCTCATTTCTTTTCCTTATCTGGGAGCAGAACTACAGTGGTTCTATTCCTGGGATTGAGGTGCTTCCTGGCTGCGTCGAGCAATGAGTTGGCCGTCAGTCTTTGATACTGCTCAACTACGCCATCCATAAAACGATAATCTCCGGCCAGCATCTGGTAATAGCCGATTTGAACGGCTTTCCCCCCAGGCGCATAGAGCGTCCAGGGCTGATGAATAATGTACGAGTAGAACTGCGTCTCCAGCTTGTTCTTGGCTTTTTGCAATTCGTATTCGGTCACCGGCTCGCTGCCCAACCGTTCAATCTCGCGATAAGTAATCGACTCGGCTTCCTCTAAATTTGCGCCGGGAGAGAGATTTACAACAAAGGTCATTAAGATCGGGTCGCGGCGGGCAGCGTCCCAGGAGGGGCCCATCTCGACGCTTGAGATAAGCGCGCGCGCGCGCAGAGCCTTGTTCAACCGAGATGTCGCGCCGTCGGCCAGGATCACTCTAATAGCATCAAGCGCAAACCGGTCGGGATCGAGCAGCGCCGGGACTTTGTAGCCAACAGCAATAGCGGGTTGTGCTGCCGGGTAGTGGTAGAACGCCCGCCTGGCGCCGCGCTGCTCCGGCTCGGCGGTGATGGTAATCTCAGGCAATGGTTGAGATGGAATTGCTCCCCAGTATCTCCTGATGTGAGCCAGCGCGTCTTCTGCCTTCACGTTGCCAACAACAACCAGCACTGCATTGTTGGGAACATAATAAGTCTTGAAATATTTATTGACCTCGCTGACCGACGTGGACTGAATATCGGAGGGCCACCCGCCGACCGGGTTTTTATAAGGGTGAGCCAGGAAAGCTGTAGCCCAGAGCTGCTCGATGAGCATATTAATGATCGGGCCATTCTCTTTGAGCAACCGTTCATTCATTACGACTCTCTTTTCCGCTTCGACCCGCTCACCGGTTGCGCCTAGATCGCGGAAACGATTCGCCATCATCCTGATGGCCGGCTCCACTTTATCTCGTGGCACCGTCACGATCACGTCGGTAAAATCGGCGTAAGTATGCGCTCCGGTCGAGCCCCCTATATGATCAAGGTCATCACCGGGCAGGTCACCTGGCCTCTTGCCCGGCATATACAAATGTTCGATCAGGTGTGAGACGCCGGTGATGCCGGGATATTCGTTGCGTGAACCGACGCCAACAAACAGTTGCAAGACTACGCGCTTGATCGAACGGTCCTCATAGAGGATAACCGTCAGCCCGTTCTCCAGCTTCACCTGCTTGATGCGCGCGACGTACTCTTTGAATGAGTCGGCAGCAAAGGCGACCGCACAGCCGAGGCAGAGAATGATGAGCAAGGGAATAGAAATAACTTTTCGATGCATCATCTCACCAGATATACTTCAGCGCCAGTTGCACTCTTCGCCCGCTTCCCGTCGATAGCACTCGCCCGAAGTTGCTATTGCTAGCGTCAACGATAGGCGCGCCGAATTGCGTATGATTAAACAGATTGGCGAAATCGACGCGAAATTCTACTGCTTGCGTTTCGGTAACAGGCGTCCGCTTTATAACATTGAAATCCCAGTTATTGATGCCTGGTCCGCTGAAGACGTTTCTACCAAGCGTCCCCTGGCGGCGCGCGGTTGCGCCCAATAGCCGAAATGCCGTCGGATCGAAGAAGAAATTTCCCTCGCGCATTGTCCCATTTGGTAGAACAAATGTGCGCACCGGCCGCGGATCGAGTTTGATGAATGCCCCCACAATATCAGGGCGATTGTTTGCCACGCCCAGACCCGTCGGATCAACCGATTGAATTATGTTCAACGGCAGACCAGAGCGAAAACTGGTCACACCGGCGACCTGCCATCCTGCAAGCAGCTTCCCTGCTATGCCGGATAGTTTGGGCAACGGCAGCGGCCAGACATAGCTGGCCACGAAGTTATGTCTACGGTCAAAATCGGCGCGTCCGCGTTCGAGATTGCCTCCCGAAGTGATAAATCGAGATTCCGTTGATCCGGAATCAATCGCCTTAGACCAGACATAAGATGTCTGCAATATCAGATTGCGAGCAAATCGCCGCGTCAATTGAATCTGTAAGCCGTTGTAGCTAGCGGTTCCATCGTGCGCCGCTTCAAAAATAGAGAAGAAAGCAGGATACCTGAGCCTGCCGTCTCCCTCGCGGATATTCAGCTCTTTAAATCGGCGCAGCTTGATAGTTGAGCTGCCGATGTAGCTAATTTCAAACAGCAGATTGCTGGGCAGTTGACGTTGAATCGAGACATTCCACTGGTGCGTGTAGGGATTGCGCGAGGAGACATCAGGCACAACCAGTCGGATGGTCGATGGGAATGGACGGGTTTCAGGCGGAAACAGTAGCGGATTGACCGATGATCCGAATGGATTAGCGAAGTCCCCGCCCAAGCTATTAAACGAAGTGTTGGTCAAGAGAATGCTGGTTGCAAACGGCGGCACGATGAAGGCATTGGTCACCGCTAGAAACGCGATGCCGATCTCGTAGAATACGCCGTATCCCACACGGAATGATGTTTTGCCCGGTCCGCCGAAGATCGCGCCTGATGGGCCTGTCCTCGCTCCGGGCGAATAGGCCAATCCGAACCTTGGGGCCCAGTTGTTCTTGTCTGTGATAGTCACCCCGCGAGAGAGCGCCTTGCCCGACAAGGGATCGCGGTCGCCGGGATAGATGAGCCCTTCAGGAGCAGCAGGGATACGAGCGGATCTCGCTCCGGGACGAAATGCGCCCAGCCGGTCGAACTTATCAACTATCGGAGGCGCAATCTCATATCTGAGCCCAAGGCTAAGCGTCAGATTTGGCTGCACGCGCCAGTCATCTTGAATATACATTCCCCAGTAGCTCTGTCGCAGGTCGGCTTCCGCCGGTGATGATTGCGAGAAGATATTTGGCCGCCCAAGCAAGAAATCGGCGAAGCCATTCCCGGTTCCCGGACTGGTCGCGCGAGCGAAATTAAACGCGCCGGTTGGCGTCGATCCTAAAAGATCATCAAGTATGAAGCGACGCATATCCAGGCCCAGCTTCAGATTGTGCGCGCTACGCGCGATGCTCAGGTCATCTTTAAACTGGAGTGTGTTTCTGATTGAGCGGCGAATCAGTTGCACCCCTGCCAGGGTGATCGAGAAGGGATCAAGGATATTGACCGTTGGAGGCGAGATTGCTGATGTCAGCGCTTCTACTCCGGTGAAGCCGACATCGCGCGGTCGCACGCCGAGAGCATCGGCATTCTGAAACAGCAGGTTTGAAGCCAGACGATTGTAAGCGAAACTGAATTGATTGAGCGTATTGGGCGTGAATGCTCGCGTGTAGTTGAGGATAAAGTTCTGCGTGCGTGTGTCATCGGTGTCGGTGCGGAAGGTGCCCCCAGTGGCAGGAGTCGCGTTGCCCTCGTCATCGAAGAAATAGGTTGCTGAGAGCGTCGCTTTGTCGCCGAGTCTCTGGTCATTCCTGATGGTGAATTGATCTACCCTGTTAAAGCCTCCGAAGACGCCGAGAAATTCGTTCGGGCCATTGTTGGGAGGGGGCAGAAGGTGATCAATGTACCATTTGGCGATTGGGCTGACCGGCACACGATTGTTAAGAAACGGCTGCCCATTAGCCGGATTGCGTGGGATAGGCTGGCCGATGGATTGGCTGAAATCGCCCTGGCGTTCCAGATTAGTCGGAACGTTGGTGCGCCTGGTAGCGCCGAAGTTTCGTCGGCTGCCCTCGTAATCGAAGAAGAAGAATGTCCGGTCGCGCCCGTTGTAAAGACCGGGGAGCACAATGGGGCCCCCAAGCTGACCGCCGAACAGATTCAGGTTGAACGGCGGGCGAGCGCCATCGAAGAAGTCGCGCGCATTATACACTCGCTGGCGCGAGAAATAGCGCAGATTCCCGTGCCGGTCGTTGCCGCCCGCTTTGGTAGCTACATTGATGAGCGCGCCGATGCTGCGGCCCGCTTCCGCTTTGTAATTATTGGTGACCACAGTGAATTCGCCTATTACATCGGGATTGGGCGCTATCGAGGCCGCCGCGCCGTTCAATTGATCATTGTTATCGCCGCCATTGATTGTGAAGTTGATTGTTTCCGGGCGCGCTCCATTGACCGAGTAACTGCCGCCGCGCGCATTGAGGTTGTTAGTCACTGAAGTCGGGGTCACTCCCGGCACGAGTAAAGGAAGGCGATCTAGAACTGAGCGCCCAAGCGCGCCGGCAATGATCGGCAGGTCTCGGATCTGCTCTTCAATCACTATATGTTTGATCGTCGGGCTCGTCAGCTCAGGCTTCTGGCTCTCTCCCGCCACCGTGATCGTTTCAGCTACTCCGCTGACTTCCAGAGTGACCGGGACATTGAGCGATCTGTTAACTGTCAGCGTCAGATCCTCAATGGTTACCGTGCGAAACCCCTGTCGCTCTATTTTAATCGTGTACCGGCCCGGCGGCAGAAACCGCACGGTGAAGAAGCCATCCTGATTGGTCATTACCTGTCGCTGAAATCCCGTGCTTATTTGAACAACGGTCACCTGAGCATCAGGCACGACTGCGCCATTCTGATCGGTGACGGCGCCAACGATCTCGCCGGTTGCGTCGCTCTGCGCAGCGCCAGCAATAATATTGGCGGCCGAGGCATAGATCCCGATAACGGCCAAACATCCGACTATAAGATACTTGAGCAGCAATGATATTGGCGGTTGGGTCATGGCTCCCGATGGCGAACAGGTTTTACCTTCTAGACGGAATATCTTGTGTTGAACGTCAGGGGACCCCTGGGACGCGGGGCCCCTTCCTTCATCGCTAACATCGAATATTGAATGGTATCTCATGATTGCCTCCTTGCTACTTTTGCAGCAAATTCTTGCCGTTGCGCTCCAGTTGTTGAATGCTCTCTTCAATTGCCATGCGCCGTTTAATAGCGCCGTCAGGGAATTGATCAACTTCAAATGCTTTAGGAATCGCCTGTTTCGGCTCAAATACCTCGAACCCGATCTCGACCCATGACATTTCGCAGGCGCCTTCAATTAGCCGGGCTACTACTCTGGCTTCCAACACGCGAAAGTCATTCCGGCGGACCCTGGCAATCCAGCGGTATTGTTTCAATTCATCATCAAATCGCTCGGCAGTGACAATATAGATAGGCTCTCCATCCAGCCAACCTTGCTCAACACTGCCTCCGGTTTGGCCGGCGCGAATCTCTTCAACGAACTTCTGCCAGCGAGCCAGGCTGCGCCGCTCGTAGAAATCAAGGCTCTGCCAGGCGAGCGAGATCAGTCTCTCCAGATAGGCGCTGCGCTCCTGGGGAAGCGTGCCGATATACCGTCGCATCTCTTCAAGGGTCGGGCCGTAAGTAACCTGGGGCCTTCCCGATCTGGTATATTTCTCGTATCTCACACTCGACCCATCAGCAAATATCCAGCTTCCTGACACCAGCTCGCCAGTTGCGTTGCGCATCCGGTAGACCATCGGTCGCGGGATCTTCGTGTTGTCCCACCACCGCTCAATCCAGTACTGGCCGTCGGGCAAGAGGACAGAATGGGCCCCTCCTTTCTGCTCGTAGCGCAAGACCTGATGGATGATCCTATCCGGCGCGAAGACTCGCGCGTGTTCTGACTGGCGGACGCGATTGATAACTTCAGCGGCAGAGGCTTCCGGCACAAGCCCGGGTTGAGAACGATTGTAAATCAGAGCGGCGCTCAAAAATAGAACTAATCCCAGGATGCTCAAAGCGAGCGGGACGGCCAAACGGTTATACTTGAACCTCAGCAATAGTAAGTCTGGCGATAAAGGAACGACAGGGGACCCTCTTTGCGCCTCAGAAATTCGCGTGCGAAGCTCGGCAAGCGCCGGAGCCACAGGGGGTACCTCTATATCCTCTGTGCGCAGCTCGCTGGCCAGCAGCCGGGCAATTGCCTGTTCTATTTCGCGCAGCCGCGTGGAACACTCCCAGCACTGGGCCAGATGTTTATGAACCGCCGTAGCTGCCTTCTCCGCCAACTCGCCGTCCCGGTAAGCGAGCAGGATGCTTTCGTCAGGATGCAACGGGAGGGTACTCAATTTAGATCTCTTTCTCAGCATAACCAGTCCGCAGCTTGCGCAGTCCATGTGCTAGAGTAGGGCCAACTGAGTTGACGCTGATGCCTAGCACCTGCGCTATCTCTTTATAGCTCAATCCGCGCGCGCGCAGCTTCAAACAGGCGCGCTCTCGCGGAGGTAGTGTAGCCAGAGTCAGTTGCACCGCTCGATTACGCTCCCTCTCCAGCAGATCCTCTTCTTGATTGAGAGGAGAGATTACTATGCATTCCGCCGGCCATTCATCAATAAACTCAGCACGCTGTTTGCGCAGGTAATCTATGGCCAGATTCCGCCCGGCGCGAAGGAGCCATCCAGGTTGATTCTCAACGCTCTTGCCTTGCACTAATAGAAGATAGAGCTTGAGGAAAGTCTCCTGGATAATATCCTTAGTCTGCTCCACGTCGCCGGTTAGCCGAGCGATATAGCGAAACAGTTGGTCATAGGTCGCCTGAAAAAGCTCTGCTATATTTTCCTCAATCTCTTTCATCTACCGGCCCGTAATAACCTTTGGGGAGCTTCATTCAACTGGCGGCCATCCGCGTAAGATGACGCTCACAAATCTGACGAACGAGGCGGTTATTTTCGTTAGTATGCGCGAGAAAAAACCTCCGACGAATGGACGAACAGACGCCAGGATGATAGCTAAAGATTCTGATTAAAGCCAGCGCCAATTGCTCTTATCTCGGCGATAGGCAGGAGCAAATTAAGGCAGACAAGGCGATGAGGTTTTTATAACCTGCCCCGATCATACTGCGTTTTGGCAGAGCAAGATCGGATTGGATTTGGGATTATTGAGATTGTCAGGCTACCCTTTTTTTCTCAGTTTTTCTACCCATTTTTGCCGCACCGCGCCTGACACATCCGCTGCAATTAATACTTCGGTTCTGAATAATGCTCATCTAAATCTCATCGCCTGCCGAATAGGAAATAGAGGCCATTTCCGGCTATCCCTGGATTCTTCCCGAAGCGTTTTAGTTCATACTGGAACGCAGATTTCTATTCGGCTGGTTACAGAAGATGAACTCTATTCTCTTCTAACAGCATATCAAATAAGGGTGAAGGAGCGGGAAGCTCGGCTGGCAGATAATTTAAGATTTAATTAGAGGTCTGTTGCAATGATTATAGTAAAGACGCTTTCTCATTCGCTGGCAAGCGAGCTTGATAACCAGCTCAAACTCTTTTTAATGAGCCTCGGCAAGAACATAAAGATTATCTCTATTGACTGCGGGACCGCCGCCAGCGCAAACGGCGATTCACTCTATCAAGCGACAATCTGCTATCAAGAGACTCGCTCGGCTGACAAAACCTGAATGAAGCAAATAAGGATGCCCCTTCTTGGGCAATCATTCAGCACAAAACATAATATTGAGCTACTGGAAAAGATCAGACGCAAAGACGCGAATGTGCCTGTAATAATATCGACAGGATACGCTGCTGAGAAGATTCGAGAGCGGTTCGAGGAGCCAGGCATTGAGTGCTATCTCATCAAGCCCGAAGCCGTCAAACGGCTGGTTTCTGTGGCAAGAAATTGTCTGAGCCAGAGGCGTCCCCTTTATGAGCTTGTTAAAACGCGCTTGTCCAGGCAGCTATTGCGGCATCCGAGGCGAATTGACAACAATGTAGCTGGCGCACTGGCCCGGCTTTGCATTGAATCAGGGATGGCAGAGCCACTACAGATCGTCGAACTCGACAGAGATCACAGCCTCGTGCTTGTAAGCAACAGCTCATACCTGTCTCAACTCCAGAGCATTAAGCTTATACCTGCCCGAGACTGGAAGCGGCAACCGTGCCAGAAATAGGTCTACTTGTCTTGAGAAAGAAGAACAAGACTACGCAGATGCCGATGGCATTATAAGACTTGCCCGGATCATTTGGAGTGCGGTGACTTGTCACCGCTTTAATAGATCAATATAAAAGCGCCGACGATGTCTGTTAGTAGGCTCCTGCCTGACACTGAGATTACTGCATTGATTGCCTAATACTAAAGCGCCGACAAGTCGGCGCACTCCAAAAAGGTTATTTGATCTCTTTAACAGTGGCTGGCTTGGCAAAGAGACTATCAGGCACAGGTGAGTTGAACTCTACATTTTCGTAGTTGATGCGGCTCGTTTGAATACCATCGCGGTAGTGATCAATGATATTGGGGAATTTGATGCCGCTGTAATCGACCCATTGAAAGAAGCGATCTTCTTCTTTCGTTGTTCCCCCTTCGGGGGTCTCTCTTGTGTAAGAGAACATCAGCGGTAAGTGAGTGGAATAGTCGAAAAAGATGCTGACTTTTCTTCCATCTTTGTACTCTATCTCTACGCCTTCGGCAAATTTATTGCGCCAGATCTCTTTGCGAGCGATATAGCTCAATTTGGCCTCCGGCTCGCGCCACCCCTTGCGCAAGGTATAATCGAGGTTGAATCTCATCCCCTCAAGAAACTGTTTCGTCTGTTCCTCGCTCTGATCTTTGATAGATTCCGCCTGCCCGTCGTAGATCCAACCCGCGCCCCCCACATTAGTCTGGATGAATCGCTGTTTCTTCTTGCCAAACTCGGTGCGCTCTTTGTCAGGGTGAACTATATAATCGACAAACGGCGCCGGGATAGTGGGTACACCTTTATCGAATGGAGTATATTGCCCGCGCCCTACTTCAGTCTTAACATTCAAATAGCGATCGCCGCCGCGAGCCTTGATTGCAGCTTCAATAACCGATCGGGCCTTTTGAGCATCCTGTTCCCCCTGCGCGAAGGATATACCGGGTAGGATGATGATAGAGGTTAAAAGCGCGAGCCTTTTCATCGTTGCCGCGAATTCTCTTTTTTGCTTGCTCGAATAATAAGCAAACCCCGGGTGCGATGAACATCCACATCGCCTGAAGTGACACGGATGTTCATCACACCCGGCCTTCATATCAGACTCTGGCTAGACTCTGGGACATTGTAATAACAATATCGCCTTCCTTAGCATCGACAAAGAACTCATCCGACTGCTTCCACATGGTAGTGATAGGCAATTTAACCTTCTCGTCTATTGTGCGTTTGAGGAAGCGCGCGCCGTAAGTCACGCTGAAACCTTTTTCAACCAGCAGGTTGTGCGCCGCTTCGGTCACATGCAGCCGCTTGCCCAGCTTCTCCATCTGGCTGCTCATCTTGCCGATATAGAGTTTGGCAATATCCTTGACCTCATCCATTGTCAGCGGAGAGAAGACCACGATCTCGTCGATGCGGTTGCGAAACTCAGGAGTGAAGCGGCGCTCGGCCTCTTTCAGTACTTCGTTCTTGATTGCCCTGAAATCGGCGCTACTCTTATTGCCGAAGCCCAGCGGTTTGGTGTACTTCTTGAAGTTATCGCTTCCCAGATTGGAGGTCATTATGATAATGGCATCGCTGAGATAGACCTTCTTGCCGCGCCCGTCGGTCAACCAGCCCTCATCGAAGGCTTGCAGAAACAGATGCAGCAGATAGGTCGATGCCTTCTCAATCTCATCGAGAAGCAGGACAGTATAAGGATTATCGCGCAGCCTCTCTGTCAGTATCCCGCCGCGCTCGCTCCCTACAATGCCTCGCGGCATGCCGATGAGCTTCTCAATAGAGACGGTCCCATCTTGATACTCAGACATATCTATGCGGATCATCTTCTGCTCATCGCCGAACATAAATTCAGCGACCGCTTTGGCAAGCTCTGTCTTGCCCACGCCTGTCGGGCCGAGGAAGAGAAGCACTCCATCAGGCTTGTAGAAGTTCTCCTTCAGTGGCCCCTTGTTAAGGCGCAGCCGTTGAGCGACAGCGCGCACTGCTTCTTTCTGCCCTATTACTCGCTTCGCCAGCTGCTCTTCCATATCGGCGAAACGCTCATTGGTGTCGCGGAAGACCATGTCGCGGGGAATGCGCGATTCCTGGGAAATAACATCGATAATATGATCTGGCCTGACCTCCATTTTGTCAGGCTCGTTGATCTCAACTTTCACTGATGCTGTGTCAAGCCAGCCGATCACCTTGTCAGGCAGATGCAGATTGCGCATGTAGCGCGGGGCCATTTCAAGGGCAGTCTCAATAGCGTCGCTGGTGATAGAGACTGAATAATTTCGCTCAATTCGCGGTCTGAGGCCAAACAGTATCTTGCGGGTATCAGCAACAGATGGCTCATCAATCTTCACCAGGCGGAAGCGACGCGCCAGAGCCTCATCTTCGGCAATATACTCTTTGTATTCAGTCATCGTGGTCGCGCCGATGATGCGCATCTCGCCGCGCGAGAGCGCAGACTTGAACATATTAGCGGCATCAGAGCTTGCGCCAAGCGCAGAGCCGGCGCCGATGATTGTATGGACCTCATCTATAAAGAGGATGAGGTTCTCACGCTCTTTGACCTCATTGATAATGCCCTGAATGCGCTCCTCGAACATTCCCCTAAGCATAGTGCCTGCGACAATGCCTGACATCTGCAAATTGACGATATGGGCATTGCGCAATCGCGCGGGGACCCGTTCGGGCTCAAGCTCGATCATGCGGGCGAAGCCTTCGACGACGGCGGTCTTGCCCACGCCCGGTTCCCCTACCAGAAGCGGCGAATTGGCGCGCTCGCGGTGGCAGAGGATCTCGATCATCTGTTGCACCTCGGCCTCGCGCCCGATCATAGGCGGGATCTTGTCCTGGCGGGCAAGTTTATTGAGGCTCACGCCGAAATGTTTTAAATAGGGCGGCAGATCATAGCGACGGCGATAGCGCTCCTCTTTCTCTTCGCGGCTGCGTATGCGTGTCGCGATCTTCTCAGTCACTATTTCAGGCTCAGCACCGAAACTCTGTAATATCTCGGCAGGGAACCCCCTCTTGTCCTGAAACAGGGCAATGAAGATGTCAGACGCCTCTATCACATCACGGTTGCGCTGATGCGCCCGCTTGATGGCAATATCCAAAAGCTGGCGCGTGGACTCGTGAAGCTTGATGCCGCGCCCCAGGTACTGTTTGGCGACAGCTAACTGCTGGTTGACTGCTTGCACCACCGCCTGGGGATCGATGTTAAGGCTCTGCATGACCTCATTGAAGAATGGTCGCTCGACTTCTGCGATAGCTGCAAGAATGTGTTCAGGGGCAAGAAAGTTGTGGTCGCGCTTGCGTGACTCCTCCATCGCTCGCGTCATCACTCGCCGCCCACTCTCTCCGAATTTCTGCTGGAATCCCTCAAAGTCAAGCATAGTCGTCCTTCTAACCAAAGCGGCCTGAATTTAAGTTGGTTCGGGGAGGCTTAAATTCAGGACGAAATAAATATATCTTTACTCTATCTCTACTTTCAATTATCAACCCGAAGAGCATTACCGCCTGCTCAAAACATTTATTTTAGACTCTATCTTAAAATCGCAAGGTTGTAACTTAATCTCTTTTGCAATCATATCAGAGCAAGCAATAGTGTCAAGAATTCAAAGGATCAGGCGCCGTAGCAGCGTGATAGATTACTACTTTTCCTGACCCATCATAATCCCTGAACGCCTCTTCAGGTCACATAAGTTATCGGCTAAGCGTCAACTACTATATACACCAATCAGCGACAGCATCATGCCGGATTCTGTTGCTGGCTATCAGCCATATTAGCAGTTCGGCTGCGGCCAACCCGCACCTTCGCCGGGCGTATCAATCGCTGGCCCAGCAGGTAGCCCGGCTGATGAGTCTCTATAACCTTCCCCTCCAACTCCGGGTCAACCTCGACAACCTCCACTGCCTCATGGAACGCAGGATCGAATGGCTGCCCATCGGATATAATGACCGAGACGCCGGCAGCGCCGAGCTGTCTGAGAAAGATAGCTTGCGTGGCCTTGACGCCGTCGAGCAGACTCTCAAAGCTGCTTCCCGATTCGGCCACCTTTATCGCTCGTTCGAGATTATCCAGCGCTTCAAGCAGTCTCTCTACCAATTCCGCTTTGGCTGCTTCCAGCCGCTGCTCGAAATTGCGATTGAGGCGCTCCCTGATTCGCTCAGTCTCAGCTTGAAATGAAGCCTGTGCTTCCCGCACGCGAGAGGCATACTCGCGCAGTTGATTCTCGCTCGCTTGCAGCTTTGCCTGAAGCTCTTCAACATAGGTCGGAAACCGCTGAGGTTGAGCCGACTGACCGACCTCACCGGCCCCGCTGGCCGCCTCCTCGCCTTGCGCCAGACGCAAGAAACGGCGCTTGTCAGTCACTTGAAAATTGCCGCCATCTGCTTGCCGGTCATTATTTCCATCCCTCTCGTTCTCATCCATCTGCTATTGCCTCCCTATATTTTATAACCGCTGACAAATGTGCCTGAAAGCCGATCTTATGCATCCGCTGGTAGACTTCACTCTACTTTAATTTTAATCTGTTTCGACTTCTCCTCAACCCGCTTAGGCATTGTGACCTTGAGGACGCCATTTCGGTACTCAGCGCGGATACCCTCTTGATCAATCGTATGCGGCAAGGTGAACGACCGCACAAACGGCCCATACGACCGCTCAATGCGGTGGAATTGCTCGCGCTTTATCTTTTCATCTAGCTTGCGCTCACCCCGGATGATCAAGTGATTGTCTTCAACATTGATCTGAATATCCTCCTGGCTCACATCAGCCAGCTCGGCCTTCAGCACAATCTCGTCTTGTGTCTCAAAAATATCCACCGGAGGAGACCAGGTCCCCACCGTCAGACCCTCTTCTGAAGATCGTGGCTTGTGCAAGCTCTCTTCAAAGAGCCGATTCATACGCTCCTGCAATGAAATCAGATCGCGCAGTGGATCCCATCCAGGCATAGTCCTACCTCCCTCACTCCGGCATAATATATTGTAGCAACTGCGGCGCCAGCTTTCTCAAGCGAACACTAACCCATCGAAAAACTCTCTAGCAAGCTTGATACTTCAGCTGCTTTAACAAAGTTCATATTGCCTGTCTCGAAGTCTCCCTCAACTATAACAGATTCTCCGGGAGCAATCTCTCCTTGAAGCAGCTTCATAGCCAGGGGATTCTGGATCAGGTTCTGGATCGCTCGCTTGAGCGGTCGGGCACCGTAAACAGAATCAAAGCCCTGGCGAGCTAAAAGCTCCTTGGCCGATTCAGCAAGTTGAAGCTGAACCTTGCGATCAGCGAGCATCTGCCGCAGCCTCTCTGTCTGAATATCTACAATCTTCTTCAGCTCCGCTATTGCCAGATTATGGAATATTACTGTTTCATCTATGCGGTTGAGAAATTCCGGCCTGAAATGCTCTCGCAATTGAGCAAGCACGCTCTGGCGCATCGCATCTTCATTCTGGCCACCCCATTCCAGGATCTCTTTGCTCCCGATATTTGAAGTCATGATAATCACAGTATTCTTAAAATCCACTGTGCGCCCTTTTCCATCCGTCAACCGCCCATCATCAAGTATTTGCAACAGCACGTTGAACACATCTGGATGAGACTTTTCTATCTCATCGAAAAGAATGACTGAATAGGGCCTGCGCCGAATCGCTTCGGTAAGCTGGCCGCCTTCCGCATAGCCAACGTAGCCAGGAGGGGCCCCAATCAGCCGGGCTACGGAATGTTTCTCCATGTACTCAGACATATCAAGCCGCACCATCGCATGCTCATCATCGAAAAGAAATTCTGCCAGCGCGCGCGCTGTCTCTGTTTTACCCACGCCGGTGGGCCCAAGGAAGATAAATGAACCAATCGGACGATTAGGGTCCTGGAGCCCGGCACGAGAACGACGGACTGCATGAGCGATTGCCGTTAGCGCCTCAGTCTGGCCAACTACGCGCCCTGACAGACGCTCTTCCATCTTTATCAGCTTTTGAATCTCGCCTTCGAGCATCTTTGAAACGGGAATGCCAGTCCACTTGGCGACTACCTCAGCAACATCTTCCTCATCGACCTCTTCCTTGAGCATCCGGCCCGACTTCTGTAGCTCTGCTAGCCGCGCCTGGTCCATATCCAACTGGCGCTGCAACTCTACCAGCTTCCCATATCTGATCTCGGCCACTTTGCCATAATCGCCTACCCGCTCGAACTTCTCAGCTTCGATCTTCAACTCCTCTATCTTCTCTTTATTTTGGCGGATGTGCTCGATAGTCTCTTTCTCTGCCTGCCACCTGGCTTTCATTCCAGCGCTCTTTTCGCGCAGCTCTGCCACCTCTTGCTCAATGCGCCCCAGACGCTCTTTTGAAACAGCGTCCTCTTCTTTTGTAAGCGCCTGGCGCTCTATCTCCAGTTGAGTGATCTGCCGCTCAACCTGATCAATCTCAGTAGGCAGGCTGTCAATTTCAATGCGCAACCGTGAAGCCGCTTCATCTATAAGGTCTATCGCCTTATCAGGCAAGAAGCGATCGGCAATATAGCGATTAGAAAGTGTAGCAGCGGCAACTATAGCCGAATCTTTGATCCTGACTCCGTGATGAACTTCGTAGCGCTCTTTGAGGCCGCGCAAGATTGCTATTGTGTCCTCAACATCAGGCTCGGCGACATAGACCTGCTGAAACCGGCGCTCCAGCGCGGCATCCTTCTCGACATACTTTTTGTATTCATTGAGCGTAGTCGCGCCGACGCACCGCAGCTCTCCTCGCGCCAGAGCAGGTTTGAGCATATTAGAAGCGTCAATAGCGCCTTCGGCAGCGCCTGCGCCAACGAGCGTGTGCAGCTCGTCAATGAACATAATTATCTGCCCATTCGATTTGGTCACCTCTTTGAGAACCGCTTTCAATCTATCTTCAAACTCGCCTCGATATTTTGCCCCGGCGAGCATCGCTCCCAGATCAAGCGTAATCAGTCGCTTATTGCGAAGCGTCTCAGGCACATCGCCTGAAACTATGCGCTGGGCAAGCCCTTCAACTATTGCAGTTTTACCAACACCGGGCTCGCCTATCAACACTGGATTGTTTTTTGTGCGGCGCGAGAGGACCTGAATAACTCGCCTGACCTCTTCGTCACGGCCGATGACTGGATCTAGCTTACCCTGCCGGGCAAGCTCGGTCAGATCGCGCCCGAACTTGGAGAGCGCCTGATACTTCGACTCAGGATCTTGATCCGTGACTCGACCGCCAGCGCGAAGCTCCTCAATGACTTTCAGCACATCTTCGCGCGATACGCCACCATCGCGCAGGATCTTGCCCGCTTGAGAGTCTTTCTCTGTGACAAGAGCAAGCAACAGATGCTCTGTGCTCACATAGGCGTCCTGAAACTGGTCTGCATCTTTCTGCGCCAAGCTAAAAATGGAATTCATTCGCGAAGAGAAATATTGTTGCCCCTGTGCGCCTGATACAACGGGAAATCTCTTCGCTGCTCTCTGCGCTTCAGAGAGGATAATCTGAGAATTAATGCCTATTCTATCCAGGATGAGCCTGACAATACCCTCAGATTGCTCCAGCAGAGCCACTAACAGATGCTCAGGCTCAACATATTGATGTTGCTGCTGGTCGGCGAAGCGAACTGCTGCATCCACTGCTTCCTGAGCTTTAATTGTAAACTTGTCGTGCAGGCGCATAGTATCCCCCGATTGAATTATACAGATTGCTGCAGAGATAGATTGATCTATTTCTGCAATGATTCTGGGTGAGCCGGGCGCTTGAAAATCGGGTACCGTCGCGAGAGCGCCTCTTTGTTCAAAATATCTGGAACCAGCTCACTGCCGGAAGTTCAACATGTGCGCCTGCTCGATACATCCAAAAGTTAACTTTTGAACGCATCGAGCAGTGAATACATGCGAAAAATAATATCTGGGGTTATTACTGTCAAGAAATAGTCAGAGGCACTACTACGCCGGCATCTTAGTACTGTGCACTGCAATTTCTCAGTCAGTCTGTTCGGGCGCGAGAGCGCCCTCAAAACTCCCTTCTTTCCTACTGTTTTCAGGGCGTCGAAGAGCCGGAAGGTAAGTCGCACCGCTACGTACTCAAAACTCCCTTCTTTCCTACTGTTTTCAGGGCGTCGAAGAGCCGGAAGGCAAGTCGCACCGCTACGTACTCAAAACTCCCTTCTTTCCTACTGTTTTCAGGGCGTCGAAGAGCCGGAAGGCAAGTCGCATCGCTACGTACTCAAAACTCCCTTCTTTCCTACTGTTTTCAGGGCGTCGAAGAGCCGGAAGGCAAGTCGCACCGCTACGTACTCAAAACTCCCTTCTTTCCTACTGTTTTGAGGGCGCTGAGCGCCCGAGCTAATTCGTTGTGTAGTTACTGCGGGCGGTACTTAGAAAGCAGTACCAGTCTTCAGTCGCGTGGAGACATTAGGTTAAAGTTGAGGCCCCTATGCGATTAAAGTCGATGGTATCTAAAGTCAGGCTGAAGTTGAGGCCCCCATGCGATTAGAGTCGATTGCTTCGAGGAAGTATCTGCATAGCGGAAAAGTCCAAATAAAAGATGACGTGCAGCAGCAACTCTAACCTTATCCGCAACAGAGATGAGGCTGAAAAATATTTCACTTTATCTCCGTGTTTTGCTACAGAGTGCAAGTCGATCATCGGCCTTTATCTGCTACTACCTGGCCGGTCCCGCTAACAAGACACTCTACAGGCGAATCCAGTACTTCACGCACCTTCTGTATCATCGTGTCTATAGTGAAAGGTTTTTGAATGAAGGCCAGGCCCGGCTCTAACACGCCGTGGCGTATGATAGCGTCATCGGTGTAGCCTGACATGTAGAGTACCTTCATCTCAGGATGCAGCTTTGATAGATGAGCAGCCAATTGGCGCCCACTCATTTGCGGCATTACTACATCTGTCAGCAACAGATGAATTGGCCCCTTATGCTGCTGGCAGATTGCCAGAGCTTCGCTTCCATTGCGCGCGGCCAGAACAGTAAAACCATTTACCGGGAGGAGCTTACCAACTAGCTCCCGCACCACCTCTTCATCTTCTACCAACAGGATCGTCTCTGAACCCCGCTGCATCCGGGTAGTAAGCGGGCTGGTCTTGGGCCATCGTTCAGCTCCCTGGACTTGCGGTAGATAGATCTTGAATGTTGTTCCAGTCCCAGGCTCGCTGTAGACCCAGATGAATCCTTCACTCTGTTTGACAATCCCATAAACGGTAGACAGGCCCAGTCCCGTTCCTTTGCCCTGCTCTTTAGTAGTAAAGAAAGGTTCAAAGATATGAGATAGAGTCTCTTTATCCATCCCGCATCCATTATCACTTACTGCCAGCATTACGTAATGGCCTGGGCGAATCGGGCTATGCTGGCGAGCGTAGAGTTCATCCAGATCAACATTCGCTGTCTCGATGATGAGCTTGCCGCCGTATGGCATTGCATCGCGAGCATTGACGGCAAGATTCATGATGACCTGTTCCATCTGGCCGGGATCGACTTTAACTGCCCCCAGATCGGGTTCCAGCAGGGTGACCAGCTCAATATCCTCGCCGATCAGACGGCGAAGCATATTATCCAGGTCAGCAACAATGATATTCAGATCCAGCACTTCAGGTTGAAGCACCTGTTTGCGGCTGAACGCCAGAAGCTGGCGCGTCAGCGATGATGCCCGCTCGCCCGCCTTCTTGATCTCTTCAGCATACTTGCGTAGGGGGTCCTCCTGGTCGAGGCGAAAAAGCAGAAACTCGCTGTAGCCGATAATAGCCGTCAATAGATTATTGAAGTCATGGGATATACCGCCTGCCAGTCTTCCTATTGCTTCCATCTTTTGCGATTGGCGAAGCTGCTCTTCGCTCTGGCGCAGAGCATCCTCTTCCGCTCGCTTGTGCTCCCGGCGGCCTTCTGCCTGGCGCAACTCTCGTCCAATGGCGGGGATAAGCCTGGCCAGATTATGTTTCACAATGTAGTCCTGCGCGCCAGCTTTCATAGCAGCCACCGCTAACTCTTCGCTAGCGCGGCTTGACACAACGATGAGGGGGACACTGAGCCCCTTCTCTTTCAGTAGCGCCAATGCTGTGGGCACATCGAGGTGCATTAACGAACAGCCTAAAAGGATAATGTCCCACTTCCTGTTGAGCGCAGATCTCATTTCTTTAAGCGTGCTTACCCGTTCAGATACCGTATCGTAACCGCCGCGCTTCAGTTCGTGAAGCAGCAACGCGGCATCTTCTTCTGAATCCTCCACAATTAATACGCGAAGTGGTGTACTCACTTAAGCCTCCTTAGAAAATGCCCTGGGAGCGCCTCTCGTCCTCGCCCGCCATGTTGCGATATGTTGCAAGAAAGCAGGCAAGGATGCCTGCGCTCCCAGGCGTTCATCACTTCTGGGTGTCGCTCAAGCGACATGAAAGACTCCTCAGAAAATGTACAGCGACCTGTCAGGTTGCTGATAGGTCGCGCAATATCAGCAAGCTGACCGCCTTACTGTACATCGCGCGCATTTTCGTCATTTTAAGAGGTCGCACAAGTGACCTGAAAAGCTCCTCTGAAGCAAAGCTTTGAGGCAGAGCCTCCTGGCGGCGCAGCCGCTGAAAAGTTAGTGTCTGACTGGCCGAAGCGGCAAAGCCGCCGGGAGCCCAGGCTACGAAGGTGCATAGAAAGTTAGTAGCCCGCGCGACCCAGAACGTTCTACATTCTGACGTTGAACGTTGAACAATATCTCCCGGCGTCAGAGGGCACCAGATCCTAAAGAACTAATGAGCATCCCGCAAATTGACAGAACCAGCATCAAATTTGCGGGATGCTGTGAATGGCTGATTCAGTCTTACAGCACAATGCCGATCTCAGCCAGAAGCAATCTCACCGTCCAGAAATGAAGCAACATCACATCACTGCCGGACAGATCGTTATTTGAAAGAGCAGGAGCAAGCGACTCAAGCTTAACCTCTACAGGCTCAAGCTCAACTTCTATAGTCGGGCTCATTCCGCCATGGCTACTGCCTCCATCGTTGCTGCTCTGAGCAAAGACAGGGCTGAAAAACGCAAGCGCAAAGACCAGAAGAATCGTTCTTATCGACTTCATAATTGTAGTCTCCTTTGTGTAATTTGGATTGCCTAACCGATTGTGTATCGGTTTGGGTTCGCGCTAAATTAAAGCACAAAAAAGACTTACAAAGAAGTCGATAAGTCAGAGCCAGAGCAAATTTAGATATTTTTAAATCTTATAAAGGCATCTCTTTTCTGTCACAGTCGCCTTAGATATCTTCAATAGCCTGGCTGTCTCTGTCCCACTGTAATTTGTCTGTTTCAGCGCCGACTTGAGCAGGAACATCTCTACACTGCGTTTAGCCGTCTTCCAGCTCGGCAGCCGGTTCCTGTAAATGGTCAGCTTGTCCTCATCAATTTCAATTGGATTCTGTGCGAATTTCTTTCTCACATTCTCCACTTCAGGTTCTATGTACTTGACAGGGCAAACCTCCAACAGCTTCACTCCTGCTTCCAGATACTGATTCGCCTGGACCCTGTCCATGCCACTGGTTATATCTGCCAAGTAGATATATGCTTCGATCTGCTGTCTCTTCTCGCCTTCCGCCGTCGCAATCTCCAGCGCCCGTTGCAGAGTGGTTATAGCTCCGGTCCTGTCCTGGAAAGCAAGGGCCCTTCCCAGAGCAATAAGGGCTTCGGCAAGCACATAATTGTTCTGAGACAATTCTCCAATCTCTACCGATTGTTTGGCCAATTGCAGCGCCTGTAAATAGTCCCCTCTTTCCAAAGACAATTCTGCTAGTAAGCCTAGCGAGAGGCTCTCTCGTGCGGGATCGCCCAATCGCCTGTCCAGTTCCAGGCAATCAAGCAATATCCTCTCAGCCTCCTGGTATCGCCTGAGGCGAACGAGGGCAAAAGCGGAATGGTATCTTGAGTGAGCAAGGTCATCGAGGATCGCATGCTGACTGAATATATCGGTTGCTTTCATACAGAGAGACAGCACCTCTTCATACCTGCCCAGGTGCAGCAAAGTGATGCCGAGACTGTTAAGAGCTATCCCGTAGAAGCGCCCCCCTTCGATTGCCTTGAGATCCTTGACTGCCTTCGACAGCGTCTGTTCAGCCTGAGTCAAATCCCCAAGGTATTCTTGAATGACGCCTCGGTTAAATCTGATGAGAGCATCAAGATACTTGACTTTCGATCCGGTGAGGCCCCTGAGCTTGTCGCTCGCCTGGTTCAACAGCTCAATTGCCGCTTCATAGTGCGCCCTCTTCCTTTCGATCCTTGCAAGTCCGTAGTACGCGCGGGCCATTAGGAAGGGGTCATTCAATCCGGCCTTACTCAAGTAGAGCGCGCCTTCGAAGTGCTCCTGTGCTTCTCCGTAGCAAACGCGCCAGTAGCTGTATTCTGCTCTGGCGAATGCAAGCGCAACCATCTGGTGGATAGACAGGCCCTTCATCAATCCAATCTCTGATAGCAACTCCTCAGCTTCATCCAGACGGTTGAGGTACAAAGCCTGCTCCAATTGAAAGAACTTGCCCTCTAATCTTCCCAGATCGTCAACCATCCATGCAGAAACAATGTTTTGCGATTCAAGAAAAGTCTTTGATTTAATCATTCTCATTCTCCCGAAATGCGAATTCATCTGGACGTTGCTCTATAAGAATAAATCGGCAGACCACAAAAAATACTGAGCACGATCTTGCGTAGAGCTAGTCCTCGCTCTAGAACTTACATTGAGCTGATTGATTTCTATTTCTTGGCACACCATTATCGCACTATTGCTGAGAAAGAATCAACAAAATACTAAAAGGATCTTCTGTTGCAGTTTTTTACCGATGGAACTTGTCGTTAAACTAAGAATCAATAGCTCACGGGTACTCTAAATGTTTTAGGCTACTCGTAATTTAGCTCTTTCCATTTGGCTGCCTGATTACCCAACTAACAAATCCCCAGAATCGCAAAAAAGTTGCTGACAAATCTAAGTAGATTTTGCTATTTAGAGGCTATCCAAATTCTATATAATCGGCGAAGTTTCATTCGTTATATCGGTCCATTAAGTAGGGATGGTCTATAGTTGAGCGCATTAGCGAATTGATCCGGAACCTATAGATGACAAAACACACCTACTTGGGCACGATATAGAAAATTTATATGGCTAAGGAGGATACTTTATGCCAAGCCGCAATATCACCGCCAAGCTCTTGTTGCTCGCAGCACTGGTCATAGGGGCAACTGTGCCGGCAACACTGATAGGAGAGGGGCACCAGAATTTACCTTCGGAATCACAGAAGGAATCTTCCAAAATCTGGGAGCCAGAGGCCATCCGGATGGCTCCCGAACCCACTGATCCGGCGGAGCGTGCTTCGAGGTATGCTAGAAGCAAACGCTATGATGGTAGTGGCACAAGGCCGCTTACCGAACAAGCCCCTCATTATGAAAGCATTATCTCTGTTGAGCGGTTTGCCTTGCCGCCGTTTCCAATATCTCAAAGTGATGTTGTGGTGCTGGGTGAGGTTGTTGATCTTCAACCCTACTTCTCCAACGACAAAACTATTATATATACCGAGTATACGGTGCAGATTGAAGAAGTACTGAAGAACGATAACACCAAACCTTTAAACCTTGGTGACTCGATTATTATGGAACGCATAGGAGGTGTTCTGCAACTACCATCGGGAATTATAGTGCGGCTGAAGGTCACGGGCTTGGGCGCGCCGCCGCGTGCCGGCAGGCGCTATCTGCTCTTTCTCAAACGTAACAATGAGGGGGGGAAGCTACTCCATACTCACGCCTTATGAATTGTATGAGGGAAAAGTCTTCTCGCTTTTCGGAGCGGAGCGCGAGGAGAGTGGCAGGATACCCTTTGGTGATTTCGATGAACTCACCTTCTTATATGAAGCGCGAGATGCTATAACTAACCCGCAACATAGGTTTCGTGTGAAAGGGGGAAGCATCCAACGAGAAAATATGGCTTCTCCTTTTTTCAAAGGGGGGATGGGGCCGAAAGAATCATCTGACTTTATCTCCGTGTTTTGCTATGCAGTTATCCGTACCGTAAGGACCACCTCCAGTTCTCGAACAGATCAAGAACAACAATTTTCAAAGTCACTGAAATTGGAAGAAGGTGCTATCGGCTCGGATAAGCCAAGTAGTTCCAGGTTAGTATCTTACTAAAAGAGGAGATCTCGTATGCCAAATCATAGAATTACTACTAGACTCGTGCTAATTGTGGCGCTCACCATTATAGTAGTAGCTACAACACTGCCTTCGCATAGTCAAGACCAAGAAGAAAGCAATCAAAAAAGCACCGTATAATCCGGGAGATAGTCCGGGAGCCTGTTAGTGGGGACGTTTACGATATGGCTTCCGAGCCTGGCGACCCTAAAAAACTTGCATTGAGACAGAGTAAAAGCTTTCGTTACAATAGGAAAGACCATAGTAAACCATTGGCTGATTTACCTCCCGGTGTTAGGGGGGGTGTACCTGGCGTTTTCATTGACCGGTGGTCCGCAGGGGGCATTCGAACTTGCCGCTGACGGCAGAGGTGTTGATCCTACCAATCTCAGACGTCACGATCCTTTAGTTAAGCAACACAAGAACAAAGATGTGCAGATGTTTCTCAAAGAGGTTCGTAAAGCAGTCAAAAGGTAGTTTGTAAATACTCACTAATAAATGATATGTAATGTCCATTTCTGGCATTTGCCAGAAATGGACAAAGTCGGGCTTAGAATTTATAGAGCTTGCGCTTCTCTGTCACTGTAGCTTTGGAAATCTTCAACAGGCGAGCCGCTTCAGTTCCACTGTAGTTTACTTGCTCAAGCGCCGACTTGAGCAAGAATATCTCAAGGCTGCGCTTGGCTGTCTTCCAGGTCGGAAGCATGCTCTTATAGATAATTAGCTTATCTTCGGTCCTCTCTATCGGATTCTGCATTAGCTTTGCTTTGATCTCTTCGGCCCGCGATGAAAGATACTTGTCAGGGCACTCCTCTAACAGCTTAGTCGCCTCCTCCAAATGTTGCCTGGCCTGATTTCTATCCATCACGCTGGTCAATCCCGCCAGGTGGATATAGGCTTCTATCTGTTCGCGCTTCTCCCCCTGGGCTGCCGCCAGCTTTATCGCTCTTTGCAGAACGTTTATAGTCTTAGTCCTATCCATAGAGGCGAGCGTCTTACCCCAGGCGACCAGGGCTCGGGCGAGGATGAGATCGTTCTTGGAGGCTTCGGCAACCTCTACCGCTTGCTCGCCATACCGCGCTGCTTTCAATTCATCGCCTGCTTCCTGATACAGCTCGGTCAAGAGCGCAAGTGAGCGGGCCTCTCTGGCTGAATTGGCCAGGCGTTTATCTTGCTCCAGACGGTCGAGCAACAGCCTCTCCGCCTCTTGAAAACGTCGCAACCGGATAAGGGCAATCGCCGAGTTGTATTGCGCCTCGGCCAGCTCATCGGAAATAGAATGCTTGCTGAATATCTCAGCCGCCTTGGTGAAATTGGACAATGCTTCTTCGTTCTTTCCCAGATGAAGTAGAGTGGAACCCAAACTGTTCAGAGCAAGACCATAGAAGCGTCCGCCCTCAACGGAACGAAGATCCTTAACCGCCTTTGACAGTATCTCTTCAGATCGCTCCAGATCCCCAAGTCTATCTCTGACCACGCCGAGTTCGAATCGAATCAGCGCATCAAGATATTTGACTTTTGGCCCGGTGAGCTTCTTGAGGCTCTGGCTGGCCAAGTTTAACAGCTCAACGGCAGCATCGTAGTGCCCCCTCTTGCTTTCGATTCTCGCCAAGCCATAGCGGGCGCGCGCAACGCAGAATGGATCCTCAAGCCAGGTCTTGCTGAGAAACAGCGCCCCTTTGAAATAATCCTCTGCCTCGTCTGCGCGACCGCGCCAGTAGTTATATTCCCCCCTGCCGAAGGCAAGCGCAGTCGCTTGAGGAATGGACAGATCCTTTACTCGTCCAAGCTCTGATAGCAACTGCTCAGCCTCATCAAGGTGATTGATGTATAGAGCCTGCTCCAGCCGAAGGAATCTGTTCTCCAGTTCCCCCAGCTCGCTGATTAACCATGTAGAAGCAACATTTTGTGGTTCAAGTGAAGTCTTTGCTTTCGCCATTGAGGCCTCCTTAAGAGTGTGAATTGGTTTAATAATTATTTAAGAGCACAAATCTCTTCATCACAAAAAGTATTACGCCAGTCAACGCACAGGTTTGTTCAAGTGAATTTCAATTATCCTAAAAGGCATATTCAACGAACTGGTTTCTGTGTTGGCAGCGCACATTATTGCTTAACCCATAAGGAGAATCAATCAGTCTTTCAAGGCACCTGCCCGCCCTTAAAAAATTTTCGGTTTTCCCTACCTGGATTTATTGCTTTCGCTCTCCCCTTTCTGAATGGCGCAGACTTTAACATCAGCCAATCTACAGCTACTTACATCAGCGCGGCAGCTCGGTTATACTAAGTACTCCGCGCAAACTGACGCAACGAGTTAGCTCGGGCGCGGCAGCGCCCTCAAAATATTTCTTTTCTACTGTTTTGAGGGAGCCGCAGCGCCCGAACAGAGACCACTAAAGCAATTACTGGGCGCAGTACTAAGAGATATGGCTCTCAACCAGAGATCAACCAATCGATGCGTTTTACTGCTTGCTCTGACCCTACTCATTGCCACCCTCTATTCTGCTCGCGTTCACACAGAGGAGCAGAGCGGCCCGGAGACTATAAGATTCACTTCACCCCGGCAGCTAGCCGAGATCCGCAGATACATCAAGCAGGGATGGCAACGGCTGCGGCGATCAAATTCAACGCTGATCAGATCAGCCATTGATCCTAAAGTCGCTCAGGATTCAAAGGCTATTCTCTACATTGCAAAGGATGAGAATCTCCACAAACTCAGATCCACATTGCGCCGCCAGCTCAAGCCCAGTGAATTTGCGCGCATTGAGATTCGCCGGTTGCCTGATGATGCAAGTGCGATCAAAGAGCACGGCCTGCTCTATCTGCCATACCCTTACGTGGTGCCGGGTGGGCGATTCAACGAAATGTACGGCTGGGACAGCTACTTCATCCTGCTCGGATTGCTGCGCGATAATGAAGTGGCCCTGGCCAAGGCGATGACAGACAATTTTATTTATGAGATCGAGCGCTATGGGATGATACTCAATGCCAATCGCACCTATTACCTCACGCGCTCGCAGCCGCCTTTTCTCACTCAGATGATCCTCAACGTCTACCGCCGCACAGGAGACGCGAAGTGGCTGGGGAGCGCACTGCCTGCCATCGAGAAGTGCTATCGCTACTGGACAAGCGGGCCCCATTTCGCACCGGAAACCGGACTTTCGCGTTACTACGGAGGCGAGCAAACGCCCGCGCCGGAGGTGCTGCACGGAGAGAGAGACGCCCAGGGGCGCACGCACTACGACCGGGTGCGAGAGTACTATCGCACGCACAAAGTAACAGAATATGATGTTGACCGCTATTATGACAGAAAGGCTGATCGCCTGACCGGCCTCTTCTTTCTTGGCGACCGCGCCATGCGCGAATCCGGTTTTGATCCTTCCAATCGTTTCGGCCCGTTCAGCGTTGACATCATCCACTACAATCCGGTTGACCTCAACGCGCTTCTCTATCGCATGGAAGCCGATGCGGCGGCGATACTCACGCTGCTCAACGAGCCGCGCCAGGCGCGCGTCTGGTCAGAGCGCGCTCAAGCGCGCGCGCAGACAATCAATCAATTGATGTGGAATCAGGAAAAGGGGCTCTACTTCGATTACAACTTTGAAAAGAAGCGGCAATCCGACTATCGCTTCATCACCACCTTCCATCCGCTATGGGCGGGGATCACCAGCGCAGAGCAGGCGGCCAGGATCGTAGCCAATCTCCCTATCTTTGAACGCGCCGGGGGACTGCAAACCAGCGATAACGTAAGCGGCAGCCAGTGGGATGCGCCCTTCGGTTGGGCCCCCACCAACTTGATCGCTATAGAAGGGTTGCGCCGCTACGGCTACAAAGAGGAAGCGGACCGCATCAGCAAAAAGTTTCTTTCGATGGTGATTGAGGACTTCGCTCGCTACGGCACGATCAAAGAGAAGTATGATGTTGAGCGAAGGAGATCGGAACTTTCACAGGGACTCAAATTTGGCTATCAGTCAAATGAGATTGGATTCGGCTGGACCAATGCCGTCTTTTTGGAGCTTCTCGCTCAGTTGACAGATCAGCGGCAAAGTTCCAGGTCTACTTGTGTCCCTATTGTTATAGCTTCACCCAGCAGTATTGCCTGGAAAGCTTTGCCCTTCAAGCATCCTCCGGACAAGCATCTTCAACTCTGTCGAATCGTAAGGCTTGACCAGGTAAACATTGCAGCCGGCCTCTTCGGCCCTTCTCTGGTCAGATGCAAATGCCGCTGCTGTGTAGAAGACGATCGGGAGCGTGGGAAAGCGCGCGCGCAATCTGCGGCATAACTCAACGCCATCGCCATCGGGCAGTTGCGCATCGAGGATAGCCAGGTTCAGTACTTCCCCGGTATTTATCAGTGTTTCCGCTTCCGCCATGGTAGCGGCGCTATCTACCCGGCAATCAGGGTCCCCCAAACAGTATCTTCAGAAACTCCAATGTATCTTCATGGTCTTCCACAATAAGTATACGGTATTTCATGCGCGGCTGACACCCCTGCCTTAGTTGAAATCAGTGGCGCTCGGTCGATGCTGACTTCTGTTGAACTCTCTCTTAGAATCGCTCTCCCCAGGGGGCCAACAAGCCGACTATTCATCTTGTGCAGCCTATCCAGTCTGAGGGGTTGAACCAACCAGCTATGCGAAACATTGAGGTTGTCGTCACATTCCAGGACTGCGCCTTGGTTGAGGAATGGGGACATTGGCGAAGAAAATTCATTCAAGGTTAGATATATAGTAATGTCATTGCGATATGAATGTCAACCCCATCGCCTTGAATAAATGCGCTGGAGATGTAAAATAGCAAATGGAAGTCCCCCCAGAAGGTGTTCTGGGAGCGCAGGCATCCTTGCCTGCTTGTTTATGCCCCCGGAAGGTGTTCTGGGAGCGCAGGCATCCTTGCCTGCTTACGCTCTAAGATGCTCTGGGAGCGCAGGCATCCTTGCCTGCTTACGCTCTAAGATGCTCTGGGAGCGCAGGCATCCTTGCCTGCTTACGCTCTCCAGGACTTTCATTTCCTGGCGCCGTCGGTGACGACCTGAAAAACCCCTCGGCGAAGAGGGGGGCTTCGATTGCTGTTTCAGTTGAAAGCGAGTGATATGCAACTTACGTTATCCGATAAACTGTTGACGATTCGCGAATGTTCTGGACTCGATGATTTTGAAAAATGTCTGGCGTTACAAAGAGACATCTGGCAATTCTCTGATCTCGATATTACTCCGCTTCGCATGTATATCATCTCCGCCCGCTGCGGGGGATTCACCTTTGGCGCTTTTGATGAGACTAATGAACTGATCGGCTTCGCCCATGCGCTGCCGATGGTCGAAGGCATCAAGCTCTACTACTATTCCCACATGCTCGCAGTGAGGCGAGACTATCAAAATAGCGGTCTGGGGCGCTATTTGAAACTGGCCCAGCGAGACCGGGCGCTGCCAAATGGGGTCCCACTGATCGTCTGGACATTCGATCCGCTGCAATCGCGCAACGCCTACTTCAATTTCGAGAAGCTGGGCGTGGTGACCAACTCTTACAAAGTAAATTACTACGGCTCACACAGCACAAGCACTCTCCACGCCGGGCTGGATACCGACCGATTGTTCGTCTACTGGTGGATAGCATCGCAGCGAGTGGCGAATCGCATTAGTGGGAAGAGGCAGCAGCCACAACCGAATGGCCCCACAATCCAGATCCCTGATGATATTCAAATGATCAAGGAGAAAGATATAGAGCTGGCGCGAGAATGGCAGTTGAGGGTCAGGCAACAGTTTCAGGAGCTATTTCAGCAAGGGTACTACTGCGTTGGTTTCCGCCGAATAGCAGGCGGCCTCGGCGAATATCTATTTGGAGAGGACTGGCAAGAAGATGAAGATTGAAAGAATCGAGCTTAAAGAGATCCGGCTGCCGCTCATTGCCCCGTTTGAGACCAGCTTCGGGCGCACCAGTGAACGACGCATCCTGCTCACGCGAGTCTACGAAGCAAGCGGCATCGTTGGTTACGGCGAGTGCACAGCGGCTGAGTCCCCTTTCTACAATCACGAGACTATCGACTCAGCCTGGCACATCATCCGCGATGTGATAGCGCCGATGCTGCTGGGCAAACAGCTCGCCAGCGCAGCGGATGTCGGCCCCAGCTTGCGCCGAATACGCGGAAACAATATGGCAAAGGCGGCGATTGAGACCGCTTGCTGGGAGCTGGAAGCGCGCAGCCAGGGCGCGCCTCTTTATAAGCTTCTCGGCGGCATCCGCGAAGAGATAGCCTGCGGAGTCTCCATCGGCATTCAGGAGAACATTTCGGCGCTGCTCAAAAAGATCGAAGCTGAAATTGCGTCAGGTTATCAGCGCGTCAAGATCAAGATCAAACCCGGTTGGGACATGGAAGTGATCAAGGCGGTGCGCGCTCATTTTCCCGACATTCCGCTCATGGTCGATGCCAATTCAGCCTACTCGCTCAATGATATTGAACTGTTCAAGCGCATGGATCAGTTCAATCTGATGATGATCGAGCAGCCGCTCTCTTACAGCGACATAATCGACCACAGCAAGTTGCAGAGCCAGATCAACACGCCCATCTGCCTCGACGAGTCGATCCTCAATTCCGATGATGCTCGCAAGGCGATTGAGATCGGCGCCTGCCGCATCATCAACATCAAACTGGGCCGCGTAGGGGGCCACGCAGAGGTGAAGCGGCTCCAGGAGTTCTGCCAATCGCATAATGTCCCTGTCTGGTGCGGCGGCATGCTTGAAGCAGGAGTAGGTCGCGCTCACAATATTGCTATCTCAACTCTGCCCGGCTTTACACTGCCGGGCGATGTCTCGGCCAGCAAGCGTTACTGGGAAGAAGACATAATCATTCCGCCGGTCGAAGTCACGCCTCGCGGCACAATCGCGGTTCGGCAAGGCGTCGGCATCGGCTACGAGATTAACGAGAAGAGAATAGAGGCCCTGACTGTAAGGCGAGATCTTTACAAAATCAATTGACTACCTGGCTCCGCTTGACTCATTAACTGCGAATAGAGGAAACCTTTCTTACCGCAGAGGCGCTCAGTGCGCGGCAGAGTCGCAGATGTTTTGCGTTTCCTTTGCGTCCTCTGCATCTCAGAGCTTACTCAAGCGAGATTCTCCTCTATTAATCGGAGCAGGAGCAAGCTAGTGAAGGAGAGAAGATGGCTAGACCTATCCGATTCGGCATACAGACGGCTCCGCAGAACACCACCTGGCAAGAGATGCGCGACGCCTGGAAGTTAATCGACGATCTTGGCTATGACACTGCCTGGGTATTCGATCATTTCTTTCCCATACTGAGCGATCCATCGGGGCCCTGCTTTGAAGGCTGGATCGCTCTCACGGCTCTGATGGGCGCCACCTCGCGCGTTCAAGGAGGGGTGCTCGTCACCGGCAACACATATCGGCACCCGGCGGTGCTTGCCAAGATGGGCGCAACACTGGATCAGATTAGCGGCGGGCGGTTGATAATGGGAATCGGCGCTGCCTGGTTCGAGCTTGAACACGCGGCTTATGGCATCCCCTTTTATACCACTGCCGAGCGAATCCGCAGATGCGATGAGGCAGTGGAAATAATCAAGCGGTTATGGACGGAGAAGCAGGTGACGTTCAACGGCCAATACTATCAGCTTACAGATGCTTTCTGCGAGCCGAAGCCTCTGCAGCAACCTCACCCACCGTTGATGATAGGCGGTGCAGGCGAGAAGCTAATGCTCAGAGTCATAGCAAAACATGCTAATCAGTGGAACACCTTCGGTTCCCCTGAGCTGTTTCGCCATAAGATCGGCGTGCTGCACAATCATTGCAATACGATTGGACGCAGCACGGATGAGATCGAGATCTCCTGGGCAGGGGCGGCAGCAGTTACAGAATCAAGCAGTGAAAAAGAAGAAGCGGTGCGGCGCGTAGCCGAGAGGTTCGGCAGCAGCCCGGAACAGGTCGAGCCGGGCCTGCTCATCGGTTCGGTCGATGAACTCCGCGAGCGCATCAGGCAATTCATTGATGTTGGCGTGACCCATTTCATCTTGCTCGTAGCCGCGCCATTCCATCATAAATCAATCAGGCGGTTCGCCGAAGAGGTGATCCCGTCATTCAAAAGCTGAGGTGATAAAAAGATTTGGGTGATGCCCCCCAAAACTGTAGATCTCAAGAAAAAAGATTACAATAAGTTCGGGTGCCAAGCGCCCTCAAAACAGGTTAAAAATAAACCTGTTTTGAGGGCGCTTGGCACCCGAACCGGAATCTACTTTCTTAAAGGCCATAGAAGCTTCTATCAAAGCGCAAGCTCCGCCATCATTCGCACAGCCTTTATACTTTGAGTGGCGCAAATCAGCGTTGTTATCCCTGATCGCTTCCACGCTTCCAACCTCTCAGCAATACGAGAACGCGGCCCACACAGCGCCACCTCATCGACCAGCTTATCAGGCACTGCTGCAATCGCTTCTGCTTTCCTGCCACTTAGATAATTCTCCTGAATCACCGATGCTTCGGCCTCATAGCCATAGCGACAGGCCAGATTGTAATAGAAGTTGCGCCCCCTGGCGCCCATGCCGCCGATATAAAGAGCAAGCGTTGGCTTGATTTGATTGCGACACTCTTCTACTGAATCACCCAGCGCAATATGAACGGTAGGCGCAATGTCGAATTTCGTTCTGTCTTTACTATCACCGGCCCGCGCGAAACCTTTATCGAGCCATTGGCGAAACAGCTCCATTCGCTCAGGCGAGAAGAAGATCGGCAACCACCCATCTGCTATCTCAGCAGCCAGAGCTACATTCTTCGGGCCAATGGCAGCCAGGTAGATAGGGAGGTCGGCTCTGAGCGGATGAATAATTAGTTTCAGCGGCTTGCCCAGCCCGGTCCCCCCGCGCACGGGAATATCGTAATGCTCGCCGTGATATTCCAGGGGGCGTTCCCGCCGTAAGATAGCGCGCACAATCTCGACATACTCGCGCGCGCGAACGAGGGGTTTGCCATAAGGGACCCCATGCCAGCCTTCGACTACTTGCGGCCCGGAGACGCCCAATCCGAGCAGCATCCGACCGCCTGTCAGCAGATCGAGCGTGGCTGCGGTCATAGCGGTACTGGCAGGGGTACGCGCCGGCATCTGCATGATCGCGGTGCCGACATTGATTCGCTCTGTTCTGGCAGCAAGCCAGGTCAGGGGGGTAACGGCATCAGAGCCATAGGCTTCAGCAGTCCACAGAGAATGATAACCGAGGCGCTCTGCTTCTTGCGCAAGCGCAACATTATCCAAGGGGCCAGAGCCCCAGTAGCCGAAATTGAGTCCGAGCTTCATATTCCTCCTCAGAAAACAGAAGGCAGTAGGCGGAAGGCAGGCGGGCAGGCTTCTTCCAACTGCGCTGTTCTCATTATTTCCCTCGTGTCGTCGAAGACGACATGAAAGACTCCTCCTGGGAGCGCCTCTCATCCTTGCCTGCTTAGATTGCACTACCTAAAAAGTAAGCAGGCAAGGAAACTAGTGCCCCCAGGCTTTTCATCATTTCTCTCGCGTCGCGCGAGCCGTCTGATCCTGGGAGCGCCTCTCATCCTTGCCTGCTTAGGTTGCACTACCTAGAAAGTAAGCAGGCAAGGAAACTAGTGCCCCCAGGCTTTTCATCATTTCTCTCGCGTCGCGCGAGCCGTCTGATCCTGGGAGCGCCTCTCATCCTTGCCTGCTTAGATTGCACTACCTAGAAAGTAAGCAGGCAAGGAAACTAGTGCCCCCAGGCTTTTCATCATTTCTCTCGCGTCGCGCGAGCCGTCTGAAAGACTCCTCGGAAAAAACAGTGGTCGGTTCCGCCATCAAGATTTCCGCCCTATTATTCTTCTCTCGCTATCCAATCGTAATGCCTGCTGGCGCAGCAATTCCCAGGCGCGCCTGACATGTTCCTCGGTTGTCCTTATATTGCCGATGGCGAGGCGAACGGTGAATCGCCCATTCAATCGCGTATGAGAGAGAAATATCTGCCCTGTCGCATTAACCGCGTTGATCAAAGCTTCATTGAGTCCGTCCAGGTAACTCTCTATTCTGTCTCCCTCGCCCGACTCCGCCGACTTGAGCTTTTCCGCTAAGTCACGAGGGCAAGCGCGAAAGCAGACGAGGCTGAAGTAGGTGGGCGCAAGCCGCTGGAAGTCTTCGTCCCCATCGATCCAATCGGCGAACTGGCGAGCAATTCGGATGTGCTCGCGTATGCGCGCTGCCAATCCATCGTAACCGAAATAACGGATGATCATCCATAGCTTCAACGCGCGAAATCGGCGGCCAAGCGGTATGCCGTAATCCATATAGTTGATAACCTGGCTATCTTCTGCTGTGCGTAGAAACTCCGGAACCAGGCTGAATGCGCGCCGCAAAATCTCCGGCTTGCGGCAATAGAAGACGCTCAAATCCATCGGTGTGAACAGCCATTTGTGAGGATTCAGTACCAGAGAGTCTGCGCGGTCGCATCCATCGAAGATATATCTCATCTCGGGAAGAATCGCTGCCACTCCGGCGTAAGCTGCGTCTACGTGGAGCCAGATATTATGTTCTGCGCAAATATCAGCAATTTCGGGCACCGGATCGATGCTCGCGGTTGATGTTGTACCTACGGTCGCTATAACGCAGAGCGGACGCCAACCTTCATTTATATCTTGCTCTACAGCTTCGGCCAGCGCGCTTGCTTTCATACGAAACTGCTCATCGCTGGCGATCTTGCGCACACCCGCCTGGCCGATGCCGATAAGTATCGCCGCTTTATCGGCGGCAGAGTGGGCATGCTCGGAGATGTAGAGCCGCAATCGAGGCAGATCGCTTCGGCTTGCCATCCCCTGCTCGCGGATCTTGAGATCGGTAGCCTCACGCGCTGCCGCAAGGGCATGCAGAGTCGAGGTAGAGGCGGTGTCATAGATGATGCCGAAGAATTCAGGCGGGAGCCCCAACAACTGCCGCAGCCAATCGAGCGCAACCTCTTCAAGCTCGGTAGCAGCGGGAGAAGTCTTCCACAGCATGCCGTTAGTATTGAATGCTGCGCTCAGCAATTCGCCCAAAATACCCGGAGCCGAGCCGGTGTTGGCAAAGTAAGCGAAGAATGAATGATGGTTCCAGTGGGTTATGCCAGGGACGATAATTTCATCTATGTCTTTCAGTATTGCATCCATGCTCTCGCCGCGCTCAGGCGGGGCACAGGGAAGCTCATTCTTGATCCGGCCCGGCTCCACCTGAGCCAGCACCGGATAGCGCTCCAGGTGGGAAAGATAATCGGCGATCCAGTCGATGACCTGATAACCATACTTGCGAAAACTCTCGGCGTCCATATCGCCTGATGCTGTCTGGCCGGACCCCTTCGCAGAATCTTCCTTCACGCATCTCGGCTCCCCCTCTGAGATTTCAAATTTGAAATTTGAGGTCTGGCCGGACCCCTTCGCAGAATCTTCTTTCATACTCCCTCCTCAAAGAACAGAAGGCAGTAGGCAGGCTTCTTCCAACTGCGCCGTTCTCATTATTTCTCCCGCGTTGCCGCCGACCGTCTGAAAGACTCCATCATTACACTATAAACTTTATGTCTGCGCGGCTACTTGCAATAGCTTAACAGAGCAACAGAGCTATAAGCTATAAACTTCAAGAAAAAAATTACAGCGGGTTCGGGCGCTTGTGCGCCCTCAAAGCAAGTTAAAAATAAATTCGAGGGCGCACGAGCGCCGTAGGCAACGCAGTAAAATTTGCTGTTGAAGCAAACGTTAAAAATGAAATTGTTTTGAGGGGGGGTATCTGATCACTGCAACGCGCCGCTTGGATCGTTGAAGCAAACGTTAAAAATAAAATCGTTTTGAGGGCGCTTGGCGCCCGAGCTGAAAAGTATTTCTCTTGCAAACTATAGCCCTTGAGGAACCGCGCCCAAAAAGGTTAATAGTGACTGCATATAACATCAATTGGGTTTGCGGCGAAGTTTTTCCAGGATAGATTTAATTGCATCTTCAGTGGTCGCTGGCTTCTTCTCCTTCTTCTCTTCGCCTTGCTTCTGTTGTTCCCGCTGATCCTGCTTTCCTTTCAAGACATTCTCAAGCGCCTCTTCGACTCCTTTCGTTGCACGACGTTGAAGCGTTCTGCCCAGATTGGCTTGCAGCACTTGCAGGTTAAGCGCAAAGCTCGGATTGGCGAGGGGCCCCGTCATCTTCAGCGGGACCGAGATGCGATTCTTCTCATCGACAAAGAAGGTGTTAACAAGAAAGGCGGCATCGCCGGTCGGCATGAGCTGGCCGGAGAGTTCTTTATTGAGTCTCGCAATCAGGTCATAATCAGTGGTGACGGAATCAACCAGGTTCATCACTCCATCGGCCTCAAGGTGCAGGCCGCTCATATTTACTTTCATCTGCTCTGTTGTCAACCGCCCACTGGCAATGTGGAACACGGTGCTCAGGTTGCGAAACTTGGTCCCCTTGCCCGCTGCGCTGAGCCCGGCCAGCTTGGCGATGGTCTCGATCTGCTTCTCGACGTCGAAGCTTGTGATCATGCCATCGCTGATGCTGAGATTGCCACTGCCATTGAGCGAGTTGACAAATTGATCGTACCCTCTGCCGGAGCCGCGCACATCCAGTTTGCCGTTGGCGAGCCCGTAGATCACATTCTTGAGCGAAGAGTTGGCAGTCAAAAAGCGATTGATATCCACTCCGGTGAAATTGCTTGTCAGGGAGACATCGGGAACGCTGCCGCCAGTGCGGATTACTGCTCGCCCCGATTGACGCCCTTCATAAACGGCGAAGCTGAGCGGATCGAGAGTGATTACATTGTTGGCTATATCCACATTGCTTGTGAGATCGGTTACTGTCAGCGTGTCATAGACAACGCGCCCGGCGCTCAAGTTGCCGCTGGCCCGCAAAGGCTCTGATTTACTCTTCTGAGGATTATCCGCAATCAGGCTCTGAAGCTCGGCCAGGTCTATCTGATCGAAGCCGAGTTTGAAGTTGATCGACGGATTATCAATATTCTTGACTGCAAGATAGCCATTGAACTGGCTGCTTCCAATGGCCCCCTTCAGATCGCGTAAATGCGCGGAATCGCCGGCAAAATCAAGCGCGGCATAAGAAGCTCGAACAGGTTGCGTCAGATCGGCTGTCTTAATGCTGACATCTGAAAGTGTACCGCTGCCGTTGAGCGATGTTGCGCCCCCTTCTTTACTCAGAGGAGCATCGACTGTGGCATTGAGCGAAATGTTGCCGCTGGCAGAAAAGCCCGGCGGCGCGCGATAGCCAAATGATTCGGCTATGCGGATCAATTCCTGGAGCCTGGCATTTGAGGTATTGACGCGGAGTTTCAAGCGCGGTCGAGTGCTATAGCCAACTATGCTGAAAGCAGCGTTGACGGCAGTGCCTCCGCCGATAGTCGTATTGAAAGCAGATGAAGAGATCTCGCCTGGCTTGAAGGTCAAATCAAGCTGCGCAATAGCGATAGCTTGCGGCAGATCGGGGCCCTTGAACTCAAGATTGCGCATCCGCATCTCTCCGTTCAGGGCATACTCTTTAGCTTTCCCGCCGACGGAAATATCAATATCGGCAATGCCGCTGGCAGAGGTGCCCTTTGGCGGGCCGAACCGGAAAGCGCGCGCCGATTCCAGCAGCCCCACAATCTGCTCCTGCTTGCCGTTGATGCGCAGGTCGAGGACGGGCTCGTTGGCTATATCAAAGATGTTGCCTTCAACTACAAGTTCTGTATCCCCCACTTGAATTTGCATCGAAGATATTTGCACATTGTAGCCGGACGATTTCTCATCATTTACGCTTGTGGCCTTCAAATCGAAGTTCGCCCGTATAGGCAAGTCGGTCGGATCGGAACCTTCAACCAGACTCAATCGCGATGCGGTGAGGGCCCCCCTGATGTGAAGAGATTGAGAGAGCCGTCCTTTAATATCGGCATCGAGCGTGATCAAACCTTGATCGGGGTGTTTCTCGCCCGCTGCCAGGGCCTCAAGCCCGGACAGCTCCACCCCGTCCGTAGCCACATGAATATTTACCGGCGTATCATCAATATCTTTGGGATCGACCGGCCCGAAACTGCCCTGCGCCCTCAAACTTCCTGAATTCTCGCCCGGCATAGTGAGCGCCAGAGAGAAATCAGATTTCGTCTTAGAGGAAAAATTATCTAGCTCAAGACTAATCCCGCTATAGGTGTTTGATTGAGGAGGCGATTGAGTTCTGTTGATCAAGGTAACGCTGCCGTTGTTTATTGCGATGCTAATCGAAGGGGCCCCCTCTTGGTCCTGCGCTGGTTTCAGCGTGCTCCAGTTCCAACGCCCATCCTGCCCCTTGATGAGAGTAACGGATGGCGCGGTTAGCTCTACTCTCTTCACATTTATATCGCCGGAGAGAAGAGGAAGAAGGCTGATGCGAACTTCTGCTGTTCTGGCAGCAATGAAATCGCTCTGCGAGAATGCCGGATCGTCGGAGACCCTGACGTTAGATATCTCCATTTCAGGGGATGGGAGAAGCCTCAATCTGCCTACCGATTCAATCGAAACGTTTCTTCCCCATTTATCGGCGAGAGCGCTTTCAATGTCGCTGCGAAATCTATTGACATCTATAAAGAGAGGCGCAAGCAGGAGTATGCTCACAATCAGCAACAGCGCCAGGCCCGTGATCCAGACGGCGCGCCTTTTGAGAAGCGCCGTCATGCGGCTGCCTATTGCCTTGAGATGCTCGCCGATTGATGGCCGAGACAAATTGCCCGTCGAATGCTCTTCCCCGGATTTGTAGAGTGAATTGAAAAATGACATCTTCTCTTGTCCTCCTGGAAGAAGCGCAGTCATGGCAATCAGGTTGCCGGTGGCGCGCGCTGTCATCACACTGACGGCCACGACCGCGCATCGCTGCGCGCTTATCGTCTCTATCGCGCATTGCTCTTACCCGAATACCGTCTCTGATAATTGGATGAGATGGCCCTTGCCATTCTATGCCAAAAGACGAGAGCAGCATTGTACTACAAAAAGACATAACTTCCGAACATCAGACACCTGAAGAAGCCATAATGTCCGCCTGATTGACTGCGCACTCAATAGCCCGGGAGTTAAATTGCAGAAAGGTTCGCAGTTAAACACTGCCTTACTGCTATGGCACAAAGCTTGATTTAGAGAGGGAACCTAATATGGCCCCCGATTTAATTGCCAATATAATCAGAAGTGAATGAAGGAGAGCATTGCATGGAATTTTTATGGGAGTTCTTTTCTCGACTCCAATCGCTTGATGAGTTGATCCGCTGGGGCGGCCACCTTGTCTTAATAGCCATTATCTTCGCCGAGACAGGATTGATGGTAGGTTTCTTTCTTCCCGGCGATTCGCTCCTTGTCACAGCCGGATTGTTTGCTGCCAGAGGCGATCTGAACATGTGGTTGCTGAACATCTCGCTGTGCATTGCTGCAATTATCGGAGACGCGCTGGGGTACTACATTGGCGCAAAAACAGGCAAGAAGATATTCACCAGAGAAAAATCGCTCTTCTTCGCGAAGGATCATCTGCTCAAAGCGAAAGCATTTTACGAGAAGTATGGCGGGAAGACGATAGTCATTGCCAGATTCGTTCCCATCATTCGCACATTCGCTCCGGTTGTTGCCGGGGCTGCCGAGATGTCTTACAGGAGATTCGCCCTCTATAACGTGTTTGGCGGGATATTGTGGATCACCAGCATGACATTCACGGGATATTTCCTCGGTTCGGTGATTCCCAACATCGACAAACACCTGCACATTGTGATCGCGATTGTAATCTTCCTGTCGATCTTGCCCGGCATCATCGAGTACATCAAAGCGAGAAAGGTTTCACTCAATACTGCCAGGACCGGGAGGGCTCGCGCGATCGCTTCTTAGGTTAAACCGGTCAAACCTCTTCTACTTTGAGTTTTGCGAGGTGGCCTGCTGGGGATTTGGAGTGTGACACACGGCGGCGGCTATGTAGCCGTTTTCCAGGTTTCTCACCCAGAGAACTGTCAGGCCCTTGATGGCCGATTCGACTGCGCCTCTTTGCCCCAGTTTTATTATGATTGTCTCGTTCATAACGACCTCTACGTTTTGCTCCTGATTGGATTCTCTTCTTCTTCATCTGGCTTATATGAAACGCCAATAGTTTTGATCCACCATTGGAAAACACTTTCACATAGACAATCTGAGAAACCTCCCTGAGACCAACGACCATGCCCAGGCCGCTAGCAGTATCCACAATCTGTCCAATCTCCAGGCGCATGTAGACTAATGAAAACTGAAGGCAATTGGCCTCACCGCCCCGGCTCTCTTCTCTCAAATTTATTCACCTGTTGAAGAGAGCAATCCTGCCAAATCAAAGCTTTTGCAGTTATCTTCGTCATGCAAGATAGCGCAGGATGAGAAGTGCGCCCATTATGATCAAAATCGACAGCAGAGGAAATATAGGGAAACTCTCATCAGCATCTTGCCTGTCCTTTTCCGGTGTGTCTTCTCGTCTATCCATGACTACACCTCCGATAGCCACTCGATTACACTAAGGCTGTTTGCAGTCAAACAACAAGGATAAGAGTTCACTTCGCATCGTATCCTTGCGACCTGCCAAAATTCGCTGCCGGCCAATCACGCTCCTTTCGGAGCTGACCGGCGCGGCCTTGCTAATTTCATACCAAGAGAAATCACTAATCGGGCAGAATTCCCAGAAATGGTCGAAGCGGCAATTGACAGAAAGAAGCGCACGGGTGAAAAAGATGGGTTTGACCCTCGCGGCTCCCCATCGCGTGAGCAATGGGAAACAACCTTCAGTTTGCCGATCTGTGCGCAAACAGATTGAACGGAGCTGAAATGCCGGTTGCAATTTGAGGTCGCGCTCGCCACAACCGGCAATAGAGCACTGAAGATCAATTCAGTATACATTGCAATCGGCGAATAGCTCGGCGCGCAACATTGTATTTAGGGTTCTTCTCCAGCGCGCGCTGATAGCACCGCATTGCTTCGAGGTATTTCCCCTGGGCCTCCCAGATGCGGCCGAGATTGAAATAAGGATAGAAGTAGCACTCATAACGCTTCGCCACCATAGCCTTCTCCAGCCACGGGATGGCTCCGCGCCAGTCCCCCTTCTCAATCAAATAAGCGCCAATGTCATTATAGGGATTGCCGAAGTCGGGATCGACTTCTATCGCTTTATAGCACTCTTCGATAGCATCATCGATCCTGTTCATAAAGCTGTAGGTCCATCCCAGGAATGTATGGGCCTCAGCGGTTGGATAGGTTTCGATAGACTTTTGATAGAGGTCAATTGCTTCCTCAAGCTGGCCTCTCATCTGGAGTGCATAGGCCCTTTGAAAATACCTTACCGCCTCCTCAAGTCTGTCTTCCTGCTCTGCGACTTGAGGTTTATACGCTTGCTGAAAGTATTTCGCATCCATAAGGGCCCCCATTAAGATTTGCGATTTTGGATCTTCGATTTCAATTCTATTGGGCGTCTGGCCTTATATTGGCTTTCTGAGCCTAATAAAGTGTACTACTATCGCGCTCGCTTGATTTCAATTTTATTGGGCGTCTGGCTTTATATTGGCTCCATGACCTTTAAGAAAAAACCTCTTCCCAGCTCGGGCGCTTAGCGCCCTCAAAACAGATCTATTTTCAATTTATTTCCCTTCCCAGCTCGGGCGCTTAGCGCCCTCAAAACAGATCTATTTTCAATTTATTTCCCTTCCCAGCTCGGGCGCTTAGCGCCCTCAAAACAGATCTATTTTCAATTTATTTCCCTTCCCAGCTCGGGCGCTTAGCGCCCTCAAAACAGATCTATTTTCAATTTATTTCCCTTCCCAG